>Ga0326765_100012_pt1 | contig 45588 bp, 43 predicted proteins | sample NORRB_P_FD_207670 | JGI IMG/M metagenome (GOLD analysis project Ga0326765, IMG submission 207670) | Hot spring water microbial communities from Norris Geyser Basin, Yellowstone National Park, WY, United States - NOR.RB_P | ecosystem: Environmental > Aquatic > Thermal springs > Unclassified... | reverse complement strand
CATAGGCAACTATGAAGAGGGCCCCTGCCTCAGAGGCTGCCCTGGCCCAGGAAGTCAGGGCTCCCCCGACTATCGACCTCCAGATCTTAGGGAGCACTATGCTGAGGAACGTCCTTCCCCTTGAGGCGCCTAAGCTCATAGCCGTCAGCTCGAGCTCTGGGTCAAGCGAGCTTATAGCCGTCTCCACCACGCGCACTGTGTAAGTGGCCGAGACGTAGGTCACAGCCAGCGCTGCGCCTAGGATAGTGTCCACTACGTTTATCCCTAGCTTGTGGAGGAGCGGGCCAAGGCCGACGTACCAGGAGAACGCTAAGACTATCATGACTCCAACTATTATGTGAGGCACAGCTATAGGCAGGTCTACCAGGGCCTCTATCAGGCCCTTGCCCCTGAAGTTGAATCTGCTCAGCAGGTACGCCAGGGGGACACCGAAGATCACTGAGGCTATGGCGGCTATAGTTGACGTAATTATGGTCACAAGGAGCGCCAGCTCAAATGTCCTTACGCTGAGGGCCTCCAGGAGTCCCTTGCCTCCAACGAGGGCTAGGACCGCTATCGGGTAGGAGAAGAAGAGAAGCAGCAGTCCCCCCATTATTGAGAGGGCAAGGACGAAGATCTCAGGCTTCGCCCTCAAGGCGAGGTCCCTGGGAATATTGATGAGAGGTAGCTCACGTTGGCCAGCGGCACCACGAAGGGCCTCAGAGGCTCTGGCACGGCCGAGTAGTTGCCATACACGATGCCAGGGACTATTGGGTTTATGCCGTACTTCTTAAGCACGTTCTGGCCGACGGGGCTGAAGAGGAGGAGAAGGAAGTCGACAGCCGCCTGCTGGTTAGGCGCGCTGAGCGGTATCGTTACCGTGTACACGACTGGGTTGCAGGCGAAGGTCTCGGTCTTGCCGAGCTCTGTCCACGTAACGTTGACCTTGTGGTAGAAGCTGAGGTAGCTGAGGTTGCCGAGGTTTATGAGCGGCGGCAGCGTTATGTAGGTCATGTTGAAGCCCTTCTGCTGGTAGTACTGGGTCTGAGGTATGGCGTTAGAGGTGTACGCGGACAGTATGAACTGGACCGAGCTGTTAGTGTACATCAGCGTCAGCAGGTCTATCTCGGTGTTCCTCATCTGGTACTTGCTCACATGGTTATAGACAGCGTCCCAGTAGTAGGAGGCGTTGTTCATGAAGGCGAGGCCGGCGAGCTTGAGGACGCACTGGGCCTGGTAGCCGCTCGGGTCCGTGAAGGGGTTTGAGACCCCGACTGTGGTGTTGGGGTAGAGGGCTATGATGTCGAATATCTCCCTCCAAGTCTGGTTCCACTGGGCGCTAAAGGGCTTCTCCTGCTGAGCCTGCCTCCAGAGTGAATAGACCTCCTTGCCTGCCGGGGTCTCCAGGTCAACTATTATGACCATCTGGGTCACGCCGAAGGCTATCTCGTAGTTGGCATAGTTAGGGAAGAGGACGCTGGGTATTGTCGTGGTGTCAGCGCTGGCGACCAGACCGAACACCTGAGTGGTCGCCTCCTCACGGGCTATCTCGCCGCTCCCGGCGAACAGGGGCTGGCCTAACGTTACCCCTGGGTAGTAATAGCTCATGAGGTTAAGGAGCTCTGTGAAGGCGAACTTGAGCGTGCCAGCAGCCCCCACGGCGAAGGGGGAAGGCGCGACCGCAGGGGTCTTTGTGGAGGTCGTAGTTACTGCAGGGGTAATGGTCGTGCTGGCGACCCTCTTCTGGGCAGCGTAATACCCTGTCCCAGCGCCCACCACGAGCCCGACTACAAGGCCCACCAGAAGGTAGGTCCACAGGGAGGCGAAGCGCCTCATCAGGCTTCCTCTCTTAAGGCGAAGGAAGCAGTATATTTAAAAAGATAGCTATTGACATTTATTATGTATCAATACACAGATTTCAAGAGTTTCTCTCAGTGAGGGCTTCAAGGTACCTCTTTATGGCGTCCCTTATGAGCTCACTTCTGTACTTGCGGGACTTCAGGGCAGCCGAGTCAAGCTGCACAAGAGTATCAACGTCAAGCTTAAACGATATTACTCTGAGACCTCTCTTGTTGCCTGACCCCATCCTGACCCCTCGTTTACGTAGCTCCTTGTGATAAAGAACACTGAGGCAACTCCGTTAGCTACAGACCTAGCCGGAGACCTCCGGGGCTCAGCGGAAAGGCAGAAGCCTTATAGGTACGTAGTACCTAAGCCTCTATGGTGCCGCCGTAGCTCAGCGGGTTAGAGCGCCGGACTCATACGGCCCCTAACACCGAGGTCGAGGGGGCCTGGGGGATCCGGAGGTCCCGGGTTCAAACCCCGGCGGCGGCACCACCTTTCTTCAGCTTACGCCTTTACGCTGCTTACAACCCATGTAGACTGAGGTTAGCGGCTTGCTTAGAAAGGGGAGGGATAAGATGAGAAAACTTCAAAGGTATACTGATATCAGGGAGCTCATGAAGAGAGGCGCTACAATACCTAGGACCAGGATTAGCAGCGCAGCTATGGCAAGGGCTATCTTGTACTTCATGGCAGGTGGGGTAGGCGGGCGCTCCTGCTTGGTTAGCAGCTCCCTCGAGGCAATTATGTAGTAAACCGCGCTCGCACCGCTGTTTATGAGGGCTGCCAGGGTGAGCCATACAGTGTAGCCTGAGGTTGATAGGAAGAGGTAGAGCTTACCCCAGAAGCCCAGCAGCGGCGGGACGCCGAGGAGGCTGTAGAGGAGCACTGACGCAGAGACGGCGGCTGTAGGGCTGACCCCCATGAGGCCCCTCAGCCTCTCAAGCTCCCGCGCAGTGGAGCCCGTGAAGGCGAAGAGCGGCGCCTTAGCTATGGCGTACGCTATTGACTGCAGCGCTACTGCATAAAGGGCTAGCCTAAGCATGGAGAGCTCTAGGTTACCGGCGAAGTAGGCGGCGGCCGCCAGGGCCGCGAGTATGTAGCCCACCTGGGCCATGGAGCTGTAGGCCAGTATCACCTGGAGGTCCCTGGAGGTGAAGGCAGCGACGTTACCGTAGGTCATGGTGGCCACCGCAAGTACTGCAACCGTCAAGGCCACATCGCCCGCGAGCGGGGAGCCGTAGGAGAGCACCAGCAGGGCCCTGCCGAGGACGGCTATGAACGCCAGCTTAACGACGGCTGCCACGAATGAGACGGTCCTCCCGTCGCCCCTGCCATAGACGCTCGGTAGCCACCAGTGGAAGGGGAAGAGGCCCACCTTGAAGCCCAGGGCTGCCAGCAAGAGGATAACTGAGAGCGCGGCGATCTCCCTTGCAGCGCCTGACCCTGCGCTCAAGGGGGTGAGCGAGAGGACATAGGAGCCTGAGGCTATCGAGTAGAAGGCCAGCGACGCGGCCAGGATAAGCGTAGCAACTATGCCAACGAATGCGTACCTTACGGCGGCGCCCTTAGCCTCCTTGACATCAGATGAAGCTATTACGACATAGCTTACAACGGAGACCAGGAGCCAGGACGCGAGTATGACGAGGAGATTGGCAGCGCCTGCCAGGAAGAAGGAGCCGAACAGCGTGAGAGGTATGAGGCTGTAAAGCGATGGACTGCTGGTCCACTGAAGGCCCTCGACGCCTATGGCTATCATGTAGGTTATGGCAGCGAGCGCTGCGCCCAAGAGCAAGAGGGAAGTGAAGGAGTCCTGAACTACAAGGCCGCCGTAAAACTGCACGGGGGCGCTGGCGGTCACGTAAAGGAGTAGACCTGTGAGGGTAGCGAAGGACCCAACTCCGATAGCAGCCACTATTGCTGGGGCTACGTTCTCACGCCTGCCAAGGGGAGAGGTGACAGGCGCTATGAGCGAGGCAGCAAGAGTGAGGTAAAGCAGGAACTCAACAGTTGGCTCTTCCCACACCTCTCATCACCTCCAGGCCAACATGACGATAAGGGCTGTCAACACTAACATGAAGAGATACATGGTCAATATGTAGTCCGTACGGCCCCTGAAGAGGGCCCTGAGGCCCCTCGAGGTGAGCTCTCCGGCCTTGGGCAGGACGAAGTGATAGAAGAGATCTATGGCCCTGTTAATGACGTTCAACAGCCAGGAGAGGCCTGCGAAGGAGTCGACGAAGAGGTAATATATGGCAGAGTTGACGTACCACCTATTGAACAGGAAGCTGTGGATCCCCCTGAGAACGGAGCTCCGCTGCAGTAGGTCTACTAGGTGACGCCTCCTAACGTAGACGAGCGCCACAGTGATTATCTCTATGATGATCAGGGCGCTTATTAGCACTGTAGTTATGTCAACAGGCACCGTGAACGAGGGCAGGGCTTCTATGTCAAGGGTCTCAAAGACTCCGTGGGCGACCCAATAGCCGACGAAGAACCATGCAAGGCCTATTATCAGTGACGCGATGCCTAACAGCGCGTAGGGGCCCAGCATTAGTATGGGGGCCTCCTCAAGGTGCTCGCTATCATGGTGAGAGGCGAGCGGAGGCACGTGGAAGACCCTCACGAGGAGCCTCGTTATGTAAGCAACGGTGAAGAAGACCGTTACGACCGCCAGCAGGTACAGGGAGAGCACCCCGGTCCTGGCTACGTCACTTAGCACCAGCTCCTTGCCGAAGAAGCCTGCGAAGAGCGGCACCCCAGCTAGGCTGAGGCCTGCGAGCCACGCGGACACCCCTGTCCACTTCATATACTTCCAGTAGTCGCCCATGTCGTCTATGAATCTGCTGTGCGCGACGTGAAGGGCGTAGCCGGCTACCAGGAAGAGGGCGGCCTTGAACACCGCGTGGGCGATCAGCATTGAGAGGCCGGCCATCTCGGCGTCAGCCATTATAGTGTAGTTACCGGTCGTCACAGCCAGCCCGCCAGCTGCTACGGCCAATATCATGTAGCCGAGGTACTCAGCTGTGGAGAAGGCTAGGACCAGCTTGAACTCATGGTTAACTATCGCCATAGTGGCCATCATGAACAGGGTCACCGCAGCTATGCTGGCCACCAGGAGGAAGTACTGGTGGACCTGTGCCACCGCTCCTGTGTAGCCCAGCGCCGCCGCAGCGAGGGCGCCAGCGAAGAATATCGGGGCGAACCTGAGCATGTAGTAGACGCCCACCTTGACCATGGTGGCTGCGTGTATTAGCGCCGATACAGGCGTGGGACCCGTCATAGCGGTCACAAGCCACTCCGAGAACGGGAACTGGGCGCTCTTCGAGAGGGCCCCCAGCGTGAACACGAATAGGAACAGCGCCAGCAGGTCCTTGGCGGCCAGCTGACCCATCCAGCTCCCAGCGCTGTTTGCTATAGTCGGTATGCTCATGGAGCCCACGAGCGTGAAGAGGCCGGTCATGCCTACTAGGAAGCCTACGTCGCCCACCCTCGTGAACAGTATGGCCCTCACGCCGCTCGTGCTGGGCTCGAAGTACATCGGCTTCCCAAGGGCCGTGGAGCCAGGCACGCCGACCCAGTACTCCTCCTCGTCAGTGTACCAGTGGCCTATGAGGGCGTAGCTGGCGAGGCCTGTGCCCTCCCATCCTATGAACATGAGCACGAGGTTGCTGGCGGTGACGACGAGCATCATGCTGCCGACGAAGAAGGATATGAAGAAGAAGTACCTCTGGACGCCCCAGTCGCCCTTCATGTAGTCAAGGCTGTAGACGTCTATGAGGAAGCTCAGCCATGAGACCACGACGGCCATTATTGCGCCTAGGCCGTCAAGGTAGGTTCCGACCCTTACCTTCAGGACGGAGTCCCAGTACCAGGGCGTTGTGGCGTATATCACCTCGTGCTGCGCGAGCACATAGTACAGGGCTATTGACGATATTATAGCACTGGCCAGGACACTCAGGACACTGATGAGCCCGTAGACCCTCTCCCTCCTAACGCCTGCAAGCCAGAGCAGGGCCAGCAGGCCAGCCCCAACAAATGGGGCCAGCCAGGTCCAGGACCAAACCCACCACGAGGCATACACTACCTGGGTCATTCAGCTCACACCCCCTATGAGGCCATTCAGGAGTACAACATGTGACGCGGCAAAGGAGAGACCTGAGGTAAGCGGGTCTATAGCTAGGAAGAACACCACGCTGAACAGGGCTATGGCGAGCATCGAGAGCTTGAAGCCGTCTACGACCTCGTGTGCCTCTACCTTTGACCTCGGCTGGCCGTAGAAGATCCTCCTCATAGTTATGAAGGAGTAGGCGGCTGTTACCGTGAGCGCTACTATCAGAAGGAGCGACAGGCCGAACATGTACTCATAGCCCCTGAAGAGGTAGGAGTTGACGACGCCAAGCACTACAAATATCTCGCTCCACATGCCAACGCTCGGAGGCAGGCCTGCTAGGTTCATGAACCCGAAGAGCGCAAGCGAGGCGACAAGCGGGTACCTCCTCGCAAGGCCTCCCATCCTGCCTATGTCCCTCAGCCCCTCAAGCTCAGTTATGAACACGCCTGCTGTCATGAAGAGCACGGCCTTACCTATGGCGTGTGACAGGTAAATTAACATGGCCCCTGTTATCCCGTACGGGTTTAACGTTGAAAGTCCCAGGAGCATGTAGCCCATCTGGCTGATGCTTGAGTAGGCGAGGAATCTCTTGAAGTCGGTTTGCCTTAGGGCGACCAGCCCCGCGTAGACTATAGTAGTGAAGGCTAGCCCCAGCAGGAGCGGCCTCCAGCTCAACATCTGGGTCGGGAACAGCGGTATCATGAACCTGGCTATGGCGTAACCCGCGAGGCCTATGAGGTTAGGTGAGAGCAGCGCTGATATCGGCGTTGGGGCCTCGGCGTGGGCGTACGGGAGCCACATGTGGACGCCAAATATCGCCATCTTTACGAAGAGGCCGAACAGCATGAGGGCCGCTATAAGCGTGGCCGCGGCGCCTATGTACTCCACAGAACCTATGGACCTGAGCTGTCCCTCAGTTAGCACGAGGTAATTGAAGCCGTGAAGCAGCAGGCCCAGGTACAGCACGCCTGTGAGGAAGACCACGGCGCCCACATGTGTCCAGACGAAGTAGAGCAGCGCTATCCTGCGCCTGTCGCCATAGCCGTAGAAGGCTATGAGGAGGAACGACGATATCAGACTGCCCTCGAGGAATACGTAAAACTCCACTAGGTTTGTGGAGTAGGCGAGACCTAACATGGTGGCGGCGAAGATGTTGTAAAGCAGGAGGTACGCGCCTAATCCTGGCACCCTCTCGCCATGTCTCTGCATCTCATCAATTCTCGTCTCCATGTACTTTATGCTATAGACTGCGACGAAGGCCGTCACTACGGAGAGGCCTATGATTACTGGGGCTGAGAGGCCATCAATTCCAAGCGCTATGGTGCCTATTGAGTATTTAGTGACGTTGATGATCAGCGGATCGACGACGCTGCCGCTCTCCAGAACGCCGCTCGCGTAACCATAAAGCACAACGACTAAAGGTATCAACAGCGATGCCGAGCTTAGGTAAAAGAGGGCGTGAAGGCCTGCCTTACTTCTAATGGGCCATGCTATTATACCAATTGCTATGGGGAGGACGATCGAGACCCATAGCAGGGGGGCCTGAAGTATCATCCCCTCACACCTCCTTCTCCTCAAGGTCCGAGCTTGAGAGGGTCCTGTAAGCCCTCATGAAAGCCAATATTATGGCGACCACCACGACCACCTCAACCGACGCTATAGAAACGACCACTATACCGAAGTACGTGGCCATATAGGGGTTCCCAATTAGAATAGGGAGGACGAGGAGAAGAAGGCCGTTAAATATCACCTCCACAGATAGTAGCTGCCTCAGCAGGTTATTTGACGAGGCGAGGCCATAGGAGCCTATGGCTATGACCAGCGCAGAGGTTATGAAGGCTATCAGCGCCGAGAGCTGATCAACAATTATCACTTCTTCTCACCCCTTCTCGCAATAGCTATAGCCTCAACGATCGTGGCGGCCTGACCTATGAGTATCAGCGCTAAAACCGGGAGGTACTTGCTGAGGGCCTCAGAGGCGGCGAGCTGAACGCTGACTGAAGCAGGTGCTGCGTAGAGGTCATAAAGCCTCAGCCCAAAGATCAGTATAAGCACGAAAACGGCGACGCTTGAGGCCACTATCACCCCTCTCATGGCCTCTTGCTCCTCCATGCCTGTCGGTCCCAACATGCTAATTGTAATTATGATAAACATGACAGCGGCCCCGACATACACTAATACAATGTAGGCTGCAACTATGCCAAGGCCCAGCAGGGCGAGTATGGACGCCGTCAGCGAGCCAAGGACGGCTAGGGCCACGCTTGCGTAGACCAGGTCCCTAGCCCTGATCACCAGGTATGCGGAAGCCATAGCGGCGACCCCCATGACCGCTACGAAGAGCGGTAGGTCAAAGGACGTGCCGCTCATGCGGTCTCACCTCCCTTTGACTCCCCTGTCTGCTGAGGGGGCTTCCCTTCCTCCTCAGCGGCGACCTTCACCAGGCCCCTCTTCTCGTCGTAAATGTACTTTACGGGCACGCCCTCCTTAGCGGTTATGAACTCAGGCTCCCTCTGTATGTCCTCAAGCGTGAGTATCATGTCGGCCATGTTGAAGTACACTATATCGTGGTATGGCACGTGGTAAAGCGCCTCGGTCGGACATACGTCTACGCAGTAGCCGCAGAATATGCACCTGTTGTAGTTTATGACGGGGTACTTCTTCTTCATGACGCGCCCCGTCTTCTTGTCCTTGACCTGCACGGATAGCATCTTCATGGCCCTCGCCGGGCATATCCTCGCGCAGGAGCCGCAGCTTATGCAGAGGTCCATTTTCAGGACAATGTAGCCCCTGTACCCCTGCCTGAGCCTTATGTATTCATGGGGGTAGAGCAGCGTTATCCTGTTGGGGTCTATGAAGTACTTGACACCAACTATCAGCGCTCCCAGGTTGCCCGCTACGGCCCTGCCTAAGAACGTGACCCGGGGAGTCCTCTTAATCACAGGTCTCGCGGGCACCTTCCCTCACCTCCTCACGGAACAACGCCGAAGTAGGCCTCGGCCAGGCTGATGCCGAAGGCTGCCAGGGTCAAGGGTATCATCACCTCCCATGCGAGGCTTAGGGCTTGATCAAGCCTGTACCTGCCGTAGACTGCCCTAAGGAAGCTCATTATCGCCATGACTATAATCGCCTTGACAGTCACTATCAGGCTCGGCACCAGGTAGCCCGTTACAAGGCCTGGCGTTGGCCTATAGGGGGCCCAGCCTCCCAGGAAGACCAGGCTTATGAGAACGCTGAAGGCCCATCTCCTTATGTACGCGGCGCCCATGTTGAGGCCATACATGAGGCCCGAATACTCTGTGTACGGCCCTGCCACAAGCTCGCTTTCCGAGTCAGGTATCTCGAACGGGAAGCCGCTGGTCGACATGAGCACGGCTATGAACGCCGTGAGGAGCGCTATCGGGTTAAGCAGCCCTAGCCACCTGCCGCTAAGCTGGTCGTTAACTATCGTGACCATGTTGAAGGTTCCCGTCATGGGCGTCGCGGCAAGCAGGCTTATGACGGCTATGAGCTCGTAGGCCACTATAACGAATGACTCCCTTAGCCCGCCTACTACTGCGAACTTGTTGTTGCTAGCCCATGAAAGCATAACTATGAATATCGGGGATAACGTAGAGAGGGCCACCGCTATGAGGAGACTGTAGTCCATGGGTATAGGCCAGTACTCACTTATCGAGGTCATGGGCACCGCGACCATGGGGAGGAGGGCCAGCACTACAGCGATGTTGGGCGCCAGTATAAACGGGAGGAAGTCAGCCGTGGCGGGGACTATTATCTCTTGCACAGTGTACCTTAACAGGTCAGCTATCAGCTGCGTGGCCCCGCCCGTGCGAGGGCTTATCTCGAGTGGGCCATACCTCATCTGGACCCTGGCGGCGGCCTTTCTCTCAAACCATATGATGAATATCACTACGACAAGGGCTGCGGCGAAGCCGGGTATTATCACGTACTGGTAGACGGGTGGGTAGAAAATGACGTAGTGAAGTATCCCCCAACCTATATCGCTGAGGACCTGTAGCCCTGACATCTCTCATCACCTGTCCCACTCAGGTGGGAAATAATCAAAGCTGCCGTAGATAGCGGGCAGGTCCATGAGCCTATGCCCAGGCATTACGTACTTAAAAGCTATGACGTTCCTGAACGAGGGCGACACGACCCTGACCCTGTACGGGACGTCCTTACCGTCGCTCTCCACATAGTAGAAAATCTCACCCCTCCCAGCCTCAACCCTTGCCGAAGCCTTACCGGCCGGCACCTTCAGGGTGGCGAACAGGGGCATCAGCTTAACGCGGTACTTGCCTGCGTAATCTATCTTGCCCTCATAGACGTCCCTGTAGAGCTTAGGCGCGGTCTTCCAGAACTTATCATGCATGAACCCCTCACGCGGGTGCTTCTCAAGCCAGTCAACTACCTGCTCGATTATGTTGAGGCTCTGCTTGATCTCCTCAACCCTCTGCCAGGCCCTCGCCAGCGCGTCCCCCTCCTCGAATATCGGTATCTCGAAGTCAAGCCTGTCGTAGGCCTCATAGGGCTCAACAAGCCTTACGTCATATTTTATCCCGCTGGCCCTCGCGTTAGGCCCCACTACGCCGAGCTCCGCCGCCCTGTTCTTGCTGAGCACGCCCACGCCCTCGAGCCTGCTCCTTATATTGGGGTTGTTGAGGAATATCTTAGCGTACTCGTCAAGCCTTCCCCTCATATACCTCGTGGCCTTCCTTGCGTTCTGCGGGAAGTCATCAGGTATGTCGCGCCTGACGCCGCCGAAGACCGGGTAAGAGTGCGTTAGCCTAGCGCCTGTTAGGTCCTCCGCGAGCTGGACAAACACCTCCCTGTCCCCGAAGGCCCACATGTAGAGCGTAGAGTGCCCAAGGAATATGCCGAATATGCCAAAGCCGTAGAGGTGGCTGGCTATCCTGTTTATCTCACACAGGAGTACCCTGAGGTACTTGGCCCTCTCAGGCGGGTCAAGGTCCAGGAGCCTCTCCACGGCCTCAACATATGGCAGGGTTATGTTGCAGGCGTCAAGTATCGCCATACGTTCAAAGAGGGGTATGTTCTTTATCCAGTCCCTTCCCTCAGCCAGCTTCTCCATGGTCCTGTGAACGAAACCTATGTCTGGGTCAACCCTAGTCATTACGTCCCCGTCAACCTCGACGAATATCCTCATGTGGCCCGAGCCGGGGTGAGCTGGCCCTATCTGGACCTCGTAGACCCTCCTCTCAACAGGCCTCACAACCATGCCTGGCAGCCGGGGGACCTCAGAGCCCTGAACGCCAGTCTGCGAGCTCATGGCTCACCACCACTTAGTGGCATTAAAGGCCTCGGAGTCCACCTCTATGTCGTCGCTCTCCTCGGGCACGACGAAGTCCTTCCTGAGAGGCCTTAGGGCCGCTACAACAGGGGTCAGCAGGAGAGGCCTCAGGTCTGAGTGGCCCTCAAAGATTATACCGAACATCTCATACTCTTCACGCTCCTGGAACTCAGCGCTGGGCCACACGCTAGTTAGGCTCGGGACACGTGGATCGTCCCTGTTAACATAGGTTGATAGCGCTATGACGTACTTTGGGAGCTCCTCATTGAGGTAGCTGGTGACGTGATACATGACCTTTATTTGTTTCTTCGCGGGGTAGTCGACAGCTCCGACAGATATCACGTGGTCAAAGCCCATCTCCTTGAGCCTCTTCGCGGCCTCGACCAGCTGGTCAGGCCTTACAACGAAGTCTAGGTAGCCCTTGGCTGGCTCATAGACAGGGTTCAGGTCCTTGAGCTTCTCAGCGAAGGCTTTCCACACCTCAGGCGGCTGCGGAGGGGCCTGTGGCTTAGGGGCCTGCGAGGCGGGGGGCTGCTGAGGCCTCGGGGCCGGGACGCCGCTAGAGCTCAACCTTCTCACCCCTCCAGCCGCACAGGTCCTCCTTGGGAAGGACGTACTTGAGGTCCTTCCTGACTCCCTCAATTACCCACTTTGACGCCAGACCACGACTTCTTATCATCTTCTGTAGCTCAATGATCGACCTGGCGACGGCCTCTGGCCTCGGCGGGCAGCCAGGTATGTAGACATCGACGGGGACGACCTGCCACGGCCTCACTATGTTATAGCTGTTATAGAATATGCCGCCGTCAAGGGCGCAGGCGCCCATGGCTATCACGAACTTGGGGTAGGGCATCTGCTCCCACGTGAGCCTGACAGTACATGCCATCTTCTTGGTGACGGTGCCCTCTATTATTATGAGGTTCGTCTGCCTTGGCCCAACCCACGGGAGCGATCCATACCTCTCGTTATCAAACCTGGGACCCCACGCTGCGCCTATCTCACAACCGCAGCAGCTAGTCATAAGGTGGACGGGCCAGAGGCTGAATGCTGTGGCCCAATCAATGACCTTGGCTATGGTCCCCTTTATCAGGTGCTCCTTGGCCAGCTGCGCCGCTACGTCAAGGTTACCTATGTAGGCGCGGCCTTCCTCCTTAGCCTGACTGGCTTGCGCCAAGGCTTACACCCCCCAGTCAGAGACCCTCTTAGACACGTAGGCCCCGTACGCGAGGAGCGGGGCCAGGACCGCCACAAGTATGAGGTAAAGGAGGAGCAGGTCACCGCTGTAACTCCTTGAGGCAGCTGTGAGGAACGTCAGGAGGACCACCATGGGCTCTACGGCGAGGAACATTATGAGGTAACCGAAGTACTGGAACGTGAGCCTGGACTTCCCAACTCCGCGAGGCGGGTTAGAGGACTCGAAGGGCAGGTACTTGTAGGGCTCGTGCCTCTCTATGTCTGTCCTGGCCCTCAGGGCCACTCTGAGCAACACTATAACTCCGACGAGGAGGGCCAGGATGACCATTGGCACTATTATGAACGAGTTCGCTGCCAGTACTAGCGGACTATACGCAATTGACAATTTTCAGCACCGCCAAAACGTTTTAACTGCGCAGTGATATAAATTCCTTTATCTTGGCCGTCCTTGTTGGGTGGTTGGGTAGGCTCTGCGGCCTGGTCTCGTCTTTTGGTCAGATATTCCTATATTATCCCGCCCCAACTTAAGGTGGTGGGAGTGCGGCCTTGGTCGAGAGGGTGCCGCCTGAGGCTGAGGTAAAGTACAACAAGTACCTTCAGCTAAGGGACACCTATAACACGATCGTCCAGCAGAGGCTTGCGGCCGAGTCTTCCTTAAGCGAGGTAGAGAAGGTCCTGGAGAGGCTTAACGGGCTCTCTGACGACGCTGAGGTCTATAAGATGACAGGCTTTATACTGGTGAGGTCCACCAAGGCTGAGCTGATAAAGGAGCTTCAGGAAAGAAAGGAGGAGCTTGAGCTGAAGATTAAGGCGCTCAAGAACCAGGAGGACCTAGTGAAGGGAGAGTTAGAGAGGTTGGCCTCGGAGCTCCAGGCGATCATTCAGAAGGGGGCCGGACAGGTCCAGCCTAAGGCTGGCGGGGCGTGAATAGGCCCTGGAGCTCGGCCTTAATGGAGCCTTACAAGTCATGGACTTCCTAGTTCGTGTAAAGCAGATAGTCTCTGGCAAGGCCTTAATGGTCGTTACGCATGGCAATGCTGACCTTGATGCCGTCTCATCAGGGCTTTTAACGTGCGAGCTTCTAAGGCACCTCGGCGCGATCTCCTGTTGCATCCTAATCCCAGAGGGTCCGAGCAGGGACTCGAGGAAGGCCCTGGAGCTGCTAGGGATTGACATTAAGCTGTGCGAGGACGAAGAGAAAGCCGACACAGCTGTCGTGGTGGACGCGTCTAACGAGTCTCAGCTAGGCGGGAGCCTTGGGGTCAAGCAATACATACTGATAGACCATCATGAGGCTGGGACGTTAGCGCTGAAGGCGGACGTAAAACTCGTTGACCCTGAGGCGCCGACTTGCATAGAGCTCGTACTTGACTTAATAAGGGCAGCCGGCTTTGAGCTGTCGCCCCAGCAGGCCACCCTGGCCATGGCTGCGATGCTAGACGAGACAGGCCTCTTTGAGAGGGCCTCGGCCAGGACATTTGAGGTCGCCGCTTACCTGTTAAGGTCTGGCGCTAACTATGAGGAGGCTTTGGCTCTTGTAAAGAGGCCCAAGGACCAGGAAAGCCTGGACCTGAGGCTTGCAAGGCTCAAGGGCGCCTCAAGGGCTAAGGTATTGAGGGCCTGCGGGGACCTCGTAGTCGTCTCAACATACGTGGGCTCATACGAGGCTGACGTAGCTAGGTCATTAGTGAGCCTAGGGGCTGACGTCGCCATAGCTTTCAAGGAAAACAGGGCCTCCGTGAGGGTCTCGCGGCAGGCCCTAGAGAGAGGCATCAGCGCCTCGTCAATTGCGGCCTACTTGGCTAAGAGGCTTGGTGGTGAGGGAGGCGGTCACAGGGGCGCGGCAGCCCTTAACCTCTCAGCTCAGGTAGATGAAGAGAAGGAGGCGGCCAGGGCGGCTGACTTAGTGGTAGCGTACCTGACTGACCTCTGTCGGGGCAGAGGACATGAGCAGTGAGAGGAAGGCCAGGGTGTATGCTGACGTTAGGGAAGAGGCGTCAGGGCTGCCGTCGCTTCTCGAGCAACTCGGCGTTCTTGTTGTCAGGAAGCAGCTGTCAGAGGGGGATTACGTTATACCTGAAGACACGGTCATAGAGAGGAAGTCAGCCTCTGACTTCATATCATCGCTCTTTGACGGCAGGCTTTTCGACCAGGCGTCAAGGCTTACAAGGGACTACGAAGAAGTTTACTACCTGATAGAAGGCGATCTCTTTAAGGAGCTAAAGGCCTGGCCCTCAAGACGTAAGCAAGTGATAGGGGCGCTCGTAGCCCTCGTCAGCGACTACAATGTTAAGCTTCTCTGGAGTCCCTCAACGAAGGACAGCGCCGAACTGATAGCGGCCTTAGCCATGAGATCCTCCACCTCGCGCGGCGGCCCTGTCGTGATAAACAAAAAGCCTCGTTTGGGGTCCATAAGGGAGTGGCAGCTCTATATACTTCAAGCCTTCCCAGGCGTTGGTGCCAAGACGGCTGAGAGAATCCTCCAGAGGTTTGGAAGCCTGGAGGCGTTCTTTAATGCTAGCGTAGCAGAGCTGGCAAGCGTTGAGGGCCTAGGCGAGGCCAAGGCGGCCAAGATAAAGGAGCTCATAAAGGCGCCGTACACTAGGCGTGAGGAGAGCAAGCCAACGCTTGAGAAGTTCTACAAGGCTGACGAAGGCTCACAGAGATAGCCCTTGTTGAGCCAGCATCATATTGACTAAGAACCTAGGCACCTCCTTCATCAGCTCCTTCTGGCTATATCTGGTAAATAGCTCATCAGCCTTTTTAGAGATCTCTGCAACCCTCTCCCTCAGGTAGTCAAGGGCCTTAGACACTACCTCATCGTCGCTGTTCGCGCCTAGCTCATTCATAGTCCATTCCCTGAGTAGCCTCTCGCTAGCGTCAAGCTTCGACCTCAGACCCCTCAGGTAGGAAATGTAATCAACGATATCGTCAGCTATCTGATAGCTGAGGCCTACGAGGTCGCCAAGATTATAGGCCTCCTCTGCCATGTCGGCCCTTGACGCTGCAATGAAGGGAAGGGCTACCGCTAGGGCGAACAAAGGGCCTGTCTTCAGCCTCGCAAGGTCTACATAGCTGACGAGGGGCCCCTTGACTGAGGCATAGGCGTCAAGGAGCTCACCCCTTACTATTTCCTCCCAGGCCGATATGCTATAGCTAAGCGCAACGCGGCCAAACCTCTCAATCATCTTAAGAGCCAGCGGGACCAGGAACAGCGAGACCATGGCCGTCTTGCCAACCCCGTAAAGGACCCAGGCGGCTGGCATCCCCCTCCGCTCCCTGTCCTGGTCTATTATGTCATCAAGGGTCAGGCTGGCGGCGTGCACGAGCTCTGTGGCGATGGCTATATCAATGGCGTCATCGGCTTTGCAGCCCAAGGTCTCGCACGTTAAGAGCGCTAGGAACCCCCTGAGCCTCTTGCCGCCGCTGTTGATATAGGAGACTACGTCTGAGAGCCCCAAGTTACTCAGGCTGGCGGAGAGCTCGCCGAGCCTGGAGTCTATCAGGGCCCTTGCCTCCTCAAGCTTTCTCAGCAAAGCTTTGTCGACAGGCTCCATCAGGTTCAGCCTGGCCTCTCTGACGACCTGGGGCGCATTCAAGTTATATAACTAGCTTACTAACATCACTAGGCCACGCGTGAAGAGGCAGAGCGAGACCAGAACCGCGGGATCCCTTTACGCTTCCTTGGTGAGCGCTGTACTCAGCTTTATTGAGAACAACGTTGAGGAGGAAGGCCAGCTGTGGGGCTCAAAGGTGCCAGCCTATCTCCTGAGCCCCTCTGATGCCCTGAGGGAGCTTGAGAGAAGGTCCTCAATAGAGCTTGTAATACCTGGCAGCACGGCTTTCGGGGAGCTCAGCATAGCCGGGAAAAGCCTGAGGCTGGTCTCAGGTCAGCTATCCTCCGATCATGTAGGTGTTGAACGCCTTTACTTGGCGGCCCCCAGGTCTGTCTTACGCCTAGACCGTCACCTGCTGGCCAGGTATGCGGAGGAGACCACTGAGACAGGCGTAGAGTTCATGTTCATATATGCTAACACAGGCGATCTTCTGGTACTTGAGGGCGAGAGGTACAGGGTATCTATACCTAGGGTGAGGGCCTCCATGATATTTCACACGCACCCTGAGGGCGCTTGTGGCCTTTCAGGCAAGGATATAGAGAGCGCCCTCGACCTCCTCACCGAGGGCGGTCTCGCCAGCGGCTCCGTCACGAAGAGCTGCGCCGCCCTTGTCTATAGGGTAGGGGTAGTTAATGAGGATGAGTACCTATCCTTTAAGTCAGGTAAAGCTGCCAGCTACAGGACCTTGAGGATAGAGACTATACGATTATGGGGTTAGGGGCCCAGGAGGTCATCGACCGACGGCGGTTTCGGGGGCAGGCCCTTCCTCTCCCTTATCTTCTTTATGAGGTCCTCTAGCATCGAGTCAGGCACGGGGGCCCACTTGCTGAACTCCGTGCCCCAGATGGCCTTACCAGCGGTGGAGCCCCTGAGCTCAGTGGCCAGGTCGAAGCTCTCAGCGATGGGTATCTCAGCCAGCACCCTGGTGCCCATGCCCGTGCTCTCGACGTTAATGATCTTGCCCCTCTTCTTTACTATTATTGTTGTGACGGCGCTCAGGAACTCCATGGGGACCCTTATGTCAAGCTTCTGTATGGGCTCGAGCAGCGTGGGCCTGGACGTGAGGATCCCAGCCCAGATGGCGTTCCTTATCGCGGGGTAGAGCTGGCCTGGCCCCCTGTGAACAGGGTCCTCGTGGACTATGGCGTCATGCAACACTACCTTTAGGCCCCTAACGGGCTCGGCAGCCAGCGGACCCTCCTTAACAGCCACCCTGAAGCCCCCTATTATGGTGTCCTTTACGTCCTTCAGGTACTGGACGCCTGAGGTCATGTCGACGAAGACGTTTATGTTCTCATCGATGGCCCATATCCTGCGCGCCTCATCGTAGTCCCAGCCGGCCTGGTCCCTGAGGATCTTCGCCCTGTCCCTCGGGTCCTGGTCCTCCCTGACCACGCCCTTGTGTATTAGCTCTATCGTCTCCTCGTTAAGGGGCTCAACGCTTATGTAGAACCTGTTGTGCTTGTTCGGGCTCTTGCCCTCGAACGTCTTGCTCCGCTCCCTAACAGACTCCCTGTAAACTATGATGGGCGGGCTGGCCTTGACCTCAAGGCCGTACAATTCCTTGAGCATCCATAACGCTATCTCAAGGTGCAGCTGGCCCATGCCCGAGAGCAGGTACTCGCCCGTCTCCTCGTTGATCTTGGTGACCAGGTTGGGGTCCTCTATCGTTAACTTCCTCAGCGCGTCAACTAGCTTAGGCAGGTCCTGAACCTTTGTCGGCTCTATGGCTACAGTAACGACGGGCTCGGCTATGTAGTGAAGCTGCTCAAAGGGCGCTGCCTGACTCTTATACGCTACGTCCACGAGCGTCTCGCCCGCCCTCAGGTTCTCAATGCCCATGATCGCGGCTATGTTGCCCGCTGTAACCCTGTTAGTCAGCTCGCGGAAGGGACCCATGTAAAGGCTTACCTGGAGGATCCTGCCCGTTGAGTTCTGCGAGAGTATGTAGACCTCGCGGCCGGGCTCAAGGGTCCCTGAGAAGACCCTCCCGGTCGCCACGAGGCCCGCCTTCTCAACCCTTATTGCATTGACGTAGAACACGAGAGGACCGTTGGGGTCTGCCTCCATCATGGCCTTGCCGATGTCGCTATCTATGCTCCCCTTCCATATCTTGGGGATCCTGTACTTCTGGGCCTCCTTGGGGTTAGGGACGAACCTAACTACCATGTCCAGGAGGGTCTCATGGAGTGGGACCTTCCTGGTGAGGGCTGCCACCTTCTCCTTGTCGTCAGAGGAGTAGGCCTCGATTATGTGCTGGAAGTTCACGCCCTTCTTGGACGCCAATGGGACGGTAATGCCCCACTGGTCCTTAGCGCTGCCGAAGGCCACGTTGCCAGCGGCAGGGTTTAGCTTCCACTTGTCCTTGAACTCAGGCTCAGCGTACATGTCTATCAGGTTGTTCACGTCCTTTATTATTTCAACGAGCCTGTCCTGCATCTGCGCAGGCGTGAGCCTGAGCTCCTTGACCAGCCTGTCTATTTTATTGATAAATAGTACAGGCCTGACCCTCTCCTCAAGGGCCTGCCTGAGGACGGTCTCAGTCTGCGTCATAACGCCCTCAGCGGCGTCAACCACTACTATTGCGCCGTCTAGCACCCTGAGGCTCCTGGTGACCATCCCTGTGAAGTCTATGTGGCCTGGCGTATCGATGAGGTTTACTATGTAACCTTTGCCGTTGTACTCGTGGTAGAGGCTTGCGTTAGCCGCCTTGACAGTCATCTGCCTTTCCTTCTCTACCTTAAGGTAATCGAGCGCCAGCGCCTCGCCGGCAACCCTCTCCGAGATTATGCCAGCCCTGGCGAGCAGGGCGTCGCTAGTTGTTGTCTTGCCGTGGTCGACATGCGCTATTACGCCTATATTCCTCACTTGCTCGATGTTGCCCATGATCTTCTCTATTTCAGAGACCATCTTCACTCTTACGCCCACAGCGGCTACACCTTAAGCCATAGGAGCGTTAGAACCTCTTGAGGTTAAAAGCAATTCTGAACTAACACTTTGCCGTTTAAGGTAGGAAGGGGGCGGGACCGCGGTCATATAAACGTCCAGCCCTGAGCCCTCAGAGAGCGCCTTTACAAGGTCTCTTCTCAAGTCCCTTGCGGCCTTGTTGGCCCTGAGCATCACTGTCGAAGGCTCTACATAAGTGCTTTTCCTTAATATGATCTTGGTGGGCCCGCTTAGCTCAAGGTCTGGGTCCCCGACCCCTACCACTGAGTCGCAGATTTCAGAGGCGCAGAGGACCACTATGACGACCCAGCCCGCCCTTATTCTCTCCTTAAGCCAGCCGGGGAGGTCTAGGGCGCCGGCCTCCGATGAAACCCCTATTATGCAGTCCCCGCGCTTAGTGAGGAAGCCCTCCTTGGTTATCTCTATAGTAGTTGGATGCCTTGCAGTTACGTTCTCATGGCCCTGGGCCCTGAAGTGGAACCACAGGCCTTCGATCTCCAAGCGCGTCACCCGCTCTCGCTGAGCACCTATTAGCTTTAGGCCAGCTAGAGCTAATTTTGGAGAGGCCTTGAGTGGACGGCCAAGAGGGCGTCTACGAGCGCGCTAGGAGGCTGATGGTGGAGGAGCTGAAGGCGCTCGGCTACATAGTCAGCAAGGAGGTAGAGGAGGCCATGTTAGCTATCCCAAGGGAGGTCTTCGTGCCAGAGGACCAGAGGCCCTACGCATATGAGGACAGGCCCCTTCCCATAGGCTTCGGGCAGACCATTAGCGCACCAAGCGTTGTAGCCCGCATGACGGAGCTGTTGCAGGTCAGGAAGGGCCAGAAGGTGCTCGAGGTGGGGACGGGCTCAGGCTACCAGGCCTCGATACTTGCGTGGCTAGTGGGCGAGAAGGGTCACGTGTGGACTATTGAGAGGATACCGGAGCTGGCGGCCAGGGCTAAGGGCGCCATAGAGTCCATAGGGCTTGGGGACAGGGTCACGGTAATAGTAGGCGACGGCAGCCTTGGCTACCCTGAGGCAGCCCCTTACGACAGGGTGGTGGTGACCGCTGCCGCGCCCAGGCCTCCTCGTAGCCTCCTCTCTCAGCTCTCAGTCAACGGCAGGATGGTAATACCGATAGGGGGGAGGTCGAGTCAGGTTCTGACCGTCTTTGAGAAGAAGGGACCGGACTCATACGAGGAATTTTACGACTTAGAGGTCCTGTTCGTGCCCCTAGTAGGGGCTGAGGGCTGGCCAGAGGGCTCGTAAATGTTTTTAGGATTGTCTGTGGTTTAGATAGGCGCGATGAAGTGTGTGGTGGACTCCGAGCCTTAGGCAATGACGACAAGGAGCCCTCTGAGCTCACGGTTTTCAATACTGCCTTGCGTACCTCATGTAAGTCATCGCGGGACGCCCACAGATAGGGCAGTTGCCCTCAGCTGGCTCAAAGGGCCAGGGAGTACCTAACGCCTTGGCGTTCAGCTGCTCAGCAGCCTTCACAGCGCAGTCCTCAAGGCCGCACCATGGCAGCTCAACTACCCCTCCCCGTTCGTCCAGGGCCTTTTTCGCCTCCTCCACAGAGTTAGTTCTTAGCACCCTTTCTCTTAGGAACCTCCAGGCCCTTTCGTATAAGATGTTATCAAGGTCGTGCAGCGTCTTCCGAAGCTCGTTAACTAGGTCCTCAAGCTTAACGACGCGCTTGGAGAGGTCTACCCTCCTGACTAACGTGACGGTCTTAGAGCTCGCCTCCCTTAGGCCAACCTCGATCCTTATTGGCACACCCTTAGCATCCCATAGGTAGTACTTCTCGCCTGGCGTCAGGTCGCCTCTGTCGTCAAGTACCGCGCGTAGGCCTGCCCCTTTAGTCACTTCAAGGACCTGCCTTGCGTAGTTTAGGACTGTATCAAGTTTGTCTTTATCAGAAGGTGGTATAGGAACTATAACCACCTGGTAAGGAGCGACTGTGGACGGCAGCACCAGGCCAAGGTCGTCACCGTGCGTCGCTATGATGGTCGCGACGACCCTATCGCTTACGCCGTAACTCGTCTGCCACGGGTAGTCAAAGGTCTCATCACTCCTCTGTATTCTGAACCCAAAGGCCTTAGTGAAGTTCTGGCCAAGGTTGTGGACGGTCCCTATCTGAAGGGTTCTGCCGTCCGGCATTATTGTGTCAAAGGCTATTGTGTAGAGGGCCCCTGCGAACTTATCCCAGTCAGGCCTCTTAGATACGAGGTAAGGTATGTAGAGCGAGTCAAAGAACTTCTTGTATATGTCAATGGCTTCGAGGACCTGCCTCTCAGCGTCCTCAAAGGTCTCGTGAACTGTGTGGGCCTCCTTAAAGCTCGTGACTTCCCTCAGCCTTATCATGGGCCTTGTGGCCTTAGTCTCATACCTGAAGACGCTCACTATCTGATAGAACCTCCTTGGAAGCTGCTTGTAGCTCTGTATCCAAAGGGACTCGTAGTAGGTGATGGGGGTCTCACTCGTGGGCCTGAGGGCCAGCTTAACGTCGAGGGGCTCCAGGCCGCCGTGCGTTACCCAGTAGACCTCGTCCTCAAAGCCCCTTATGTGCTCGCTTTCCTTGGCCAGCATCCACTCAGGTATCAGGAGGGGGAAGAGGACCTCCTCGTGCCCCCTTGAGTCCAGGAGGTTTCTAATGAGCTCAAGTACCCTCTTCCTTATCTGGAAGCCGTACGGCATCCAGACTCCCATGCCTTTAACTGGGTACCTGCCGTAGTCGTAGACCTCAGCCCTTTCGAGCACCCAGTCGAACCACTCTGAGAAGCTCTCCTGCCACCTCTTTCGCTGGGGCTCTGGCACTCTTTTCACCTTGGCTGTGTCAGATTAGAAGAAGGAGTCAGTTTAAAGGATGACTGTCATAGGTTAACCCTACCTATCTCTTTTTAATTTATTTATATTATTTTGATTATAGCCAGCATTGACTACAGGAACGCAGCCCTCGCCGGCGTTTATAGTAATGAAAAAGCGGGCTGGCCATGGTAAAGGCTTCCCATTCAGGTCACAGAGTGCCATGACTCTAGTGAGTGACGCCCTGGCTTGGTAGAAGGTCCTTGACGCTCTGGTGAATGTGAAAAAAGCCCAAGGATTTTAGGATCGATCCTTTAAGCTGTGGGCAGAACAAAGAGTACTATTATAGCTATCAGCAGGCCGTAGATGGCGATTCCCTCGCCGAGGACCACGAAGAGGAAGGCCGTTCCAAAGAACTCCCTCTTCTCAAGTACGGCGCTGATGGCCGCAGCCCCTGCTACGCCAACTGCATAGCCCCCTCCTATGCCGGCTAGGCCTACGGCGAGACCTGCTCCTATCGCCTTACCGAGTATCGACATCGTGTAAGGTGACGTGGCCTGATCGCTCGCGGCTGTAGTGGTGGAGGTACCTACGGCGTGAGCTACAGCCGCCCCAGTAGCTATAGCCGCTATTATTGCCAGGGCGGCAACAGCTACCATTATAGCCCTGTACTTAGGCCTTCTCCAGGCCTCCTTCAGGACAACGTTTAAACCCTCCACGAATCTCGCAGGGTCCTTCATAGGCCATCGGCTGGCTCACGGCAATGAGGAATTAAAACCCTTTTGACGTTAGACTTCGCGCTATGTAATGGTTATACTACTTATAGTGGTAAAAGGTATTTAGGCCCTTTAAACTTCTGGGCTAAATTACGGCCGGAGAGCCTTGATACTAAGCGACAAGGACATCAGGATTCTCCTAAAGGCCGGCGAGCTAGTGGTAGAGCCCTTAGATGATGAGGTCGTGAGGGAGAACGGCCTTGACCTAAGGTTAGGCAATGGCTTCTGCGCCTTCAAGGACACCGATAAGGTGCTGGACCCCAGGGCGCCTGGCACTCCTGAGGAGTTCTATGAATGTCGTGAGGGGGAGAGCTTCGTGATCGAGCCCCACAGGCATTACCTGCTCCACACATTGGAGTACGTGAAGCTACCTCCTTACCTGGCCGGCCTGGTCAACCTAAGGAGCACCTGGGCGAGGACGGGTATTTACATACCAAGCACGGTAGTTGACGCGGGCTTTGAGGGCCAGCTGACAATTGAGGTTATAGGGAGCGAGTTCCCGGTCAAACTTTACGCGGGGGAAAGGTTTCTACATCTAGTTTTAGTTAAGCTTGAGACGCCGTCGGAGAGGCCGTACTCGGGCGAGTACAAGGGGCAGAGGGGCGTCAAGTTGCCCAAGTTCTTCAAGGTTCAAGCCGGCATTTAACGTCTTGGCAAACGTTATATTACCTCCTTGCGCGGCTTCCCAAGGGACTTAGTTGGGCCGAGGTAGCTTAAGGTCATACGGCAGGCTAATAATCTCCTATCCAACTCACCCAGCCTTCCTATGGGGCTACCTGATAATCGGGGCTCTCCTGGTGTTCCTGTTCCTGGGCCTTCCTGGGCTTGTGGCCAGCGTTTCCAGCAGCCGCCTTGCCTGGCCTCTTTGGGCGCTGGCAACGCTTCTCATAGCCCTGAGTCCCCCTCTGAGCTTCCTCAACATAGCCATAGCTAGGGTAAGCACAGGGGCCCTTGTAACAGAGCTTGACGTTGATTACGTGGAGTTCTTCGGTATACCAATCCCTGTGCCGAGAATTAGGACGAGAGAGGTCAAGACCATTCTAGCCGTTAACGTGGGCGGGGCGCTGGTGCCGATAATATCGTCAGGCGTATTCGCCTATCTACTCCTTAACTCGCCTTACTCGTGGCGCTTTGGCGTAGCGGCGCTACTTGACGTGGGCTTGACTTCAGCAGTGGTCTATCTCCTCTCAAGGCCTGTAGCAGGCGTTGGAATAGTGGTGCCGGCGTTCGTAGCACCCCTTATGGCCGCGCTGGTTGCTGTGGCGTCTGTTGGCTTTGGCGTGGCTGCGGCCACGGCAGCTTACATAGGGGGCTCGGTGGGCAGCCTAATAGGCGCTGACATAATAAGGCTGTCAAAGAGCTTCCGCGAGCTAAGGGCGCCCATGCTGAGCGTAGGGGGCGCAGGGGTTTTTGATGGCGTCTTCATAAGTGGCGTCATGGCGTTCGTCCTGGCCCTCTAAGCCTTTACAAGCAGTTCAACCGAGTAAATGCTCTGGGAGGGACTATACTCTAAGACCCTGTGGACACCTATGGGCCTCACAGAGCCGCAGTACTTCAAGGCCGTCGATGTCACTAGGTCAAGGGCCGTGCTCTCATCACCGGTGAGGATATACACGTGAAGCCTAGCCCCTTTGGCTGCCAACGCGCAAGCAGGACCTATGAAGTCAAGCACGGAGGTCGGGTTGTTCATTATAATACGGTCAAACTCCCCCTCAAGGACGTCAGGTAGCGTCCGTGAGTCTGCCCACATAACCGTGACCTTGCCCTTGAGCCTTCTCGCGTTTAGGGCCACGTTCCTGGCAGCGAGATAAGCCGCATAGGGGTTTACGTCAACTGCTACGGCCTCACACCTGGCGGCCGAGGCCGCTGTTATGGAGAATGGGGCTACCCCTGCAAACATGTCAAGTATCAGCTCCCCCTCAGAGACCTCCTTTGAGACCCTCAGCCTCTCGCCAGCCAGCTTTGGGTTGTAATAGGTCTTGGCTACGTCGACCAGAAAGTGAAGGCCGTTCTCTGTTGCCCTGGTCAGCGTTGAGCCACTGCCGTAAAGCAACACGAGCTGAGGGAGCCTGAGCTCTCCCACTGTACCGACCTTGAGGAAAACAGACTCTAGCCTTGGGTAGATTCTCGTTACGGCTTGGGCAGCCCTTACATAGGCGTCAAAGGGGACGCCGCTTGACCTACTGAAGATGACTATATTGCCTATCTTAATGAAGCTCGAAAGCCCTATTTCCTTGGGTATGCCGGAGGGCCTTGAAGGCTCGAAGAGGTCCTCACAAGGCTCTGACTCTATGCCTAGGCCTGATAAGGTCGAGGAAGCCTTCAGTAAGTCAAGGACTGGTATCTTAAGCTTGTCGTTCTCCCTCTTAGGCTTGGCCTTGGCGATCAGGCCCTTGGCCTTGAGCGCGGCCAAGGCTTGTTCCGCGCGCCTTACTTCAACCTTAACGCAGCCGTAGTTCACTAGCTCGCTCAAAAGACCTCCCTGGGGGCCGAGGCTATAACCCGCCTTCTGTACTTCGGCGGCATCCGACTACGCGGCCTGAGGGCCTCGCGCGGCTCCTCACAGGCCCCCGCCTTGCTCCGCCGGGGTCGGCCGTTTCACCGCATCCTCCACGATGCTCAGCCCGTTACTAGGGCCCTGTCGCCAGGGCCCTCTCAAGGCCTCATCGACATACCGTGGAGGCCGTGTCGTCTCTGTGCCGTTGCCCTGGGTATCACCCAGGCCCCTTACGGGGTCCGGCTGCCGCTGGGAGGGCGGTGTTTCCTCAGGCCCCCTCGGGCCCGTGAGCCGCCAGCCTCGGCCCCCTCCAAGCTTTAATTCATGTTAAGTAATAAAGCCTACCGGCCTCCTTTGACCTCTTGGACGAGGCCTTGGGATCAGGCGTAGGGCTTGTAGTGAGGCCTTCCAGCGACGTAGCCGAGAGAATAGCGCTTGAGGTCATTCAACTCGTGAAGGAGGCCGGATGGGAGCCGCTAATAGAGGTGGAGAGCGCTGAAGCCTACCCAGGAAGACTTGAAGGCCTACGGACGTTTTCACTTGACAGGGATCCGCCAGACAGGGTTATCGTAATAGGGGGTGATGGAACGCTCCTGAGGGCCGCAATTAAGGCAGGAGACAACGATATAGTGTTCATGGCCGTGAGGGCTGGAAAGAGAGGCTTCCTGTTAGACGTTGACGAGACGGAGCTCAGCAGGAGGATTCCCGAGTTCTTAAGGGGGGAATTTGAAATCGTGGAGCATCAGAGGATTAGGGCTGAAGTCGAGGGGACCGCTACCCCTTGCGCCCTAAACGACATTGTCGTCTTCACCGCTGAGGGCCAGATGGTAAGGCTCGATGTAATGACCAGAGGTGAAAGGGTTATGGGCCTTGACGGGGACGGCTTAGTGATCTCAACTACAACGGGCTCGACCGCCTATAGCCTGAACGCGGGTGGGCCAATTATTGACCCAAGGCTCGACGTTATAGTTCTGACCCCCCTTAACCCCGTCCAGCTTTATCTGAGGCCCGTGGTTATGTCAAGAAGTGAGCGGCTGACTATAAGGCTTAGGGAGGACAGCGGCGCTGCATACCTTGTAATTGATGGTCAGGTCAAGCACCCCCTGAGGCCAGGGGCCTTGGTGTCTGTAGGCCCCTGCCCAAGGCCCCTTAGGGTTGCCAGGTTCAACTGGTGGGCGAACTATTATGAGAGGCTCTTCGCGCGCCTGCTCAGCTATTGGTGACGTAGAGGGGGTCGTTGTTCTCGACGCTGGCGCTCTCTTCGCGGGCGTCCAGCTGAGGCTTCCTCTGTCGGTAACCACTAGCCTGGTAGTGGATGAGGTAAAGGACGAAGGTTCTAGGACCGATCTTGAGAGGGCCCTTGAGGCAGGCAAGCTACTTGTTGTCGATCCGGAGCAGGAATTTATTGAGGAGGCTATGGGTGTCGCCAGGTCAGCTAGAACCCTTGAGAGGCTCAGCAGGGCTGACTTAGGGGTGATAGCTCTGGCCCTGCAGGTGAGGAGCTGTGGGAAGAAGGTCGCTGTGGCCTCCGACGACTATGCGGTTCAGGTCACAGCCCTCAGGGCGGGATTAGAGGTTATACCAATTAGATATAGGGGTGTCAGAGAGGCGAAGCGACATAACCCCTTAGGTCAAAGTAAGTGGCGTCAGTGACCTTTACTCTTATCCACCTGCCCATAATATCGGGGTCCTCCCGTATTGATATAGGGAAGTAGTTCTCAGCTCTGGCCACGTAGTAACCGTCCCTAAACCCTCTCGACGTGACCAAGGCCTTCAGCTCCCTACCTATGTAAGCCTTGTAGATCTCTGTCTCAACCTCCTGTATGACGCTTAGAATACGCAGGCTTCTCTCCTTCTTTACAGGCTCAGGCACCTGGGGCATTGACGCCGAGAGGGTCCTGGGCCTTATGCTGTACTGTGCCAGGTAGACCCTCTCAAACCTCAACCTCTTAACCAACTCAACGCTCCTCATGAACGCCTCCTCGTCCTCCCCTGGGTGGCCGACTATGATGTCGGTTGCGAAGAGTGAGTCAGGGAAGGCCTTCTTGACGTTAGCGTGAAGCTCAATGAACTCATCAACTGTATATCTCCTATTCATTATCTTGAGGACCCTGTCATCGCCGCTCTGAACAGGTATGTGAAAGAACTTGAACACCCTCTCATCCTTATAGACGTCAAGGAGCTCATCAATTATCTCCATGGCTTCATTGGGCGTCATCATGCCGACCCTGATCCTGTAGTCCCCAGGTACCTTGTCCAAGATCATGGACAACAGGTCGGGCAGCCTGACCTTGGCTGGTAGGTCAAGGCCGTAGGCGGCGGTGTCCTGCGCCGTTAACCTGATCTCCTTAGCGCCCCTCTGAACGGCGTTGGCGACCCTCTCAACTATCAGCCTAGGGGGATATGACCTTAAGGTCCTCCTGGCCAGCTTCGTCTCACAGAAGGAACAGTTGTCGAGACACCCCTCAGATATCATGATCGTGGCTATTCTATCCCTCAGCGGCACCGGGGGCATGAAGTTCGTGTCCCTCTCCCCCTCTATGAGCGTGACCCTGGAGGGTGATCTCGCGACTTCAACAATCCTAGTGACGTTCTGAGGCGACACAAGGCTTGCTGACGGGGCAACGCGGGCTACGAGGGAGGGCCTTGCCTTAGCTAGGCAGCCTGCGACTATCAACTTGCCTTTGACCAGCGGCTTAAGCTCGTTAAGCCTCTTGACTATCTTTGCCTCTGTGTCAAGCCTGACAGCGCACGTGTTAACTATGACTAAGTCTGCCTCGTCAGGTGATGTCACCCTTTGATAGCCCTCCGACTCTAACAGGGCAGCCATCACTGCGCTGTCAAACTCGGCTAAGGCACAGCCGTAGTTCTCCATGTAATATGTCGGCATGGCTTGTCGTTCAATGAGTTAACGGGCCCTTGCGGTTATTAATTTCGCTACTTAGGGCCTTTCTCAGCTGGGGCCCTCGGGCCTTACGACCTCAAACGTCACCGAGCACCTCTCTATGGCCTCCTTTATGGCCCTCTCCCTGTCGCTCAGCCTCGAGTCACCGCTCTTCACCTCTACAAACCTTACCGTTACAGGTCCTCCGCCCTCAATTCCGTCAAAGACTATGAAGTCCACAGGGGAGCCGAGGAACCTGGCCTCGCGGGGGTTGTACTTGAACCAGGGCATATAGGGCGCTAGCTGCTCATAGACCTTGCCCGTTATGACGGCGCTGCTCCTCTTGACGGCGTCTTCCCTTGCCTGCTTGATGAGCTCGCTGGCCATCCTTTCAGCCCTGGCTCTGGCAACCTCGTCTACATTCTTAGAGAGCTCCCTCAGGACCCTTTGCGCTATGGTTAAGCGGACTGTCTGGGCTATCAGCAGCGCCAGCTCGACCAGGGCTACAAGGACTACCAGGTAGAAGTACAGCTGAAGAGGGGTCAAGACGTTTTCACCTTTTACCGGGCCTATATCCGGCTTTAGCCGTTATAAGAGCTGGGGCCCAAGGTTACAAAAAGGCACGCAGTGGAGACGAAGTACATCTTCGTGACAGGGGGCGTGATGTCTGGCATAGGCAAGGGGATAGTCTCAGCGTCGACAGGCCTGCTCTTCAAGTCCAGGGGATACAAAGTGGGTATAATTAAGATAGACCCGTATCTGAACGTTGACGCAGGCACCATGAACCCATATGCCCACGGAGAGGTGTTCGTAACAGAGGACGGCGGTGAGACAGACCTGGACCTGGGCCACTATGAGAGGTTTCTCGGCGAGAACGTAGACAGACGTCATAACATAACCGCTGGGCAGGTCTACTACAGCGTTATAGCTAAGGAGAGGAAGGGGGAGTACCTTGGAAAGACTGTTCAGGTCATACCTCACGTGACTGATGAGATAAAGCAGAGGATCTCAGGCCTGGCCAAGGACACAGGGGTTGACGTAATGGTTGTAGAGATAGGCGGGACGGTAGGGGATATAGAGGGGCTGCCGTTCCTTGAGGCTGCAAGGCAGATGTATGTCGAGCTGGGCTCTAATAATGTCGCATTTGTCCACGTGGCCTTAGCCCCAGTCCTATCGACTACTGGCGAGCAGAAGACTAAGCCTGTACAGCACAGCGTACAGGAACTGAGGAGGATAGGTATACAGCCCACGGCCCTCGTGGTCAGGTCCACTAGGCCGCTGATGGACGAAGCCAGGCAGAAGATAGCGCTCTTCGCTAACCTTTCCCCAGCAGCCGTCTTCAGCGATCATGACGTACAGTACGTCTATGAGGTGCCTCTCCTTTTGGAGTCGCAAGGTTACGCGTCGTTCTTGGCTTCAAAGCTTGGGCTTCAGGACAGGGAGCCTGACCTTGGGGCCTGGAAGGCGTTCGTTGACAGGCTGAAGAACCTTGACAAGTCTGTCAGGATAGCCATGGTCGGTAAGTACACGAAGCTTAAGGACAGCTACATAAGCATTGTTGAGGCGCTCAGGCACGCGAGCGCTGTTGTAGGCTATAGACCTGAGCTCGTCTGGGTTGAGTCAACAGATATAGAGGAGGGCAAGTTGAAGGTTGAAGACGTGTTGTCAACAGTTGACGGCGCTGTCATACTCCCTGGTTTCGGCAAGAGGGGGGCTGAGGGCAAGGTGAAGGCCATAAGGTACCTCAGGGAAAACAACGTGCCCACGCTGGGCATATGCTTTGGGCTCCAGCTCTCGGTAGTTGAGTTCGCGAGGGATGTAGTAGGGCTTGAGGGCGCCAATAGCACAGAGATAGACCCTAAGACGCCTCACCCTGTCGTGGACCTGCTCCCGTGGCAGAGGGAGATCAAGGAGCTGGGCGGAACAATGAGGTTAGGCGCCTCCGAGATAAGGGTCGTTAAGGGGACGATCCTTCACAGCCTCTACGGCCGTGAGGTGATATACGAGAGGCATAGGCACAGATACGAGGTGAACCCCAAGTACGTGGATAGGCTTGTTGAAGCAGGGCTGATAATAAGCGCGTGGTCGCCCGACGGTCTAGTGGAGGCCATAGAGCTTCCGAGAAGCGAGCACAGGTTCTTCATAGGGACGCAGCCGCACCCTGAGTTCAAGAGCAGGCCCCTTGACCCAAGCCCGCCATATGTAGGTCTTCTCAGGGCCGCAGCCAAGGCGTTCTGATCACAACTTTTCTTACATCCACCTTTTACAGACGTTGAGCAAGACGTTAAGCATTTAGGTTTAGACGACTAAGTTGTCCGAGGAACCTTGCAAATACCTCTTGACAAGGTTTGCGTCAGGAGCGGTGTGCTCTGTGAAAGCTGTCAGGCTAAGATAAACTCTGGCCTTTACGAGCGGTGGGAGGTAGACGTGATGAAGGCCCTTCTAGACCTTGAGGAGAGCTATAAGGAGCTGAGGTCAGCGTCATATAGGAAAGCCCTAAGGATCGGCGACGACATCTATATATTGCTTGACGGCCTGAAGGCCGTGAGCAGAGGGCTTGATCGAGCGCTGGTTAACAAGCTCTCGCACCTAGGCGTGAAGAAAGTTCACCTGCTGAGCGGCGCCTCAGACCCAAGGTCGTTGATCTCTAGCCTGTTGGGGGCCTCAATTTCGTCTCTGAACCTTTATTACGCTCCTGACGGCAGTGTTTATTACATGGCTAAGGTGCTCGCTCCTACAAGCGCCAGAAACGCAGACCGCGAGGAAGTCGTTAAGAGGGTATTTAAGTTAGTCACTGGAAACGACATCGTTATAGAGTACGAGGAGGGCTCAACGGAAGTCAGCCGGGTGAAGGGGCCTAAGCTAGAGAAGGAGAAGCTGGAGGAATGGCTTAAGAGGTTAGAGAGGTGACCTGATCAGGACCCGAACCACATGTCTAGCCTTGACTGCTTGCCCCTCAGGCTCTCCTTGAACGCCTTCTTGAGCCTCTCCGCGGCCTTTTCAACCCTGTCCTCGCTGAAGTCGTGATCCTTGACCAGGATCTCCTTTATCACGTTGACGTCAGGCTCCCTGAACTCTATTTTGTACTTGTCATTAATGGGCGGGTTCGTGAAGTAATCAAATATCTTGACAGGGTCAACGTCAGGAAGCTGAGGCTTTATGACCTCCAAGGCCTTAAGGGGGTCCTTATACGTCTTCACAAAGGACAGCGCCGTCTTAGGGCCATAGCCCTTGACTCCGCCAGGGTCGAAGTCGGTCCCGACGAGTATTCCAAGCACTATCAGCTGCTCCCTTGAAATCCCTAAGGCCTTGAGGAGCGTGTTAAGGTCTATCACCTCCGGCTTGATCTCTATGTACTCATCCTTGTTGGGCAGCTTTCTCTTGCCAGTGATGGCCAGGTTACGAATAAGCCTAGGGGACCCGAAGAGGAGGCTATCATAGTCTTGACTGCCTGCGCCCCATGCGTCACCTTTCTTAGCGAGAAAGGCCGCCTGCGCCTCGCCGTCAGCTGGCGCCTGCACCCACGGGATTCCCATGGCGTCCAGGAGCCTCTTCGACTCGGTTACCATGTCAGAAGTCAGCTCAGAGGTTGCCTGGGCGTACTTCCTAGCCTCCTCCAGGGCGCCTGCCTCCTTGGCCTTCTGATACTTCTCAGCGGCCTCCCTCCTCCTTGCCATTCTCTCCTCGAGCTCCCTTTTCTTCATCTCGGGCGGCTTGCCGTCAAATACGTAAACGGGCTTCAGGCCCTCCTCGACAAGGTTTATGGTCCTGTAGAAGAGGCCGCTCAGGTGACTTGTAACCCTTCCCTGCGAATCCTTTAGGGGGGTTCCGTCAGGCTGCCTTATCGCTGAGAGGAACTGGTAAATCATATTATATGCGTCAAGCGCTATCACATAACCTTTAAGGGCCTTTAGCTCTACTTCTTGTCTTGCCTGAGGAGGAATTATATCACGTATGTTAACGCCCAACGCTTGCACCAATTGATATCGGTATCTAAAAGCCTATATTGTTTTATCGTGCGCAGGCGTCGTTCCTAAGACTGTGACGTCGTTTCCTGGCTCACGAGGAGCTTCACCATCCGCTCCTCCTTAGTGCTTGAGGTCACGTAAACAAGCCCCAGGAGCTCTAGCCTCATAAGCGACTTAACGAGGTCAGGCAGGGAGATAGAGTAGCCGTTCCTGGCAAGGTATGAAAGGATCTGGCTCTCCGTGACCGGCTCCTTGCCGCCCTTGCTCAGCTCCTTCAGCGCCTCATACACTATGTTAAGCATTGGGCTCTCAGCCCATACAGACAAGGCCTATCACCTCTCAGACCGTGAGCGAAGGCTGCGAAGGCCTTGTTGAGGTTACGCTTATCTGCCTGGCGCTCTCAAGCCATCTAGTGTAGAAGTCTATCATGTATTTGGTGACACTCGGTCGCACCTTAGAGAGGGCCTGTTCAAAGTGCTTGAACCTGACCCTGGTAGCCTTCAAGTCCTCCCTTAGGGCAATAAGGGTGGCCTCTCTGACGAGCGCCGCTAAGTCAGCGCCGGTATAGCCATTAGTCATCTTAGCTATCTCCCTGAGGTCAACGTCCTCGGCGAGCGGCACGTGCCTTGTATGTATTTTAAGTATATCAAGTCTCCCCTTCTCGTCAGGCGGCGGCACGTAAATAAGCTTCTCAAGCCTCCCAGGCCTCAGGAGAGCGGGGTCAACCAAGTCTGGCCTGTTGGTGGCAGCTATTACAACCACGTTCTCAAGTCCGGTTATGCCGTCAATCTCTGTTAGAAGCTGGCTCACAACCCTCTCAGTCACGTCGGTCTCCACGTCCGAGCCCCTTAGGGAGGCGATAGCCTCTATCTCATCAAAGAACACAACGGCAGGCGCGTACTGTCTCGCCCTCCTGAAGACCTCCCTCACGGCCTTCTCGCTCTCGCCGACCCACTTGCTCAGCAGCTCAGGCCCCCTTATCGCTATGAAGTTGGCCCCGCTCTCCGTCGCCACGGCCTTGGCCAGCAGCGTCTTGCCTGTGCCAGGAGGCCCGAACAGCAGTATCCCCCTGGGCGGCTCGATGCCCAGCCTCTTGAACGTGTTAGGGTACTTCAGGGGCCACTCGACGACCTCCCTGAGCTCCTGCTTAACGTTCTCAAGGCCACCTATGTCGTCCCAGTGGACCTCAGGGACCTCGACCTCTATCTCCCTGAGCCCGCTGGGGGTGATTTCCTTGAAGGCCGCTAGGAAATCAGCCTTCGTGACCACCATTTTCTCAAGGACCTCCGTCGGTATTCTCTCCTGTTCGATATCTATTTCAGGAAGGTATCTCCTGAGCGCATGCATAGCAGCTTCCCTTGCAAGGGCCGCCAGGTCGGCGCCTGTGTAACCCTTAGTCATCTCGGCGAGCTCCTCAAGGTTAACGTCCTCAGCTAGGGGCATGTGCCTTGTGTGTATCTGAAGGATCTCGAGCCTTCCCTGCTTGTCGGGCATCGGAACCTCTATCTCCCTGTCGAACCTCCCAGGCCTCCTGAGGGCTGGGTCGAGCGCGTTTGGCCTATTGGTGGCCCCTATGACAATTACTTGTCCCCTCGCCTCAAGTCCGTCCATAAGGGCCAGCAGCTGAGCCACGACCCTTCTCTCGACCTCCCCAATCACCTCATCTCTCTTTGGGGCTATGGCGTCTATCTCGTCGATGAATATTATTGCTGGCGCGTTCTTCTTGGCCTCCTCGAATATCTCCCTCAGCCTCTGCTCGCTCTCGCCGTAGAACTTGCTCATTATCTCAGGGCCGTTGATGGCTATGAAGTAGGCATCACTCTCATTCGCTACTGCCTTGGCCAGCAGCGTCTTGCCCGTGCCAGGGGGGCCGTAGAGGAGTATCCCCTTTGGCGGCTCGATGCCCAGCCTCTGGAAGAGCTCAGGGTGCCTCAGCGGCAGCTCCACGAGCTCCCTGATCTTGGCTATTACCTCATGTAGGCCACCAATGTCCTCATATGTAACCTTAGGTATAGTGGTGGCTGTGACGGGCTTCTCGAGTATGTCCACAGTGGTCTTCTCCGTTATGATTACAACACCCCTTGGCCTGGTGTCGATGACCACAAGTTGAACCGCCTGACCCAGGACTGGGACTGGTATTATGTCGTTCTCTACAACTGGCAAGCCTACAAGCTTCTTTTTGACGTACTTCTTGAAGCTATCATCTATTGACATAGAGTGGACCGTGGGGGCGAGCCTGACTTTGGTGGCCGGCTTAGGATTGGCCTTCCTAACTATAACCTTGTCGCCTATATTAACGTCAGCGTTCCTGCGCAACGTGCCATCCATCCTGATTATGTCAAGACCTAGGTCCTCGGGAAGAGAGGGCCAGACTATAGCAGCGGTCTTCCTCTTACCCTCTATCTCAACTACGTCGCCTGCCTCAACCCCTAGCTCCTTCATTACGTCAGGGTCTATTCGGACCCTCTTCTTACCGGCATCCCTTGGCTTGGCCTCAGAGACCCTCAGCACAACCTCCTTTGGCGCATTTGAGGTTGGCTGTTGCGTAGGTTCTGACACTAAGGGCTGCACCCCTAAGGAGCTCTGAAATCAGGGCTTATAAAATGGAATCTTACACATTACATTTTTTTGAAAAAGAAAAAAGAATATTGAAGGGCGTTTTTATAGCTCCATATTACTGTAAAGGGCTGGGTGCCCTGGGGACGTCTAAGCAACCTGTAAGCCTTGAGCTGACGAACTATTATGTAATCAGGTGGGACCCCCTCACAGATGGGGAGGCAAAGCTAAGGAAGACGTTAACGGAGGCCTTCAGGAAAGGCGTTAAGAGGGTCGCAGTGATAGTCAAGTCTAACGATGTAACTTACATGGAGAAGGCAAGGGAGGTTTTGTCCGAGTTTATAGCCCAGACCATAGTGGTATGGCGAGAAGACGAGGTGAGCAATGCATGACGTTTGACATAGTGATAACGACTGACAGGAGCATGATGACAGATCATCATCATCACGAGTTCCTGGGCTTTATGACAACGGGCCCTGCCTTTGGGGTTCCCGAGAGGATCTGGGGCTGGATAGCAGCGCCTAAGCCTAAGGTTGACAGCGAGGGCAGACCAAAGGTAGCCCCCTATGGGCTGAGGAAGATAGAGGCCGCCCTTGTTGACGCTGGCTTCAACGCAGCAGTCGTCGACCCTGACCACATAGGTAAACACCTTGACACCATGAAGGTCCTGATGATAGGTCACCACGACTTCTTCGCCTACGGTCCGCCAAGCAGCGAGTGGTGGACGATAACTGGCAAGGAGCCCTTCAACAGGGTCAGCTTCAGGAGGTTCATGGAGAGCCCCGTTATCAGGAAGGCCAAGGAGAAGGGAGTCAAGATAATAGTGGGGGGCCCTGCGGCCTGGCAGTGGCTCTGGGCCCTTGACGAGTGGAGGAAGTGGGGCGTTGACACGGTAGTAGATGGTGAGGCCGAGAAGATCGTAGTTACGTTGGCCGATAGGGCCCTCAAGGGGCTGCCGCTCCCTGATTACATATTTGTGGGGCCTGCTGACACCCCTCAGAACATTGAGGAGATACCCAAGATAAAGCACGCGAGCGTGAATGGCCTCGTCGAGATAATGAGGGGCTGCCCAAGGGGCTGCAAGTTCTGCAGCGTCACCCTGAGGCCGTGGAGGATGATACCGCCGGAGAGAGTAATTGAGGAGATAAAGGTTAACATGAGCGAGGGGGAGAAGGGGATAATACTGCACAGCGAGGACGTACTTCTCTACTACGCCGATGGCGTAAGGCCGAGGCCTGAAGCCCTGCTTAAGCTCCACACAGCCATCAGGCAGATTACGGACGAGCCCATAGGGTGGAGCCACGCGAGCCTCGCAGCCATCAAGAGCGCGCAGGAGCAGCACAAGCTGATAACCAAGCTGACCGACATAATGTTCTCGAGCGAGAAGCAGACGTACCTAGGCGTTGAGGTCGGCTTGGAGACGGGCAGCGTTAAGCTGGCAAGGAAGATAATGCCTGCCAAGTCGGCCCCTTACCCTGTCGACAAGTGGCCAGAGGTCGTTGAGGAGGCCTTCAGCATAATGCATGAGCACAAGGTGATACCGGCAGCCACGCTGATAGCTGGGCTGCCTGGCGAGGAGCCTGACGACGTTATGGCCACGACAGAGCTTGTCGAAAAGCTCAGGCCCTACAGGAGCCTCATAGTGCCCATGTTCTTCGTGCCGCTGGGGGCCTTCAAGAACATGGAGTGGTTCAGGAGGACCCAGATAAGGCATGAGCATATAGAGCTGCTCAAGGCAACTCTGAGGCACAGCGCGTACTGGGCCAGGGACATAGTTGACAGGTTCTACCTCAAGGGGGCCAGGTACGTCCTTGTCAGGGCTGCCATCAAGTGGATAATTAATTACATAGAGAGGAAGGCCGAGGAGGCGGCGAGGGCTGTGGAGGAGAGGTCAAAGGCCTAGGACGCTTAGGACGTCGTCAGGTAATCTTTACCTGGCCGTATGGGGGTTACTGCTTGTAGTCCTTATTCTAGTAGTTTTTCATTTTCTGCTGGGGAGCCTTCAAAGGGCCTTAGAGGTCCTCGCAGAGGACCCCCTTACCGTCATAATTGCAGCGGCCATCATAGCCTCTGAGGAGGCCCTTAAGAGCACAAGGTTTCTAATAGCTGCTAGGTCCAGGGGCAAAAGGCTTAGGCCTAAGGACGCGTTAAAGGTGCACTTCGCCGCTTTCGCCGTAGGAATCGTAACTCCTGCCTTCTCAGGGGCCTTGCCTACGGCCGCGGCAATGCTGGGGGACGTACTGAATATTAGCCCCTCAGAGTCGCTGTCCGTCGCAGCTGCGGTGTCCTTCTTTGACTCCATGATACCTTCTATGCTAACCATAGCCGTGTCCCCGTTCCTTGGTCTCTACTCCATCCCTCTCGTCCTGATAGCGCTGGCGATCATAGCGACATGGATTACGGTCCTAAGTAACGAGTTCGAGAGGGCTCTCGTAGGCCTTATATCAAGGGTAGGACGAGGCAGGGTGGCCTCATATATTAGGGCTGAGGCCCTGAGGCTGAGGCCGGCGCTACTTAACCTCCTTAGGGATGAGGACACGTTAGCGTTGCTTACAACCATTTCACTGGTTTCGTACTTCTTAGAGGGGGTTTCCCTCTACGTAATTACTGGGGGCCGTCTCCTGCGTTACATTTACGATGTAGTTGCCCTGTTAGTGTCCTACGTCGGTGGCAACGTGCCCACGCCCGGTGGCGTTGGTGGCGTCGAGTACGGCCTTTCGCTATTGATATCAAGGGGGGACGTGGTTAGGTGGAGGGTAGCTTACCTGAGCGTGGGCGCCGCGTCTTTATCGCTAGTGGGCGTCATAGCTAGGAGCTATGTAAGTTACGCAGGCAAGCTAAGTGAGCAGGTGAGGGCGCTTAATAACTCTTAAACCTTTGAATAAGCACCTGGAACTTCATGAATGAGGGCTGGAGGCTCACATGGAGCAGGGGTTCCTGAGCACCAGGGAGGCCCTGCAGAGGCCGGACGGCGAGAGGGTCAGACTGAGGGGCTGGGTCTATAGGAGAAGAGACCTAGGAGGCAAGATCTTCATAGTTCTTAGGGACTCCGAGGGCATAATTCAGTGTGTTATAGAAGGCTCGTCAAAGGATGCTCCTGAGGCCTCTAAGGCCACTATAGAGTCGTCAGTAATGGTGGAGGGCATCGTCAGGTCAGACCCAAGGGCGCCTGGAGGTAAGGAGGTAAGGGTCGAGGACTTCAAGGTAGTAGGGTTAGCAGAGGACTTCCCTATTAAGGGCGGTGAAAGCGTTGACTATCTTCTCGACGTTAGGCACCTTTGGCTGAGGTCAAGGAGGCTCACGCAGGTCATGAGGATCAGGGCCACGGTCCTCGAGGCCCTCAGGGAGTACTTCACGAGGAACGGCTGGTGGGAGGTGAGCCCACCCATACTGACCCAGAGCGCCGTTGAAGGGGGCGCTACGCTGTTCTCTGTAGACTTCTTTGGGAGGAAGGCGTACCTTAGCCAGAGCGCCCAGTTCTACCTGGAGGTCATGATATTCAGCCTTGAGAGGGTATGGTCCCTGACGCCTAGCTTCAGGGCCGAGAGGAGCAGGACGAGGAGGCATCTCTACGAGTACTGGCACCTAGAGGCCGAGGCTGCCTGGATGGACATGCATGACATGATGAAGGTTGTTGAAGGTTTGGTAAAGCACGCCGTTAAGAGCGTGCTTGAGAAGAGGCTTGAGGAGCTCAGCGCGCTCGGCCGCAGGACCGAGCCCCTTGAGGCAACCCTCAAGGCCACGTTCCCAGAGGTGACTTACGACGAAGCAATTGAAAGGCTCAAGAGGAAGGGCTTTAACATAAAGTGGGGTGACGACATCGGGGCCGACGAGGAGAGGGCGCTGACGGAAGATGAGGAGGTGCCCTTCTTCTTGACGATGTTCCCCAAGCACCTGAAGAGCTTCTACATGAAGCTCTATGATCAAAGGCCTGAGTTAGTCCTGGGCTTTGACCTAGAGGCCCCAGAGGGCTATGGCGAGGTCGTAGGCGGCAGCCAGAGGGAGGACAGGTACGACGTTCTGCTCCAGAGGATTAAGGAGAACAACCTGAACCCCGAGGATTACCAGTGGTACCTTGACCTCAGGCGCTACGGAAGCGTGCCGCACAGCGGGTTTGGCCTCGGTGTCGACAGGCTCGTTATGTGGATAGCCGGGCTAGACCACATAAGGGACTCAATACCGTTCCCTAGGCTGCGCGAGCGGATATACCCGTGAGGGCCTTCTGCTCCCTTCTCTCGGGCGGCAAGGACAGCACATATGCCCTTCATAAGGCCCTTGACGAGGGCCTAGCCCCTGCATGTATAGGTATTGTAGTTCCTGGAAGGCCCGACAGCTGGATGTTTCACAGGCCCTTCGTAGAGTTTGTCCCACTTCAGCTTAATGCCATGGGCCTGTCAGGGCTTAGCTACGAGATCAGGGTGAGCGGCGAGAAGGAGAAGGAGGTGGAAGAGCTGAAGGAGTCGCTGGCAAGGGCTAAGGAGGTCAGGGCCTTCGACACGCTGGTCATAGGAGGCATAGCGAGCAGGTATCAGCTGACCAGGTTCAGAATGATTGCTGAGGAGCTGGGGCTCAGAATTTACGACCCTCAGTGGGGTATGGACCCTGAGGCCTACATGTATGAGCTGCTAAGATATGGCATCATATACGTGATAACTCAGATAACAACGGCGGGGCTTCCCTACAGGCTCCTCGGGGTGCCCATCAATAGCGAAGGTCTGGTCAGAGAGATCATTGAGCTTGCTAGAAAGCACGGCTTTCATCCAGCCTTTGAAGGAGGGGAGGCCGAGACCTTTGTGATTAAGGCGCCTAGGTACAGCGGCGGGATATGCCTGGAGGCTAAGAGGGTTAGGGTCGCTGAGTTCGAGTACAGGCTGGAGCCGATCTCAGCCACCCTCTGTGACAGGCCAAGGGTGATGATCGACGGCGTTATGTACGAAGCTTGAGGAGCCTCTCCGAGTTCATGGCTATGACCTCTTGCAGCTCGCCTTCGGCAACTCCCTTGAGCTCAGCGACTAACTTGACGAGCCTAGGTATCATAAGCGGCGTCAGCCTAAGGCCATGGTAATTGTAGGGCCCGTCGCTCTCAAAGACCATATTGGTTAACGGCGCTACCTTGACGACGTCCTTTGACTTGCTCTGGACCTCGGCGGCTACGTTTATTGACACGAAGTACCCCCTCTTGACTATCTCATCTACTAGGTCCAGCGGGCCTGTGTACCAGTGAAAGACGGCGTCCTCAACGCCGACTTCAACTATCACGTTCAGGGCGTCCCTCCAGGCCCCTGGCGAATGTATGTTAAGGAAGGCGTTCATGTCCCTGGCGGCCTTGGCGAAGGCCTCAAACACCTTCCTCTGGGTAGTGAAGGTCTCCTCAGGCATGAACTTCCTGTCTAGGCCGACCTCGCCTATGCAGACGACCCCAGCCCTCTCCGCGAGCCTGATGACCTGCCATGCCTCCTCTAGCGGGTGATCTTTGAGTGACCACGGGTGAAAGCCGGCACAGGGGAAGACCCTGCCCTGATACCTTGAGGCTATGTCGAGGACCCTGTTGAGGCTCCTGATGTCATCGGAGACCGCCACCACCTTAAGGTTGGGCATAGAGGTCATCATTTGCTCTATCTCGTTGTCCGTGAATTCCGCGAGATGACAGTGTATATCGTAGTATATAGGCTCCACCCTTCAGGCCCTCTCATTCTCTAAAAGTAAGGACTTTAAGAGCCTCCTCTGTATTCCTGACAGGAGTCCGAAGTCGGGCCCGTAGTCTAGACTGGATAGGACGCCGCCCTTACACGGCGGAGGTCGGGGGTTCAAGTCCCCCCGGGCCCACTAGTTCTCCAAAAATCTAATGAGTTAGTTCGACGCGGTTCCCGGCACTCAGAGTTCTCGTCTTAAGGTGCCTGAAATCTAGGCATCCTTAAAGCTTCGGGACGCTAATAACGAAAAACTATATATTGCTTCAAAACAGAGGTACGCGATAAGGGAGGAGGCTTGGAGTACAAGTGGACAGTGCTCATTAATACGACGCTGGGAATAATAATGTCATCCATGAACATGTATATCGTGATGATATCACTGCCAACGATCTTCAGGGGGCTTGGCGTGAACCCCTTCGCCCCTGGTGAGTTCGCTTACCTGATATGGGTGCTGATGGGCTACAGCATAGTCCTGGCCTCTGTACTTGTCACCTTTGGGAGGCTGTCAGACATACATGGCAGGGCGAGGGTCTACACGTGGGGATTCATAATATTCGCAGCGGCCTCTGTGGCCCTCTCACTCATACCCAGCGGCAGCGGCAACCTCGGCGCGCTGCTGTTGATCGCGCTCAGGATGGTCCAGGCGGTTGGCGGGGGTCTCCTGATGGTGAACAGCACAGCGCTGCTAACCGACGCCTTTCCGCCTACTGAGAGAGGGAGAGCCCTTGGAATAAACCAGATATCATTTGTGGTTGGCTCCTTCTTAGGCCTTGTCGTTGGGGGGCTGCTGGCCGGCTACGACTGGCACCTGGTGTTCATAGTCAGCGTGCCCTTCGCCGTCGCAGGCGCCGTCTGGTCTGTGCTGAAGCTTAGGAGGACCCCTGGCAGCGGGGGGCAGAGCTATGATCTGCTTGGCAACGTCACGTTGGCAGGAGGTCTGCTCCTTCTCTCCTTAGCCTTCACGTACGCGCTGATGCCTTACGGTAACTCTCAGTTAGGCTGGGGGAACCCCCTCGTTGAGGCCTCCTTCGTAGGGGCCGCCGTGGCGTTCTTATCGTTCTTCTTCGTCGAGAGGAGAGCCCTTGCCCCGCTCTTCGACCTCAGGCTCTTCAAGGTCAGGCCCTTCACCTATGGGGTTCTAGCCCTCTTCATGAACTCAATGGCAAGGGGCGCCGTGATGTTCCTGGTGACACTATGGCTTCAGGCCATATGGTTGCCGCTTCACGGCATCTCTTACCAGGCAGCGCCGTTCTGGGCAGGAGTTTACATGTTCCCTATGCTGCTTGGAACGGTTATAATGGGACCTATAGGCGGCATGCTAACGGACAAGTACGGCGCTAGGGCCTTCGCCACAGCGGGGATGATCATAATAGCTGTGACGCTTTACGCTCTTACGCTCCTGCCATACAACTTCAACCTGCTTCAGTTCGAGCTGCTCCTGTTCCTTAATGGGGTTGGAAACGGCCTCTTCTCAGCCCCTAACACGACATCTATAATGAACGCGCTCAGACCTGAGGACAGAGCGGCTGGCAACGGGATGAGGCAGACGTTCGCCAATGTGGGCTCCACCATAAGCATGGCGATGTTCTTCACCATAGCCATAACGGTGCTGACCAACAGGCTTCCCTCAAGCATATACTCCCTGGCCCTGAGGTACGGGCTTCCGAGCCAGGTAGCCTCTTTCCTGGCGAGCCTGCCACCAAGCGGCCTTCTCTTTGCCGCCTTCCTTGGCTATGACCCTGCCTCCGCGATACCTGCGTCAGTACTAAGGGACCTGCCGTCAAGCGTCATTGAGGCCCTGGACTCCCACACGTTCCTGCCTACGGCCCTAGGGCCTTCCTTCATGGCGGGCCTCAGGCTCTCAATAATGATCTCTGTCGTGCTAGTCCTAGTGGGTTCTATATTCTCATATCTGAGGGGCGGCAGGTATGTGTATGAGGAGGAGGCTCACAGGTTAAAGTTAAGAGGGGATAGGCAGCGTTAGCGCTAGAAGGATGCCGTAAATTATAACGGCTGCAACGCCAGACTTGCTGAGCCTTGACTCCTCCAGGGCCGGGCCTGGGTGCCTTCCTCGGGTCAGAAAGAGCAGGGCCAGGGCTATGAGGCCGAAGAGGCCGAGCGTAGGGACGTAAAGCCCCAAGGCCAACAGGACCGCGACAAGGATGAACGATATAACCGTGTGGCCCTTCTCGCCGAGCGCTGCTCTCAACACGTGACCTCCGTCGAGCTGCCCTACCGGTATAAGGTTCAGGAACGTCACAAAGAACACTATGTAAGCGGCAAAGGCAAGGGGCGACATCTCCACCACATAACCGGTGGGGGCGTGCAGGAAGACCATGAGGACATTCATGATCATGGGAACGAAGGGAATTGTTGAGCTGGGAGGGACTAAGGATGCTGGAACTAAAGCCGAGGTCTTCAGGCCCACCAAGGCTATGGGAAGCGCCGCTAGGAAGCCTGCTAGGGGGCCTGAGACACCTATTATCGCAAGCTCGTCAGCTGTGGCCGGTATCCACTTCATGTTTATGACGGCGCCCAGGGTGCCCAAGAACCCAAGCTGAAGAGGGGGCGCAGGTATGAGGTAGGGCAGGCTCCTTGGAACCCTGTACCTCCTCATGGCTAGCCAGTGTCCTGATTCATGGATGAGGAGGGGCGCCAGGAGGCCGAGCAGGTAAAGACCTGGCGTTAATGGGCCCCCTCCTGGGAGGCCTATCAACGCGAGTCCCGAGTAGTAAACGGATGCTATTGTAAGTGCCGCCAGCGTAATCCATAAGGCCAAGTTGTACCGAGAGCTATATCTAGCTATGACGAGGTAAAGCGAGGACCCCTCCCTCCTTAGGGCCGGGGCGTACCCAAGCCTCACAAGCTCGCTGTAGAGGGACTTAAAGGAGGTCACCAGGTCGCCTTCCTTCAGCCCTATCACCTGCGCCCTGTAAACGCCATTCCCTATCTCGACAAGCTCCGTCACTTCAAAGTGCCTGTTTATGACCTCCCGCGTCTTATCAAGTTCGCTCAATGGCCCCGCGCCGCTACCTCTGCGTCAAGGTGGGGTATTAACAACTATTTTAGTCGCTACCTCTGCTGTAGGGGCTATGGGCTAGCCATTACTTTATGCCGCGCCGAGAAGTAAAGGTTACAGGGGTCTATTCTCCTCAACAGCTTTAGGTGAAGGTCTATCAGGCCTGATGGAACCCCATGGACTAACTTCAGGAACTCCTGCTCCACAGGGTGAAGGGAGGCCGGCACTATCATCGTTGACGGCGTAATAGGCCTTAAGGCCTCGGGCTCTGAGAGGCGAGAGTAGGTCACATAAACGTCATTGTCTGTCACCGACACCGCTAACACCAGCAGGTCACCAAGGTCCTCCCTCTGGTCGCTTAGGAGCTCGTTGAAGGCCTTGAGGAGCTCCCTAGTGCCATCAGCCGGAGGCAGCTGCCTTCCCTCCTGGTCGACGTCAAGGAGTACGAGGCTGTGAAGGTCGAGGCAGAGGTTGCCAAGGAGCCAGTAGGCCACGGGCGTTACGTCAGCGCCTCTCCAGGGCCCTGGAACCGTGACCTTCCTGCCGAACCTGTAGAACTGAAGTCCTGAGAGCGACATAGCTGCGCAGGGGCCTGAGACAGCTGGTATCACCTTGACCTTAACGCCTCTCGTTAGGGCCTCGACTACAACGGAGGAATGGGTGGTCGCTATGAGGGGGTCACCGGCGACAAGGACAACGACGTCCCTGTCGCGCGCCATATCTATGAGCTTATTCACATTCTCCTCCAGCAGGTCCCTGGTGGCCTTAACCGTGGCCTTATTAAGGGCCTTAGCTAGGTCTTCAAGCCAGCCGCTGTTAGGCGAGGTATAGGCCTCTATGATAACAACCTCAGCCCTCTTGATAAGGCTCTTAGCGAGATCAGTGACGTGCTGAGGGCCCAGCCCGGCTCCTACTATGAACAGCAACTTCAGCCCTCTGCAAGCCTCTTCTGAAACTGCGTGGCCCACTCAAGCAACTTCGAGCGGAGGGCCTTTGCGCTGTCGGCAAAGCCGTGCTCCTCGAGCGCCTTGAGGGACGAGCTCGCTATAAGGTCAAGGAAGTTCGCGTAGATCTGGACCTTACGGGTCAAGATCTCATTGAGCTGCCGCCAGCCCTTGTCGGTGAGCGCGTAAACTATCTTCCTGCCGCCCCTGACGCCTTCCTCCTCGACAACCACCACGTCTATCAGGCCCAGGTCCTTCATGTAGCTCAGGAGCGGATATATTGAGCCGGCGGCAGGCTTCCATTGGTTTGCGGTGAGCTCGTTGATCTTCTTTATGATCTCATATCCGTGCATAGGCTTCTGGGAAAGTATTAGGAGCATTAGCCAGATTAACGTGTCCCTGTACCTGGTAGATCCCATGACCTCTGCGGCTTCCCTCTGCATACTCTCCAGCGCTCATAACCAAAAATATCACTAGAAAATATATTCCTGACTATTGTAGGCCTTTGATAAAGCCTCATAAGGACGCTCCGCTCTGGTGTCTTTCTTCATCAGGGTCAGTAATACCAACCCTCTTCATCGCGCGGTTTTATCAATGTAGCGACAGGTTATAAGCTTTGTAACTCTGTTAACGTTATTATACAATTTTATATTTAAACCTCTTCTAGCGGCCTTGGGCAAAGGGCGCAATCACTAAACCTTATTATGTTATCATCATTATTTAACATTAGGGGCTTCGAAGCTGACCTAGCTGATTACAAACGTCACGCCAGGCGTGGACAAGGGTACGAAGGGTCTGCCAAGGCCTCTATAGAACTTGTTAAACCACTCGTAGAAGTGTAGCCTTAGGTCATGAGCAAAGGCTACTATGCCTTCAAGGCCTGCCGTGAGCAGATTACCTATGATGTATATCAGCACTGCCCCAGCATAGGTCAAGGGGTTGGGGTGTGGTGTCAAGGTTACATAGTAAAGTATTGTAAACCCTACCATGAGCCCAGCGTGCGCTAGGCTTAGGCCCATGATCCTAAGGAAGCTGATGGTGTTGCCTAAGACGAGAATCATGCCCTCAAACATGCCGAGGAAGCCCTCTATCGGGTCTAACCTGAAGCCCTCGCCTATAGCCAGCGTGTAGAGACCTTCACCTATCAGCAACCAGACAATAGATGCTATGGCCCCATAGAAGACGAAGGCCCCTATAGGCCCGCCCTTTCCAAGGCCGAAGATGGCCTCCTCTATAATATAGCCTGCCCTGTAGGCGTTGAAGTAAATAAGGAATGGAAGGCCGGCCGCGAGGAAGAGAAGGGTTAGCGGGGCCCTTCTTGCAATGAGGTCCTCATAGTTCCTGCTCAGGAGGTCATTAGCTATCCCCAGTATATTGCCGAAGGTCAGCATAAAGGCCCCTATCCAGAAGGATATGTCCAAGATCTCGTTGAACAGCTGCATCACGTAAGGCTCTGTGGAGC
>Ga0326765_100009_pt1 | contig 61926 bp, 61 predicted proteins | sample NORRB_P_FD_207670 | JGI IMG/M metagenome (GOLD analysis project Ga0326765, IMG submission 207670) | Hot spring water microbial communities from Norris Geyser Basin, Yellowstone National Park, WY, United States - NOR.RB_P | ecosystem: Environmental > Aquatic > Thermal springs > Unclassified... | reverse complement strand
GCCATCGTCGTCTTGCCCGTGCCCGGGGGGCCGTAGAAGAGGAGGTGCGGCATGTTGCCGGCCCTGGCGAACTCCCTAAGCCTGGCCTTGACCTCCTCCAGATCGACAACCTCCTCAAAGGAGCGAGGCCTATACTTCTCGAACCAGAAGAGCTCGCCTATGGCCATGTAATTTTATTGATGAGGTGTTAATAAATCGAGACCCCCGGCGTGCGGTATTATCTAGACGCCGCCGCGAGGCGCTCAAGCTCGTCCTTCCGCCTAATCGCGAAGCTTCTGGGGTCGTTCGAGGCGGCCGCTATTATCTCGTCGGCTAGACACTCCTCTATAGGCCTGACGTTTTTGAACGAACAGGCGCGAGAGCCCTCGGCCATCCAGTGTATGGCCAAATCCAGCCTACGTTGCGGCGAGACGTCGACCGAGACCGAGTAGGCGATCCCGCCCATTATTATACGCGTGATCTCTTCGCGCGGAGCCGCGTTTATGATGGCATCTATATAGACTTGGAGCGGGTTTCTGCCGGTCTTGTAGTGGATTATTTCGAAAGCCCTCTTGACTATATTATACGCCTTGTGCTTCTTGCCGGCATTGCGCCCAGGTCTCATCATGAGGTTTATGAGCCTCTCCACTATGGGGATCCGGGTCTTCCCAAAACGCCTGTTCTGGAATCGGCCCTCTGTATGCGGCAGATACACCGGTTTTAGGCAGATATACCTTCTCAGGCCCGGATCCCTCACCACAACGCCGTCGTACGTCCATTTGCCGAAGAGCAGAATCTGGTTCTCATCATAGGTCCTTATGTCGCGAGGGCACTCCTCCACTATGGGCACATCTCCGACGTACTCCACCTTAGCCCCCTTAGGCAACTGCTCGCCGAATATAGTCGGCGAAGACATAGGGTGGAGATAGCAACTGTATTTAAACCTTTAAAGGAAGGGCGGAAAAATTGGGGGTTTGTTTTTCCTTATTTCTTCTTGCCTATCAGCCTCCAGACCTTGATGCCCGTGTAGGGTGAGGTGGCCACCGCGAATATCATGGGGCCGCGGGCGGTGTTCTTCTCCACTGTCTCGTACTTGTCCGTCTCGAACGCCTGCTTAGCCTTGATGTCGTAGAACTTCAGCTTCTGCGGCATGGCGTTACAAAAATAGATATTTATAAGCTTTTCGTGCAAAATAGAATGCTGGATATTATATACCATGTAAGATAGATATTATATAAAAAGAGTAAATACGGTTTTTTCTTTAACAATTTAATACACTATTATCACCGAAGTACATAAAAGCGAAAGCTTTAATAATATTTTCTATGAAATAGCTGTTCTACTGATCGGCGGTAACCTCCTTCCTTCTTAACGTTTCTCTCATCGCATGGGCCAACAGTCTGGCTATCCTCAGAGGTTCCGGCCTCTTGCCGTACCTCCTCGTCAACAAGGCCGCGCGGTAGGCGTCGCCGGGGGGAAGACCCCACGACCTTACATAGAGCCTTCCCCCATCGGGATAGACGAACTCTGTGGGGGAGCCGAGCCTTGATATGTGCGCCAATCTGGAGGGCCAGTCCGGAAAGAGCTTCTTCACGGCCGCCTCGATGTCGCCCTCGGGCTTCTCGAATACGTAGCAGGCGGTGGGCAGGCCCGTGCTGGTCCATATGACCTCTCCGTCGATCCAGTTATAGAAGGAGACTATACATCCATCCAACATTATCATATGTACGTCCGGCCTCCTAAGCCTGCTCACGACGGCCAGAGCCGCGTCGGTCCCGTCGACGCCTCCCAGGGTGGCGCTGCCGTAAGCCACAGCCTCTATATAGCCGTCTCTACGCGCCAAAACGCCGGCGTAGATCGAGCGGCCCTCCTCCAGCCTAAAGCTTTCGGCCACCCCTATAACCCTGAAGTTTTTCTGCAGCCAGCTCATCTCAAGAAAACCTTGAAGAGATCTCCCTCCCTCCATATGGCCCCCCTGGTGCACATCAAGGCACATGCGCCACAACCTACGCATGAGCTCAACAGCTCGGGCACGCCGCGCTCGCCTTGCTTCAGGGCATCGCAGTTGGTGATGAAACAGTCGCCGCATCTGTCGCAGAGATCTGGGTCCACCAGATACCGGCCAGAGAATAGAGATGGGGAGTACCCCACGGTACCTCTGGCGAACAGCTCGCAGGGATCGCCCGGCGCGTTGAGGTCGACCAGATAGCCTCCCAGCTCGGCCGCCGCATGGTCGGCGCCTTTAGATATCGCCACGACAGGACCAGCCTTGTAGCCGCCCAGCAGAATCCCCCTCGCTATTGCGGATGCCGGTATTGGCTGTACGGATACATCGACGACGTCGGCCAGAGCCCGCGGCTGTATATAGGTCGGAAGCGCTTGGAAGTCCGGCCTCTCGGCCTCGTTGAAGCCCAGACACACGTCGGAGACGACTATGGGCACGTCGTCGCGTAGCTTCAGGAGGTTGTATATACAGGCGAACAACGGGAGGTACGACTTGTCGCTGGAGATGTCCCTACAACGGATCCAGCGCCTGGGCTTTAGATAGTTCTTGTTAAATGTGGAGATCCTGTAGGGCACCGCCGCGGGCTCCTCGCCGCTGTATCCCACAGGCGTCTGCCTAGACTCCGAGAACTCCACGGCCCTCTCGAGATCTCGAAAGCAAGGCAATCCGTCGGGGCAGGGCGACAAGAGCATCGCCCCCCAGACTCCGGTTTCCATCACGGCGTAGATCCATTCCCGTTCGAAGTCGCCGACGGCGAGAACCCTCCTGAAGGTTATCGAGAGCCCGTACGAGATGCCCAACGCCGCTAAATCGCCGAATTCCTCGCCCTTAACCACGAACTCTATCATGGCCGAGCCAGCCTCAGACGGCGGACTACTCTCATTAAAGCGCCTTTCTCATCGGGAAAGTCGTCCAGAGGCTTGGGTCCGTTCTGCCTAACCCATATGCAATTCTCCGAAAGATATATATTGCCTGTATTTAGATCTAATACCAATGGAAACATCTTACATGCTAAAGGCTTTCTATCGTGAATAACACATCTCCTAGAGCTTCTATCGAAAAACGGACACCAGCCCTTTATAATCCATCTATATATCTTCACTCCGTTAAACTCGCCGAGCTCCTTAAACGAGAGGCTTAAGCCCCTCCGCGAGGCCTCCTCCTCTAGCCTCAGCATCTCGTCGCGAAAAACCGTAGGCGTCTGCCCCTCGTCGCTGAAGTAGCAACAATCCGCCGGACAACCTATAGGACATTCGAAGGGCACTCGGAGGCCGGCGGCTGTGTTTAAATACTAACTCCCGAAAACCGGATATCAATTTCCAAACTCCTCTTGTCTTATAGGCAGAAGAATAGGCAGAGATACAACACCACGACAATGGATTATAGATCTTTGATAAATAGAATATATATATAAGTAAATTAGTTAATATCAAGGTCTTATTTGCATATGCCATAGTTACTTTAACTTCTTAAAGTATGATAACCAAATTTTAAGATTTGTAATCTCTCGCTACTTACAGAAAATCATCTTTCTAAATATTTAGAGAAAACTTTAAATATAAGAAAAACACGCTCTGCCATGTCGAAGAAGAAAGAGGAGAAGAAAGAGCAGAAACAGCAGAAGAAATAGGCGTCCTATATATTTAACGTCTATATATTTAAATGTGTTTTCCTTTTTCCTCCGCCTCTTAGGCGTACAGTATATATTCTAAGCCCTAACCAGTGCCGTAGGGGCATCCCTAGGGCCGGCTTCCGGCAACTCTATATCTTGCCATTCAGAAGAGGCCCCCGTCTGTAAACTTAAAAATGGGTCCTATGGGGAGATCTCACATGCCTAAGGTAATCGAAATTGGGAGGGTTGTGGTCAAGGTCTTAGGTAGAGAGGCCGGCAGAAAGGCTGTGGTCGTGGATATAGTAGACGACAACTATGTCGTTATAACTGGCCCCAAGAGCCTTACGGGCGTCAAGAGGAGGCGCGTCAATGTGAACCACATAGAGCCCACGGACAAAAGGCTGGATATAAAGCGCGGGGCAGGCGATGAGGAGGTGCTTAAGGCGGTCGAGGCCGCCGGCCTGGCTCAATATATGAGGGAGCAGGTCAAGCCCAAGTTCGAGGGCGTCGTATCGGAGCTTTGATGTGTCTCTTTGCTCTAGAGAGATCTACGTAAAGGCTCCTGACGAGCGGACCGACTCCCAGTGGGGGAAAAGCCCCGTAGATAGATCGGCCGAGGAGCACATAAGGTATTCTCTGGTGATTTTAGACAAGCCGAGAGGCCCCTCTAGCCACGAGGCAGTTGCCTGGCTCAAAAGGATCTTGGGCGTAGAGGTCGCGGGCCATTCGGGCACGCTGGACCCGAACGTGTCGGGCGTACTGCCTGTAGCGGTGGCTGAGGGCACCAAGGTCTTGATGGCGCTTTCCAGAACCGACAAGGTCTATGTAGCTGTGGCTAAATTCCACGGCGATGTCGACGAGGAGAGGCTTAAGTCCGTCTTGAGCCGCTTCACCGGCGAGATATATCAAAGGCCGCCTCTGAGATCCGCCGTCAAGAGGCAGCTACGCACCAGGAGGGTCTACTCGTTGGAGCTGTTGGAGCTCGACGGGAGATACGCCGTGTTGAAGATGCACGTGGAGGCCGGCACGTACGCCAGGAAGTTGATACACGATATAGGCGAGGTGCTCGGCGTCAGCGCAAACATGAGGGAGCTCAGGAGAGTCGCCGTCGCGTGTTTCCACGAGAGGGAGGCCGTGACTCTGCAAGACGTGGCCGACGCAGTATATATCTTGAGGAACTACGGCGACGACACCGCGGTGAGGCAGGTCCTTAAGCCCATCGAGGAGATAGCTAGAGGAATAGCGAAGATCTGGATCAAGGACGGGGCCGTCGACGCCATATGCCACGGAGCCCCCCTGGCGGCGCCTGGGGTCGTCAAGTTCGAGACGCCGTTCAGTAGAGGCGATCTGGTGGCCTATTTCACCCTCAAGGGCGAGCTGGTCGGCGTCGGCAAGGCCCTGGTCTCGAGCGACGAGCTCAAAAACATGGAGAGAGGACTCGTGGCCAGGACGGACAGAGTCCTCATGAGACCCGGCACATATCCAGCCACGTGGAGAGAGAAAAAACGTTTAAATAAAAAGACCGAATAGGGCTGTGGATTTGCCGGTCAGGCGTGTGGTCATCGACGCCGCCATACCTACCAAGGACGTCTCGATAGTTGACGTGGCCAGGTCTCTATATAAGGCGCGCGGCGTCAAGGCGGTCAGGGTCACGGTAGACGACGTCGATGTCGATGTGCTGGGCTTGATGATAGTGGTCGAGGGGGATGGCGTCGACGTGGGGGAGATCCAGAACGCCATAGAGAAGGTCGGCGGCGTTGTGCACTCCCTGGACGAGGTTGTGGTGGGGGATTACGTCCCCCACATGACTGGAGAGAACGGTAGATGAGATACGCCGTCTTGGGCCTCCTCGACGGGATTATCACAGCGGTGGGGCTGACGTCAAGCGCCCTCATACGCGGCCACCCCATAGGTCTCCGGGAGGCCGTAGCTATAGCGGTCGTGGTGGCGACCATCAACGGCCTGACGAGCTTCGTGGCCGAGTATTCGCACCAGAGGGCCTCGTTGAGGGATATAGAGTATAGGATCTCGTTGAGATCTACAGGCAGGATATTGAGGTCCTTGGTCCATAGACGCGCCCTTACGCGGTCGCTGCGCTCGGCGATGCTCATGTTCCTCTGGTCCCTCGCCGGCGCGTCCTCCGTGTTGATACCTGCGTCGATCAAGGCAGCGTTCGGGCTGTACGCCCTCGGCGCTGTGGTCCTGGCGGCATCGGTGGGCCTGGCCAGATCGCCGGCCGAGCTCGGCGAGTGGCTGATCATGTTGAGCGCGGCGGCCGCCATAGGCCTTGCCGTGGGCCTGTTGTCCCCCCTCGCTACGTGAGCTTTTTAAAACGGCCTCGATAGATCCGTCGTGTCGACGCTGCCCATCGAATACATAAGGATGAGCCGTATGTTTAGGGAGCTGGTTGAAGGCAAAGAGATAGTGTCCTTCGAGGTCCCCACCCACAAGTTCTTCGCCAGGAACGAGGTGCTCTACCTCTCGACGGTCTTGGACTACGACGCCAAGAAGCTCGAGAACATGATATCGGACATGAAGTACGGAAGGGTCGTCGTGGAGAAGATGTGGGCCATCCGCCTAGATGCGGACATGTTCAAGGAACCCAAGAAGGTGCTCCTCCCAGACCTCGCGTCGAACCAGATAGACGGCAACGTTGAGGAGGTGGAGAATGGCCATATAGTCAATATACACGTAAATGGGGTGAGGGACCTCGTGAGGATGGCCATATTCGATAGACAGAGCTACAAGGACGTCGTCATAGTCAGGAGGAGCCCTCTGCCGGCGTTGATCAGATACGCCGCGTTTGTGTAGCTCAGATAATCTCTATTTCGACCTTACGCCCTATAGACGTAAGGCCTAGGGGCAATTTCAGCCGTCCCCCCGAGCCCTCCCCCAGGCTTATGACGACGCCGCTTCCCAACGTGCGCTCCAAGGCGTCCAGCGAGTCGGCGCGGGCGGCCACCGCCCTCACCTTGCCTCCCACGTCGCGCAGCAAATTGGCGTATATGTTGGGATAATACGCGAGGAGCTCCCCGTCGTCCATCAAGACCACGTCGTAGTCTCTAAACGCCGGAAACCCCGTCAGCTTGAGGTGGTGCTCGTAGTAGCCCTCGATGTACTCGGAGGCGCCCCAGCCGTACCGCACCCATTCCAGCTTCACGTAGAGGGGGCTGAAGCCCGCTTTGTACAGCGAGAGCGAGAGGGCTCTGAGCAGAGGGGTCTTGCCCCGGCCCCCCGACACGTAGACGAGCCTTCCAGCCAGTACGTGCGACATTGCGAGACCCAGCTCGCGGGAACCGAACTGCAACCTCTCCAGAGGAAGTTCCTCGCCTAACATAGCAAGTCCCGCTCAGATGTTAATTAGAGCTCTAGACAAGATTATCGAGCTCGTCTAAGTATACTTCGCGACCCTTCTTTATGGAGATTTCTGCAGCGTCGCAGAGCTTCAAGGTGTAGACTATATCCTCAGCCGGCACCACGTAGCCGCCGCGGCCCGCCACCGCCTTCAGAAACTCCCTATCCTGAGCCAACAAGGGCTCCTCTCCCGACAGCCTCGGGCTCCACGTCCCCTCATGCTTAAAGAACACGAGGGCGTCTGTGGAGAAATCCACGGCGGCCATCCCCTCGGTGCCCACCACCTCGAACCGCCTGAACTTGTACGAGGGAGTCCAGCTCGATTCGTAGAACGACGAGAATCTATCGCCTCTGGTGAATATCTGGACGTGGACCGCTTGCTCATCCTCCACAAGGCCGTAGGCAGAGGCGGAGGAGACCTTGCTGCCGACTGCGTAGAGAGCCAGGTCGAAGTCGTGTATAGTCAAGTCCTTCACAACGCCGACGTCTCCAGGCCGCTGAGGCCTCGGCGATGTGCGCCTCCCGTAGATGGAGACCACGCGGCCCAGATCGCTGAGCCTATCCCTCAGATACCTCACCGCAGGGTGGAACCGGAGGACGTAGCCCGTCGTCACCATGACTCCCCGCGCCTTGTCGAGAAGCTCGACGGCTTGTACATAGTTCTCGGTGAACGGCTTCTCTACCAAAATAGATATGCCGGCATCGAGAAGAGCAGACGCGTGGTCCCTATGCATCTTGGTCGGAGTGGCGACCACGGCGGCGTCCACGTCGGCTCTCACGGCCTCGTCTATAGACCTCAGCGGCCTCGCCCCGTAGACCTTCTCAGCCCATTTAAGCCTCCCCTCATCTATGTCGACAGCGTAGAGCTCGTCCACGAGGCCCTCCGCCGAAAGCAACTTGAAGACCCTCACGTGGTTCTTGCCCCAGCCGCCCACTCCGACAACCGCGACCTTCAGCATATGGGCGGGCCGCACCGTCAATATATATGGATTGCCCCAACAGCGGACAGCGAGAATGCCCAGCAAGCCCAACGAGCGACAGCCGGAAAGAGCTCGCTGGAAGCCCCGGCCGGGATTCTTGGGCGGGTTCCCCTGAACCCGGGACCTCCCGCTTACGAGGTTCGCCGCGGACGTCGGCGATGGCGCGACGTCCACCCCTACGCGGGGCTTAGCCCCTGGGCGCTCCGACCGAGCTGAGCTACCGGGGCCTAGACGGCTTAGGATAGCCGGCTTATTAATGTTTTGCCGGCATAGGGCGATGCAGGTCCGGAGGCCCCTACACTGGGACAAATGCCGATATGTCCGGCGACCCAGCTGGGCTGGAGGGCAAGCGACGAGAGCAATGACGGCAACCGACCCTGCGTGGACGCTACACAGCCTTGGCAGGTACTCGCCTGGGCGGCACTGAGATATGGAGAGCTCTACGCGTACGTCGATTCGGTTATCTTGACGCGCGAAGGAGCGAGCGCGCAGATACGTATCAAGGCGAGGGGCTGGAGGCAGAGGCGGAGCAAGGCGGAGGCCATAGATCTCGTCGCGAGCCACTTCAAGCACGGGGAATGGACACCTCTGCTCACCGCGTGGTTAGGAGATGGGGGCCGAGCGAAAGATGGTTCTATATGGTAAATACAAGCTGGACCTCTTGAGGCTGGCGGAGATCGCTGTGCGTTAGCCGATATTGGGTCGGCATGTCGAGTTTAGCTGACATGTGGAGCCACGGAGCCACGGCGGCCGACATGCGGAATCGACCAACGTCCGGTCGGACCGCGCCGACGATGGCCGGAAGAGTTCTGTGGATGGGGCCGCCGGGATTTTTAGGCGGGTTTCCCCTGAACCCGGGCTCACCGGCGCTCTGACGACGGGGCTCGGCCCCAGGCCGGCATCCTACCAAGCTAGACTACGGCCCCAGTGCCTTAGGGCGAAAGCTCCATTAAAAAGCTTTATTCCGGCTTCCAGACGGGAGCATTCATGGTTTCCCAGATAATATGGAAAGAAAGATCCCCATTAGCTAGCCGAAAGCTCCGGCCTCTATTACGTGGCGTAGCCGCAGCAGATAAAAACCCGCCTAAGAAGATGAGAAGGCCAGAAGGGCCGGTTCGCGGGAAAAGCCAAAAACAGAACGCCAAGCGGAGAGAAGCCGCTACGAGGTTCCTACAGAGACGCCATCCTTTTCAGCTCGAACGAGATCTAAGTCTTGACGCCTCGCCGGGGGACCGGCGTTTTGAGCCGACCATGAGACTGTATACCGAGCGCTTTCTGCGGCATACGTCGACATGCCGGCCTGTCGAATTCGATGCACTCGGGCCGGCCTATATAGACTAAACCATCTTGGCTCGCGTTAATAGCAGAAGATCGGTGGATGGGGCCGCCGGGATTTGAATTCCCGGGGATCTCCCTCCCGGGATCACACGGGCATGCCCGCGGCTGGGTTCGGCCGCACCGAGCCGTGCGTCCTACCAGGCTAGACTACGGCCCCCTTTACGTTTATTTCCTATATTTTTAAAGCTTTACTCCAACCGACAGATGGGCCTCAAGGCAAGGGGAGATGGGCCATGTCAGATGCCTTAGGCGCTACTTAGGCGTTGCGTTGAGCACGCCGCCGACGTAGCCCACATACTGAGACCATCCAGCGGACCGCTCGACAATAGGAAGAGGGAGAAGCCCTCTACCCAGCTTGCGTCGCTATGGGCAAAAGCCTTAAAAACGCGGGAGATATACGTAAAGAGGGCCCGTAGCGCAGCCTGGATCAGCGCGGCGGCCTGCGGAGCCGTAGTCGGAGTAGCCGGCGGATGTCGCGGGTTCAAATCCCGCCGGGCCCGTCCACCGAGCTCTTTCCGGCCATCGTCGGCGCGGTCCGACCGGACGTTGGTCGATTCCACATGTCTGCTGTGAGGCATGTCGGTTTCATGGCCGGCTGGATTCGACGCGTCAAATATCGGCCTCGGCCGTCTCCGTCCATGCCTCCGTTTCCCGGCCGCCGGCCGAAGGCGCCGACCTCCAGCGGCCTTCTTCACTGAATAGGCCTCACGCGGCACGAGGCGCGCATGGCTATGCCGGCTTCGAGGAGGCGGCGAGGCGATTGGGAAGAAAAAAGGGGATGTCTTTTTAGGATCTTTTCGGCGATTTCCCTCTGCCTCGGCGTGCCGTTCTCGACCTTTTCGGCGAGATACAGCGCCATGGCCCTCCTGATTTCGCCGTCCCTCTCCGCCAGCCTCAAGAGGTCCGCAGTTGCTATATACACCACGTAGTAGGGGCCGGACCTCACGATGTTAGGCCTAAGCCCGGCCGACTCAAGCCTCCCAGCGATAGTAAATGCTTTTCCGAGATCGCGGGTATAACGCTCAGCCCGGAGCGAGCCGCCCGTGCCGTTGACGAGATGCAAGGACATCACGACGCCCGCCACAGCTACCACATCGCTTCTCCGGGGTCGAGGAACGTCTCCGGGGTCCGCGGTGTGCTATGTTCCATCAGGCTGACTACAGGCGGATCTCCTAAGTGCCGGTTTTCAGGAGTTATGGGGCTGAGGTTGGATCGCTCTGGCTGGGTCGAGGCAAGATCCAGCGGCGCTCCGCGGCGTCCAGCCTTAGTCCGGCCGCGAGACCCCCGACCTGCTCGATGCTAGAGCTTTGCCGTGGTGAGCGTCCCGTCGACGGCTCTCTTCAGCACTAGCTCCACGAACCTCTCTAGGGGGATGATCTTGTCTCCGAGGAGCTTCCTCAGTGATTTGACAGAGCTTCTGATCTCTTCGATCAACGGCGTCATCTCCCTCTCGGCTCCCTCGTCGGCCATGTCGTCCGAGTATTGGTAGAGTAAGCCGAGAAGTCTCCCGAGCGCTGCGGCGGGTCTCAGGAGATCCCTCCTCCTCAATATCATGGTGGGCATCACGAAGGCGGCCTCTATCAACGGCGCCGTTTTAAGCTCCGCCGCCTCCCTCCTCAGCCCCTCCACATCCAGGGCCTGCCCCTCGGCGAGCCTTTTGGCTACTCCAGCCAGATATTTCACCGCATCGGCGCTTATGGAGACAGCCCTCTCTATGGCCTCGGCTATCAGCCAGTCGCTGGCCACTATGGCCATCCCATCGCCGTACAGAGCGCGGGGCGTCTTGACGCCTCTCCTCACGTCGTGTCCGTCGGCCACGTCGTCTTGGAGGAGGGACACTATGTGGAGCACCTCGAGGAGGGCGGCGGCGTTGATTATCCTCTCGTCCTCCAGCCTCTCGGGATCCAGCACGTAGGTGAAAAGCAGCAGAAGGAGCGGCCTTATCATCTTGCCCGGCGTCTCTATATAGTGCCTTATCGCAGCCCTCAGGGAGGGATTCTGCACGGACTCGCCTATACGCCCCATATCCTCCTTCACTCTGCCTAAGGCGCTGAGGACCTCCGGCGGTATCTCCACGTAAAAATAAAAACGAGCTCCCTATTTATTGTTTGGCTTTGTATCTATGGTCGACCGTCTCCTCGACCTTGCCCTCCCTCTTCAGCCTGGTTAGCTGGGCCTTGACGACGGCCACCCTGTCGACCCCTATGGCTTTCGCCACCTCCTCGGCCGTGAACTCCTTGCCCGGATTCTGCGCAAGGAATTGATATACTTTATTCTTTACGCCCTCGGGCATATTCATATACTACCTCTAGTTTTTATATTTTTCTGTGGCCGGCTTTATCCGACTCCTACCGATTTGCATTCTCGCCCATCTGCAGTCGGGCGAATTGTATTAAAATAGTGGCGTTCGTCAACGCCCATGGTGAAGCTGGCGATAGTGGTGGCCGAGTTCAACTACGACGTGACGCAACTCATGTTGCAGAAGGCCTTGGACCACGCCAGATTCCTAGGGGCCGAGGTTACCTATGTGGTCAAGGCGCCGGGAGTCTTCGACGTGCCGGCCCTTCTGGCCGACGTCGTGAGGAAAGACGACGTGGACGCAGTGGCGGTCCTCGGCGCGGTGATACAGGGCGCCACCAGACACGACGAGCTGGTGGCCAATCAAGCAGCCCGCAAGATACTAGACATATCGGTCGACAGCGGCAAGCCGGTGGCGCTCGGCGTGATAGGGCCAGGGGCCAACAGGATGCAGGCCCTCGAGAGGGTCGAGGAATATGCGAGGAGGGCTGTCGAGGCCGCCGTCAAGATGGCCAAGAGGAGGCGGGCGTTGAGAGAGGCTAGATACTCCGGCTCTACGGTCTTTATCGACTGACCTCCTTCCCCTGGGCGGGAGCTCCGTGGGAGGCGCCCTCGCTCGGCCGTATGGACCTCTCGGCGGATTCATGGCCGCGCCCGGGCCGGCACGGCGGGCCGTTGCGGGCTGGCCCAAGCCAATCCAGCGGAGATCCGCGCGGCATGCACAATCGGCCATGGAATAAGCACGTCTCCCTGAGCCCCCTGGGCACCAGCTCCTTCCCCCTAGGCTTCTTCTCCATCTTTCAGATCTCGCCGGATTGCCTTCGTCTGGCCGCGGGGTCGATTTCCAGAACGCGTCCAGCGATCTGACGCAACCTCAGCCCGCCGGACGGTCGCCCACGATCCGCAGGGGCTTTCCTTCTTTTGAATCAACGTAGCGGGCATGCATTTACATATGTCAATTGATTTTCAGCGGCCGATGTCACGGAAGCCGGGCCCCTGCATCGCTACTCATGAAGTCCGACGGGTAACTTTACCGATCGCGACAGGAGCCTCTCTCAGATCGGGGAGGGGGTCAGCGAGTAGGCTCCAATATATTCAGCATCTCCCATACGGCCTTCATGACCTCTATCTCGAGCTTGAGCTTGGCGTAGATGTTTTGGTCTATCGCGCCTGCAGAGTAGGCGTCTTCGACCTTCTTCTCCAGGGCGACGAGGTCCAGCTTCGACAGCCTCTCCTTGGTCAGAGAGCGCGCCCAGGCGTATCTAATCCTCATGTCTATTTGGTCCAACCTGTCCCTCAGAGATTTCGCCTTCTCCTCCAGCTCGGCTATCTTCCTTCTCGACTCCTCGGCGAGCTTGGCGTAATCCTCCTCCGATATGAGGCCCAGCTCGCGTTTAGCCGCCAAGACCTCGAGCTCCCTCGTCAGCTCCGCGACGACCCCCTCTATCTGCTGCAGCCTGATCTCCGCCCGCATAAAGTCGCTGTCCCAGGAGCCCTTCAGCGTCTGCGACGACTCAACGAACGCCTTCCAGGTGTCCTCCACGCCTTTCAGCTTCTCCTCGTACTGCGCGAGGAGCTTGTCCAATTCGCCTATTGCCACGTAGGCCACGTCGACGCTCATGGCAGAACTCCTTCCAACTCCTTTTTAAGCCTCTCGTAGGCCTCTCTGGATATCTTGCCCTCCTTCAGCAACTCGTCCAGCTTGCCGAGGGAGATCCGGAGGTTGATCACCTCGGCGTTGGTGGAGGTGGACAGCACGCGTTTGAAGTGCTGGCCGAGGACCTCCTCTATGGAGCTGTACCTCTTCTCCACGTCCTCCATGAGGGCCCTCAACGCGTTCAGCTTATCCTCGACCTCCTGCCTGGACCTGTTGTACTGATCCTCGGCCATGAGGTCCCTCTTCAGCTCGAGCTCCTTCAGGGCCCTCTCGTAGTTGGCTATGGACGAGTTGAGCAGGTCGAGGGATCTCCGCAGGACCATCTTCTCGACTTCCCACTGCCTCTTGTAGCTGAGCACCGAGGACTCGTAGCTGTGCCAAGCCTCGTCGAGCTTCCTCAACAGCTCGTCGTATTTCATCACCACGTTATCGACGACGGGCTTTATGGCCCTATCGAAATCCGCCTCCGTCCTCTCCACCGCGGCTATCTGGGCCAGCTGGACCACTTGAGCTTGCTCCTGCTGGGGTTGTTGTTGGGTCTGTTGTTGCGGCGGCTGCTGGGCCTTATATCTGACGTAGACGGGGCATTCGGCGTAGTTGCCTATGCAATACCAGTCGAAGGGGTTCACCGGCTTTCCCGTATAGCCGCAGACGAAACCGCCCTCGCTTCTCCTAAGAGCAGGACAAACGCTCATGGCGCCTATTGTATAGAGTTATATATTTATTACGCTCAGCGCCCTCCGGGCCTCGTCGAGATCCCCGAGGGTGCCCACGTCGAGGAACTTCGCCCTCGACACGTAGACGGCCACGCGGGGCATTAGGGAGCGCGCGAATTCGTCGAAGTCGAGACGCCTCTCCTCGAGCCTGCGCAGCGCGGACCCCTCAGCGACGTATATCCCGGTTGAAACCACATGTCTAAACCTCGGCTTTTCCCTCCACGCCGACAGCCGCCCCTCCGCCACGTCGAGAACGCCGAACCTCACCTCGGTCTCGACCTCCCGCCCAACCACCGTGAGGTCCACGGAGGATCTCACGTGGAAGTCGGCCGCGGCCCTCACGTCGAGGTCGGTGACCACGTCGCTCGGCGCCACCAGCGCGGGCCCGTCGTCCATGTAACCCCGTGCGTAGTAGAGCTGCCCGGCGGTCCCCAGCAACCTCTTGGACGGCACAAAGACAACGTCGGGATGGTGCTCGCGTAGGTACGAGGCAAGCACCTCCTGCATGTAGAGGCCCACCACGTATATCTCCCCGACGCCGTTCGCCCGCAGCCACTCCAACGCGTAATCTATGATGGTCCTGCCGCCGAGCACGACGAGGGGCTTCGGCGCGAAGTACGTCAACGGCCTCAACCTGGTGCCCAGCCCGGCGGCGAGGAGAAAGGCCTTCAAAGGTAGTCCTTCAGCCCGTACTTCTTGAGGTGGTGCTCGATCTTCTTGACCTCGTTCTCCATCTTCTTGGCCTCCAACACTATGTCCGCCCGTTTCTCCTCGGCGCCCTTGGCCTTTATGGTGCAGAGCCCGTCGGGAGTCAACGCGCGCGCCTCGCAGTAGGCGTATTGGCACTTGGCGCCGATGCACTCATCGTTGAGCCAAGTACACCAGAACACTATCTTGTTGCCTCTTATTGTGGGCCTCAGGGCCCTCTTGCCGCATCTGAAGAGGGAGGAGCCGTTGGGGCCGAAGGCGCATCTAGGCCCCAGACACAGTTCCCTCGCGCCGGACACAGTATATAGCTTATCCCTCTATTAAAATTTAATCCGCGATCCTATAGCCCAGGGACCCGAGGAATTCGGCGACCTCCTCGAACCTCGGCGATGAGCGCGCGCCGGGCCTCGTGACCTTGAGGGACGCGGCGGCGTTCGCGAAGAGGAGCCTCTCGTAGAGCGAGAGGCCGGCCAGCCTAGCCGCTATGTAGGCCGCGGCGAAGGTGTCGCCGGCTCCCGTCGTGTCGACGGGCTGCAGCTTGAACGCGTCGACGTAGATGAACTCGCCGTCGCTGACAGCCATAGCGCCCCTATCGCCGAGAGTTATCACCAACTCCCTGGCGTTAACGCTTCTGGCCACCACGTCGACGGCGGCTCTGTGGTCGGCGGAGCTGGCCAGCATCTTGGCCTCCACTTGGTTCATCAACACCACGTCGACGCCCGAGAGGGCCTTGGAGACTATCTCGAGGCCCTTCCTCGCCAGTGCGGTGCCTCCGTCGACCGAGACCGTCTTGCCGAGCCTCTTGGCGACCTCCTTGGCCTTGAGTATCAACTCCACGCGGCCGCTGGCTATATGGACGTGGTCGACTCCGCCGAGCGACTCCTCGTTTATGTCGTCCGGCGAGAGCCCCATGTTCGCCCCCCTGTAGGCTATCATACGCTTCACCCCGTCGGGCTGGACCAACACCACAACAACGCCGGACCTAACTCCCTTTATCCTCTTGACGAAAGACACATCGACGCCCTCGGCGGCGAGCTCCCTCAGTATTATGTCGCCCATCACGTCATCGCCCACGGAGCCTATGAACCTAGCCCTATGCCTCATCCTAGCTATCGCCACGGCGAAATTGGCGGCGGAGCCTCCCCCGCCCGTGTATATATCCACGGCATCCACCGACTGGTCCAAGCCCGGCAACTCCGGCGTCTTCACATATATATCGTAGTTCAAATTCCCTATGGACGCGACCAAGGCCACAATTTATTTTACCCCTATATTATCTATTGTGGTCGAGGACCTCCTCCAGTTGAGGAAGGCCATAGAGGAGAAGATAGCCCAGATGGAGAAGGAGCTGGAGCTCTACAGAAAGGTGCTCGCCGCGCTGGACGAGGCGATAGGCAAGAGGTCCTTCACGACCGCGGCCGAGGAGAAGGAGAGGCGCGAGGCGGCCAGGAAGCCTCTGGAGGTCCAGACGCTCAAGTCCAAGGACGGGGAGGAGCTCGGCGTAGCCGAGATATACGAGGACGAGCTTATCCTCAAGCCCAAGGTCCCGGTCAAGCTGGAGGGCCTGCTCAGGAGGTTCTTCGTGGAGAAGCTCCTCGAGAGGTATAGGGAGGAGGATGAAGACGCCGTCAGGCAAGGCAAGAGGGAGACGGCCCTGGAGTACGAGGTGCAGGAGGAGGGCGGCGCCGTCAAGGCCGTGGTCGTGAAGAACTACGGCGATGAGAACAGGCGCAGGGACATCATAAGGGCGTTCAGGTGGACCCTCGAGAGGGCCTTGAAGGGCTGATCAAGGCACGGCCTCGGGGCTCTGCTCGACCTTGACCTTCTTCTGGCTTCTGTACATCTCCAGAAGCTCGTCGACGGTCGTGGCCTCCTCGGGCGATTTGTCGGTCCTATATCTGCCCGTAAATCTGGGGAAACGTATGGCGAGGCCGACGTCGGGCCTCACGGCGCCTAGACAACAGGTGTGCAACGGCGACAGCGTGATCTCCGCCCCTATTACCTCGAGGACCACGCCGGGCGTGAACCACACGTCGGGCTCCATCCGCGACGATACCCTCGGGTGTCTGTGGTCCATCTTGTAGGGCTCGAGCATCTGGTACATCTTCTTCAGATCGGCGTCCGTGAAGCCGCTCCCCACCTTGCAGACCGTATAGAACATATCCGTCTTGGGGTCGTAGGCCGCCAGGAGGAAGGCGCCGTAGAGGCCGGCCCTCTTGCCTCTCCCGTAGAAGGCGCCCACGACCGCGAGATCCGCCGTGTCGCTCATCTCGCTACGGTAATCCCTCTTGTATTTTATCCAGTTCCAGCCCCTGGCCCCCATCTCGTAGATGGAGGCGGGGCTCTTGCAGACGAGCCCCTCCATGCCCATGGAGATGGCCTCGTGGAAAAACACGTCGACCTTCTCCTCGTCGTCGAAAAGGGCCCATTTGGCTATGGCCACGTCCTCCCCCTCCTTCACGATCTCCGAAAGCCTAAGCCTCCTGTAGATCAGGGGCTTGTCGGTGAGGTCCTCCCCGTCTAGATAGAGCAGGTCGAACAGATTGAGCTTCGCCGGGTATTCCCTCACAGCCTCCTCGACCTCGTGCTTCCTCTTGCGGTGCATCAGCTCCTGGAACGGCAGGAGGTCGCCCGTGTCGGGATCCACCGCGACGATTTCCCCCTCGAGCACCGCCTCCCCGGCCGACACGGATCTCCTCACGGCCTCCACCACGTCGGGATAGGCGTGGGTTATGTTCTCGAGCCTCCTGCTGTATATGGCCACGCCGCCCGGCGACACGTGTATCTGGGCCCTCTCCCCGTCGTATTTGTACTCGCATATGGCGGCGCCTCCCAGCTTGGCCAAGATCTCCCGCGACGTGCTGAGGCGTTGGGCCAACATGGGCATGACGGGGACTCCGGGGGTTATCCTCACCTCGGCCAGCCCAGCCGCCCCCCTCTCGGCGACCAGCTTGCCGAGGAGGCCGAGGTCGGGCCTCACGTTGTAGGCCCTCTCCAGGGCGTCTTCGGGCACGTCGAACGCCTCGGCCAGGGCGTCTATGAGCGTCATGTCGGCCACGCCGAGCCTCAGACGGCCGACCACGAAACGCGCGACGTATTTAGCCTCGTCGGGCGACAGCTGGGAGAAGAGCGAGGAGAGGAGGGAGACCTTGAGGTCTTGGGAGCCCTCGCCGGACGCCTTGGCCACCTTGAGAAGCGTGTCGTAGACCTGCGCCACGGACAGCCCCGCCCTCCTGCCCCCCGCGAAGGCGAGCAGCGTCTGGGCCTGGCGCCGCGAGAGGGCCCGCCTCGCCGTCTCCCCCATGTCGCCCGTCCTTTTGTACAGCTCCTCCAGATCGTCGGCCTTGGCCCCGGAGGCGCGCGCGAGGGCCCTTATGCAGAGCTTCTCGCCGAGGCCCAGCTCCAAGCCCTCCCAAGGCGGCCTGAGGTCGCCCAATATGATATATATCGCCTTGTCTATCTCGGCGGGCTCCAGCCTTTTGAACAAGCCCACCAGAAGCTTAACCATGGCCGTCCTCTGGGTCGTCGACTCTATCGACGCCAGTACCTTGGCCAGCTCCGAGAACTCCACACTATATCCCTCCCTTAAAAATACTTAGGTACAGCTCGAGGTAGGTGGCGTCGACCCTCTCCGCCAGGCCCAGCCGCTCAGCAAGCGCGGACACCTCCGCCTCGGCCTCCCCGAGGGACGCCTCGGAGGAGGCGACGGCCTCTATCTCCACGAACTGGCCGAGCCCCTCGACGTCGTCGAGGGAGATCGTGAGGGAGCCGTAGGAGTAGTACTCGCGCCGCTTCTTTATTACGGCGACTTTCCTGAACCCCAGGGCCTCGAGCACCGCCTCCACGTCGCCATCTGCGGACACCGTCAGCTCGAGCCTCGTCTTGGCGGAGGACCGCATGCGCGGCCCCTTGTAGGACACCTCGATGTCCCCGCCGGAACGCCGCACCCTAAGCGCCTCGTCGGTCTCGGCGAAATCCCTACAGGGATGCTGGAAATATATGTCGACCTCCTCCTTGGCCTCCACCGGAGAGGCGCCGAGCCTCAGAAGCTCCTCCCTAACTCGGCCGAGATCGGCGCGGAACTTCTGCTCAACCTCCAACATTCTTGCATGGAGGCCTCGCGGGGTTGGGCACAGCTACGCCGAAGAGGTAGCAGCGGGATGTGGCCTCCCCATAGTAGGCGCACTCCCTGCAGTCGTCCGGACGGCCCGGCGCGATGCGCACAGACACCTTGAGCTGGGCGGGCCTCGGCGAGGGGGGAGGCGGCAGGACGGGCTGGGGAGCCACTTGCGGAGCGGGAGGCGGCGGCACCGGCTGTACGGGCTGAGTCGGGACAGAGGGAGCGGGGGGCGGCTGAGGGGGCGGAGGAGGCGGCTGTGGAGGGGGTTGTTGCTGAGCCTGTTGGAGGGCCTCTGCCAGCGGCCTCACCTCCGGACGCGGCTGCTGGACTGGCGGAGGCGGCGGCACCGGCTGTACGGGCTGAGTCGGGACAGAGGGAGCGGGGGGCGGCTGAGGGGCAGGCGGCGCCTGCGGGCCCAGCTGGACTCCGAACTCCTCGCCGGCCTTCTTGTAGACGGCCTCCAGGGCCTTGGAGACGTCCTCAGTCCCCTCCAGTATCTTCTGGCCGTCTATCACCACGGCGGGGAAGGCGGCTATGTTGTACCTCTTCAGTATTGTGACCAGCGAGCGGAAGTGCGGCGGGACCCTCTCCACGGGCTGGTCCAACATCTTGACCACCTGCTCCGCGGCGTCCTGCCTTATCTTGACCGTGGCGAGCCTGACCCGGTCCCTCCGCTCCACCCTGGACCTTATCTCCTCGACCGCCTTCTTCAGGGACTCCTCCAGCTCTTGGCTCTTCCCCGAGATGACGAACAGCTCCACGTACACATTTTCAACTACGCCCCTCTATTTAAGCCTAGCGTTTGCTGGATCAGCCGGGAGCGCCAGAGCTCCCTCTCGATGACCTGCCCCTCGGGCCTCAGCTCGTAGAATATCTGCGCCGTGAATACATATATCTTCTCCGGAACCCCCACGTTGCTCATGACGTATCTAGCGAGGGCGTCGCCGAGTATCCTCCTCTCGAGCATCGTCTGAGGCAAGACGACGAAGTTGGGAGGGACGTAGACGCCCTCGACGCCCCACCTGAGGGATGAGAGGGAGCCGAGGGACGCCTCCCGCAGGCCGTCCACCAGCGTCGCCTCGATGACCGCCCTCCGCAGCTCCATCTCGGAGAGGCGGGGTATTTGGAGCACCAGCTTGCCGGCGATCTTGGCCGAGTCGTGCGCCAGATCCTTGACGGGCTGGACGACGCCGAGGGAGCCGCGGACCTCGCGCCTCTCCCAGCCGTTGGAGCGCACGAGGAACTCCACGGTGAGGAAGACCCCGAGCCTATATCTGGAGAGGACCTCGTCGAAGGTCTTGAGGGGGACGCCCCTGATCTTGCTCTGCATGGAGGAGCGCACGTGGGATATGAGGCGAGAACCCTCCTCCAGAGAGAGCATGGGAGAAAAGGGGGGAGATTTTAAAAAGGTCGCGGGGGTATTACTACTTGGGCGGAGCCAGTATCTGCATCAAGCGCCTCCTCCTCCAGTTGCTGTACTCCATCAGCAGTATCGCGACGATTATCACTATGACTATCACCAGCACTATCCACAGCACCAGCTCGGATATCGGTATCCTGACGCCGCCGATGGTGATGCCGGCAGTGCCGGGCACGGTGACGCGCAGAGCGACGGTCTGGCCGGCAGGTGGAGTTATCTGGGCGGTGCCCACGTGGTTCTGCTCGGCGGTGACCTTGACGGTGTACTGCTGGCCCGACAGCACCTCGACGCTGACGGGGGCGGACGAGAAGCTCTTATAGAGAGTGCCGTTGGCGAAGTACACGTCGACCTGCGACACCATGTCGTTGATGGGATAGCCGTTGTCGTCCACGGCGGATATCTGCAACACCGCGGTGGGGACGGTTATGGTCTTGGTGGCGGTCTGGCCGGGCGACGGGGTGAACGAGCCGGTGGAGTAGGTGCCGAACGGCGTGACGGCCACCACGTTGTACTGCAGCGGAGCGCCTGTGTTGTCCTGGGCCAACACCTCAGCGGAGACGGTGCCGGTGCCGGAGGCCACCACGGCGCCGTTGGGACCCACTATCTGGATGGGCCAATTGCCGGTGGTGCCCATGGCCTGGTCGACGACAGACGCCGAAATCTTGGCTGTGGGAACCACTATCTGCACGGAGGCAGTCTGGCCTCTGGAGACCGAGACCGTCTTGCTCCAGGTGTAGCCGAAGGCCTGGGCCGACACGGTGTAGGTGCCCGCCAGCACCTCGGCCGACACGGAGCCGGTGCCGGAGGCGACGTTGGCTATCTGCACGGGCGAGCTGGAGAGGGCAGTGCCGAACGCATCGACGACGCTGGCAGATATGACGCCCGAAGGCACGCTGACCACGTAGGTAGCGGGGCCGCTCACGGTCAGCTGCGTCGAGTTGACGACGACGGATCCGCTGGGGGTCTTGACCGTCGTGGCTACAGTCACGTTGTAGACTCCGGCGTAGGAGCTCAAGGGCAGGTAGGCCGTGACGACGCCGTTGCCCGTAGCCACAGTCTGGCCGTTAATCGATATGGACACAGGCCAGTCGCTCCTCACCTTGCCGAAGCCGTCCTGCGCCTGCACGGTCACCTGCGCCAGCAGGCCGAGCGACGTCAGGTCGAAGGAGCTCGGAAGCGACGTGGTCGTCAGGCTGGTCTTGAAGGGCGTGGCGAGCCTTATCGGCACTCCGTTGACCGTCACGGAGTCTATCTCCATGGTCAGCGGATAGCTGACGCTGGTGGGTATGGGCTGGGACGTAACTATGTAGGTGGAGCCCGAGATGGTGGCCGTCTTGAAGGGTATCGCGATGGTGCCGCTGGGCGTCTGCATGTAGAAGACGCCGCTGACTCCGACGGGCTGGGACAGCGGTATCTGCGTGGCGAGCTGCACGTTGGAGGTTATCGCGTAGGCGCCGCTGGGCACCGTCGCGCCGCGCTGTATCGAGAAGGTGCCCGTCGCCACGGGTACCCAGACCGTCGAGCCGGCGGGAGCGGCGGCCGTGCCGGAGCTGTACGGATAGAGCACGTTGTAGTCGAAGTTGGTCGACGGCAGCTGCGACAGGAATCCGCCCGGATAGCTGGACACCAGCCTGTCGTAGATGGTCACAGTGCCGGCGCTGCTGGTCGCGTTGACGAAGTAGAACATGGCGCCCTTAGTGGCGTCGTCGAACACCTGCACCACCACGCCGGCGAGCGGCTGGCCGTTGGGGCCGTTGACGGTCAGCGTGGCGGGGTAGACGTAGGTCCTTATCTGCGCAGTCGAGCTGGCGTTGCCCAGCTGATATACGTCGTTGCCTATATCCTGCTGGTAGATCCATACCAGATAGGCCGGGTCGTTGGTCAGAACCATCAGCGGGTAGCCGTCGAACCAGCTCACATACACATCGTCGCTGAGGCCCATGGCGCTGATGTCGGGCAGGTCGTAGACCAGCTGTCCGGCGTTGTTGGTGAATATCACCGCATACACCTTGTGGGTCGCTCTGTCGAACAGAACTACGGTCTGGTTGGCCAGCGGCCTGGCGTTCCAGTCAAGTATATACTTCAGCGGCAACTCGGGGAACGCGAAGTAGTACTTGAAGTCGTAGTCGCTGGAGTTCACGACCAAGGTGCCCCAAGTGCCGGCGGTGGACTCGTTTACGGGCTCCTTGGTGCCGTTAGTGAAGACGGCGCCGTTGAATAAGAACGACCAGCCGGTTATGTTGGACTGGGCATGGCTGGCGTACAGCACGTTCTCGGTATAGCTGGCAGAGCTCAGCGGCTGTAGGTTGAACAGCTGGACCAGCAACGTGTAATTGCTGAGCGCTTGCTCGGCGAGGTTGTACGCGTTCATTAACTCGCTCCGTATTGTTGGCGACAGAGTTCTGTTCGCCTGTATGGGTATGTCGTTCAGGAAGTGCTGCGTTAAGTTGACCACACCGCCGTAGTAGGCGGAGACGGAGTAGCTATACGGCATTCTGGAGACCGCGAGGCTCCACGGGCCGGAGGCCGTTACGGCGTAAGACAGGCCGAAGCCGTAGTCGCTCAGCGGTATCGTCTGCTGGCTGTACATCGGCACGTAGGCGTAGCCGGCCGACGAGACAGGTATTGTGTAGCTGGAGCTACCGCAGGATATGGTCACGCCGGACACCAGTATCGGGAAGGAGGCGTTGTTGTAGACAGTCAAATAGTCAAGCGCTGTGGTGGGCATCTGCAACGTGGTCATGCCGGCCGCATACAGCGCAGTTACGTTCCAGACAGGGACGCCTAGGCTGTAGGCTATGGCGAAGGGACTGGTGCCACCTATCGGGAAGCCGAGCCCTGCGACCATGCCGTAGCCGTCGTAGAACTCGTCGAGGTTGGTGCTGGACCACACAGGCACCGACGACTTGGTGGCAGGCGTCGAGGCGGGTATGTAGTTCACCACCAGATACGTCGTGCCGAGGAAGTCGTAGCCCACGACGTTGGCGCCCTTGCTGTCGGTCAGCGGACCTAGCACCATGGGCCCGGACGTGCAGAGGGCCTCGCTAGAGCCGGCGGCGACTATCCATATCCTGGCTATGTACGAGCCGGCTGCGGAGGTCCCGCTCGGGTAGGCGGGCAACAGCGCTATTTGGCCTGAAGGCACTATGTACGTCACGGGGGCGCCGAAGCCGCCCCACTCGGTGTAGTTGCCCACGGCGGTTATGTTCACGAACTGCAGAGACACCGTCGTGTTGCCTATCACGGTGCTGTTATAGGTCGCGTTGAGGTAGACGCCCGTTACGAGGAAGCCGCTGGGCGTGCTGTAGAGCGACGTGGTGGGGCCGGCCTGATAGACCACCGTCACGTTGAACTCGATATCGGCAGTGGAGTTGCCGGGGACTAGGTTGAGGGCTATGTTGCGGAGGTTTATGTTATAGGGCAATAGGTTCTGCGTCAAGTTGGAGTACTGAGCCAGGTTGAACGTAGTGCTGTACGTCGCGCCGTTGGTGACGTTGGTGGCGGTGACGGTCACCGTGGCCTCGGTGCCGCTACCCCAAGGCAGGTAGAGGCGCAGAGTCTTGAAGTTGAGCAAGTTCGTGTAGTTACTCGGCGAGTACATGTAGATGTTGAAGATCGAGCTGTACACGCCGGTGGACGGGTTGCTGAAGCTCACGGGCACGGCGTAGCCTCCCGCCAGCAACCCGACGAACTTATTCCTCTCGAAGTAGTTGAAGGTGCGTATGAGCGTATACGGATACTGCACATAGACCCACCTGTCGAAGCTGGCCGCGTGCTCGTAGCCGGTGCCGTTGATGGTGTAGAGATAGACCGGCGACGTCAGGTTCCTCGACACGAACAGATCTGGCAAATAGGCGAACTCGGCGCCGGCGCTCACCTGCTCGTAGTTACCATAGTAGGCATACCGGCCGGTGAAGTTGTAGAGCACCTTGTCGTCGTAGAAGGAGGAGTTGCCATAGGCGGTCAGGCTGGTAAGCGTGTAGTTCAGCGACAACGGCGTGAAGCCGAAGGGCGTTACGAGCGAGGTCAGTATATTGGTATCGTTGAAGTTGGCTCCGGCGTAGGAGCTGTTGTAGGCGTAGCCGAAGTAGCCGTTGGCCAGAGTGAAGCCGACGTAGGCATTTACAGGCAGTCTGAGGTCCTTGGTGAACGCGGTCACGTTGATGGGCACCACGCTGGTCCTTATGTCGACGGTGGGCTTGGACAGAGTCACGTAGCCGTCGTACACCAGGTAGCCCATGTACCAGACCCTTACGTGGAGCACCATGCCGGGCAGGAACAGGTGGGCTATGTTGTAGGTGCCCACCGTGGCGGGAGTCAGGTTACAGAGGGACACTGAGCCGGTCTTGGGCTGGGCCGAGTAGAGCGTAAACACGGCGGAGTAGAGGTTGGTGGACGAGTTGGCGAGCCAGCTCGCCATGGCCGCGTAGGCAAGCGCGTTGGCCACGTCGGACAGATTGCCGCTGGGCGCGGCCGTGCATCCGGCGTAGGCCTGCGCCGTGCTCAGATAGTTAGAGGCTATGTTCTGCCATATGGACTGCATGCCTGTCATGCCGACAAGCCTGAAGTCGGTCAGTACATTGAAGTCCCTCTGCGTGAAGTTGAACCAGCTCGAGGCGTAGAGATACGGGCTGTTGTCGTCTGCGATGACCAGCGTCACGTTGGCGAGTATGGGCTCGGCGGCGCCGGGGTAGGGACCCGGCACTATGTACTGGCTACTCAGCAGATGCTGGCCGGTCTTGTCGAATATCCTGAACACGGGGTTGTACACCTGCGCCTCGAAGGTCTGCGGCCCGGCGCACCAGGTGGTGAGAGTCAGAGTGGTGCTGTTGGCGACGATCCCGGCGTCGATGGCGCCCCTGGTGCCCAGCGTGTAGACGTAATTAGTGGAGTTGAGGCCGAGCCACTGGGCGTAGTCGCCGTAGGAGTTCCCGTAGAGCGTCTGGGCAGCGGTGTACGGCCAGGCCATGTCGACCTGCGGTATTATGGTCCTCACGGTCATCGCGAAGTTGACGCCCAGAGGCAGCTCGTCGAAGTAGGCGTAGCCCGACGCGTTGCTTATGGACTCGCCCATCCTAACCCCAACGTAGCCGGGCGCAAGGCTGGTGGGCACAAGGACGAAGCCGACCAGCGGATACTGCGGACCTAGGTAGATCTCCTGGGGGGAACCTCCGACAGGATCCTGCTCGGTCCAGACCGCGGCGACCACCTGGAACGTCTGCGGCGCTATGGGCAGATACACCACGGGCTTGAAGTAGGGCGCGTTGCTCAAAGCGATCTGTATGGGCACAGGGCCTGTCGGCAATGCCGTGTTGCTGGTCGTGCCGTAGAGCGTATACCCGAAGTAGTTGAGCGTGACGTATGCAGTGGCTGTGTTGGTCAGCGGGGCGCCCCATTGGTCGACGGCGGCGGGCAGGGTCACGGGGACCTCGGCCGCGACGGGCAACTGCGCCAGAGTTATGTTCTGGCCGCCGTAGGATATGGTGAGGCTTATCGTTCCGTTAACCACGGAGGGCACGTTGCCGCAGAAGTCGCGGAAGAGGATGTTCATGGTCTTGAGGTTTATGGCTATGTTTACGGCGTGCTCCAAGTTGTAGAAGGACAGCTTCTGGGCCTGGAGGCCGTAGACGCCGGCGGTGGCGTTGTAGTAGATCGCCTGCACCGTGTAGGCGTCATCGTAGACGGCCGGCCCGTACTGGGCCTGGAGGGCGCTGGCTACGTTGCTCTGCGTCTCCACCATGGTGCCGTTGGCGTATACCTGCGGGTACGTCGCGATCACGTTGGCAGTGCCGACGAGCACCGAGCCGGCGTATATCCTGAAGTTGTAGGTGTACTGCGTGGCGCCCACTGAGAGGCCGTACTGGCTGAACAAGCTACTCAAGCCGACCGCGTTGCTCCAGTTGAGGTATCTGAAGCCGTAGGCGAGCTGGATGCCGCTGGTGAGGTTGGCCAGCACTGCGTTGAGCGGCGGGAGCGGCAGATAGCCGCTGGCGTTGAACAGAGTGAGGAGGTCCATGTATGTGCCGGGCGTTATGGGCACGTACTCGTACGGAGGCAGGGCCCATAGATACAGCGTGTTGAGCTGGTTTGTGCCCGACATGCTGCTACTCCACGGGTCGGCCACCACGGCGTATTGCCCAGTCTCGGTCAGATAGGCGGTGGTTCCCTTGAACACAAAGGTCAGGCCCTGGGCCAGCGCCAAGCTGTTAAACGGCTGGCCGTTGGGCAGAGTCACGTTGTTGCGCCACCACAGAGGTATCTGGACGGGCAGTATCGAGACGGTCAGGTTGGCGTTAGCGTTGATAGGCGCGCTGGCGTTGAGCGGCGCCTGGAGGACGACCGCCTGCACGTAGCCGCTGGTGGGCTGCGGCTGGGCCGAGGTGTACTGGGTCGCCTGGTAGGAGTACTCGACTATAAGCCTGGGGCTCAGGTTGAGGGACGACAGGCTGGCCTCGTTGTTGGTGAGCGTTAGGGTTCCGCTTATCCACGCCAGGGTCGGGTGGCTGTATATCTGGTAGACGGCGTTGACCAGCTTGGCGCGCGTCAAGGTGTTGAAGCAGTTGACTATATCGCTGAACGAGGACACGGTGCCGCCGCACAGCGTGTGGAGGAAGCCGAACCTGAAGTCGGTTATGTCGGTCTTCCAGCCGCCGTACTGCTGGGATATCGTGAGCGGATATCCGCCTATGTTCTCCTGCACCTTGAAGACGAAGTACTCGGGGCTCAGTATCGGGTTGCCCTTGATGTCGAACAACATGCCGACGGTCAGCGTGCTGAGAGGCAACGGCCATATGACCAGTTGCTGGCATGTGGCGTTGACGGAGGGCGGCGCAGCCGTGTAGACCCCGCTCGTGTAGTTAAGCGTCTCTATGACGTACGTCTCATTCGGCATTGGCGTCGATACGGACGTAGTGTATATGCCGTTGGTGCTGGTTATAAGCGTTTGCTGTACGTATGTGCCCGTCTGCTGGTTGTATATCGACATGACGACTTGGAACATGTAGGAGACGCTCGACGGCGACAGCTGGCTACCGACCGTCTGGCCGGCCGAGCCTAGCGACGAGACGTAGGTGCCCAGATACGTTATGGGGCCGAAGACCGTGCCGTTGGGTATCGTCGGGCTGGACAGCGGGGTGTAGGTCCATGTATAGACCGTCGATCCGCCTATGCTCAGAGTCTCGACGAGGGTCAAGTTGTACGACTGGCCGGCGGTCCCGACGCCCAGGTAGAACTGGTGCAACACGGCGCTTGTGAAGTTGGCGAAGTTGGCTTGGCCCTCTATCGTGAGTATCTGGCCCCAGCCGTTGCTGAGCACATACGACTGTATGTTGCCGTAAGTGGGGAACGGCGTACCGGTGGCGTTGTTACTGCCGTAGTAGTTGTAGTCGTAGTAGTAGTTGAGCACTGTGGCGTTGGGCAACACCGTGTAGTAGTGGCCTGTGAGGTTGCCCATCAGGTCTGCGAACGTGCCGTTGAAGTTGGGCACCTCGTACAGCAGGAAGTAGTATCCGTGCCAGTTGACCAGCAGGGCTACGTCCCACGTGGTGTATATGTTTATGTTAGCCGGCGAGGCTTGGACTTGGAACGTCACGAAGCCCGTCGAGTTGGCGGTGCTGTTGACGATCACGTTGGTGAGCGACGTGACTTGGTTCAAGTCGCGTATCACCAGCGTGAACTGCCTGCCGGCGGCCCAAGAGTAGCTGTTAACCGTCTGGGCCCACGGATAGATGCCCAGACTCTGGCACAGCGGGCATTCCGTGTTTATCTGCCAGGTCATGTTGTAGGTTATGGGCGCGGTGGGGACCGATACCGCCCCGCCCGCCTGGGAACCGGAGCTTCCGACGACTTGGGCGTGGGCTATTCCGACCAGTACTAGGCCTATTGCCAGTAGTATGAGTACCGCTGTTTTGGGGTTGTGCATAACCGTGTGGTGGAGGGCGTATTTAAAGTTTTCGCGTTCTTAATTATGATATCCGGCGTCGCGCCGGGCGCCCGTCGGCCAGCGGCCTAGGACGTCTGGGATATCTGTCCGTATATGTCCACCTGCAACGGCCCGCCTATCGAGCCTCCGCTGTACGTCATCGTGTGGCCTGCCGCGTCGACGAGCACGACGTACCGCCCGTTGTAGTAGGCGTTTGTTATGTAGTCGCCGGGGCCTTTGGCGAAGAGGTCGGCTATCCCGGTGGCGAACGACACGGCGTCTATGGTCCCTCCCGGGGGCTTCTGGTACATAAACGGCGGCACCGGTATTATCGAGGAGCCGCAGGTGACCGGCTGGCCGTTGACGTCGACCTCGGTCACCGAGCCTCCGGAGAACTTGACCACAACTGTGTACGACCCTATCGTGGCCGTGACTTGGCCTACGCCGTTGGTCGAGCTGCCGCTGAAGCCCACGGTGCGGGTCTCGCCGGGCGGGTTGACGTAGGCTGTTATGGAGCCCGAGAAGTATATTGTGTTGCCCGAGTAGCTGACTGATCCGCTGACGCTGTAGACCGCGACCGTGAAGGACACCGAGCCTATCGGCGTCCCCGTGCAGGTGGGGTACTGCACGTAGGTCCTGCTGTCGGTGAACGACATGCCGGTTATCTGCCCCACGTAGAGCGTCGGCGGCTTCAGCTGGACGTACACCTGCACGGCGTATGTGGTCCCGTTGACCGTTATGGAGACGGCGTTCCACGCGTTCAGCGCGGCTTGGAGCGTTCCGTTGATCAAGAGCTGGCCTCCGGGGGGCACTAGGTACGTGGAGCCCCCGACGGCCAGCGCCACGGGCCTCTCGGTGGCGTTGGTGGTGAGCACCCAGGTGTACGGCACGGCGCTCTGCGACGACGATATGACTATCTGCGGCGAGAGGGCCGGGTTGTAGATTCCTCCGCCGATCTTTAGGAGGGCTTCCACCGCTATCGTGCTCACGTTCAGCGTCCACCTCCAGAGGGTCCCGTTGACGACCAGCGCCACGGGCCTGCGGCTGTAGGCAGGCACCGTGGAGTTTATCTGCAGGCGCCCGCCGGGCCTCAGGACGTAGCGCGTCCCGTTGACGTAGAGGGCCTCCGTGGCGTTCCCCGTGTTCTCCACGAGAAAATATACAGGGACGGGCTCCCCCGGCACGGCCTCGAGCGCCGGCGACTGGGCCCTCACGGCGTAGCCCGCCGCAAGATACACCACGTCGACCTCCACCTCGACGCCGTCCACGTCGATATAGTACCTCCCCGCCGCCGTGGCGTTTATCGTCACGGAGGCCGTCGCGTTCCCTCCGGGCGGCACGGCGATTCCGCCGAAGTAGCCCGTGTAGTTGCCCACGTTCTTGACGGTGACGTTTGCCGACGCGGACGCCGGCAGTCTGTACACCTCGACGGCGACGGGCTCCGCCACGAAGACTGGCGTGTAGTACAACACCTCGAACTCGTACAGCCTGGGCGTGCCGTTGACGTAGAGCAAGACGTAGTTAGCGCCGGCGCGGCTAACGACAGCCGTGAAGTTCAGCTCAGCGGACCCGCCGGGATCCAGCTCCACCGTGGTGCCGTTGACGACAAGGGCACCGCGGGCCGCGCCGGCGTTCTCGACGCGGAATCTCAACACCGCGGCGGCCGGAAGCCTCGTGGCGTTGACCTCCTTGGTCTCCAGCGCCAGGGTCATGTTGGGCCTCGCGGGAGGCGGCGAGCTCGCCGTCGGGGGTGGAGAGGTCGATGTGGCGGTCTGCGTGGCGGTCGGCGGCGCGGAGGTCGGGGTCCCGGCTGACGTCGTGGTCGTGCGACTCGTCTCTGTGGTGTGGCTAGGAGCCGACGCGGCGGTCTGCGTCGTCTGCGCCGCGCTTGAGCTCGTCTGGGCCGTCTGCGTCGCCCCGCCGCCTGTAACTACATTCGCTAGGTTGGGGGCCAGCGCGTAGAGCGCTATGGCGGCCGCCGCAACTACCGCCAGTATCACCAGGGACCTCATTTAATTGAGGCCATCCTGCCCCACTTGCCTAGATACTCGCCTATCCTCATCAACTCGTTGAGCTTGGCGATCCTCTCGCCTCCGACTATCCCCGTCTTTATGACCTCGGCGCCTAGGGCCACGGCCACGTGGGCCAACGTGTCGTACTCGGTGTCGCCAGATCTGTGGGACGCCACGATCTTCATGCCGTATCTGCGCGCGGTCCTGACCGCCTCGGCGGCTCTGGTCAGCGTGCCCGTCTGGTCGGGCTTGATCAAGACCGCTGTGGTGGCCCTCATCCTCCCGCCCTGCTCTATCCTGGCGGCGTTTGTCGCGTAGAGGTCGTCCCCCACTATCAGCCTGTCCCTATACCTATCCGTCAGCTCCGCGAAGGACTGGAAGTCGTCCTCGTGGAAGGGATCCTCCAGGAGCACCAGCCCGAACTCGTCCAGAAGCTTCGCCATGTACTCCAGCTGCTCCCTGGGAGTCCTCTCCTTGCCCTCGTTCCGGTACACGTACCTCGCCCCGTCCCAGAGGCTCGACGCCGCGGCGTCCACGCCCAGGCCTATCTCCACGCCGGTCTCCCTGGAGACCTCGTCCGCGGCCTCCCTCAATATCCTCAGGGCGGTCTCCGTGGATATTCTGGGGGTCCAGGCCCCCTCGTCGTTCTTGCCGCCGGTGAAGTGGGGATCGACCTTGGCTATGTACTTAAGAGCCCTTCTGTGGACCTCCAAATTCGTCGACACTGCGGCCGCCGCGTCGGGCGGGTTCAGCGGTATCGCCAAGAACTCCTGCAGATCCGGCCCGAGGCCCCGGCTGTGCTTGCCGCCGCCTATGGTGTTGCCGAGAGGCAACGGGAGCGTCCGCGCGGCGGCGCCGCCTAGGTGTAGAAACAGGGGTATCCCCAGCGTGTTGGCCGCCGCCCTGGCCGCGGCCATGGAGGTCGCCACGGCGACCGCCCCGCCTATCTTCTCGAAGCGGCCCGTCCCGTCCACCTCCTCTAGCTTGCCGTCCACCGCGTACTGCTCCGCCGCGTCGATGCCGGCGAGCTCGGGCGCCACGAGCCTCTCGAAGGCCGACAGCGCGGCGTCTATCCCTCCCTCGGGCAGGAAGGCCACCTCGTGCCTGCCCTTGGAGGCCCCGGCGGGCGCCGCCGCCCTGCCGAAGCCGTCCGCGGTGAGCACCTCGACCTCTATCGTGGGGTCGCCCCTGCCCGTGAAGACCCTACGAGCCGCAGCCTCCTCTATCGTTGTGTCCGCCATGCAACAACATGTCCCCCTACTTAAATTATGGGGCCGGCATACTTTAACTGACCTCCTCCCCGAGGGCGGGGGTTCCCGCCCCGCGGGGAGGTGCCCTCGCCCCGCCCTCATAGGCCCCTCCGGCGGGGGTCGTGGGGCCGGCCCGGGCCAGCACCGCGGGCCATTTGTCGCCGGCCTGGAGGGCCTTGAGCGAGGTCCAGACGGCGTACGCGGCTGGCCGCGGAATGATGGGATTCGCCCTCCTCACGGCCTCCTTCTTCAGCCTCTTCCCTACCTCCTTCACGTCCCACCAGACGCCCTTCACCCACCCCGCGGGGGCGGTCTTCCACAGCATGTTCAACACAGCGGCGTGGTCGCGGTCAACATCGTGGCCGTGGGGACACCACAGCGTATGCCAACCGCCGTTGTCCCTCAGGAGCGCGAAGTGGATTGGGCAGACCTTGCTGTTGCGGTAAGGCGACATGTATACTACTACGGAACCGGTCTCCCTCGCCTTGTCCTCAACGGCCCTTATGAGCTTTCTGAAGGGCGTCTGCTTGATGCGGTGCCTCAGCTCTTTTCTCTTCACCTTCTTTCTTACGCCTTTTTTCGCCTTCTCCTCAACGCCGATCATCTCCTCCTGAGGGTTCTCGCCCAAATCCTCGGTCACGATGATGGCGGGGCTCCTCGCCACCTCGCGGGCGGTCTGCTTTACCCGGCCCTCCTTCCGCCTCCTCTCCCTAAGCCTCCCCGCGAACCTCTTGAACTCCCTAGTGTCTGCGACGTTCTGCGCCCTTTCTTCACCGTCCCTGCCCGCGAAGGGATATCTGCGCCTCAGCTCCTCCAGCTTTTTGCCTCTAACCGCCTCGTACCTCTTCGCGAGGCGGCCGAAGTCCGTCCTTATGGAGTAGACGGCGGGGTCTACATAACGCCGGTTCCACCGCGCCACGGCGTCCACCGTCGAGAGCAGACTCACCCTGGCGACCGCGACCGAGTTCTCGTTTACGTCGAAGGCGACGGCCTCCGCCGGAGGCTTCCTCTTGGGCTGTACGTCGAAGGCGAATATCGCATACCACCTGCCCCTCCGCCGTTTCAGCATCAGCGTGGAGGCCAGCTCTGCCTCTCCCCTCAGCGTCTTCCACCAGTACAGCCAGAAGCGTCTATGCGGCTTTATCCACAGCTCGTATCTCTGTCGTTTGGCTCCCCTGCCGAAGAGTTGAAGCTCAAGCCTAATGGGGGCAATTGAAGCTACCGCCTTTCTGTAGCTCCAGCTGTCCTTGGCGAATCTCATCGAGACCCGCCTCACCTCGGGGCGGGGCTTGCGGACCCGGCCGTCCCTCCTCGCCTCCAGAAACGACCTCCCCGCCTCGACGCCTTGGTTCATGGCCTGCTGGACCAGCTGCGAATGCAACCACGGATACAGCTCCCTAAAACGCCTATACAGCTCTTCGCGCTTCTCCCTCTCCAGCGTCCCCCTCTCGGCCACATACACCGCCGCCTCCTCCACGATGCGGCGGTACGCCTCCTCCACGGCGGAAAGCTCGGGCGGCGGGCTCTCCACCGCCACGGCAACAGCCCTCCTCACGCTCCTCACGTTCTCCATGCGCCCACCTCCCACAAAAAACTTTGACGAACCGGCACCCCGCCCTAAAGGGCGAGGCTTTCCGCTAAACCTTTATAACGCGGCTACGCGGACCCCCCATGGGGTGTCCGGAGGCTCGTCCCTGCCGTTGAGGATATACAATACGGCCAGCAGGAGGGTGGAGCGGTTCGCGGTCGGGACGCCGGGCGTCGCGTCGGGCTACGTCTGCGGCATAACTCCCTACGACTCCGTCCACGTGGGGCACGGCAGAGTCTACGTCTTCTTCGACATGTTCCGCCGCTATCTGGAGCGCCTGGGCCTCCAGGTGAGGCTCGTCGTCAACTTCACCGACGTGGACGATAAAATAATAAACAGAGCCAGGGAGGAGTTCGGCGCCGCCTCAGTCAAGCGGTGGCGGGAGGTGCCCGAGCGGTACATATCCGAATACTTCGATGTCATGAGGAGGCTTTACGTCAGGCCCGCATACGCCTACCCCAGGGTGACCGAGAACGTGGGCGACATGCTGGAGTGGATAAAGGCGCTGGTCGATAGGGGCTTCGCCTACGTGGCGCCCGACGGCTCGGTCTACTTCGAGGTGGGCAAGGTGCCGCGCTACGGCGAGTTCTCCGGCCAGAGGATAGAGGAGCTGATCGCAGGCGCCAGAGTCGAGCCCGAGCCCGGCAAGAGGAACCCGCTGGACTTCGCCCTCTGGAAGAGCTGGTCCCCCGGCGAGCCTTGGTGGGACTCCCCCTGGTGCCCCGGCAGGCCGGGCTGGCACCTCGAGTGCGTGGTCATGTCGACGAAGCATCTGGGCATGCCCTTCGACTTCCACGGAGGCGGCGCCGACCTCGTGTTCCCCCATCACGAGAACGAGATAGCCATAGCCCGCGCCATATTCGGCGTGGACTACTTCGCCAGATACTGGATACACGTGGGCTACCTCACGGTCAGAGGCGAGAAGATGTCTAAATCCTTGGGCAACATAATAACCCTGAGGGAGGTCCTCTCCAAGCACAGCGGCGAGGCCTTGAGGCTGGCCTACGCCATGAGCCACTACCGCAAGCCCATGGAGTTCAGCTTCGAGCTCCTGGACAGGGCCGAGGATATGGTGAAGACGCTCTACACGGCCTACGATGAGCTCGGGCAGGCGGTGGCGGACGCAGGCGAGAGGGACTCGGAGCCCATCGTCGAGCCTTTCCAGAGATACGTGGAGGAGTTCTACGGCGCCCTCAACGACGATTTCTCCACCAACGAGGCCGCCCAGAGACTTTACGACGCCGCGCGCTATATAATCTCGACCTTACTGCATAGGATAGACAAGATCTCGCGGGAGGCCGCCCTCGGCGTCCTCTCTAAATATGTCGAGATGGCCGACGTGCTCGGCCTACTGGAGAGAAGGGAAGTGCCTAGAGACGTCCAGGAGGCCGTCAAGGCGCTGGTCGAGGCCAGGTCCAGGCTGAGGCAGGAGCGGCTGTACCAACTGGCGGACCAGATAAGGGACCGGCTGTCCGCGCTGGGCGTGGATCTGCACGACTTCGGCCAGAGGACCTACTACACCTACAGAAGGCGTTAAGGGGCACGGGACGGCGCGCCTGCGGGAGGCAGGCCGCGTCGGATCCTGCACGGCTGAGCCGTCTCGCCGACGGCCCCGGCGGGCGTCGCTCTGCGCGGCCGAAGGGCTCCCGACCGGTCTCCGGACGGCGGGCGTCCAACCCCGCTACGCGGGTTGTCCAGCCGCAGATCGGGGACGCCGCGCCTGTTGCAGATATCGGCGTACCGTGAGCTCCTCACCGATCAGCCTAGATGCATCTCCTCACGGCTATTCCTTGATGTTTATTTTTATTGTGTGGACGCCTCCCCTCAGCCCGTAGGTCGCCACCAACATCTTGTCGGGGAAGCGGGCCATCAATTTCTCCAGCCCCTCCTCGTATGAGGAGGCCGGCAACAACAGAGGCTCGATGCCCCATATAAGCGCCAGTTTTCTGCCCACCGACGCCTCCCTCACGCCGGCGTGTATCCCGACAAGCGGCCTGAACTTAGCCACGCGTCTGGCGAGCGTGCCCGTCATGGAATAGACGGCTATGTCGGCGCCTAGGTCCGCGGCCATGTCGGCGACGGCCTCGGCGAATCTATCCCTCGCGTTGGCGGGGCTGGGCCTCCCGAGCGGCTTCACCTCAGCTATCGAGATGATCTTCCTGAGCCAAGACACGGCCTCCAGGGGGTAGCTCCCGCTCGCCGTCTCGTTGGTGAGCCAGAGCGAGTCGACTCCGAGCGATGCGGCGGCATATACGTCGTTGACCTCGGCCCTGGTGGGCGTCGGGCTGGCCTGCATGGAGTCCAGCAACTGGGTGGCCACGGCCACCGGCTTCCCCCGGGCCAAGGCCCTTTCTATCAACGCCCTCTGGATCTTCGGTATATACTCGAGGCCGTAGTGCAGAGCCAGATCCCCTCTGGCCACCACCACGTAGTCCGCCGCGTCGATGATCTCATCTATTCGATCCACGGCGCCTTTGGTCTCTATCTTGGCCATGACGTCGGAGGCGAGGCCGCGCTCCCTGACGATCTTCCTCATGAGCGAGACCTCGGCGCCGCTTTTTATCAAGCTCAGAGCCACGTAGTCTATATCGTCTCCGTACCGCGCCAACGCGTCGAGCGCGGCGAGGTCCTCCTCGACGGGGAGAGCTATGTCGAAGTCCTTGCCCTTTACGACGACGGCCTTATTGCTGCTTATCTCCCCCGACGACAGAGCCTCGGCCTCCACCTGCTGCCCCGAGGCCGCGACGGCCCTCAAGACGAGCCTGCCGTCCAGCATGAGCAGCTCGTCGCCTTTCTCCACCACGTCGAAGAACTCGCGCCTGGGTATAGGCACGAAGCCTCTGCCCCTATCGGCCAGCTTGAAGACGACCCTCTCGCCGGCAACCACCCGGAGCGGCTCCATCGGGCCTGTCCTCACGCCAGGCCCCCTCAGATCGGCGATGATCGCTATCGGCTTCCCCCTATCTCTTTCGAACCGCCGCACCGCCTTCACCCTAGCCTCCAGCTCGCGCTCCGTCGCGTGCGACATATTTATCCTAACTCCGTCCACCGACTCGAGCAACCGGCCTAAGTCTGTTAGTCTGTCGGTGGAAGGCCCCAACGTGGCTACAACTTTGGTGTACACCGGCATCAATAGGCTCTTATATAAAGATGTTGAGGTCTACCGGTACGAGGAGAGCTCGCGGAGGGCTGACTCCAGGTCTGATGCCTCAAACGCCTTCTCCCGGCCTCTGTAGACCTCGACCTTCCTCACCCGGCATTGATCTAGCACGTTCTGAACCGCCACGCCCGGAAATGCGCGGTTCCAGGGGACTACGTTTCCGTATTCGTCCAGCGCCTTTATCTCCCTATCTATGAGCAACCTCCCCCTACATCTACTGAAGGATATCTCGATCTTGATTCCTCTCTCCCTGGATATGGAGATCAGCCTCTCAAGTAGCTTGAGCATGGACGTTCCGGGGCAACCTCAACTTGTGCGCCGAGTAGTAGGTGACCACTCCGTCGTTGCTGACAAGGGCCAGCACGACGGGCGCCGACAGGGTCTCCCCCATGTTGAGCACTCTGTACAGTTGCCTCAAGGGCTTCTCGACGCCCTCCACCATTACGTAGAATAGATACCTCTCGTCCTTCTCGGCCACGAAGAGGCCGTCCTCTATCCTCTCGACGATCTTGAACCCCCTGGACCTCAAGTCGCTGAGCACCTGCTCCTCCAACACGTTCACGGGCGCGTCCCGGGTGAACATTTATATAGCTTTAGGCTTCGCGGGCCGTGGGTAAGCGCATATTGGTGCAGAGGAGGGGCAGAGGAGGAAGCCAGTTCAGATCGCCCGGCTGGAGGAGGGACGGCGCGGTGAGGTATCCGCGCGGCGTCTCGGGCCACGGCTACGTCGTCGAGCTCCTCCACGAGCCGGGGCTCAACGCACCCGTGGCCAAGATAAAGATGGCGGACGGCGCCGAGTTCCTCAACTTCGCCGCCGAGGGCATGTACGTGGGGCAGAGGATAGAGGTCGGCGAGGGGGCCTCGGTGAGGCCCGGCAATATATTGCCTCTACGCAGGATACCGGAGGGCACCATGGTGTATAACGTCGAGAAGATGTACGGCGACGGCGGCAAGTACGCCAGATCGGGGGGCGCCTACGCCGTCATCCTCGCCCATAAGGCCGAGGTGGGCAAGACCTCCATAAGGTTGCCCAGCGGCCGCGTGATCGACGTAAGCTCGGACGCCAGGGCCTCGGTGGGGATCGTCGCCGGCGGCGGCAGGATAGAGAAGCCCATGTTGAAGGCCGGGGCCAAGCACCATAGGTCTAAGGCCAAGGCCTGGAAGTGGCCCTTGGTCAGAGGCAAGGCCATGAGCCCCTACGCGCATCCGCACGGAGGAGGCAGCCACCCGAAGGGCGGCACGCCCGTCCCGAGGAACGCGCCGCCTGGACAGAAGGTGGGCTTCGTAGCGTCTAGGTGTACCGGCCGCGGCTGCAGGAGGGCGCGCGCTCAACAGAGGGCTTAACACCCGTCGATAATTGCCGCCAACGCCTCCCTCTCGTTTTTGTCGTTAGTCATGCGTACAGCTCTCCTCGCGATCCTCCTCACGATCTTGGCCGCGTCCCCCTCGCTTGCGCCCCTCTTGACCATCTCGCCCTTCATTCTGGCGCAATCTATGGGCCTCACGTCCTTAAACTCCTCGTAGAGCTTCTCTATGTTGAAAATCCTCCGGGCCCATCCAAGGTCGGCCATGGGCATTTGCCAGGAGTATCCACACGAGTTGCAGACGTACTTGCCGGACGGAGAGATCCTCACATCCCTACTGCCGCACTTGGGGCAGACCATGGAGATATGCCCCTCGCCTGTTTATAAGCCTCTTGTTGAGGCTAACCAGGCGCATCGCGCGGCGCGTTCCCCCACTAGCGGTATCTGCCGATAATTACGGATATTTCCGCCGGCGGGGGTTGGGCCTAGGCGCGGGATCACCGGCGTCGCCCGCGCCGCATGGGCCCCCGTCGGGGCCGACGCCACAAAGCCCCCATCTGGATGTGCTTGAGGCCGATGTTCACAGCCCCAAGACGTCTCGCTCCCACACCTCATCCCCAGCCCTACCCACCCTCAGGCGTATCCTCACGGGGCGGATGCGCCCAGACGCCCCCTCACTGCATAGCGGATCACAAGGGGGCTGAAAGTTATGCGGACGCCCGAGGGGAGTACAGCCTAGCAGCCAACGCCGCGTTGCCTTAACCACGATTCGAGGCGCGGCCCGAGCACCTTGGGCGCCCGCCTCAGGTCTTGTATCTTAGCCGCCCCCGTCAGGAACATGGCCACGCGGAGCTCCCGCCATATCTTGGATATGGCTTGGGCCACTCTGTCGTCTAACGCCGCCTTGAGCAACGGCTGAGATGCCGAGAAGTAATCGGCGCCGAGGCTCAAAGCCCGCGCCCCGTCCAGCCCGTTCCTTATGCCGCCGGAGGCTATTACCAGGCCCCTAAAGGCCGACTTTACCTCGCATATAGCCGCCGCCGTGGGGATGCCCCAGCCCTTAAACACCTCGGACATCTCGTAGAGCTCCGGACGCTCCTCCTTAGCCCTCAGGGCCTCTATGGCCACGAAGGAGGTGCCGCCTGCGCCCGCCACGTCGATTATATCGGCCACTCCGTTAAGGAGGCTCGCCACCTCCTTAGAGATTCCGTTGCCCACCTCCTTGACTATCAGCTGCACCTTCAAGGCCCTCTTGAGGAACCTCAGCCTCTCCAGCACGTTTCTGAAGTGGGGCTCGCCCTCGGGCTGGAAGACCTCCTGGGCGGGGTTTAGATGGACCGCCAGAGCCGCCGCGTCGATCATGCCGACGGCCTCCTCGGCCCAGCGCAGCAGCTGCTCGTCGGAAAGCCTGGAGATCTGCGGGGCGCCTAGGTTGGCTATCTTGGGCACCGTCGGCGCGTTGGACCTGACCACCTCGAAGCTACGTCTGGCTTCAGGCTTCACTATGCCTATGCGCTGGGAGCCCACGTACATAGGCACTCTCAGCTCCTCGGCGGCTTTCGCCAGCCTTGCGTTTATCTTCTCGGCCAGCTCGGTTCCGCCGGTCATCGCCCCTATTATGAACGGCATGGATATCTCGCTGCCCAGAAACGTGGCCCTGGTGTCGACGTCGTCTAGGTCGAGCTCCGGCAGAGCCCTATGTATCAAGACCACGTCGTCCAGCCAGTTGTCGCCGACCTGCGACTCGGGCGATGCCGCGAGGAATATATGATCGTTTTTACGTTTATCTATCATGCGTAGAACAACACGCTGGCGTAGCCGACCGTCTCGTCCATATAGCCGCTGGTGTCCCCCGAGGTGGCGTGCCTCAACAATTTGGCTCTGAACCCCAACGTCGAGGCGGCCTTCATCAAGGCCCCTATGGGGCCTATGCCGCACGCCGATATGTCGTACCTGGAAACTATGTCGAAAAATCCGTCCACATCGCCCTCCACAATCTTAGATATGGCCAGCTCGTCCTTCTTGGCGGTCACCTCGTGGTGCTCATAGTGGTTGAGGTCGGAGCTTGCTATTATGTATATCTTCTTCCCAAAGCTGGATATCATCTTGGCGAGGGCGGCGCCCAGCTCCTTGGCCGTCGAGGGCGTCTGGCGCCATAGGGCCACCGGAACTATCTTGACGTCGCCGAAGAAATACCGGATAAAGGGCATGTGGACCTCGACCGAGTGCTCCTTGGAGAAGGCGTAGAAGTCGTCCTCGAGGGATCTGTATTCGGACAGCAGGAACTCGGCCACCTCCCCATCGATCTCGAGCGCGCCTAGAGGCGTCTCCCAGACGCCCGATTTCATTATTGCGACGGGCGCCCCCACGCCGTAGTGGTTAGGCCCGACGACCACCACCGTGTCGGGCTTCCCGTAGCCCTTAAGCGCCGCGTACGCCCAAGCCGCCACGGGGCCCGAGTAGACATAGCCCGCGTGGGGCGCTATAGCCCCCAGCGCGCGGGCCCCCTCGGGATTGAGGGATTCCGTCCGGGGGCCTAGCTCATGGCCGATGCTCCACCTAATCCTCTCGATGAGGGCCTCTCGATCGGCCTCGTAGAAATAGCCGGCGACAGCCGGCTTCCTGACTCTAGCCATGAGGATATATCGCAGTTATATTATCTACTCTCTACTAGCTTAGTCTCGAACTCCTCAGGCGGAACCGGCAGATCTTGGTCCGGCTTAAGCTCCCCTCGCTCCCTCAGAACCTGTCTGGCCAAGATCCAGAATATGAGGGCGAGGCTGCGCCTCCCCTTGTTGTTGCACGGTATCATCAAGTCGATAAAGTCGTGGGGCGTGTCGGTATCCACTAAGGCGACCACCGGTATCCCCATGGCCGCGGCCTCTCTGACGGCTTGCGAATCGAGCTTGGGATCCACCACTATTAGCAGATCTATTTCCATATATTCGGGCAGATAGGGGTTTGTCAGAATCCCCGGCGTAAATCTACCCGCTATGTACTTACAGCCGACGTATTTACAGAACATCTCTATGGGCTTGAATCCGTAGGGCCTCGTCGTGTGCACCAATATCCTGTCGGGGCTGTATCTTGCTATGAACTTCGCGGCTATCCTCAGCCTCTCGTCTATTTTCCTAATGTCGAAAATCCTCAGCCCGTCCGGCCTCACAGCGTAGATAAAGCCCCTCTTCTCCAAGTACTTATTGGACATCTTGGTGCCCAGCCTGATGCCGGAGGACAGATACCTCTCCAGCGGCACTAGGTACTCGTAGCCCTCACTGCTCTCGCCCATCGAGGGCGGGCCGCTCCACTCCTTTTAATTATTTTCGTCCTAAGCCCACCGCCTCAATGCGCCGGAGAGGGCGGGCTTCCCCCGACCGCCGTCAGGCCCTCAGAACTCATCTTCAGACTATGTCGATGAGCCGAACTGAGGTCAACCCGCGTCCTGCCGGCGGCCCGTCTCCTCCAGCCACCTCGCTATGGCGTCTGCGAGTTCCACGTAGTGCATGAAGCCATTCAGATCAACTAAACAAAATACATCGGAACCCAGTATTCCTCTTCATCATATCCGCGATGACGGGCCCACCTCATTACCGATAAAAGGGAGGGTCGCTTAAAACCTTGTGTGCGACGAGCTGGGCGAGTTCGTCGATTGGTTCTACAGAAACTACTCCGGGGTTCTGGGGATCTCGCAGGTCTACGTAGTCCCGCTCGGCGGATTCGTCCTTGCGGCGATCCATTTCGAGAGGGGCTCGAAGGTCTCGGGCGACGTGCCTGTCGGCTTAACTATCTACGGGCTGGGCGACCGCGTCGAGGCTTACTGCAGCCTCCCGATATCCTGCACAGCCGACGGCCGGACAGTGCGCATGGGAGACCTAATCCAATCGAGGGTGGGGCCCTCTGGGGCTGACCTACCGCTGGTGGGAGACCTGGGCCTCGAGGTCGTATGCCTAGATGGGGCCGTCGCCGCGGTCGAGAGGATTGGGTGCTCCGACGTGTACAGCCGCATGGGGCAATTCGCCGTGGCGTGCGGCCTATTGAATAAATGGGCTCGGGTGGGCGGCGATATATACAGCGAGTTCAGGGAGGCGGCAGGGCTCTAGAGCCCGCTGGCAACGACATGGATATATACCTACTTCGGTGGAGAGCCATATGAGTAATATCAAGGTGAATATACGCGGCGGGGCGGCGCCGCCGGGCTCTCTGGCCGACTATTTGAAGGGCGTCAAGGTCAAGCTGGTCACCATATCGGGTAAAGGCGGCGTGGGCAAATCGTTGGTCACCGCCGCCGTTGGGCTAGGCCTCGCGCTGCGGGGCTATAGGGTGGGCATTCTGGACGGCGATATATACGGCCCCACGATACCCAAGCTGCTGGGCGTGGCCGGCTCCACGCTCTATGTCGACTCCAGGACGGGGAGGATCGTGCCCGTGTCGGGGCCCTTCGGGGTCAAGGTGGTGTCGATAGACTTCATGCTTCCCAGCGATGACACGGCCGTGATCTGGAGAGGCGCCTTGGTGACCCAGGCATTGAGGGACTTCATATCGCAGGTGGACTGGGGGCCTCTCGACGTGCTTATGGTGGACCTCCCGCCGGGCACCGGCGACGCCCCGTTGACCATAGCCCAGAGCTTGCAGGGCGGGATAGACGGCAGCATAATAGTGACCATACCGTCCGAGATCTCCCGCCGTATAGTGGTGAAGGCGATAGACTTCTCGAGGAAGGTGCAGATACCCGTTGCCGGCATAGTGGAGAACATGTGCTGCTTCGTGTGTCCCGACAGCGGAAAAACCTACTATATATTCGGCGAGGGGGCGGGCAGAAGGATCGCTGAGAAGGCCGGCGTGCCTTTCCTCGGCCAGATACCCATGGACCCCTCGCTGTCGAAATATCTAGACGAGGGCAGGTTGCATGAGTTCCTGGCTCTCGACAACGACGCAGTCAAGCACATCATGTCCATAGTGGACGCCTTGGCCTCCAAATACGCCGACAAGCTGAGACAGAAGGTCGAGGAGGAGAGGCCCAAGAGGATCTCGTTGATGAAGCTGCCGGGCGAGGACGAGGAGCAACAAGGCGGCGGCTGAGAACAACCTACTTTCCGCCTCAGTTGCCCATCTGCGTCTCCGCCCCGCCACCGGCGGGATTCATGAAGGCGGGCCGGCGCAGCTTCCGTCGAAAGTTTGCGAGATCCACTGTCATGAGGGCAGGCCTATCTCTGGGCCTCGCGTGACGCCTAAGACGGCCTCGGCCGACCGTACCCCAGCCTAGGGGGCCTTCGATGATTTTATAAATGGCAGGGTGATTCGGTCTATGGCGTATCCTGAGGACGTTCGAAAGATCTTGGAGGCGCTTCTGGAGCACAACGAGTGGAGGCGGAGGCAGACCGTCAATCTCATAGCGTCGGAGAACGTCATGTCGCCGCTAGCCGAGTTGGCCTACCTCAACGACTTGATGGGGAGATACGCCGAGGGCTCCGTGGGCAGGCGGTACTACAGAGGGACTAAATACGTGGATCTCCTCGAGGAGGCCTTGTCGAGAGGCTTCGCCGAGATTCTCAGCGCAAGGTACGTCGACGTGAGGCCCATCTCGGGGACGGTGGCCAACTTGGCGACGTACTACGGCCTGGCGCCGGAGGGGGGCACCATGGCGTCGCTGCCGACCAGGGCGGGCGGCCATATAAGCCACAACCAAGTCGGCGGCCCCAAGGCCCTGAAGCTCAAGGTGCTCGATCTGCCTTGGGACGTCGAGGCTTTCAACATAGACGTAGATAGGGCGCGTAGAGTCATAGAGGAGAATAGGCCTAACATAGTGGTTCTGGGCGGTTCTCTCTACTTGTTCCCCCATCCCGTGAGGGAGATCTCGGAGGCCGCCCACGCGGTCGGCTCCTACGTCATTCACGACTCGGCCCACGTCTTCGGCCTCGTGCTGGGCGGAAAGTTCCCCAACCCGCTGAGGGAAGGCGCTGATGTGACCACCTCCTCGACGCACAAGACCTTTCCAGGCCCCCAGGGAGGGCTTATCGCCAGCGCCCTGGAGGGTGAGGTCAACGAGTCGATCGCCCGCGGGGTGTTCCCCGTATTTACGTCTAACTACCACATGCATAGATACGCCGCCACCTATGTCGCTCTGGCCGAGATGAGGCAGTTCGGCGCCCAATACGCCGAGCAGATAGTCAGAAACGCCAGGGCCCTCGCCGAGGCGCTACACGCCAACGGGTTCGACGTGGTGGCGGAGCATCTGGGCTTCACCAAGACCCACCAAGTGGCCGTGGACGTCTCGAGGCTGGGCGGCGGCGAGGCGGCGTCCAGACTGCTCGAAGACGCCAACATAATCGTCAACAAGAACATGCTACCTTGGGACAAAAGCGCGGTGAAGCCCAGCGGGATTAGGCTAGGCGTCCAGGAGGTCACCAGGTGGGGCATGCGCGAAGGAGACATGGCCGAGCTAGCCGGCTTCTTCAAGGAGCTCCTCATAGACGGCAGAGAGCCCAGCCAAGTACGCAGAAAGGTCATCGAGTTCAGGAGCCAGTTCCTGGAGGTGAAGTACGGCTACGGCGTCGACGGCGAGCTGGCCGGGAGGCTGTTGGGAAGCATAGGGCTGGCCTTCTAGATGCACTGGACGTATCCGCCGTCGATCCCGATCAGCGATCCGGTGATGTAGCTAGCCCTCTCGGAGGCCAGAAAGGCCACGAGCTCCCCTACCTCCTCGGGCTTGGCCATGCGGCCGAGCGGTATCTCGCCGGCCATGGCCTTCAACACGTCCTCCAGAGGCTTGCCCTCCCGGGAGGCTCTGTCCCTAGCCACCTCCAGCACCCTCTCGGTCTCGACGTAGCCCTGGAGGATCCCGTTGACGAGTATGCCGTACTGGGCCAGCTGGTACGCCAACGTCTTCACGAGGCCTGCTATCGACAGCCTTATCACGTTGGACAGAGTTAGGTTAGGCAGAGGCCTCTTCAGCGTCAGCGACGTTATATATATTATACGGCCCTGCCTCCTCTCGATCATATACGGCAACACGTCTCTGGTCAGCCAGACGGCGCTCATCAACAGAAGCCTCACCGCGTAGTCCCAGTCCTCCTCTGTGAGCTCCATGAAGGCCCCCGGCTTGGGAGGGCCGGTGTTGTAGACAAGTATATCCACGCCGCCGAAGCTCTTCGCCGCCGTCTCGGCTATTTTGGCGACGTCGGCTCTCTTCGTCAGATCCGCCTGCACGGGGATTGCCTCGACGCCGAACTCGGACCTTATCTCGGACGCAGTCCTCGAAAGCCTCTCCAGATCCCTAGACGCTATGACCAGGTTGGCGCCCTCCCGCGCGAGGACTCTGGCTATTCCCTTCCCTATACCTCTACTGGCCGCGGTGACCACGGCAGTCTTCCCCCTTAACATGTTACTTAACTTCTATAAATATATATTTCTTGCAGACGCTCCTTATGGGGCACTCCTCGCATCTGAGCTTAGCGCAGTAGTTCTTGCCTATATAGTAGGCGCCCCTCTCGTAGGCTATGGGATCGCCGCTTAGGTAGGCGGCCGCCCTCACCAAGCCCCTCACGGACTTGAGACGTATCTGCAGAGGATCGCAACGCTCCTTTCTGCCCCTACAGAGCAAGGCCCTCGCCACCCTCTGCCTTACCTTGGAGGCTGTCGGCGAATCGACGTCCTCGAAGGAGCCGCTGCGCATGGTGGTGAGCGTGGTGTAGAAATCCCCATGTACTCTATATTTTCTAACTTCGTTTTTATTATAAGCTATCCTATATGCTAGAGGTATACTGTTTTTATCTATAAATACTCTTAGAAATAATTTAATGCCTCTATCGACAGAATAGCCGCCGCTGTTTCCGAAGATGAATTTCCTCACATCTTTTTCAAATCTATCCAGTCGTTTTTCCCTTAATATCCAGAGATATAATCCCTTTTTATTTTTTAAAAATTCTATTGTTTTTATGATATTATTTATATATATATTTATAGAGTCAATATTACCTAGTGTATTTATAAGTAAGCGCCTCAACCTAGATGCGGAAAGGCCGTCCAGCTTCTCGTATTCCCGCGGGAATACGTCGAACAACGTGTCGCTCCTGACGCCGTTATTGCCCGCCAGGTAGGACAGTATCGTAATATATACTATTATATCTTCTATATTTTTTACATTAGATAAATTATTAATAATAGTAGATATATCTGAATTTTTATATGATTCTATAATTGATTTTATCTGCGCCGCAACATATTTTAGGTCTTTAGGCATCGAGGCTAGCGCCCCGTCCTCCAGCTCCGTCCCCGTTTTTATGATCGCCGCTCTCACCTCTGCGGCCACTAACTCTCTTTTATCCCTTATATTTTTATGGAGGAGCTCGTGGAGAAGGCCCGAGAGGCCCTAAGGAACGCATATGCGCCCTACTCGAAGTTTCGCGCGGGCGCAGCCGTGTTGACTAGAAGCGGCAGGATCTACACAGGCGTCAACGTGGAGAACGCCAGCTACGGGCTGACCATATGCGCTGAGAGGGTCGCCGTGTTTAAGGCCGTATCTGAGGGAGATAGAGACATAGTGGCCGTCGCCGTCGTTGTCGACTCCGACGAGCCGGCGGCCCCCTGCGGCGCATGTAGGCAGGTCATAGCCGAGTTTAACCCCGACGCGCTTGTAGTCATGGCGACCGCGGACAAAAGGAAGGTGGTTACGGCGAGCCTCAGGGATCTCTTCCCATCGCCGTTTAGAGGCGATAGGCTAAAGCCCTAGCTCGACGTAGGTGTCGGGATACTGCCCGTTTTCGTCTTTCTCGTATTTCTTCAACATGTCCCAAATCGTCAGAAGCGCGGAGCCCGCCGCAAATAGGGCCTCCAGGCTCGGCGAGGCGTCTCTGCCCTTCAGCACCACCTCGACGGCTACGGTATCGTCGCCTACCTCCACCTTGCTGTTCGCATACTCCAGCTTCACGCAGTCCACTGGCAACAATTCGCATAGCCTCTTGGCGTTGAGCGGAGCTACCGTCCTCGCGGCGCAGATGGGGTCGCCCTTCTCGACCGAGCCGGCCTTGATGGGGGCCGTGGAGGTTAAATGTATATAACCATAGGCTTTAACTACATAGCCGAGATCCGGGCGGCTGATCTTCACAGACCCCCTCGGCTCCTCCAGTCTGTACTCCACGCCCTTGATCTTCGTATCTACGCGTAGCCTCCTTATGGAGGCGGCGCCCGCCGCTATGGCGCCCACGAGGGCGCCGAATAGGGCATCCATCTCGACGCCTGTCCTCCACACAGTCCAAGCCCTCGCCTCCACGGCCCCTCCGCCGCATTCCGCCGAGGCGGATAGGGGCACTGGATGCAAAAGCGGTATGTATCTATACGCCTGTTTAGCCGCCAGAGATGCGGCCACGGCACAGCCGATGGGATCGGCTACGGAGGCCTCGGCAGAGGCCTCGGCGTATCTGGCCACGTCTCCCTTCGCCGATATGTCCACCATCACGCCTACAAAGGCCTCTCCAGTAGAAAAATTATTACGGCAAAAGTAAATAACGACAGCAGATCCTTATCTGTGCCCAATGACGTCAAGGTGAAGTACAGAGTCTGGGTGGAGTGGAACGGCAACCAGATAATAGGGCCTGGTATATACGATATCCTGAAGGCCGTAGAGGAGACCGGCTCCATAGCCTCTGCGGCGCGGAAATTGGGGTTTTCCTATAAATTTATATGGACATACCTAAAGAAACTTGAAGATATATTGCAAGTTCCGTTGGTGCAATCTAAACGGGGCGGACGGGAGAGGGGCAAGACGGAGCTGACGGAGGTGGGACAGCTCCTCCTAAAGCACTACGAGGAGATAAGCTCGGAAATCAACAGGCTGGTGCCGGTCTGGCAGGACAAGTTCCAATCCATCGTAAACTCTCTAGATAAATATAGGGAGGCCGCCTCCGAGCAGGAAGGCGAGGAGGAGCTGCCGTTCTACAGCGAGGACGAGTGAGATATCTTCAGCCTAAAGGTGGGCTCGCGGGCGTACACCGCACGGGACACCGCCTCGTATACCTTCCCCGCGTCTCTCTCCTTGATGGGGCCGTAGAGATCGGCCACCGGCTCTCTGTAGAGACAGGGCTTCAGCTTCCCGTCGCTCGTAAGCCTCATGGTCGTGCAACCGGCGCAGAAGTAGGGGTTGTTCCAGTTCTTGACTATCTCTATATCGACGCCGGCCAGCCTCAGGATAGGCCTGTTATGTAGGTCCTTCCTGGTGTGGGCGGGCCTTGCGCCCATGCCCTCCAGCAGCTCGGCCGCCTCGTCGGCCGAGGCTTGCAGATCGCCGAATATCTTGCTGCCGAGACCTACAGGCATGAGCTCTATCAACTGGAGAGACGCTCCGACAGATGCGGCGAGTTTGACCAACGACTTGAGCGACTCCCTATCCTCGTTCACTCCTTTCAGGAGCACCGCGTTGAGCTTAACCTTCATGCCCGCCTTGACCGCCGCACGCACGCCGGCCAACACCCTGTAGAACCACTCCCTGGGCACCCCCGCCACTTTAGAAAACCTTTCGGGATCCGTCGAATGTATCGACACGTTGACCCTCCGGAGCCCCGCGGCGGCGAGGTCCTCGGCCAGCTCCGCCAGCCTGAAGCCGTTGGTGGTCATCGAGATCTCGACGCCGCCTCTGCCCATCTTCCTCACTATATCGACTATATCGCCCCTCAGAAGCGGCTCCCCGCCTGTCAGTTTGTAGTCGCTTACGCCGACCTTCGAAAGCACGTCGACTAGAAACCCATAGTCGTCTGCGTTGAGGCTACGGCCGATGCCCCTCGGCTGGCCTTCGAAGTGGCAGAATATGCAGGAGAAGTTGCAGACGTCGTTAACGACCACCCTAAGCTTCAGGAACGGCCTTCCGTATCTGTCGACCAACACCAATACCTCTTAGCGACCTGCATTTTTATGTAGACGTGTAGTATACGTATACTTTAAAGACCCAATTCCTCGGGCTATCTAAATGCTCTTCTCGGCGATAGCCGTTGCGTATCAAACGCGGAAGGTCTTTTCAAATTTATTTATTTTATTTATCACAATCTCTATATTAATTTTAATACAGTCATATTTATTAAATAACGATATTATTGATTCTATTTATATGTTAATTATATCAATATTATTAATAAGGGCCATGGTGGGTAGATACGTAATGGCTATGCGCGTAGTGCTCTACATAGCAATTGTGGCTCTGCTGTTTCTCGACTCGGATCTGTTTTTACTTGAAAAATATAATATAATTAATATTATACTTGATTCAATTATTGTTTTTATTGCATTAGTATTATTTGAAATTTATGAATATTCCTATTATAGAATTAATAAAACTCTGGATATCGCCGTACCTGCGATGATATCCATGGCGATACAAGGCCCCTACATGTTTGCGTTGCCTATCCTGCAGGGTTTTGTCTTCGCCGTATTCGATCTGCCGATGTATCTATATGGACCTCTGGCTTTTCTTGCCTATCTATTTAATTATTTCTTTTTAATTAGCATATTTAAGATTAATTTTATTTTTCTTTTTGTTTTTATAAATACATTCTTATTTTTAATTACTTTCTTTATTTTTAATAAAAGAATTGCCTATAGGTCTACGTCGCCGCCGGTGGGGTGGCTCTACTCTTGGCTGGGTAATAAATATTACGTGGAGGACGTGGTGGGGGTTGGCGGCTTCAGCTACGTCCTGAGGGTCTCGGCTGGCGGGCAGAAACTTGCGGCGAAGGTGCTCAGATATACCGACGACAGGGGGAATCCTCTCGCGTCTAGCTGGGGCGTCATAAAGATATTTGGACAGGAGATGAATAGATACCTGGAGGTCTTGTCGGACCACGTGGTGAGGGCCTACGAGGTATCTATACCGTCTGCTGAGTATAGATCCGTGGGTAGCTATATGAAGAATCCCCCGTACATGATACTTGAATACATGGAGGGCGGATCTCTGAGGGAATATCTAACCGAGAGGAGGGTCCTCTCCTTGGATGAATTCCTTAGGATATTTCTACAAATAGCGAGAGGATTAAGCGATATTCATAAAAATAATCTAGTTCATTTAGATATAAAACCTGAAAATATTATGTTCAAGGACAAAGAGAGGACTGTCGTCAAGATAGGGGATCTAGGCATTGCGAAGCTTGCCGTGGGCAAGGCCGTGGCCGCATCGTACCTCTCGCCGGCCTATGCGGCGCCTGAGACTCTCTACGGCCAGACGGCCTCAAAGGCCTCAGACATATATTCGCTTGGCTGCGTGATGTATGAAAGCTTGACGGGGATAAACCCGCAGTCGTTCGTGGTGAACGGGTACGAGATACCTCCGCCCGATAGATACAGGCCCGAGATCCCGTCTTGGCTCTCGGGCTTGATAATGTCTACGCTGTCTCCGAGACCGGAGGCCAGGCCCACCGCAGAGCGGGTCCTTGAGATACTGGAAAACTATATAAGCGGGGCCGGCGCTCCTTGATGGATGCCTTGGAGATGTCCTGTCTGCGGCACCGAGAACCCCGACGATATAGATATCTGTAGGATATGCGGCGCCGCCAAGCCGACCGCCGGCACCGTGAGCGTAGCCGAGAGGGGCCCTAAGGTGATTGCTCACTACAGACAGCTGGTCATCGAGATATTGGAGTCGCCGGTCAAGGGGCTGGCGGGCACAGCCAAGGCCTTCGACCTGGAGGCCTCGGGGAATATAGTGGCGGTAGGTCGGGCGTTGGACAACCACCTGGTGTTGCCGGATCCCTCGGTCTCTCGGAAACATCTAAGGGTGGTGGTGTCTTCCGAGGGCTTGATCCTCGAGGATCTAGGTAGCACCAACGGGACATACCTAATGCCCGAGGGGAAGAAGATCAACGTGGCTAAGGCGGGAGAGGAGGCGGTCGTCAAGCTCGGCAATTCGGTGGTTAGGCTACGGCTGGTCAGGTGACTAGGTCGAGGGTTCTCGCCAGAGGCCTCGCCCCGTCGTCCTCGATAAGAAACGTGTCTTCGAACTGGGCGACGAAGCCGCCGCCTTCCTCGACCAGAACTTCGTAGCCGTAGAGAACTCCTTCCAGCAAGGCGTCTTTATAAAAGGCGTCGGGGATCTGGGGGAACCATCTGGGCGTGAAGGGCAGATTACTAGAGAATTGATATATTACATCTATATATTTTTGATATTTTTTAGACTTATTTCTCATAAGTCTAAATATAGTTATATTTTTATTATCTATAACATATCCTTTACCGTTTGTTGCAAAGGGCTCCACGGCATATACGTCGCCCGCCTTGATGACCTGCGATGCGGACCTATCGCCGTAGTTGGGTATCACGTCGCCTGCGTGGAGGACATAGCGCTCTATCCGGTGCCCCGTCAGATTGTAGATGGGCCTGTAGCCGAACGCCCTTATGGTCGCCTCTATCGCCTCGCCGATCTGCCAGGCCCTGACGCCGGGCCTCAACGCCTCGTAGGCCCTCTTGAGCGCGTTGTAGGAGGCCTTTATCAAGCCGTCGTAGGCGTTGGTCCCCATCGCCGCCGTGATCGCGGCATCCACGATGTGACCATCCCTATGGGCGCCTATATCTATCTTCACGACCGAGTTCCTAGGGATTCTGCTGCCGTCGTTCTTGACTGCAGTATAGTGCGCCGCCACCTCGTTGACGCTGACGTTGACCGGAAACGCGGGCCTGGCCCCCTGCGCGATTATGAACTGCTCTATCTTTTCGCAGAGCTCCAGAATGGGCATGTCTGGGTGGACGATATCGATGGCGTACTTTAACGCCTTGTGGACTACCTCGCCCACCTCGGCCAGCTCGTTCACAGGTCTTTCCTCTTGGCGTTAATAAACAGATCGCCCTCAGGCGCCCCTAGGCCGGACATGTTAGCCCGACGCGGGCCATATGGCCTCTTTAAGGTCGGCTAGGCGGTCTTAACTTCGTCGAACGACATTATCGACATGTCGTCAGGCGCCTTGGCCACAGGCCCGACCCTCGCCGCAATTATGTACTTAACGCCCCTCTTGGTCGCCAGATCCACTATCCGCTGGGTTGCTATTCCGTCCATCAATATGGCGTATGCGCTGCCCTCAGATGACGACAGGAAGTCGGGAAGCTCCCTAACCGCAAGCCTCTTTATGGGGCTCCACTTCTCATCGTATATCTCGGCCTCAAGCGTGCCGAGCATCTCGTCTATCTTAGCCTTTATAAAGTCGGGCACCTCCGGCGGGCGCCCGGCCGGCTGAGGCTGTGGCGCCTGGGGCTGGGCCTGTTGTTGCGTCTGGGGCTGCTCCTGCGACTTGGCCTGCTGCTGGGCTAGATACTCCTCGACGGTCATCTTGTTCCTCAGAGCCCTCGCTATCTCCTTTGCGGTCAACTGCTCCACCTCCTTGCCGGGAGGCGCCCTGGCTACGTAGTCTATATGCGCCACCTTCAATAGATCTCTCAGCACGAGCTCGCCGCCCTTATCCCCGTCGACGAACGCCGTCACGTTCTTGCGCTTGCTGATATCTATAACTGTTTGAGGTATGCCCTGGCTTATACCCTCTACGGCTATCACGTTGCGATAGCCGTGTTTGACCAGATTAACGACGTCCGCGCGGCCCTCCACTATTATTATGCTGTCGGCCTTATCCACGTCGGGACCTGCCGGCAACCTCTCAGGGCCGTATTCGACCACCTCGGCCTTGGCCACATCTTCCTTAAGTCTCTCGAGTATCTCCTTGGTGTCGGGCAGGACCTCCTCCTCCATCATTTTGATCAGCTCCCTAGCCCTCTCGACTATTTTATTCCTCTTTTCCTCCCTCAGATCCCTGATCTCCAGTATTTTGACGTTGGCGGGATAGGGCCCGACCCTCTCCACGCTCTCTATAAGCGCCGCTATCAGGGCGGTCTCGTAGCGATCCAAGTTAGAGGGTATGTTAACTCGGGCCTTCGTGTGGCCGTCCTTCTCCAATATATCTATTTCGATCCTGCCTATGCGCCCCATCATCTGCAATTCCCTCAAGTCCATATCCTTGCCCAATAGACCCTCTGTCTGCGAGAATAGAGCCCCTATTATGTCCGACTTATCCACGACCCCGCCCACCTCGATCTGGGCGACGATCATGTACTTCGAGACTATGGTTAAGGCTCCCATGGCCTACACTTTAATAACATCTTTAAGTATTTACCTATGGCGAGAGCCCTGCCCCTTAAGGCGGGGAGGAGGTCGGCTGCCTCCCGAGCGACGCGCATCCTGCCGACACGATGGCCATGCTAGCCTAGAAAATCGAGCAGGGTTCTAGAGCCGCCCCTGCCCACCAGATCGCCCTCCTTCACGCCGATCACTTCGCCTATCCTTAACGCCGCCGGGACTATCTGCCTCTCGACGTAATAGTCGGCGTCGACCTCCCTTATATCTTGGACTAAAATATAGGGTTTGGCCCTTGAGCTCAATTTATCGCCGCCTTTTATTATTACATATCCAATACTCATGCCTTTATGTATTTTATATCCATATTTCTCAAGCATCTTGGCTGCATATATATGCGGAGGAGTCACTTTATATTCATCTAATTCCTTATCTATAGTTTTCCATATTATCAAATCATCAATATCTATATTATAAGTTTTAATATTATCTATAATAGATTTTACATAACTGACAATTTTAGTTTTAGCTTCCGCCGGGCTTTGCGACTTGAGCGCATACTCTATCACCCTCAGCTGTACCTCCTTTGCCAGCTCGCACCAATCGCCTCTCACGACCTCAAATCCCACTATGTCGATCCTTCCGTCGTCCAGAAGACCCGCGTAACGCTTTTTCGATTCTGTAAACAGAAGTTTTTTATATATCTTCTCTAATTTTATTTCTATATTAAATTTATCATTTACATAATTTATTATTTTATCGATGTCTCTCGAATACTTAACAAATAAGCTATCTGTATCGCCATATATAACATTTATCCCTATATTTTTAGCGAATTCTATGACTTCTGATAATATATTTCTCGCGAATGCTGTGACGGATTCTGCGACCTCACGTTTATACCACCTGGCCCCTAGCCAGCCCATGTAGCCGTACATAGCGTTAGCCATTATTTTCAGGGCCCTTTGTCTTTCGTCCAGTAGCTTGTACTCCACGCTGTTTGGGTCGAGGCCGGACATCGCGCTTCTGACCTCCCTCCTCAGCTTAACCAGAGAGGCCAGCACCTGCGGTATGAAGCCGGTCGGCGACTTCCTAAACCTATGGCCGACCTCCGGCGCTCTGTAGGCCCCCTCGGGCGGGTCGGGCTCGCCGGGCTCTAGGTACGTATCGGGGGACAGGTTGTACCTCATCATTATGCTTGGATACATGCTCGTGAAGTCCAGCACGGCGACGTCCTGGTATATACCGGGCCGCGGCTCCAGCACTATGGCGCCTTTATACGTCTCGTAGGGCCTCTCCTCTCTGTTGGGCGCCACCTCGCCCATGCGGTACGCGTATCTCATCAACATCCACTCGACTCTAGCCCCTACGGAGGCCGCGGCCACTTGGTCTAGCGGCACGCCCGACACCGATGACAGTTGGATTAGGTAGGGCAGCAGCTTCTCGCCCAGCCCGTAGGTGGAGGCGGCGTCCTCCATGGCGTATTTGATCAAGATGGGCCTCCTCGACGGGTCGTCCCAATACTCGTAGATCCTGTGGCCAGGTATCAACGTCCTTTCGTCGCGCCTCATGACGCCGAAGTATTCGGCCGCTCTATCCAAAGTCTTGACCTTGATCTCCTGGATCTCATCCACGACGTTGTAGAGATCCACGTTGGCTCTGCCCACGACCGACCAGTGGCCGTACACGCTCTGCTGAGGAGCTCCGCCCAGCCTATCTACGGATAGAGCTACGCCGAGCCTTCTAGCCCTCTCGGCCAGATAGGGCCAGTCGAAGCCGTTGGAGTTGTAGCCGAGTATTATGTCCGGGTCGTACTCCCTTATATACTCGACGAACTCGCGCAACGCCCTCCTGTCGTCCCGCTCATCTGCAGTTATCGCGAAGGCCCTGCCCGAGGAATCCTTGATGGAGATCGCCACGACGGGATCTCTAGCCGGATCGGCGGTGCCCCGCGCGTTATAGACCTCTATGTCGAATGCCGCTATTCTGAGGTCGGGCAACACCCCGGTCTTCTCCAAAATGGGGGTGGGAGGCCTCCGCGCCGCGTATCTCCTCAAGCCGCCCAGCGTGCCTTCCTCAGAGGCCTCGACGAGATGCCACGTGGACGGCGTGACGCCTACGTCGACCATATATCTCATGTAGAACCTAATATCGGCCTCGAGAACCCCCTCGACGCCCTCTAGGGCAAGGGCGGCCTCTCTCAGCCGCCTCACGTCCTCCGGCACGCGTGCGGTGACCTTGAACAGCTCGACAGGCCTGCCGAAATACCTCCTCTCGACGACATCTACGGCCTCGATGGGGGCTATCTTGGCCAGCGCCTGCCTCAAGTTGGACGGCTTACCCTTTACATAGAAATAAGGCCTAAACCCTCTGTCTGTTACAACCACGCGCTCGCCGCCCTTGGAGACGCCAAACATCCTAACCTCCGGCGTTCCTCCGACAACCGAATAAGTTATGTCGAGGAGCCAGAACTCGAGATCCACATTATTATACTGCCTGTTTTTATTCATGCAGCCGCTCTCTAAATGTCTTGAGGAGCTCGCCGAAATATACACGCCGGGCTCGTTGCCCCGGGAGATCCTCGAGTGGCAACTGGCCGAGATGAGAAGGTTAAGGCCGCAATAGCGGTAGGGCGCAGGCCGGCTGGGGCTTTTTGTTATTTCCCTCGGCCCGCCCTTCGGGCGGTGAGGAGGTCAGTTGGCCCAGCTGTATCTGCGGAGGCGTCTCGAGCGGCCCCAGCCGCAGCTTGCACAGTACCCCTTGGCTACGTTGTAGGAATGGCGTCCGCATCTGGGACAGCGTATATGCGTCTTGCCTCTGCTGTGCTTCCCCATCGAGGGCGTGCCCTTCATGTCGGCGAGACGAAGAGGACGTTTTCGCCCCTAACGACCACAGTGCCCCTCTTCAGCACTATATTGTTGTCGATAACCTCCTCGGCGTCTTCAAGCAGCAAATTCACGTGCTGGTCGAAAGACTTCAGGATGCCCCTAATCTCGTATCCATCTCTCAGCTTGACCAACACCCTCTTCCCTATTGAGTCTTGAAGCGTGGCGCCCAACGTGGCCAGGCACTTCGACATATCACTCGACATGACGTCGGCCCTACACCGGGTATTTAAAAAATTTGTCCTTTAGCCGACGGGCGGCCGGCGCCTTCCACACGTAGTGCAATCGCGTCGTGTCGGGACTGCGCGATATAGCTCGCCGCGTCGGGCCTGGGCCGGAGGGCTCCGTCCAGGCGCCTATATCGCGGAGAGGAGGGGGCGCGTCCCCAATCCGGCCGGGCCTGCCTCCGCGACCTATGAGCGGAGGCCGCGAGTCCCCGAGTCCGCCGGAACCGAAGGGTGGACGCGGTTAGAGGGCTCTTATCCTTTCGCCGACTTTCGGTATTACTGTGGTTATCTTGTAGCGTAGCTCTATGGAGGTGGCCAGGCTGACGATCTTGGAGGGCTCGCCGTGGATTAGGACCACTTTGCGCGGCCTCGGTTCCACCGTCTCCACGTATTTCATCAACTCCCTCCTGTCGCTATGGCCCGAGAAGCCGGGTATCGACAAGACGCCCATCCTCATCGAGACTTTGGCCTCGCCCATGGATATGCTCCTCACCAGGAAATCTCTTTCGCCGTTGAGTATACGCCGTCCCAACGTGTTCTCGGCTTGATACGAGACGAATATCAGCTTGTTGGCGGGATCTGAGGCCAGATTCACGAAGTAGTCCAGTATGGGTCCGCCGTTCAGCATCCCGTGGGGGGCGATTATGATGCCGGGCCTCCCGTCTTGCGTTATGCGCGCTATCTGGTTTATCCTGTCCTCTATCCTCTTGGCCCTCTCGACGACCTCTATGTCGCCCGAAGAGGTGAAGGGGTTCACGCCTCCGTAGATCTCCTCGGCCACCTCTCTGTTCAAGAAGTGCGGATACATGAGGTAGGCGTTTAGGGTCTCCACTATCATGCCGTCTACATATATGGGCACCCTCTTCAGATTCCCTCGGTTGATCTCCCTATTCAATATATAGAGGATTTCCTGAGCTCTGCCGGTGCTGAAGGCCGGTATGAGTACCTTCCCCTTGTTCTCCACGGTCTCGGTCACAGCCTTGACCAAGGTGTTCTCAGCCTCGACCCTGGGCGGTTGCACGTCGTCGCGGCCGCCGTAGGTAGACTCCATGATCAGCATCTCGACGCGCTTGAACTTATTCACAGCCTTGTTGAGGAGGTTGGTCCTCCCGAACTTGAAATCCCCCGTGTACAGTATGTTGTAGCGCCCGTTGCCTATATGCAGATGCACCAGCGCGGACCCTATCTCATGGCCCGCATCGTACAGAGTCAGCTTTACGTCCGGCGCTATGTCTGTGACCTCCTCGTAGTCTAGAGTGACTATGTGGTACATGAGGGTCTCTATATCGCTTTTAGTATAGGGCGGGATTTGCCCCTCGCGCTCCTTCAGCTCGACGTAGTCGGTCAAGAGTATATATGTAAGATATTTGGTGGGGTCGGTCATATACACGGGCCCTCTATATCCATATTTGTAGAGATAGGGGAGACAGCCCACGTGGTCCATATGCGCGTGCGACAGCACTACCGCGTCTAGGGAGTCCAGATCTATCTGCTCCAGCAATGGGAACTCCTCTTCGTACTGCGAGGGCTTGAGGCCGCAGTCCAGAAGCACTCTGCTTTCGGTGGTGTCGACCAATATGGCGCTCCGGCCGACCTCCATAGACGCGCCGAGGAAGGACACGGTTATGGGTCCCTCCTTCACGACCGGTTCGTGGTGTATCCTGGCGCCCAATTCTCTCATCATGACGATCCTCTTGTCGTAGGCGCTGTGGTAGATAGTCCTGACGTCGACTATGTCCTTAGACGGTAGCTTCATCATGCTGGGCACGCCCATCTCTATTATGGCGCGCCAGCCGGTCGACGAGAAGATCTCCCTCGCAAGCCTCTTGAAATCTCTCTCGGGGACGGCCCTCGAGAGATATACATATACATCGCCCGCATCCTCGAAGTGTATGTGTTCTACGAGATCAGGGGCGAGGGATAAGATAGCCTTCTCCGCATCCTTCTTGGACAGCCTGGCCGAGGCGTCGCTCCTAACCACAATCCTCTTTTTGAGGGTCTTTGCTAGTTCTGCTACTTCTTCATTGCTTAGATTAGCAGGATTCTTGATATAAATACAGATAGAAGGCCCCTCTACTTCTACTTTGGATACCTCGACGCTCGATAGAATCTCTTTGATCTTCGATTCAATATCTAAAGAATACGCCACAACACCGGCCTATTATGGCCTTATATATTTTTCTATTCGGCGATGGCCACCCTCTGCCGGGCGGATAACACCCGCCTGAAGCCGTCCCTGGTTATGGCCACTATGTCGATGCCCTCGCCAGAGCCCGGGTCGTTCCTCATGGCCGCCCTCACTGCGTTCTCGGCGAGCTTGACGGCGTCGTCGACCGACATGTCCTCCCTGTAGCCGACCTCCAGGACGCCCATGGCGTACGGCGAACCGCTCCCCGTGGAGATGTAGCGCTCCTCGCTGTAGCTGCCCAGCCAGTCGAGCATATACAGCCGCGGCCCCTCCTCGTCGAACCCGCCGAAGATCGAGTGGACGATGTAGATCATCGGCCTTGAGTAGAAGAGGAGCAACGAGGCGTAGTTGACCAAGGTCTTTACGGGTATAGGTCTCTTGTGCTCAGACTTGTAGTCCCTCGCCAACACGGTGAGCACGTTCAACAAGCCCTGGAGATCCGCGACGCCTCCGCTCATAGTAGCGGCTACATGGTCGTCAATCTTCCAGATCTTCTCGCCGCGTTTATGCGCTATGTAGTAGCCGGCGGTCACCCTCTTATCGGTCGCCAAGACGACTCCGTCGCGCGCCTTTATGCCTACGGTAGTTGTCATGGATGGGGCAGAATCTCCCCTTTTATTTTTGACGCTATACGTTTCTTCTCGTGAGGGCAGCTCCAATTTCGCCCACTACGCTATCGGCTACTAGGCCGTATTGAGTGCATACAACCTCCTCTGTCACCGCATATCTACACGTGGGATGCACCTCTAGGCCATACATTGATTCAACTTGTACCTTCCGCCGTATTCCACTTCGACATGTTGGTTCAATGTTTGGCTTTGACCTGTCTTTCCCATGGAGCTGAGGAACTGTGTTAAGGCTGTCTTGGCCGCGGACCGCGTCGCCGAGCCCAGCCGCCGCGGTTCTAGTATACGCATACATTTTTGGCGGACAAGAATTGCGATCACCGCTATCCTTAAAATCTCGGCTATTTCGCCGGTTCAATATTCTGGACGGAGTCTCCCTATTTCTTGAGCTCTATCTCCTCCGTGAAGGTCACCCTCTTTAATTCCGCGAATCTGCTACCTATCTCGGACGCGACTTGGAGCAGCACGTTTCCGATCTTCTCGTAGAGCAAGACCTCGGCGGGTAGCCTCACCTGGACCTCGGAGCCGTCTTGAGAGAAGGACGCTGAGATCTTATCGAGGGGGATCCTAGGCATGTATTGTTTTATTAGGTACGCTATTTTCTCCTCGTTGGAAGTCAGTCTCTTCACCACCTTGCCCCTGACCACCAACGTCTTGCCGGCCAGAGGGTGGTTGAAGTCGAGGGTGACTCTGCCGCCGGAGATCGAGATGACCCTGGCCCTGCTCCCCTCTATCTCCACCACGTCGTCCACGTGAGGCACTATGCCGTGTCTATGGAATTCCCTTATTGACAAGGTCTTTATCTTGCCGAGATCCCTCTGGCCGTAGGCCTTTTCCGGCGGTATCTCGACCTCTAGGTCCTTGCCCTCTTCGGCGTTTAGGAGGGTGTTCTCGAGCGGCTCCCAGAGCTTAGTCTCTCCAAGTATCACGAGTCGAGGCTCATAGACGTCTTCGGGCCTGTAGATGCCAGCCTCCTTAGCCGTAGCCTCGTTGGTTGTCTCGATTACCTTGTTGTCGTCCTTGACGATGACGGTGTAGTCCAGCAGTATGTAGTCGCCCCTATTGAACGTCATGGCGCCACCGTCCCCACCCCCTCCTGTTTCTGAGAGGCCCTCCTGGCCTTGACAAGCCTCGTTATATAGCCCGCCACTCTGTTTCTAACCTTCTTGCTCTGCAGATCGGCCAGCTCGGCCACAGCCCTTTTGTTTTCGTCGAAACTATCGGCGAATCTATCCGGATACATCTCCAGAAGCTTCTCCGCTAAAGACTTTATGTAGCGAGGCTTCACCCTTCCCATTGAAGGGCCACGAACAAGGCCTTAAAAATACTTTACGCCGAGCGCGTGGACCTCCGCCGTACCGGCCGGGGCTCGCGTTGCCGTATTGGGAAAAATTTTTATATACGCGAAATTCGTAAAACCCCATGAGCTCCCAAACCGCATATTTGACGCAGATAGGTGGAGTACCCGTTCTGATATTCAAGGAGGGCACCCAGAGGGCGTTCGGCAAGGAGGCCATGAGGTTGAACATAATGATAGCGAGGGCCGTCGCCGAGGTGTTGAGAACAACATTAGGGCCTAAGGGTATGGACAAAATGCTTATCGACTCGTTGGGCGACATAACGATAACCAACGACGGCGCGACCATATTGGACGAGATGGACGTCCAGCACCCCATAGCGAAGCTACTAGTGGAGATATCTAAGTCCCAGGAGGAGGAGGCCGGCGACGGCACGACTACCGCGGTTGTGCTGGCCGGGGCCCTGCTCGACGAGGCCGAGAAGTTGCTGGAGAAGAACATACATCCAACGGTGGTCGTGTCGGGCTTCAAGAAGGCCCTAGATGTGGCTGTGGAGCATCTGCGCAAGGTCGCAGTGCCGGTCAACCGCACCGACGCCGAGATGTTGAAGAAGATAGCCACCACGGCCATGGGCGGCAAGATCTCCGAGACCGTGAAGGACTACTTCGCCGACCTGGCCGTCAAGGCCATCTTGCAGATAGCTGAGCAGAGGGGCGACCGCTGGGTGGCTGATCTGGACAATGTGCAGTTAGTCAAGAAACACGGCGGCTCGCTCCTCGACACACAACTCGTCTACGGCATAGTGGTGGACAAGGAGGTGGTGCATCCCGCCATGCCGAAGCGCGTGGTGAACGCCAAGATAGCTCTTCTGGACGCCCCTCTGGAGGTCGAGAAGCCGGAGATAGACGCCGAGATCAGGATAAACGACCCGAGGCAGATGAGGGCCTTCCTCGAGGAGGAGGAGTCGATCCTCAAGGGCTATGTGGACAAGCTGAAGGCCGCCGGCGTCAATGTCCTGTTCACAACCAAGGGCATAGACGACATAGCCCAGTACTATCTTGCCAAGGCTGGAATACTCGCCGTGAGGCGCGTCAAGCGCTCGGACATCGAGAAGCTGGTCAGGGCCACCGGGGCCAAGCTGGTCACCAGCATAGAGGATCTGTCCGAGGCCGATCTAGGGTTCGCCGGGCTGGTCGAGGAGAGGCGCGTGGGCGACGAGAAGATGGTGTTCGTGGAGCAGTGCAAGAACCCCAAGGCCGTGTCGATACTGATCAGAGGCGGCTTCGAGAGGCTTGTGGACGAGGCGGAGCGCAATCTAGACGACGCGCTCTCGGTGGTGGCCGACGTTGTGGAGGAGCCCTTCATACTGCCCGCCGGAGGCGCCCCCGAGGTCGAGGCCGCGAGAGCCGTCAGGACGTTCGCGACCAAGATAGGAGGCAGAGAGCAGTACGCGATAGAGGCCTTCGCCAACGCGCTGGAGTCCATACCCAAGGCCCTTGCGGAGAACGCCGGCCTCGACGCGGTGGATATACTCACGGAGTTGCGGCACAAACACGAGCAGACAGACGGCTGGAAGTACGGCCTAGACGTCTACCAGGCCAAGGTCGTCGACATGGCGTCTCTCGGCTTGATAGAGCCGCTGTCGGTCAAGGTTAACGCGTTCAAAGTCGCCGTGGAGGCCGCCTCCATGATACTCAGAATAGATGAAATAATAGCGGCCTCAAAGCTCGAGAAGGAGGAGAAGAAAGGCGAGAAGAAGGAGGAAGAAGGCGAGACTAAGTTCGATTAATAAATACCTATTTAATATTAAATAATTATAGTGAAATAATTTTATATGTATAATATATAGATAAAATTAGGAAAGCAACTATTGTTATTTTAACTATAGGATAGATAGGCGCTATCGTCAGCAGTATCACGCTCGACAAGATGCCCGCAAGCGAGGAGACCAGTATCCTCGACTTGGCGGCCGACAACATGGATCTATATAGAACGCTCGACGCGCGCACTTTTCCTTCTTCTACATCTTCTAGGTCTGACAAGATGCGTATATCTTCTCCCTCTAGCTGTTTTATGTAGCTCAATCCGTCAGGCGCATATTCGCCATATAGGGTGCCGAGGTATTCCCTGAATTCCCTCATCGATAAGGCCCTATCCATTAATGCATTTAATCTATTTCTTAATTTAGT
>Ga0326765_100008_pt1 | contig 69778 bp, 78 predicted proteins | sample NORRB_P_FD_207670 | JGI IMG/M metagenome (GOLD analysis project Ga0326765, IMG submission 207670) | Hot spring water microbial communities from Norris Geyser Basin, Yellowstone National Park, WY, United States - NOR.RB_P | ecosystem: Environmental > Aquatic > Thermal springs > Unclassified... | reverse complement strand
CGCAGGCCTTAGCCGTGTAGTTGCCGGTGCCGTTGAGGAGCCCGCCGAGGCCCGGGAGGGCGCCCGTCGATATGTTCCCGCCCCCCTCAAGCTCCACCCCTGTGTAGTTGAGATAGGAGCAGTTGCCTGTTGCTCTGGTGGCGTTGATGAAGTCCGCGAAGAGCCTCAGCACTGTCGAGTTTATCGGCTCTATCCTCCCGACGCATCTGCCCTCCGAGCAGGCCTCCACGTATGTGAGGTTTCCCTTGGTCGCCGCCTTATATACAGCCTCGACGGCGCCGGCGCCGGGCATCTCGGCCGTCATGGATAACACTGTGTAGTTGCCCAAGGGCCCTACGCCCAGGAGCCACCAACCCCGCATCTCCACGGAAATCGAGCCGGCGCTGACCGTCAAGGTCAACGTGTAGTTAGCCTCGTAGTAGCTTGCGTTAAATCCGACGGGCCGGGTCGGTGGAGGGCTTGCCGTTGTGGTCGTCAGCCCGGCGACTGTCGTGGTCGAGGTCTGCCGGGCGGCGGTCTGGGTCGCGACGGCCGCGGCGACTGTCGTGGACGTGGCGGCGCTCTGCTGGGGCCTACTTGTGCTCATTATGAGGAGCGTCGCGGCAGCCGCGACGACTAGGGCGGCGGCGAGCACGGCCCAAGTCCTTCCCATGGGATGACTCGAACAGATTAATAAATCTGTGCTCGGGCGGGGCGCATAAAAAGGCGGGGCTTTTACGGCGTAGATCCTACAGAGCCTTCTCGGGGAACTTGGTCTCTACGTACTTCTGGAAAAGGCCGGGCTCCGCCTCGCCTCCGGCCAGCTTGGCCGCCGTGTCTTTGGCCTCGGCGTCGGCCCAGACGGCGTTTAGATAGGCCGACTTGGCCTTGGAGATCTTCAACAACACGCCTTGTTCCTGTCCGCTGACCAAGACCTCGACGGCGGCCTGCTTGCTCTCGAGCGCGACCATGGACACCCCGCCGTAGGTGTTGACGTACTTCAACCTGGCGTCTTTCAGCGCGTCGATCAGCTCCTCCTTTATCCTCGACGCCAGCTCGTTCACGGCCGCCTTCGCGTCGTCGAATACCTGCCTCAACGCAGCCTCAGGGGCCACCATAGTGGCCCTTCCGCCCTCCCCGCTCACGGCGAACTCCACCAAGTCGCTCAGCTTGATCGCGCGTGCCAGAATCCTCCCGCCCGCGTCCTCCACCTCCCTGTACAGATCGCCGGGTTGGTAAGCCTCGGCCGAGACGGAGGCGTAGCGGACCCTATAGCCGCCCGGGAGCCTGCAGATCTCCGCGGCCGCCTCGCCCTCGGCAAGCCTGATGCATCCCCCGGAGGCCTCGATCCTCCAGCCCGCCATATGGGCAACGACCTCCTAAAATAATATCTTAGCTCCCGCAGCCGCGCGGGAGACGCGGCTCGACGGCCAGCAGGCCCCGACCGGCGGGGAGCCGAATCTATATAAACACCGCCCTTCCGCATCACATGGACTGCGAGGGGTTCGGGATCTGGAGCGGCGCATCGCCGAGCTGATCGAGAGGAGGGCTTCCTGCCCCGAGCCTCCCTCTATCGGCGGCGAGCTCGGCGCGTTTCTGGCCTCGTTTATATCGAGGCGCCGGAGGCCCCTCGTGGCGTATCTAGGCCCCGAGAAGTCGTTCACGTGGGAGGCGGCCTCCTCCTACATGCCGGAGGCCTCCCTAGTTGCGGCTAGAACCATCGGGGAGGTCTTCGCCATGGTGGAAAACGGATCCGCCGACCTCGGCGTGGTGCCGTTCATGAACTCGCTGGAGGGGCCCGTCGGCGAGACCGTCGACTCGCTCGCCACGCGGGCCGTCCGCATATCGGCCGTCCTGGAGATGCGGATAGTGCTGTGCCTCGCGAGGAAGGGAACGCCGCGTGTGGTCTACTCGCATCCCCATGCGATAGCGCAGGCGCGCCGCCTGCTCTCCTCGCTGGGGGCGCAGGTGGTCTACACCAACAGCACCGCCGAGGCCGTCAAAGCCCTGGAGACGTGCGACGACTGCGGGGCCCTGGCCTCGCCGCGGGCCCTCGAGGGGTTCGAGGCGCAGTGCGGCGTGGAGGACGCCGAGAGCTACACCAGATTCGCCGTCATATCAACGGGGGAGGGGGGCGGCGGAGGCCGCTACGCGGCCTTGATCTTCGCCGTGCCGAACACGCCGGGCTCCCTCTACAGAGCTCTGGAGCCCATAGCCGCGGCGGGGGTCAACATGTCCCTCATATATTCGAGGCCTACGCGCCTCTCCCCGTGGGATTACTTCTTCCTTGTGGAGCTCGAGGTCGGCGACGGGCTCGACGGCTTGGTGGCCGCGCTGCGGGGCAGGACGACCCTCCTGAAGGTCGTGGGGCGGTACGACGTGGTTAGGCTCTAATCGATATCGAAAAATTTAAATATATCCGATATCTGTTTCGATACATGTGGTGGAAGGGATGGAGATGGGTGGTGGGCTGGCCGCCTAGCTACGACGAGTGGCTCGACTACCATCTGAGGGGGGCCGTGTGGAACATGAGGGGCCTGGCCCAGTTCGTCAGAGAGAACGCGGGCAGGCTGGACCCCCAGACCAGGGAGGAGCTTGCAAGGGAGCTGGAGGAGTTGGTCAAGCATCTGAGGGGCAAGTAGCCACTCACGAGAAGTGAGTCACCTTTTTTATTGACGCCGGTTTTCCCAAGGCATGAGGCGGATCCAAATAGCCGCGATAGCCGCCGCAGTTCTGGCGGCGGCTGTGGCGTACATCGCATACGCGCAGACCCAGACGGCGACTACGGCCATAGGCAACGCCGCATGGCGGGGCGCATACGGCGCGCAGGGCGCGAGAGCGGTCCCCCCGCCTGTATGGAGGCATGGGGCGGGGCCCGCGTGGGGACGGCCGGGCTGGCATCTGCCGGCCGCGGCGAACTGGAGCAGTCCGCCTGTGGCCGAGAACTTGACTCTGTCCATGAGCTCCAGCCAACTCTCCCTGCAGCTGGATCTGGTGGGCATAGTGAGGGGCCAGAGCGCCTTTGCCAGCATCGTGGCTGGTAGCGGCTCTGTGCAGGCCGGCGGGCAGTCCTACAGCGTCGTGAGCGCCAGCGGCATGGTCGGCCCGAACTTCGCCGCCTTGAGGCTGTACACGGGCAACGCCCTGATATTCGTGGTGTACCGCGGCGGGCTCTACAGGGCTGTGGTGCAGCCGCTCGGGGTGCCGCAGGCCACGATATATTACGGCAACGCCACTGCTCAAATATCGTAAGATTTTTTCTTCTCCGTGCTCCTCATCCCCGACTTAATACTCGTCGCCGTCTCCATCTACCTGATAGTCCGCGGGGCGCAGGCCTATAGGGCGTTCAGGGAGGCGAGGCTCGGGCTCTTCGCGGCTGGGCAGATCCTCTTCGCCTTCTCCCTACTGCTCGAGGGCCTGGCGACCGCGCCCGGGGTCCCCAGACCCCTCGGGCCGCTCCTCCTATCCTCATATCAGATCATGGGGGCCGGGCTTCTGCTGATAGCCATCTCGGTGACGCCGTCCGCGGCATACGCCGTCCTCCTGGCCCCTCCGGCCTATCTGCGCGGCGCCGGCGTGCTCGTGGCCGTGGACGCCGCGCTTGCGGCGTACGTCGGCGCGGTGTTGCTGTATAGATATTTCGAGGGCAGGGCGAGCCTCCTCGTCGGCGTGGCGTACCTCCTCGTGGCGGCCAGCCTCGCCGCGATCCACGTCCATTGGCTCGCGCTGATCTTGAGGACCCTCGCCGCCATACTCCTCGCGGCCGGCGCCACCTATGCCGAGGCCGAAAAGAAGTAGGATAGAGATAATAGCCGACGTGCTGTCGGCCCTCGAGACCGGCTGCGTGAACCAGACGAGGCTGGCGGCCGAGGCCAACCTCGCCTACGACAGGCTGGCGAAGCTGCTCGACGAGCTGGAGAGCAGGGGGCTCGTGACGAGGGGGCCCGACGTGTGTATAACTAAGGAGGGCCTGAGATTCCTCGGGGAGTACAGGAGGTGGAGGAGCTTCCTAGAGACCTTCGGCCTGTTTTAAGCCCGACGCGGCTCTGGCCTGCTCCACGACGCTCGCGGCGAGCCTCTCGCCGAAGCCCGGCAGTCGGGCTATGTCGGACGGCCTGGCCCTCGCCACGTCGGCGAGGGTCCTGTATCCAGCCTGGAATAGAGCCCGGGCCCTCACGCGCCCCACGCCCCTCAGGTTCAGCACGAGCTCCAACAGCTCCTCCTTGACCCCGTAGACGACCCTGTAGGTCGCCCTCAACACGCCCCGGGCCCTCTCGGGGAGCTCCACCGCCGCGGCGAGCCTCGAGGCGGCGGTCCCAAGCCACTCGAAGAGGTCGGCGTATACCCTGATGTCGCCGGGCCCCACGCCGTATTTGTCGTATATCTTGTCCTCGGGGGCCTCGTTGGCCCACTCCCACAGCATCTGCACGGTCTTCACGGTCTGCCTGAACTCCTCGTCCTCCTCGTCGAGTTGCATGTGGGGAAACGCCCTCGCTATCTCGGCCGCCGTCTTCCTGTCGAAACGGCCGCGCCATATCTTGGGGACCTCGGGGGACGAGGCCACGAGGTATATATACGCCACCGGCGAGTCCCCCCTCATGGCCTTAAGCAGATCTATGTACATGGCCGCCGTCTCCGGGTCCACGTAGAGCCGGGACACCAGCCTGCCCAGCGGCGTTGCGTAGTAGGCGTCTCCAGACTTCTCCAGAAAGCCCCAGGCGACCAGCTGGTCGAGCGCCCTCTCCGCCTTGCTCCTAGCTATGGACATCGCGGCCGGGCCCAGCTGTATGTAGGCGAGGGTAGTCGAGAGGTAGTCCACGACCTCATCCTCGGTGTTGGCGTAGCCGCTCCCGACGACGCCCAGGAGGTGGGACCTGAGGTTCACGTCCGAGAACAGCTGCGACCTCACGGGCTCCACGGCGCCCCTTATGTACCTCTCCATTATGTACTCGGCCTCCCGCTCGCTCGACGCCACGGCGATGGCCTCGCCGTAGGGATCCAGGCCGGGCCTGCCGGCCCTCCCCGCCATCTGTCTGTACTCCATGGCCGGTATCTCCTCGACGCCGGTGAGCGGGTCGTACCTCCTCACCTCCGCTATCACGACCCTCCGCGCGGGCAGATTCACGCCGGCCGCCAGCGTGGTGGTCGACACGACGGCCTTTATGACGCCCCTTCTGAATCCCTCCTCGACTATCCTCCTCAGCTCCAGCTCCAGGCCGGCGTTGTGGAAGGCCACGCCCCTCGCGACCACCTCGGCCAGCTCCCTCCCGATTATCCTGCTCGCCGCGGACTCCTCGACCTTCCTCGCAAGATCGGCCGCGGCCTCAGGGTCGATCAGCTCCCTGCCGCTTGCCGCCACGGCCTCCGCTATCCTCCTTGCGGTGGCCGCGGTGGCGGATCTGCTGTTGACGAAGACCAAGGCCTGCCCGCCTCCCTCCACGGCGTCTAGGGCGAGCGCCACCTCGGGGTCGGCGCCCTTGGATATACGCCTCTCGCTGCCATCGGCGTAGCGGATGGCCCCGTCGGCGTAGACCCCCTCCATCAGCGGCACCGGCCTCCAGTCGGACTTGACCAGCTTGGCCCCGAGCCATCTCGCCAGGGCGTCGGGGTTCCCCACTGTGGCGCTGAGGGCCACCACCTGCGCCTTGAGGCCTAGGTACCTGACCTTAGCCGCTATGGACTCCAGGACGGGCCCCCTCTTGGGGTCCCCCACGTAGTGTATCTCGTCGAGAACTATGAGGCCCACCTTGTTGAGCCAGCTCGGCCTATGCCGCAGGAGGCTGTCGAGCTTCTCGTAGGTGGTGATCACCACGTCGTATCTGTGGAGCCATGCGTCGTCCGAGTCGTACTCCCCGGTGGAGACGGCCACGTCGGCCAGATCGCCGTAGTGGGAGAAGTGTAGCTGTTTCTCGTACGCCAGGGCCTTGAGGGGCACCGTGAACACTGCCATGCCGCCCTCCAGCGCGGTCTTCACCGCGGCCACCTCGGCCAGCAGAGTCTTCCCGGAGGCCGTGGCCGTGGCCATCACCACGTTGGCCCCCTCCAGGATCCCGGCGCGCACGGCGGCCTCCTGGGGAGGATACAGCCTCTCCACGCCTCGCCTCCTCAGGGCGTCCCTCAGCTCGGGCGGTATGGGCAACGACGAGATGTCCACGGAGGGGGCTGATGCCCGGTATTTAGGCCTTCATGGCCAGGCGGTAGGCATACGCGGCGTAGAGGAACTCCATGAACCTACGCCACTCGAGCCGGCCCCCCACGACGAATCTGCCCGCCTCGCGTAGCTCGGCCCAGACGGACCCGCCGCACGCTTGGCATTTAAGGACGGCGGCGCCGCCCCTCTCGATATATACCAGCGGGGCCCCGCAGCTGGGGCATCTATACGTCGTCTCGAACCACAGAGGGCTGGGCCTTAGGACTAAAAAAGGGGATCGGTTAAGATCAGTCGGCGGCCGGCCCCCTCTCCTCGGCCTCGCCGTATTCTATCAGGCTACGTAGCGTGCTCTCCTCGCCTATGAGGTCCCTTATGGATATAACGCCGTACAGCTTCCCGCCCTTGGTCACCACGACGTGCCTTATGTTGTGGGTCCTCATGACCTCGGCGACCTTCCAAAGCGGCTCGGACGCCTCCACGGTTATGACGGGGGAGGTCATGTACTTCTCCGCCGTCGTGTTGAGGTCGACGCCTGTGGCTATGGCCCTCACTATATCCCTCTCGGATATCACCCCCAGCGGGTTCTGGGGGGCCTTCTCGTCCACGACGACGACGATGCCTATCTTCCTCTCGGTGAGGATCTTGGCGACGTCCTTCAACGTGGTTTTTGCGGACACAGTTATCGGCGGCTTTCTGGCCAGCGTCTCCGCGTTCATGGAGGGCGCGCAACGACAAGAATAAAAACATTTTCTAAATTATAGATCTAGCTTCTTCGGGCGCGGGGAGGGGAATGTTTATAACTGGGCGCGCCGGGGCCTCCATGCCTGTCGTCGTCGGCCTCGCCGAGTCGCAGAGGATCAGGATCCAGATAGTCAAGGATCTGCCCCAGTTCATGGGCCTCGGGCCCTACAAGGCCGGGACCGCGGTCCAACTCCCCGTCTACACCGCCCTGAGGCTCGTGGAGATAGGGGCGGCCAAGATCGACGAGTCGTCGCTCCTGCGGCCGCAAGAGGTGGCCGGCCTGAAGTTCGTGGAGGAGCGGGAGCAACTGCCGGCGAAGCTCCCAGAGGATTTCTACGCCAGGCTGAGAGCCACCGTGGCGCAGCTGAAGAAGGACGGCGACTCCAAGGCCCTCAGCGCTCTGATCAGCGCGGCCAGAGACCTCCTCATAAGGAGGGTCGAGAAGATGGCCAGGCTCCTCGCCGCATCGCCGGAGCTGATAGACGACGAGGACTTCCAGGGGAGGCTGGCGCCCGAGGAGAGGGCCCTCGCCGCGGCTCTACACGGCGAGGTGAAGGCCCTTCTGGGCGAGATACTGAGCCCCTAGCGCCTAGGCCCCTATCCTCTTGACGTATCCAGGCCGGGGCGTGTAGAGCTCGCCGTTCCTTATCATGAGGTCCACGAGCCGCTGGGCCTCGGCTCTCGGCACGCCGGCCTTCTCCGCCTCTTCCAGCAGGGCGTCCAGCCTCACGGGGCCCTTGTAGACCTCCTCCATCTTCTTGAGCACCTCCGTCAGCTTTATGTAGGCCTCGCGGCGGGAGGCGGGCACGCCGGTCATTATGGAGTCTATGTCGACCACGCCGGACTCCAGGTCTATCCCCACAGACTTGAGGAAGGCCAGATAGAGCCTTATGGCCCTCTCCGCGTCCTCGCCGGTCGCTATGGGCGACAGCCTCATCTTGGCCTCGGCTATGGTGAGGCGTATGAGGGCCTCCAGCTGGCGGGCCGTTATGGCTATGGCGCTGCCCGGCCCCTGGTAGTGCCTCCTCATCTCGAGGTAGAACTGCCTTATCCTGTCCTTGGCCTCCTCGCTGAGCTGGGGCTTGACGTGCCTCCTGGCGTATATTATGTACTTGCGGAGGAGGTCCGGCCTCATTATGTCCTTAAACGACTCGGGGAGCGCGCCGGTGTGTAGATCCACTATGTGCGTGGCGACGGCCTTGTCGTAATCCTCCTGCGGCTCGTCCTTGACCACGAATATGAGGTCGAAACGGCTCAGAAGCGACACGGGGAGGTCTATGTTCTCGGCCACGGTGCGGTTGGGGAGATAGCGTCCGAAGGCCGGGTTGGCCGCCGCCAGGACGGCCGCCCTTGCGTTGAGGGTCGCCACTATGCCCGCCTTGCTTATGGAGACCGTCTGTTGCTCCATGGCCTCGTGTATGGCGACGCGGTCCTTGATGTCCATCTTGTCGATCTCGTCGATTATGGCGACTCCCTTGTCCGCGAGCACCAGCGCCCCCGCCTCCAGATAGAAGTCGCCGGTGAGCTTGTCCCTCACCACGGCGGCCGTGAGGCCGGCCGCCGAGGATCCCTTGCCCGTCGTGTAGACCGCGCGCGGGGCCACCTTCGCCGTGAATTTGAGCAGCTGCGACTTAGCCGTGCCGGGATCGCCCACTATGAGGACGTGTATATCGCCCCTGACCCTCACGCCGTCGGGGTAGACTATCTCGTTGCCGCCGAAGAGGAGGCACGCCACGGCCTCCTTCACCTCCTCGTGGCCGTATATCGAGGGGGCTATGGACCTCACCACGAGGTCCCTCACGTCGGGCCTCCTGGAGATCTCTATGATCTTCTTCTCGTCCTCTCTGGTTATGTCCTCCACGAGCTCCTTGTTTGTGGATTCGAGATGCACCGCCGAGAGGAAGGAGCTGAGGACCGGCGGCCTGCCCTTCTTCAGCTCGCTCAGAGCCAGGTCCAGGATGCCCGTCATGGACACTATGTCGCCGGGCTTCACCGAATCGACGAGGTCGTCCAGCACGACGACCTCGACCGAGCGCGGCAGCTGCCCAGGCGGCAGCTCCTCGGGGCGCTCTTGGACCACAAGCTTCTGCCAGTCTATATATTGCGACAGCTCGGCCACCAGCGTGAAAGATCTGGAGGCGCCGCACCTGGGGCATCTGGACGGCGGCTCCACGTGCCGCTCAAGCTCCTGGACCAGCTCCAGCTCGTATCCGCACTGGGTGCATCTATAGAGGGCCCTATGGAGGAAGTGCTTAGGCGGGGTCTGCCTCGTGACTATGCCCTCGACCTTGATCAGACGGCCTACGTACTCCGACCTCAGCTTCCTCAGGGGTATGGAGTAGGGCGACCCCCTGACGCGGAAGTAGAAACGGCGGAGGCGTCTGGCGGTCTCGGGGTCCTTCTCCTCGACGACCTCCCTGACGGCCGCGTCGGCGATCTGCAGGACCTGCCTCGGCCTCTCCACCAGGAGGTCCGCCAGCTCCTTGTCGTATATGAGGACCTCGTTGAAATCCACCTCGAGGCTCCTCTCGTGCTGGACGATCATGTTGACCACCTCGTCCAGCACCTTCTCGTTGGAGAGGATGAAGTCCTTCACCTTGTTCCGTATTGCCTCCTGCGCCAGCTCTACGGCCACGGAGAGAGGCCGCCGGGCAAATTTAAGGGCTCCATGTATGGGCATTGAGGGGGAGAGAGTATTCCGTAGATATTGCAGCCCGCCGACCTGCGCCGCCTTGGGCCGAAACTTACTGGACGGGCGGCGCGATGGGCGCGAAGGCCCGTCCTAGGTCCGCATCGCGGAGGCGGGGCGAGGTCTGCCGCTGGCCCTCGCGGCGGCCGTCGGAGGATTCGCGGCGTCGCGGAGGCCGGCTGTGGGCCTATACGTAATCCTCCCTCCTCGCGATGTTCCTGGGGGTTTCTCCGTTGACCCAGCGGAGTAGATTGTCTACGGCTTCCTCCAACATGCGGCGCCACACGAGCTCGTTGCCGTAGCCTCCGGCCACCCAAGGCGTAGCCACGACGTTGGGCAGGGATATTATGTCGGCGTCCTTGGCGAAGTCGCTTCTGCTCCACCAGACGTCGGACGCGAATATAAAGCCGGGCCTCTCCCTCAATATCCTCTCCACGGCCCCTCTCTCCACGACCTCGGCCCTCCCAACGTTCACGAAAACCCCCTCTCCATCCATGGCCGCGAGATGCTGATACTTCACGAGCCCTCTGGTGTGTTTGTTGAGGGGAAGGGCGGATACGGCTATGCGCGCGCCCGCCATGGCCTCCAGGAGGTCCGAGGTGAATACCCACGGGCCTTCCTTTCTCGTCCTCGAGAAGCCGTAGACGCGGAGGCCCAGCGCCGCCAGCATCTTGGCGACCCTCGTCCCTATCTCGCCGAGGCCCAACACGGCGGCCTTGGAGCCGACCGCCATGGGTATCCCGACGTCCCTCCCGTACTCGCCCCTCTTCATCCTCCTGTCGTAGTGGATGACCCGCTTATAGGCCCCGAGGGCCATGGCCACGGCGAACTCGGCCACCGCGTCCGCGTTAGAGCCGGCGTTGCCGGCCACGACGACGTGGGGAGGTATGGCCTCCCAGGGGAGGTGGTCCAACCCCGCCGTTATGACCTGCAGGAACCTCAGCCTCGGCATTGATTTCAACTCCTCTGGCGTTATTCTGAAACATAGGGCCGCCTCGGCCTCCCCCATGCGGTCCCTCCCCACCACCTCCACAGCCCTAGACAGCCTCTCGGCCAGATCTCGAGGCAGATCGGCCGACACGTAGACCTTCATGAAACCCCCATAGATCCGGAATTTAAGCATGGTCCCGAGCCGGCGGCGCCCTCAGCGGCGTAGCCCGTACGGCATCGCCACGCCGCGCCTGCCGGGCGCGAGGACGCTCCCTCCAGCCCTCCTCGACCTCGGGTCCTTAATGCTCAATCCGCACGTCAAAGGGGCCCTCTCCATAGAATGCTCCAAGCCGGCCGGAGGCCGTCCATAGCCGCGGCGGCCTAGGCCCTTGGGGCCAGCCTTGCCCCCACCCCGCCGTGTTGAGTCCAGCGGTCGCCGACCTTGACCAGGAGAGGCAACGACACGGAGACGCCGGTGACGAGGGCGGCCTCCTCGTCGAGGCCCCTCAGCTGGTAGGGATCATCGAGGTGCTCCGCGACCGTGGCCACGTACCTCAAGTCTATGGGGTTGATTATCCTCTTGAATATCTGGGTCATGCACTGCGAGAGGGCGTCTGGATCCAGCTTCGTGGGCCTTTGGGATATCAGGCAGAGCCCCAGCCCGAACTTCCTGCCCTCCCTCGCTATCTTGACCACGTAGGGCTTGCTCACCGGCGACTCCCTGGCGGGCACGAAGTTGTGGGCCTCCTCCACCACGACGAAGGTGGGGATGTTAGCCCTCCTCAAGGCCGCCTTGTACATGCCGTCGAGCGCCACCGCCATGAATATCCGCTGGTCGAAGAGGTCGAGGCCCGAGAGGTCCAGCACCTTGATGCCCCTAGACGTCAGAAGCTTGGCGGGCTCGAAGAGCCTCACGGGCTCCCCTCCGAAGGTCTCGCCGTAGCGCTCCAGGAAGATGGGGCTCCCCTTGAAGAGGGCCCGCAGCCTCCCGGCCAGCCCGCCCAGCGCCATCTCGCCCGCGTAGCCTCCCGGGGCCGCCGCCTTTCCGCCCTCCATCACCTCCTCTATCAACTGCTCCAGGTCGGTCAGCGGCTGTCTGTCGCCGTAGGCGGTGGCGGCCTGCCACCCCTCCTCCAGGATCCTCCGCTGGGCTTCCGTGAGGCCGTAGGTCCCCTCCAGTATCCTCTCTAGGACGCGGAGGGGGAGGGACCGCGGGTTCAAGCCCACGCGTTCGTACCGCCTGGGCGTCCCGAACCTGGCCTCGAACGCCTTGTCTTGCGCCGACGCGTCGACCTTCCCCACCACGTAGACGTCGACCGCGTCGGCTACGGCCCTCCCGGCCTCGGACCTCGCCACCTGCATGGCGGAATACTCGCCATGGGGGTCGAACACGACTATGGAGACCTCGGCGGCGGCCGCCAGGCGCTCTATTATGACTCCGGCCAGCCAGGACTTCCCGGCGCCCGTGCTGGCGAGTATGGCGCAGTGCTGGGTCACGAGCCTCGTCCCGTCCACAGAGGCGGGTATGTCGTAGCCCCAGACGGTGCCCAGCTCCAGATGGGGCCCCTCGCCGCGCGGCGCCAGGAACTTGGCGACAAGCTCCGGCGGGGCTCTGTAGACGTAGTCCAGAGGCCTCAGGGGCCTGGAGGGCCTCCTCAGCCTCTCGCCCCTGAGGGCGCCCACGACCACCGCCTTCGCCTCGGTGTAGTAGAGGAGCGAATCGGCGCCGAGGTTTTCCTTTATGTACTTGACGGAATCCACGTCGTCCAGCTGGGCCACCAGCCTCGGGTCCACCACCGCGTTTCTCCGCCTCACCGCCACCACCTTGGCGAGCACCTGCTCGTCGGAGCCGGCCAGCAGAAGGGAGCCGCCCTCCGCCTCCACCCCGATGAAGGTGCGGAATATAAAGTAGTTGGTCGAGGGGACCTTGACCACGACTCCCACCGGGTCCACGCGTGCCCGGCGCCCGCCCCTTATTAGTGCTTCGGACAACCAGGCGGTTATACCTAACGCCGCGCGCGGAATGCGCCTACAGAAGGCGGACGATGTTCTGCGGCTTGAAGCCCTCGAGCTCGCGTAGGTTTATGACGGGGGTCCTTAACCTGTCCTGGTCGTCGAACCCTATCCTCGGGCAGGCGGTGTTGATTATCAGGTCTGCGCCTAGATCGTCCAGAAGCTCGGGCGAGGCCTCGTCGACCTCTATCAACACGCCGCCCGTCTCGGCGGCCGCCCTCTCGGCCTCCTCGATCTGCATCTGGCCCGGCTTCCTGGACACCAGCACCACGACCCTCTCCCTGTTGGAGAGATAGGCCCTGCCCTTGAGCCCCATCAGCCTCCTGAATTCGCCCTCCACGGGGTAGGCCCTGCCCTTGAAGGGGTCGTACCCCCAGACCTCGGCGTCGGGGTAGAACAGCTTAACGGCGAGGGGGTAGAAATACCCCGACGACACCACGACGGCCGAGGCGTCAGGCGGCTCGCCGACCCAACAGCCCGTTATGGGCTCTCTGGCGACCTCCATGGAGTGCTGTAGGGCCAGCTCCTCCGCTATCAGCCTGTAGGGCACCGGGAAGTAGATCTTGCCGAGAGGGGGCCGGGGGAGGCTGGGGGGAGGGACGTAGTAGACGGGGACGAAATAGGCCTCCACCCTCTCGGCCTTGAGCAGATACGTATCTACGTCTATCCTCTCCAGCGAGCCGCCGGTGTTTTTCCTGAGGAGGTGCGCGATGTTGGGAGGCACGCCGTGGCCTAGATGGACTATCCTCCTGGCCTTCATGTATTCGGCGTCGGCCAGACCCACGTCGCAGCTTCCCCACACCGGCCTCCCCGAAACCTTGGCGCCCGTCCTCCTGGCCAGCTCCACGGCGGCCCACTTGAAGCCCGGAGGGGATTCTATCAAGGCGTCGGGCCCCAGGAGGGCCAGCACGGAGTCGGGCACTATGAGGTTACCCAGCTCCACGGCTCCTCCGCGGATCTGCATTATTGTTCTTGCCGGCGCCCCCCTCCCTCAGGGCCTTGACGAGCTCCCCGGCTATCTCGGGCCTCTTGACCTCGAGGTATTTATAGTATTTCTTGAACTCCTCCCTTATCGCCGCCACGACCTTGGAGGGGTCGGCCCGCCCCGCGGCGACCTCCTGAAGGGCGGCCTCCATCTTCGACCTAACCTCCGGGTCTATTATGGGCCTGGCGTGCCTCATCAAGGCCGTGGCGAGCGACATGCCCAGAGGCGTCGGCACGCACTTCCCTCCAGCTATCCTCATGTAGCCCCTCAAGACGTTGGTATGTATGTGGTCCTGCATGGTGGCGTCGGTCCCTATGCCGTACCGCCTCATCAGCCTCAACAGCTCCGACTCGCTCATGCGGGGCGGGGGCTCGGTCTGCCTCCTCTCGATCTTGGCCGAGAGGAGCTGGGCCGGGTCGCCGCTCTCGACGCGGGGGAGGGGCTCCTCTTCCTCCTCCTCGTAGGGATAGATGGCCCAATACCCCCTGGAGATCACCTTCCTCCCCTCGGCCTCGAGGACGAGGGGCCCGAAGGCCGCGGCGATCCTCTGCCTCTCGACCACGGCGGGCGGGCTCAAGGTGGCCAGGAAATGCCTCACGACCAGCTCGTAGATCCTCCACCCCCTCGCGCCCAGCCTCGCCTCTATCTCGCCCCTCTCGGCGCCCCTGGTGGGATGTATCGGCGGGTGGGCGCCGTCGTAGCTGCGGCCTCTTGTGGGGGTCAGAGGCCTTCCGAGCAACGCCTCGGCGTACTCGCCGAACTGGGTCCTCCGCAGCTCCTCCAGTACCTCCCTCAGGTCGAGCGTCGGGGGGTAGATCGTGGTCTCGGTGCGGGGGTAGGATATATAGCCCAGCCTGTATAGCTCCTCCGCTATATCGAGCGTCGCCTTGGCCCTTATGTTCAGCCACCTGCTGGCCCTCCTCTCGAGCTCCACGGTCTCCAGCGGCACGGGCGGCCTCACCTCGGCCCTCTCGTATCTAGCCTCGGCGACCCTCCCCTCGGCCTTTCTGGCGGCGGCGAGCGCGGCCTCCGCGTCCTCCCTCAGCTTGAAGGGCTTGGAGCGCATCTCCACCCCCTCTCCCCCCACGCCGACCAGGGCCCTCACGACGAAATACTCCTCCGGCTTGAAGCTAAGCCTCTCCAGCTCCCTGGAGACGACGAGGCCCAGGACGGGGGTCTGGCAGGGCCCGTAGCTGAGGAACCTCCCGAACGGAAGCGCGGCGGAGTCCTCGCGGCGGACGGAAAGCGTGAGCAGCCTCGTGAACGCCGCGCCTATGGTCAAGTCGCTGGCCATCCTGGCGAAGACCTTCTCCACGACCCTCAGGTCCAAGTCGGTGGGCGCCTTGAACGCCCGCGTTATCTCGGCCTTGGTCACCGCGCTGAACCGCACGCGCTTGAACTGCGCCGTCGGGTTGACCGCCCTTACCTGCAGCGCGGCCTCGTAGGCTATGGCCTCGCCCTCGGGGTCGGCGTCCAGCGCCAGGTAGACCAGGTCCTGGCCTCTCACCAGCGACCTGAGGGCGTAGATGTATTTCAGGGCCTCCGGCCTCGGCGTAAGCACCAGGACCTCGTCGAAGAGCCGCGCGGGGTCGACCGCCCCCCATCTATTCATCTCCTGGGGGAAGTCGAAGTCGAGTATGTGGCCGCTCAAGCCGAGGCTCACGGCGCTGGCGCCGCCGTATTTGAACCTGTAGGCCGGGACCCCCGACACCTTAAAGCTGGAGTACGTCCCCCCGAGATATCTGGCGATGGCCTGGGCCACGGACCTCTTCTCGGCAACTATGAGCACATCCGGCCCCCGCCCCATCTATAAAAGCAGTGGAGCTAGATTTCCGGCGGACCGAATTCGCAACTTTTTTATATAAGGAAGTACGTAGGGGCCATGTCCAGCGAAGAGACCGGAGGCGAGGAGAGGCCCTTGAGGAGGCCGCCGCTACAGAGACCCCAAGCGCAACAGCCGCCGGTCCAGGGACAGCCCCTCCCGTTGCCCCAACAGCCTGCAGCACAGCCGCCGCAACAGCCGCCTCCCCCTCCGCCCCTGCCGCCCCCTCCGCCGCCGGCGGCCACCGGCCCCTATCCCTATCCATATCCTCCGCCTCGGGCGACCCAGAGGGCGTATCCGCCCCCGCCCCCTCCTCCGCCTCTGCCCCTCCAGATGCCCACGTCGCAGCCGCAGCAGCAGGCGGCCCCGCCGTCCAGAAGGCCCGCCCAGCCGGCCGGCGGCCCATCGCCGTCGCAGGCCCTCCCGCTTATCGGCGCGGTTGTGGGCATCGTCGGCGCGGTTCTGGGCATAGCGTCGTTCCTGTTCTCGCTGGGCGACGTGGGGCGGGCCGTGGAGATGCTGTCCATATCGCTGGCGGCGACAGACGTGGTCTTGGCCATAGCGCTCTTCGCCGTGTGGAGGGCCTTCTTCAGGAGGAAGTAGCGAAGAACTCCTCGAGCTCCCGCCTCAGCCCGTCCTCCCCCTCGACGATCTTGGCCCCTCTCAGCAGATCTTTCAGCTGGACGTATACGTCGGGCTCCAGGAACCTGTGGTCTAGGAACACCAAGGCGCCCCTATCGCCTGGGGACCTGAAGAGCCTCCCGACCGCCTGCCTGACCTTGACCACAGCGCTGTAGAGATAGACGGCGCCCCACGCCGCCTCGGGGCCCAGGCCGGGCGAGAGCTCCTCCACCTTCTTGTCGAGATAGTAGTCCCTCTCGGGGTACGGCACGCCGGCGATCACCACCGTCGACAGGAGGTTGGACCCCTCCCTGGCGTACTCCACCCCCTCGGCGAGCTTGCCCCCCGCCACGGCGAATACGGCGAATTTGGAGCCCAGCTCCATGTCCTCCAGCTCGGTGTCCCTGGCCTCCACGTAGAGCGGTATGTTGAACGTGAGGTACTTCCTGACGGCTTTAAGCACGTCGTAGCTGGGGAAGACCGCGAGCGTGCCTCTGGGCGACGCCGATACGGCCGCCGCGATCCTCCTGGCCATCGCCTTGTACATCTCCTCGCCTCTGGCGCTGTACTTCGACGTGACCGACCTATCGACGACGGCCAGGAAGTTGCCGCGGCCTATATATTTGTCGAGAGGCACGTCGAAAACCCTCGGAGGCCGCTGGAGGGGAACCGCCTTTAGGAACAGATCGACGGGGAGCGAGCCGCTCATGAGGGCGGCCGCCTTCGCCGAGCTCAACACGCCCGACACTATCCTCGACACGTCGTAGGGAACCGCCTTGAGCCTAAGCCCCTCCTCGGACTGCTCGGCGAGCACCATGTACCGCCCCCCCTCGCGCAACGTCTTCAGGAACTCAGCTATGGCGACCAGCGGCGAGTAGGGCGTCGACCCCTCGTCCGCCTTCAGTCTGACGACCTCCACGGCCGCCCTCTCTATCTGGCCCGGCTCGTCGAACAGCGAAAGGGCGTCCCCCACGGACAGAGGGCCTGCCCTCAGCTCCCTCAGGGCCCTCTGGGCCTTGTGGAGATACGCGGCGGCCTCCCTCATGCCGTACCTCTCGGCGTCGGCCCTAGCCCTCCTCACCTCAGCCTCAGTCACCGAGACGGAGTTTATGGAGGCCACGGCGTCGGGGAGCGAGTGCGCCTCGTCGACTATCAAGATGGAGCGGCCCAGGTCCATCCACTGCTCGGCTCTGGGGCTGAAGGCGTAGAAGTAGGTGGCGACCACCACGTCGGCCCAGAGCGCCAGCGCCTTCGCCGACTCGTAGGCGCAGGTCCCGGCCCCGCACGCGGACCTGACGAAGGACCGCGGCGCCATCGGCGCCTCCGGCTCGAAGGGCTTCGGCGGATAGTACCTGCATTTCCCCAGGCCCCTCAGATAGCGGCATTCGGCGAGGAACTCGGCGTAGGGGAGCCCCCTCAGCTCCCCGTAGCAGCACATATCCTGCTTGTTCCTCAGGAAGGCGTACCTCACCTCGACCCCGCGGGCCCTCAGCCTCGCCAGCTCCCTCAGAGGCTGCAACATCTCGTTTTTAGTCCTCACCAGATAGAGGACCTTGGCCTCGACCTCCTTGGCGTAGGTCAGCGCGGCGGCCAGCGCCGCGGCGGTCTTGCCGAGCCCGGTCGGCGCGTTTGCCAAGACCACCCTGCCCGACCTGAAGCCGTCGAGTATCGCCGCCGCGAGCTCCCTCTGGAACGGCCTGAAGCTGTCGTAGGGGAAGAAGCGCTCCACCGGCCGGAACCCCAGCAGTGCGATAAAAAACTATTTCGCGCGGTCGAAGGGCCCCTAGGGAGTACGTCGGCCGAATCTGGACGACGGGAACCTAGCCTCCTTGACGCGGCCCAGCGCCAGATCCGCCGCCATTCTGCCCAGCGCAGGTCCGAAGGTCCAGCCCAGCCTGCAGGCGCCGGCGGCGACGACGAGCCGCTCGCCGAGCCTCTCCACGATGGGCAGCCCGTCGGGCGTGCAGGGCCTGTAGCCGACGGCCATGTCGAGGACCTCGACGTTGCCCAGCAGCCTCCTCGCGCCGGCCAGCACCCTCTCGGCGGGCGAGTGGTCCTCCGTGGAGTCCATGTCGAAGCGGCCCGTTGCCTTTATCCACCCGCCCAGGGGAACCACGGCGACGCCCGTATCGGCGAGGTCTATGAACATGGCCCTGGGCCTTCTGGGCGTCTTGACGCGGAACCCGTAGCCCTTGAAGGGAGCCACGGGGAGCCCGAGAAGCCTCGACGTCCTCCAGCCGGCCGCAACCACCACGACGTCGGCCTCCATCCGCCTCCCGCCGGCCACGACGAAGCCGTCGCCGACGGCCTCCGCATAGGCCGCGATCCTGCCCGGCGCCGCCTCCTCGCGGATCCTCCTGGCCGCTAGGTCGGTGGAGAGCCTGGCGGCCTCCAGATAGGCCACGGCCCGCCTCCCCTCGAACTCGGCCTCCTCGAACTTAGGCCTCAGAGGGTCGCGCCTCAGCTCCTCGACCTCCTTATCCACGTCGTCGACCAGCTCGTAGAGGGGCTCCTCGGCGTAGTCGAAGTCGTTCCGCTCCTCGGCGAGCCTCCTGTACTCAGCCCAGGAGAACCTCCCCATCTCCCTCACGGCCTCCCACGCATCCTCGCCGGGATCCCTCCCGTAGGACCTCGCGTAGGCCAATATCCACTTGGGGTCCATATGGCGAATACGCGCGGCGCCTCTGGAGAGCATTGAGAGATAGGCCGTGGGGTACCCGACCACGTTTATCCTGTTTATCTTGAAGCGGGTGAACTCCAGTATGCCGGCGGCGGCCCTGGAGGCCTCCCCAGGCTCTAGCCCGTCGACGAGGACGACCTCAGCCCCCTCCCTCCTCAGATAGTACGCGGCGAAGAGCCCCACCACGCCGCCTCCGACCACTAATGCCCTCATGCGCATCCCCAACGCCGCGGTTCCTCCGGCATTCGGCCTTCGTCGGGCACCAACCGCCTCAACAGCTCCGCCGCGCGCTCCTCGACGTAGCTGGCCTCAGCGGCGGCTCCCTGAAGGCGTACGGATCCTCGGGGTATGTGGACCCCCACGTCGTAGCCCTCGGCCGGCTTAATATCTATTCCTCTTCCTCCTCGCCCGCCACCATCTCCCTCACCTCGGCCGCCAGGAACCCGAGCACCAGCAAGGCCATGAAGCCCGTCACCACCGGGAGCGGTATGCCGCCGAGGCTCTGCAGGAGGAGGTATATCGTCAACGCGGTGGCGGCCGCGGAGAGGAGGAGCTCCAGCCTCCTCTTGGATGCCCTCTTCCACGATATCCTCAACAGGGAGAAGTTGGCGGAGACGTGGACCACCGAGTTGGCCAACATGGAGATCAACGCCAGCGTTGCGAACGCGGCGGCCAGGCCCAGGGCAAGGTAGGAGGAGTAGAGCGTCAGCGCGTATAGGGCTATCGTGGCCAGCGATGCGTAGAGCGGGCCGGACCTACCCTTGACCTCGCTCAGCTTCCTCGGTATTAGCCCGTGGAAGGACATGGCGTACAGCGTCCTCGAGGCCGCTATCATGAAGGCCAGAGTGGCCAACACGCCGTCGTTGATCGCCGCGAACAGCACGAAGGAGAGGGTCAACAGCCCGAATCTAAGCGCCATGAGGTCCAGTATCGAGCCGCCGGCCATGCCCGAATAGATGAAGTGATCCGCTATGGCGTAGACGTCCAGGGCGGCTAGACCGCCTCCCATCAATATGACCGTGATCACGGCCAGAGGCACGTTGCGCCTGGGGTTTCTGACCTCGCCGGACACCGGCGTTATGGATCCGTAGCCTGTGGGTATGCCGGCGCCCAGTATCGCCGCGGCGGCTAGGGAGCCCGGCGCGACCGGCGCCGACAGGGGGTTGTAGAGCCGCCAGCCCGTCGAGGAGAGGAACAGGAGAGCCACGGCGGCCATGGCCGCCGCCTCGACCACGCTGGCCACCATGGCGTAGCGCGCCGTCGGCTTTATGCCCAAGATCAAGAAGATCGAGGACGCCGCGAGGATCGCCGTGAGGACGGCCAGAGGGGGGAGGCCCACCACCTCGACGAGTATCGAGGACGCGGCTATCACGTAGGCGGCGCCGTAGAGCACCGCGTATATCGTGTAGAGCCAGCCGGTCTCGAAGCCGAGCCTCCTGGTGAGGGAATAGTACGCATATGTGTAGTAGCCGCCGGTCTGCGTGAACCTCGTGGACAGCCTGTAGACCACAAGCCCGTTGATCAACACCATCAGCGTCCCCAGCATTATCGCCAGAGGCGCGATGGCGCCCACCGACGTGAAGACCAATACGCCGTAGGACAAAATGCTGAGGAACGGCGACTGCCCCCCGAAGCTGAGGAAGACGAGGTCCAGAAGGCCGATCTCTCGATGCAGATGGCGGCGAGACTCATGGCTGGACCCCATCGACATCCCTTTTACATATGTATTTAAGCTTTTAGCCGTCGACGGCACAGACGCCGGGCCGCCCGCCTGCGCGCAGCCGGCCCGTCGCGCGTCGGAGGCCCGACGCCGCGAGTCGCAGTCAGTCCTCGCCCCTCACCACGCCGACGACGAACAGCGGCACCTCGAACTCGCCGCCGTAGTAGTAGAACAGAAGTATCTTGGTTATCTCTCTCAACATGAGCATGAGGGTGCCCCTCCGGATCCCGACGCCCTCAGCCGCCTCCCTCCACGGCCGTGCCTGCAGCACCTTGGATACTAGGGCCAGCTCCAGGGCCTCGCCTAGGGAGGGCCTCCTCGCCCGCGAGGAGTAGAAATATTGCGCCGCGAGGAAGTAAAGCGCGTCGGAGACGTTCTCGAACGTCATGGGGCCTACGGCGTAGGCCACAAGCCTATCTATCTGGTTGCGGGAGAGCTCCGGCTTGGGCTCTATGTCCCAGCCCCAGTCCTCCAGGAGCATTCTGGCCTCGGCGGGGTCCAGATCGCTGTAGGGGCCCATGAGGGAGTGGAGCAACCTCCTCCTGAACTCCACGTTGGCGTACCTCACGTGCTCCGCCGCCTTCCCGTTCAGAGGCTTTATCAGCAGGACGCTGTATTCGCCCGACACCGGGTTGCGCTCCGGCGATATGTGGATGGGCACGTAGCCGTTTCTTATCCAGAACCTGAGGAGCTTGCCGTAGACGCCGAAGCCGACCCCCACCCAGTCGTACCCCCTCCTCCTGGCCTCCTCCTCCACCATCCTCAAGGCCTCGGTCCCCAGCCCCATGTCCTGCGCCGCCGGGTGCGTAGCGATCCTCACGATCCTCCACCCCCTGAGCCTGGCGAATTCGGGCAGACGCCAGTACTTCAGGAAGCGGTCGGGCAGTATGTTGCCCGGCAGCTTGAGGCCCCTCAAGGCGTCCTCTATGAAGTCGTCGCCGAGGCCCCCCTCCTCGGCCAGCTCCAGCGAGACCACCACCTTGCCGTTCTCCAGAGCGACGGCGCGGGCAGTGTGGTGCGGCGCGTCGAGGAGCATCCCCAGGTCGTCGGGCTCGTTCCTGTAGTGGGCCTGAACGTATATGCCGAAAAACCGGCGTAGCCTAGCCTCGTCAGCCGCTATCTCGCCCTCGTCGAGGTAGCGCAGCCTCCTCTCCCTTATCAACGCGTAGTCCTCGTCGCCGAGCTCGTCGGGCTCCGCATCGAGGAGGAACGTGTCGAAGAGCCACCTCTCCACCGGGTCGCCCTTGCCGTAGCGGATGGGCTCCTCCATCTCGTAGATCTTCACGTCCGTGTCGGGGTCCTTCTTGAGGCTCTCGAGGAACCTCATGGAGAACCCCCGCCCCGCGCCCTCGTAGCCGTGGATGGTCGTGGCGAAGATGGTCCTGTCGAACTTCCCGTGTGCGGCGTACAGTATGGGGAGGGGCACCGCCGCCGCCTCGTCGATGGCCACTATGTCGGCTCTCTCCCGCTTCAACAGCTGATAGGGAGTTATGAAGTCGACGAATATGCCCTTGGCCTTGACCGACCTGATCTCCCCCCCTTCCTTCTCGACGCCGGGCTTGTAGCCCAGCGCCTTGAGGCCCTTGAGGAGGAACTCGGCGAGGGTCTGCAGGTTGGGGTACTCCATGGCGCTCACCACCAGCTGCACCTGCGACTTCGCCTTCCTGAGCCGATGCCCGAGCCCCGCCAGGCCCAGGCCGAGCGCGGCGCTTTTGCCCCTGCCCCTGTCCGCGATCACCACCAAGGCCTGCTTCCGCCTCGGCTTCTCGTAGAGGCCCTCCATCATGCGGAGGACCTCCACCTGGTCTTGCGTAGCGGCGAGCTGGTAGATCTTGACGGGTATAACCGCCTTCTCGGGCGTCTTGACCTCCGGCTTGACCCACTCGGGAGGCTCGGACGAGGGCCTCCTCAACACCTCCCCCCTCTCCGCGTCGTATATCACTATGCCGTCGTGCTCCCAGAGCTTCCTCCAGAACCTCTCCTTCATCCTATGCCTCACGTCGTTCGGCCTGTACTGCGGCACCAGTAGCGTCGCCTGGAACTTGGTTATGTAGGACCGCCAGACCTCCAGCGGCGGGACCGCCAAGACGTATAGGCCGCCCCCCGCCACGACTCCCCCGAGCCTCCCCACGTCGTTGGGCTTCAGATCGTTGACGAGATCCAGGACCGCGAAGTCGTAGGTGGTCCCCAGAAGCCTCGGCGTGTCCTTATACGGCCTGAACTCCACCTCGAGCGACGAGCCCTCGAGGAGGTCCCTGACGTAGTTCTGCCTCCTGTTGGCGTCGGCGTATTCGGGCTGGAACATATAGAGCCCCCGCCCGCCCCCCGCGACGGATTCGAACGCCCTCAAGGCGTCCGCCACCGCCTCGGCCACCTTCCGGTCGTCCGTCCCGACGATCGCGGCGAGCCTCCGGTGGCGGGCCCTCCTGGCCTTAACGAGCTCCTCCGCCAGCTCCACTTTCAGCACTGCCGCCCCTCCCAGCGGGGTTAAAACCTTTCCGCGTCGAGCGGACGACGCGGCAACGCCAGGCCTGGAGCCAGGTCCGCGGGGACCGGCCCGCGAAAACGCCGCGACGGTCGGCAACGGCCGGAGCGCGCCTCAGCCGAAGTGGGACATCAGCTCCGCCAGCTGCTCCCTCGTCAGCTCCAGCGGAGCCTCTGAGGGCGATCTGCCGCCGATCAGTCTGGCCACCTCCTCCTCGTACGCCGGCAGGTCCTCCCTTCTGTAGAACACCCCTATGGGTATCTTGCCGTAGGGGTCGAGCGTGGGCCACTCGAGGGCTCTCCTGTACGCCTGCTCGAAGTCGGCGGGGTCGTGGCCGGCCGACTCCAGCTTGTACACACGCGCTCTGAACCAGTCGTAGGTGTTTATGCGGTTGAACGTGACGCAGGGGCTCAAGACGTCGACGAACGCGAATCCTCTATGCCTCAAGGCCTCCGAGACTATCTGCGCCAGATGCGCCACGTCGCCGCTGAAGCCCCTCGCGACGAAGGTGGCCCCGGCCGAGAGGGCCAGCGCCAGGGGGTTTACGGGCGAGTCTATGGAGCCGTAGGGCGTGGTCTTGGTCTTGACGCCCTTGAGGGTGGTCGGCGACATCTGGCCCGTCGTGAGGCCGTAGACCTGGTTGTTGGAGACGATGTAGACAACCCCCACGTTGCGCCTAGCGGCGTGCAGGAAGTGGTTGAGGCCTATGCCGTAGCCGTCGCCGTCTCCGCCCACCCCTATCACGGTCAGCCTGGGGTTCGATATCTTTATGGCTGTGGCCACGGGGAGTATGCGGCCGTGTATGCCGTGCACGCCGTAGGTCTTCATGAAGTGGGGCAGCTGCGAGGAACAGCCTATTCCGGACACCAAGACCACGTCCTCGTTCCTCGCCCCCACCTCGGCGAGGGCTCTCCTCAGAGCCTCCAGTATGCCGTAGTCCCCGCAGCCCGGGCACCAGATGGGGGCCCTCGCCGCGGCGAAATCCATGGGCTTCCTGTCGACTTGGACTTTGACCGACGCCATGGCTACACCAGCTCGGACAGCTCGTCCACGCTGAAGGGCTCGCCCCACCACTTAAGCACCTTCCTCTTGAACTCGACGCCCAGCTCCCTCTTGAGGTAGAGCGCCAGTTGCCCCTCGCGGTTCAGCTCCACGTCTATCAAGGCCCTTCCGCCGTCCAGCGCCTTGGCCGCCGCCTCTCTGTTCAGCGGATAGAGATCTCTGAAGACCACCGCGCCGAGGTCGCGCCGCTGGGACAGGAGGTCCAGCACAGGCATGGCGGTGGAGCCCCACGCCACCAGGGCGATCTCCCCCGAGCCGAAGGAGGCCGGCCCCTCCATCTCCTCGGCCACCTTTGCGAGCTTCCTCATCCTCTTGTCGTGCATGGCCCTCCTGACCTCGGGCAGATGTCTGTCTGTTATTACGTCGCCCCGCTCGTCGTGTTCGTCGCTCGTCGCGACGTGCATGCCGCCGGGGATCCCCGGCACCGTCCTCGGCGACACTCCGTCGTCCGTCAGCTTGTAGCGCTTGTACTCCTCCCAGACCACGGGGGAGGTGACCAGCTGCCCCCTCTCTATCTTGAACCTGCCCCAGTCTATATCGTCCACGGTCGCGAGGGACTCGTTGAAGTAGAGGTCTGTGAGCACGACGACCGGCATCTGGTACTTCTCCGCTATGTTGAAGGCCTTGGCGGCGGCGTATAGGCCGTCCTCTATGCTGTACGGCGCAATGACGGCGTGGGGGTACTCGCCGTGCGACGGAGCCAGAGACATGAGCAGATCCGCCTGCTCCGTCTCCGTGGGGAGGCCGGTGCTCGGGCCGCCCCTCTGGCTCAAGAAGACCACGGCCGGCGTCTCGATCATGGCCGCGAGGCCGAAGCCCTCGTGCATGAGGTCGAAGCCGCCTCCCGACGTGCCCGTGGCCGCCCTGACCCCCGCGAAGGAGGCCCCCACGACCATGTTCATGGCCGCTATCTCGTCCTCGGCCTGGACCACGGCGACGCCGAACTTGGGGCCGGCCTCGGCCAGGAAGTGCATTATGGGGCTGGCCGGAGTCATGGGGTAGGCCGCGTAGAACCTCATGCCGGCCAGTATGGAGCCCACGGCCAACGCCTCCGCCCCCGACATGAGCAGCCGCCTCTCGCCGGCCCTGGAGAGCCCCCAGACGCTCCCCGCGGCCTTGACGGCGTGGCGCATCCCCATCTCGGCCGCCTGTATGTTCTGCTCCGCTATCTTCTCGCCCTTCTCGCCGAACTCCCTCCTGAGCAGCTCCGCGAGGATCGACAGATCGACGCCGAGAAGCCCCATGAGGGCTCCCACGGCGACTGTGTTCCTCATTATCTTGTTGCCTGCCTTCAAGGCGTATTCCGTCAGCGGGACGGGGACCTCGCCGGCGCGTTGCGGGCTCTGCCTATCCGCCGCGTCGTAGATGACGTATCTGGCCCTCCCCTCGTAGGCCGCCAGGGCGTTTTTGTTGAGCGCCACGAGGACGTCGTAGGAGTTCCAGTTGCCGTGGCTGTATATCTTCCTGTCGGAGGCCCTGATCTGGTAGAACATGGCGGGGTTCCCCTTTATTATCGAGGCGTACTGGCGGAACGCAAAGACGTGGTAGCCAAGCCTCGCGAGGGAAAGAGCCACGAGCCTGCCGGCGGACTCCACCCCCTCGCCCTGGGCGCCGCTTATTCTGATCGTGACGTCCATGTAGCTGATTCCGTTTTTCATTAATATTAATTATGGAATCTGCTTCAAGCCGTAACGAGCGCCGCATCCCGGTATATATCAATGCGCCGGGCGTATGTACGGACAGATCGGCGGAGGCCCCTCCGCAGTCCCTCTAGGCAACTTCCCGGCGCACCAAATATAAAGGTTTGGCGACGGCGTAGTTCACGGCGTGAACGGACAAGTTCACTGGGCAAACCGCGCCGTGAACCCGACGGATCCTTTTATATGCTGGGACTCACGCCCCCATGATCTTGCTCGACTACGACCCGGCGTCCGGCACAGCACTCATCTCGACGGGGAAGGCCCGCTGCGGCCAGCTGGAGGTCAGGCACGTGGCCGTACCCCGCCCCCCGGTCGCCCCCCCAGCGGTGGTGGACGTCATAAGGTCGCCCAACGGAGGCGTTGCGCTGGTGGGCGCCTCGCCCACCTCAGAGGAGGAAATAGTGCTCGACAACGCGGACCAGGCCATAGAGGGCGAGATAAGCCGCGGCCGCCTCCGGGGCGTGGTCTGCAACAGGGAGGTGGACATCAAGGTCTACGCCCCCTACAGAGGGCCCGCGCTGGCGTTGGTGCCCGTCAGGAGGATAGGAAAGATGCCGAAAGCCGTAGTCCGCCTATTGGTCTACAGACCAGCCCTGCCCTAGCCCGGCAACCCCGCCGCACCCGGACGTCACGAGCCTACGCAGAGCCGCCAGAGCACCGCCGAGGGGGCTCCCATTCGCGCGGCTTAGAGCGGATACAGGGCCGGCACGTCGGCCTGGCAACAAGGACTACGGACATGCTACCAGTCACGGCCTTCATAACAGGCGGCAGAGGCAAGAACCCGCATCGGACAGCGGCCTCGTTGAGATTTCTTAAAACACGTACATCCGTATCTACATGAATAAGCTTATCCTCTCCGTATCGAGAGATGTGGCCGAGAGGGCCAAGGCGCGGGCGAGGCGGCTAGGCTCGTTGAGCGCTGTCGTAGAGGACTTTCTCTGGACCCTAGACGGCGAGGGGCTTGCCGACGTTCTCTGCAGGGACCTTGACCTGGAATGCGGCCTCCTGCTGTCTCCGGGGGAGGTGGCGGCCGGTCGGCCGAGGGCCGTCGGCCCCCCTGCCTCTGGGCTAGTCGCCGAGCTGCGCAGAGAGCGCTACGATGATATATCTTGACACCAGCGCCTTGGTTAAACGCTACGTCCAGGAGGAAACCCAAGTGGTCGATAGGCTTTTCGACTCGGCTTATAGAGGATCCGCAGTTCTGGTGACCTCCGCGCTCAACCTAGGCGAGGCCTCCTCGGTCTAGAAAGGCCAGGCGGGGGGAGCTGTCAAGCGACGTCAAGGCGGCGGTCTCGCTCATGTTGAGGGAAGTCAGGACGTTAGCCCGTCTGGGAAGCTTCGTCGTGGTGCCGCTGGTGGGGAAGGTCATGAGGGAATCCATCGCCGTGGTGCTTCGGCACCACGTCTACGTAGTGGACGCGTTGCAAGTCGCGAGCTGTAAGTACGTGAACTGCGAGGCGTTCTACACAGCCGACAAAGAGCTGGCCGAAATAGCCGAGGCGGAGGATGTGGCCTCGGTGCTCCTAGGCCGGCGGCCGCCTAGCCGCGCATTCCCCGGAGACCCCGTTACCGCGTCAAACTCCTCACAAGGCGGAGCCGCCTTGCCCTCTGCGGCCTTCAACGGACGATGCGCGCCTCAGCCCGCCCCTCTCCACCTTTTTACGCCTATCATGCCCTCCTGAGGTGCTCAAAGAGCTGGCATCCCCTCCTAGGGGGCAGGCTTTCTATCTGCGGCCCCGCTCCGCCGCGGAACATGCGCGGAGGCCCGTGGCCGTCCACAGAATTGGGGCGAGGGGATGAGCGCTTCAGGGAAGCCGCAGCCGGTCCACGGTCCCCTCAACACGCCGAAGCCGGACCTCTGTCAAGCCTTTGTTGCGTCGAAATAGCTAAAACTAAAAAATAGGGAGGTCGGAGTCTGCATGGCCGTCGTGATCACCTCGGGGAGGGCGCACAAGGCTGAGCTGTTGGTCAAAATATTGCTCAAACACGGCGTGGAGCCCGTCTATCTGCCCGTCCTCAAGGTGGAGGAGGCGGGAGGCGACGTCGCGTCCTTTGTGAGGCAGATCGAGGGCTTCCACGCCTTCATATTCATGACCGGCCAGTCGGCCTTCGGCCTTGCCAACCTGGCAAGGTCCGCCGGCGTATACGACCAGCTCAGAGAGAGGCTGAGGGCCATGGAGGTGTACTGCCGCGGCTCCAAGGCGGCGGGCAACGTCAAGGCCCACTTCGGCGTCGAGTGCAGGGCGACGTACGAGACCAGCGACGAGCTCCTGCGGGCCGTGGGCCCCAGGCTGGTCGGGAGGAAGGTCGCCGTCTCCTTCCACGGGGTGGTGGACACGGAGTTCCTAGAGGAGCTGAGGAAGACCGCGGCCGAGGTGGCCTACGTACAGACCTACCGCAGCGAGGAGACCGACAACGCCAAGGCCGTGGCGGACCTCGTGCTCAGAGGCGAATGCTCCCTCGTTGTCTTCACGAGCGGCGTCGCGGTAGACGCCTTCTTCAACTCCCTAGACGAGGGCATCCGCGCCAAGGTGGCGGAGGCGCTGAACAAGGGGACCTGCAGGGCGGCCTCCATAGGCCCAGTCACCTCGGACGGTCTGGCTAAGTGGGGCGTGACGCCCGCGGTGGTGCCCGAGAAGCCCTTCCTGGCGTATCTAGGCCAGGCCATAGTAAACTACCTGCAGGCGCGGCGGGCCGCGGCCAGTGTCTAGCTTGGAACTCCGGTTCGAGGGCGTGTTGCCGGGGCCGCCGCGGAGGAACGTGGAGGAGATAGCTAGGTGCCTAGGCTGGAGCTACGAGGGCGTCGAGGCGGGGTGGCACGTCCTCGCCATCCCGCTAGACGTGCCCCTCCTCAAGGCCCCCAAGGTGTACATAAGGGAGGAGCCGGGCCGCTACGTCGGGCGCGGCGCTGTGCCGGCGGGCGAGCTGACCTTCGAGATCAGAATAGAGAGAGTGGGCGGAACGTATAGGTGGGTCTTCCAGGGCATCCAGAGAGGCGCCGTCAACATGCTGGACAGACAGTTCTTCGAAAGTCTGGCGGGGCGCATCGTCGAGAGGGTCGCCGCCTGCCTCTGACGACTGAGGAGCTCGGCCGCATAGAGCTGGTCTCAGCTGTTATCAGCGCTCTACATGCGGGAGGCGCGAAGCCGGTCCCGCCGAAGCCGTCGAACCTGAGAAACGCCTACAAAGCTGCCGATCTGGACGCCTTCCCCTCGATACGCGCGGCGTACGATTAAAAGGCATTAAAAGGCGCGGCTGGATGGAAAATTGCATGGAATACCTTGAAAAAGCCTTTGAAATTCTCGGAGCGACGAGGCGTTACCTTAATGAGGCATATAAGCTCGTCGAGAAGGAGGATTATATTGATGCGTGCGAGAAAATTTGGGCCGCGGTGAAACATGCAACCACCGCGCTGACCCTCGCGTTGCTGGGCGTGAGCGAGCCGCCTAAGGGGATCAGTTGGAGGGAGTTCGTAAAGAACGCGTTGATTAAGGCAGGCGTCGGCAATGAAGAGGCGGAGAAATGGGCTGCGTACTTCATAGATGTGAGGAGCAGATTACACGGAGAATGTTTCTATGGCCTAATATATGAGGAGAGGGAACACCGCCCCCTTATGGATAAGGCCGGAAGTTACGTAGGTCTTGTGGAGGAGATTATCGGACGGCGCACTGCGAAGGAGTCTTTGGGAGGCGCCGCCTAAGGATGAACGGCCGTCTGCGGTCCAACCGGCGTCTACGTCGCCTCTTTTAGCCCCGGCGATCATGTTGCGTCGTCAAGCAGAGCCTCGGCGTCGCCGGCTACCGCCGGAGGGCCGCGCCGTCCACCCGGGGCCAGGGAGACCATAGACTGCCTCAGATAAAAGGCGGCGTCTTAAGCGCATATCCCGCCTCGGATGACAAGCCTCCGCTCCACGTCTCGGAAAAGCAGCATGGGTGGTAGAGCCGCGCGCGCCTCTATCCGCCGACACGGCGATGATATGGGTACCAACCTTTTTTAAGTTGCAACGATGGGAATAAGTGGTTCCTCGGCTCGTTGTTTCCTCATTTAGGGGCATGTCCGGCAAGACGATCATATCGATTGCTTTGATGTATGGACTTCAGCGGAGAGGCCTTAGGGTGGCGCCGTTCAAGGTCGGGCCGGACTACATAGACCCCACATACCACGCGGCGGCGACCGGGAGGCCCAGCAGGAACTTGGACGTGGTCCTGATGGGCGAGAGGGGGATCGCCGAGAGGTTCCTCAAGTACTCCGCCGGGGCGGACGTCGCGGTGATAGAGGGCGTGCTGGGCCTTTACGACTCGGTGGACGGGGTCTCCGAGCTGGGCTCCACGGCGCAGGTGGCCAAGTTGCTGAAGGCCCCCGTGGTCCTCGTCCTCAACGGGGAAAGGATAAACAGAACCTTGAGGGCCGTCGTGAGGGGCCTCAAGTCCTTCGACCCGGCCGTCCAGATCCCCGCGGTCATACTCACCAACGTCACCGAGAGGCAGGCCGCCAAGCTGGCCAAGTCCCTGCCGGAGGAGGGCGTGGAGGTCCTCGGCGCAGTCCCCAAGGACAGCAAAATCGCCGAGGCCTTCTCCTACCGCCACCTCGGCTTGACGCCTGTGCCGGAGCGGGACGACAAGGCCGCTATAATAGACGTCGTCGAGAAGTACGTGCTGCCCCACATAGACGTGGACCGGGTCGTGGAGGTGGCCAAGTCCGCTGGGGATCTGCCCTGGGCGGATGCGCCGCAGCCCGACACCGCCGGAGGCGGCGGCTGCAGAATCGGCATATTTTTCGACAGAGCCTTCACCTTCTACTACCCAGAGGTCTTCGAGGCGGCCAAGTCGCTGGGCTCCGTCGAGTTCATAGACTCCCTCAGCCACAGCTCCCTGCCCGACGTCGACGCGGTCTTCATAGGCGGCGGCTTCCCCGAGGTCTTCGCCGCGGACCTATCCCGGAACAAGCCCCTCTTCGCCTCGCTGAGGAGGTACGTGGAGCGGGGAGGCAGACTCTACGCCGAATGCGGCGGCCTCATGTACCTCACCTCGTCCATAGTGATAGACGGCGAGGAGTACGAAATGGCAGATCTAATAGACGCCGTGACGGTCATGCTGAAGAGGCCCGTGGGCAAGGGCTACGTCTGGGGCAGGGTGGTGGGGAGGACCCCCGTGGCGCAGCCCGGCGCCGAGATAAAGGGACACGAGTTCCACCACTCCAAGCTCGTGCTGAGGGAGAAGGTGGACGCAGCCATAAAGCTGGAGCGTGGAGTCGGCATAGGCGGCGGCGTAGACGGCATAGTCAAAGGCAACATGCACGCCCAGTACACCCACATACACCCGTACACCTACAACGTCCTCGCCGCCCTCTGCAGACGCGCCGCAGTGTAGCGCCAACGCGGACGTCCGCACGTATAGGTGGCCACTCGTAAAACACAGGTCTTCACGTGAAGACTGACCAGCCTCACAAGCCCAGTGGTCCGCGGACAGCTGACGCCCCCGGTGCCCGTCTGCGCTCACGCGTGGAAACCTGCCGCGACGTCTTCGCCCGTGTCCGTCTCAGCCCCTCGTTCCCCAGCGCCTGCTCTACGCCGTCGAATTCCAAGGACGTCAGCATAAGGACAGCTTTTTAAGAGAGGAGCCGCAACGTACGTGGACCCTCTCTCGTTGCTTCGCCAACGTGCGTCTAGGTTGGGTAAGGACCCTGAGGCGTACCTCCTGGAGCTTCTGAGCAGAGACGTCGATCCCGGCGAGAGGGTCGAGATGTATCTTGCGGCTTCTAGATGGTTTTGGGAGGAGGGCACGAGGCTTCTTGAAGCTGGGGACGTCAGGCAGGCCTCCGAGAGGCTTTGGAACGCCGTGGTTCAGTCCGTGAAGGCGTACGCCGAGGCTGTGGGCATGCCCCATGACAGTCATAGGTTGATATGGGCCGCCGTGAGGAGGCTGGCGAGGGACGACGCGGAGGTCCTAACGCTCTTCGCCGCCGTTGAACAGCTCCACATAAACTTCTACGAGGGCCACCTGGAGAAGAGCGACGTGGAGCACCTGGCTAAAAAGGCGAGGCATATCATCGAATATGTGGAGGGGCTGCTGGGCGGGAGGCGGTAGGTCTTACTCAGCGGGTGGTAGGCAAGTATATAAGAGCGTATATAGGCATGTAAGATGCCTCTGTATGTGGTGGGCGCGGGGCCTGGCGATCCTAAGCTCCTCACCGTCAGGGCTGTGGAGCTCCTGAGGGGGGCCGACGTGGTTGCGTACGGCGACTTGGTTCCCGAGGAGATTGCCGCCTTGGCGCCGAACGCCGTGAAAGTGAGGATCGGCCACAGGAGGGAGGACCACCAGAAGGCCGTGGCGGCGTTGGTGGAGGAGGCGCGGCTTAAGAATGTGGTGGTCCTAAAGAACGGGGACCCCACGGTGTTTGGGCGGGGCATCGAGATATGCAGAGAGGCGGAGAGGAGGGGGGTGACCTGCGAGGTGGTGCCCGGCGTCAGCTCCTTCACGGCCGCCGCTGCGCTGTATGGGGTCGAGCTCACAAACGGGAGGGACCTCCGCCACGTGGCCCTCCTCGCCTATCCACACTTCGGGCCCGACGTGCTTAGGCAGGTTAGGGCAGACACCGTGGTCGTCTTCATGATGGGGAACAGGCTCGCCGAGGCCGCCGCGGCGATCAAGGAGACGTGTCCAGCCGGCGAGGTGCACCTCTGCGTCAACGTGTCGCGGGGAGGCTGGTGCCGCGAGGTCGACGTGGAGAAGCTCCCCGCGCTTCAGCCCCAGGGGCCGGCGCTCCTGATAGTGCGCCGGTGCGGCGACAATATTAATATCTGAGACGTTAATAAGACTTAAAGCCGGAGACGCCGGTCGCCGCATGGCCGTTGCCAAGTCGATAAAAATCTCGGGGGCGCATTGCCTAGGCCCCGTGGAGCTCAAGAAGGCGATCGCCGATGTGCCGGTCGGCGGACTGCTGGAGGTCATCACGAACGACGTGTGCGCCAAGGGGGACGTACCCGCCTGGTGCCGCTTCACGAGAAACGAGCTAGTGGAGTTCCAGGAGCTCGGAGACGGCTGGATGCGGTTTGTGATAAGGCGGACCCGGTGACCTGCGCCCTAGTGCTCAGCGACAATCCGCAGGCTGTCGAGTTGCTGAGGCTCTTCAAGCCGGACCGCATCTTCCTGGCCTACGAAGGCAGGAAGTTGCTGGAGGCGCTTAAGGAGTTCAACGTGGCTGTCTGCACCTACCTCCCCTTCGACGTGCCGCCGGGCGTAAAAACCGCAGGTCCCCTAACCTTCTTGGAGATGTGCTACGGGGAGCCCGTTCTGGTTCTGTGAGCCGCGAAATAGTCGCCGTCGTCGTGGAGGACGCCCGGCGTTGCGTTGAGGAGGTCCTCTTCGAGCTCGTCTGCACGTGCAACGTCAAGGCCCTGGCCATAGCCGACAACGGCGTCGTGGCGCTCCCGCGCAAATGGGCCGGCAAAACGCTTGAGGAGACAAGGGCCGAGTGCGGCGTCTGCCTAGAGGTCGTGGACAGCCGCAGGCAGTACCTCCTCGTGTTCTTCACCCTAAGGATAGGCCTCCAGAACCTAGCCGAGATAGTGGCGAGGGCTTGCGGAGGCACCGTCAAAGGAGAAGCAGTCTAAAACTATAGTACGTCGATGAATAAGGCTAGTAGATAGGCCTTTTATCCATCGTCGGTTCTCAGAGGCTTGCGGCAGGTCCAAATTTAGGCCCTATCGGGGATTCGGGATACGGCCGATTAAAGGATTGTAGAAGCCGGCCGTATGCTTCTGGAGGCTTTAGGAGGTGGAAGGGTCGGCATAGTTAGAGATGGCAGGGGAAAGGTCGTGGGCCTTCTGATGGAGGGCGGGGACCGTAGCGCGTCAATTCAGTATTGGCTAAAGCCCCAGCTGTTAAGGAGAGGGATACCGCTGGACGAGATTGAGAAAAGCTGAGATATCCCATGGGGCTGGACATGGGCGCAAGGCAGCCGGCGAGATAGCCACAGGCGCCTTGGCCGAGGCCCTGATGGAGCCGAGAGGAGGCACCGGGAGGCCGCTGTCGGCTGAAAAAACCGCGCCCTCCTCGCGGAGATCCTCGGCGGCAGAATCTCCCACAGATGCCCGCCTAAGATTGAGGCGTGAGATCTCCGCATGCTAACACCGGAGGGAAATAGGTGAGGTTGTAGACAATCCGGGGAGCCACCGCGGACCTCAGCCTCTCCGCAACGTCGCGGTCTATGAAAATGACCGTGTGGGGCCACGCCATGGGGGTCTCGATCTTCCTCTCCACGGCGAGGGTATCCACGTCGACGACATATACGGCCCCGCCCAGTATGTCTGTGACGTAGACCCGCGAACAGTCCCTATCGGCGAAGACGCCCCAGGGGGCCTTCCCAAGTCTGAGGACGCCCAGCGGCTTTAAATCCGGCGTGGACAATACATATAGGGAGCCCTCGAGCGGCGATGTGGCGAAGAGCTTGCCTCTACACACAGCAAGCCCCGGAAGGCCTGGAGGTAACGCAGAGGTGGAGTAGTAGGAGACGGCGTTGCCCTTGAGATCCATGGCCACCAGGTAGGAATGGGCGTGGATAGTTATGGGGGAGAGGACATATCCAGGCTCTATGGCGTGCCCCTCGCCGTATATGTAGACGCCGTCTGTAGCGATCATGTGGAAAGAGAGATAGGTAAAAGCGGAGCGGGTCGTGGGCGTTGACGTAGGGCATCCAAGTGGCGCGGATTATTCGGCCCCTCCGCGCAGGAAGCCGAGGAAAAATATGTATGGGGGGATATGAAAAATGTCTTAACGTTGGCAAGAACCGAGCTTCTTTAGCACCGCTATTAGGAAGCCCAGGCCTTTCTGCACCTCGGGATCCCTCAGCACGGAGAGCAGGCCGAAGAGGCCCACGGGCTTGGCGTCCTCAGCGGTGGCCAAGGCGTGGGTAAGGCAGTCGATCTTGGAGGTATCTAGGGCCAGGTTTGTGCCCGCCACCAACGCCACCTCCTGCAGCTTGCCCACCTTCTCCATGAAGTCCCTGGTGAGGAGGCCCTCTGTTAGGAAGCGCAGAGAAGCCGCGGCGTTTAGCAAGTCGTCGAGCACCCCGCTGCGCTTGAATTCAAACAGAGTGTTGACCAGCTCCTTGATTACATCTATGTGCTCCACTATGGCGCTTAGGGCGTCCACCGTCTTCTCCTCCTGCAACAGGTCGAGCAGCTTATTCAGCTTCTCCTCGGCGCCCGCGCTCATAGCCCGCACCTAATTGCGGACCATATGGAGTAGTTGGTCATGTCCTTCAGCCTTAGGAAGAAGCGGCTGGGCGGCGGCGGGTATTTGGCCGGGTTCTCGTAGTTCCAAGAGACCTGGGTGGCCTCCTCGAAGCCGGTCAGTATGAAGCATATGACCCTCCCGTTGTACTTGGTGTCGGCATGGCCCAGCTGGATCTCCTCGGCGATGCGCGAGGCCACAACCTCGCTCTGGAAGTGCGCCACGGCGCCGGCCTTGGGCACCGGGAGGTTGGTGGCGTCGCCCAGCGCCATCTCCGCCCCCGTGGCGCCCTGGGCCTGTATCTGAAGCGTGTTTTTGTCCACGGGCACCCAGCCCGCCTGGTCCCCTATGCCGGACTTGACCACCACCTCCGCGCCGCCGTGCGGCGGCACGGCCACCACCAAGTCGGCCTTTATCTCCTCCGGGCCGGAGACCCTGCCGGGCTCTATGGCGTTTATCTGGAACTTGGTCCTGTATTCGAAGCCCCAGAGCTTAAGCTGCTCCTCGAGGAACTTGTTGACCTGAGGCTGGGCGTGGAGGTGCGGAGCCACGGTCGTGAACACGACCTTGGTCTTGGCCCTGAGGCCCGTGGCCATTAGGTAGTCGTTGAGCAGGCCCAGGAACTCGTAGGGCGCCACGGGGCATTTATACGGCGTTGAGGTCACGGAGACTACGACTGTGCCGCCGTTGAACCTGGGCAGGGCCTCTCTGAGCCTCCTGGCGCCCTCGTAGGTCCACGGGGTATGCCAGGCCTGGCCGAAGCCGGGAAGCGCCTCGGTCTTCACCACGGCGCCGGTGGCCGCCACGAGGTAGTCGTACCTAAGCTCCTTCCCCGACTGGAGGACCACCTTCCTATTCGGCAGGTCGATCTTGGCCGCCGGCTCCCTCTCCACCCTCACCAGCGGCGATATCAATTTGTTTACAGGCCTGAACATCACGTCGGGCGGTAGCTCCGAGAACGGGACGTAGAGGAACCCCGGCTGATAGACTTGTTTTTCCTGAGGCTCCACCAGGGTGATCGAGACCTCGCCCCTCCTCACCTCGGAGGCCAGCTTCGACGTCAGCTTGTTGGCCGTGAACAGACCCCCGACGCCTCCTCCCACTATTACGACGGACTTGGGCATGTGGACGCACAATCGAATTCGATTTAAGCGTTATTAACACCTCTATGTTTAATAATAAAGATGGATTTCTTTAGAACTAATTTTTGTCTAGAACGTCAACAGCAGACATCCCTTTTCAACGGCGCGGCTGGGGTTGCCATATGGAGCGGGCTCGACGTCGTGGCGAGGTCGTCGACTATGTTGCGGCCCTCCGCGTATCTGGCGCACGCGGGATCGACAGCCCATGCCGCGAGCTCGTTCACCGTCTTCATCGCCAAAGAAGGACGCAGTCGAACTGCCCATGGGTCCAAGACATACGTGGAGACTATCGCGCCGTTGGGCCTCGCGCCGCCGGAAACCGTTGTAGCCACCGCCTTCTCAGCCTCCCTCCGCGGAGCGGCCCTAACCGCCGCAGCAGCTCAGCTTCGACGGGTCCGTGTAGAAGGCCAGGGCGGCTAGGCGCGCCGCCTCGCCGAGCGAGGGGAAGCTGGGCAGGAACTCCACGAGGTCGTCCACGGCGAGCCCCATCTGTATGGCGAGTGCGAAGAGGTTTATCACCTCCTCGGCCTCGGGAGCGGCGACGAGGGCCCCCGCGATTTTGCCCCGCTTCACAGACACCCTCCAGGTCTCCGGGTAGGTGTTGATCTTTATGAAGCCCCTCAGCTGCCCCTTGGTCCATGCGGCGGCCACCGCATCCACGGGCGCCGCCCTGCACCTACACCCTATGCCCCCTCTTATCATGTCCTCCTCCCTGAGGCCCACAGCCGCCACGGGCGGGTCCGTGAAGACGACCCTGGGCACGGCCAGGGGGTTGAATCTGGCGTCTCCCCCCAGGGCGTTCACCGCCGCCGTCACGCCCTGCCTCGCCGCGGCGTTCTCCAGATACCGCACGCCCCACAGACCTCCGGTCACGTCCCCCGCGGCGTAGACGCCGGGTAGGGAGGTCTCCATCCTCTCGTCCACCTCAACCCCGCCGTGGGGGCCGAGCCTCAGGAGCCCGCCCAGCGGCTCCACGTTGGGGATCCGGCCGGCCGCGACGAAGACCGCCTCGGCCGCCACAGCGCCGCCCGTATGCCTCACCTCCACGCCGCCGTCCTTGGCCTCGACGGCGGTTGCCTCGCCCCTCACGAGCCCCACGCCCTCCTCCCGCAGCAGCTCCTCCACGAACTTGGAGGCAACCTCCTCCTCGTATTTAAGGAGCGCGGATCTGTAGATCACCCACGTCTTCACGCCCAGCCTGGCCAGCGCCTGGGCCAGCTCCACGGCCACCGCGCCTCCGCCTATGAAGACGACGGAGGAGGGCATGCGCCCCGCCGAGAAGAACTCCTCGTTTGTGAAGGCCAGGCCCCGCCTGAAGGCCTCCTGCAGGCCCTTGATCCCGGGGATCCGCGGCCTAGACCCCGTGGCCACGATTATCCTCCTGCCCTCCAGCGCCCTCCCGCCCACCTCGACCTCCCGCGCGCTCCTCAGCCTCCCATGGCCCTCCACCACCTCCACGTCGTAGTACGCCAGGACGTCTTCATACTTCTCCTTCCTAAGCCTATCCACCACCTCCCGCATATGCGCCATCAGCGCCTCCCCATCCACCTCCACCTTGGCGGAAAGCCCCCTGAAGTACGGCCTCTCAGCCGCCCTCCTCAACGCGGCGGCCCTCATTAGAAACTTGCTGGGGACGCACCCCACGTTCACGCAAGTGCCGCCCAGCCTCCCCGCGTTCACAAGGGCGACCTCGGCGCCTAGCTGAGCCGCCTTAACCGCCGCGGCGACGCCCGCGCTACCGCCGCCCAGGACAACCACGTCATACATACAGCTAGGGCTCCGCACGGCTTTAAAAACCTTCGGAAAAGGGGGCCTACCACCTTGCACTACCGAACTCAGCCGACGATCTGCGTGTACAGCCTCCAATTAAGGGCTCAAGTCGCCGCATTCTTCACAGAGTTTAGGAAATAAAGGATTAATAGAGCCATCGGGGAACGGTCGATGTTGGCGGTGAGTTACGACAAGGCGGTTTCCACCTTATGCCTGTGCGACGTGGTGGCGTATATAAAGGCTAGGGAGGGCCGGGTGGTGTTCCCGAAGGAGCACGCCGGCAGGAGGCTCGAGGAGGTGGTTGCGGCCTTCCGCGGGGTGAAGCTTACGGCGGAGAGAGGCGGCTTCACCCACGTCTTCGTCGTGAGGCCGTCCGCCGTGAAGAAGAAGCTCAAACCCGTTGCCGCCCCGGCGTAAACTTCCAAGTGCACACTTGAAATAAAAGATTTTTTTCCACAGTTTCACAAACTTGCATGCTGAAGTTGATTTCTGCCTGCCGCCTCGATAGGGACCAGCTGCTCTCCGAGGTTCTGCGATATATAATACTCAGGGGGCCCGCGACGGCCTACAGAATCGCGCGAGACCTCAACCTGCACTTCACCCAGGCGTACAGAAAGGCGTCCCGGCTGGAGCGCTTCGGCATGGCGAGGCGGGCGGCCAGCCATAGAGGCAGTATGTTCGAGGCCACCGAGAGGGGTATCGTGATGTGCTACTACTTTGGATGCGCCAACTGGGAGGTTTTGATAGACAAGCTGGCGGCGCGGCACAAGCTCCCCAGGCCGGTCTTGAGGGCGTTCCTAGACGCGTACCTCGACCACTTCAAGAACGACGTAGCTGTGGACGACATACCCGTCATGGCGTTCTACGCGGCCTATAGGGGGGTGGAGATCCCCGAGGAGCTGGCGTCCGCGGTCGCTAGATTTCTGCCGAGGGCGGCCTACGTTTCTTACTGATTGTTAGCAAGATTTTTTAATACCCAACACGAGGGGCTTATGCCGGTCAAATGCCCAGGGGAGTACCAGGTGGCGGGGAAAAAGGTCCTCCTGGACGAGGACTGCTTTATGCAGAACGCCGAGGACTGGGACGAGAAAGTAGCCGAGTGGCTGGCTAAGGAGGTGGAGAACATACCGCAGATGACGGAGGAGCACTGGAAGCTCGTAAAATACCTCAGGGAGTACTGGGAGACCTACGGGTCGTGTCCCCCCATCAAGATGGTGACCAAGGAGACTGGCTTCTCCCTGGAGAAGATCTATCAGCTGTTCCCCTCGGGCCCAGCCCACGGAGCCTGCAAGGTGGCAGGGGCGCCGAAGCCCACGGGTTGCGTCTAAATGGGCGCTTTTAGATGCGGAAATTTTTTAACTATTTTAGACTACTCAACGGATGCGGATAATTTCGCCGCGGCCTGTAGCAGTTGACGCCCTCCCCTGCCGAGTCCCCGATCTAGAGGTTCTGGACCTCCTCTCCTTTCTCGTGAGAAGGCCCGCCTCTGCGTACAGAGCCGCGGGCGCCCTCGGCCTCTCGCTCTCCACGGCCTACGCGAAGGCCGCGAGGGCGAGGCAACACGGCTTGGTGGAGGCCAGGGGACGTAGCCTCCACGTAACTGCGAGGGGCCTCATATACTGTCTGTGTAAAAACTGCGAGGAGAAACGGCTCGTCCTGGAGAGGCTCATGCAGAGGTTCGAGATAAAGACGGACCCTGCGTGCGTGGAGGCCTACGTGTATCTGTTGCTCAAGGCCCTCGAAGCCCTGTCCATGCCGCTTGAAAAGGCCCCGGTGGAGAAGCTCTGCAGCTCGGCCGCCCTCGTGCTGGCTGTGCTGAGGAAGGCCCCCCTCGGGGAGCTCCCCAAGTTCCTCCAGCTGGACTGGGGGATATATTCGGCGGCCCTCCCGGTGCTTGCCGAGGGCCTGGCCCGGCTCGGCCTCGCCATGGATCTAGGCACGCACTACTACTTCCCCGCCTTCGGTCTCTTGGTCTGCAAGACGCCGTGTGGCGCCAACTGCGCCATAGCCGCCGAGCTCAGACGGGCGAAGAAGAAGATCCGGCTGAATCTCAGGGACTAAAGCCCGGACAGCAACAGCGCGCTCTCTGTGGCGAAGGCCGCGGCTACGCCGGCGGTCAGAGCCGGCCAGAACCTAGGGCTCGACACGCCGCCCAGCTTGGACATGGCGCTGAGATTCACGTGGAGCAGGGCGTAGACGAGCGAGGCCTCGGCCGCCGCGCCGAGCGCGGCGAGGAAAGTCCCGCTATATATGCCGAGGTAGTAGACCGCTGCGCCGGGCATAACGGGCAGGCCGGCCAGAAGGGATAGGCCGGCGAGCAGCCTGAGGTCGGCCCGCGCCTTCCTGTCCCCAATCAGCGGACCGGCTATGCCGAAGCCCTCCGTGGCGTTATGCACGGCGAAGCCCACGGTGAAGAGGAGCGCGTTGGCCGCGGCCCCTGAGAGCAAGGCGCCGGCGATTGCGAAGCCCTCGCCCACGTTGTGGACGCCGTATGCCAGAGCCGTTATGAGGGCCGTGAGGAGAGACTGGGGCATGCCTCCAGCCACTGCCCGCCTCTCGACAGACGAAAGCGGTAGGAGGACGCCTGCAAACACGGCGGTGGTTAGGACCGCGTCTGCCAGAGACAGGCCGTTATGAGGAGGTAGACCACCAAGGCCAGCCCCGCGGCGTATGTGAGGGTACTTGCGAAGAGGAGTAGGTAGTCGCCCGTCAGCGCGGAGGCCGCGAGATTCGCCACAACCACGGCGCCGAAGAAGGGCGCTATGCAGGGAGCCCACATGGCCCCCAGAGACGCGCCCAGCATGAAGTCCCCGATCCTCCCGACGCCCCGCCTGGAGGCCCTATAGGCGGACGTCTGGAGCCTGGAGGCCCAGACCGCGTACGACCTGTTCAGCCTCTCCACAACCAACACGGCCCCCATCGCCACCAGCAGAACTCCGCCCACGGCGTAGAGCGCCGTGCTCGCCGCCTCGCCCGCCCAGGTAGCCGCCGCGGACACCGCAGTCGCTATGGCCGCGTACGACGCGACCATGCCGGCCAGCACGGCCGCCAGCCTACGCCTGGCGAGATATGTCGTGGCGGCGATCGTCAAGACGGGCAACACGCAGGGCGAAAACACGCTGGCGGCGCCTGCGGCGAAGGACAGAGCTATCTGCGCAAGGGCCTGCGGGCCCCCGCCCATGGCCGTCTGCTGCGCCGAGGCCTGCCGCCCGTCCGTGAAGACATGGGTCTCGAGGTATTCGCAGTCAGGGCAGTTCGGCTGATGGATATAGATCAAGACGGGCCCCGGCTTGAGGGCGCCCGCGAAGCTCTGCGCGGAGGTCACCTCCACGAAGTTCAGCTGGCCTATCTGGAGGGTCAGCGCAAGCGCGGCGAGGAGGAGCACGGCTACCGCGGCCCTTATGGATATATACAAATTGATACCTTTATATCCTTTATGGACGTGGAGAAAGTAGAGGCGGGCCCCCTCTCGACCAACACGTACGTCGTGTGCATGGCGGAGGAATGCATCGTGATCGACCCCGGCGGCGACGCGGACGAGGTCCTTGCCCGGCTGCGCGGCAGATCCGTGGCGGCAGTCGTGGCGACCCATCTGCACTTCGACCACGTGGCGGCGGTCCCGGAGCTGGCCGAGGCCACGGGCGCTCCCTTCTACGCGCATCCCGCCGACTAGGCCGCCTACAGGGAGCTCAACGCGGTGGCCGAGGAGTGGGGCTTCCGGATCCCCGACATACCGGAGCCTAAGCCCCTGGGCGCGAGGCTGTGGATATTCGACGTGCTGCACACGCCGGGCCACACGCCGGGGTCCGTCTCCCTTGCGGCCGACGGCGCCGTGTTCACCGGGGACACGCTCTTCTATCAGTCCGTCGGCAGGACGGACCTCCCGCTGGGCGACTGGGGCCAGCTGGTCCAGTCCGTCTGCAGGCTCTACAGCCTTCCGCAGAACTACGTCGTGTACCCCGGACACGGACCCGAGACCTATATAGGGCTGGAGGCGACCGACAACCCCTTCATAAATTCAGGGGTCTGCAAGTCGAGAGGCCGCCGCGCCCCATAATGAGGCCAACCATCAGGTTTGAGGTGTTCCTGCACCCTCTGCCTCCGGTCCCGCGCCGCAAGCCGATCGCCACGTCACCTGCGATCTCAACAAGGCTACACCGTCTCGACCAACGCCGTATCGTTTCTCACATGAAAATCCACTACGCAGGTTTTAATGATGGGCTTGACATCTCGGCGTACGCCCTAACTGGCCAATCAGAGTCACGGGATCGACATCTGAACTCTAATCATATGCAAGGGGGAGGTGGCATGTATAGAGGTTAAGTAGGGGTAACGTTACTGAGGCCGTAATGAGGTGGCTGAGGTAGACAGGTAAGCAAGCCCAGTCCACATGGCCCTCCGCCTGTACTGAGGAGCGGCTATGTTACTGCTACCGTATTCTGACGAGTTCCAGCAGTAGCCTCTGGCTACAGTGGGGCGGTCTGGACGGCGTCTATCCTCTTATTAATCTCGTCGATTCTTCTGTCTGTCTCGTCTATCCCTGTCGAGAGCGACTTCACCACGTCGTCTATTCTACGTCTGGCTCAGAGCGATGGGCGACGTATTAGCTGTCTTCCTCATACCACGCCCAAGTCGTCCCCTCGCGCAATAAAATAAATACTTGAAAACCCTTTTTCATGCGGAGGCTTGCCTTCATCGCATATCTGCTCGTCATCTGGACTTCCTTCACCGGCGCCCTGACGGCGGGCCTCGGCCAAGGGTTCGACTTGGGCACGGCGTGGCCCGGCGCCCTCTCCAAGTTCCTCGCGGCCGTGGCCTCCGGGAGCTTCGAGCCTATCCATAGGTTCTCCACCGTGGCCGCCGGGCTGGCCGTGTTCGCGGCGGCTGTTTGGTACCGGCGGGATGAAGTACGTCCTGCTCGCGGCTGCGGCGATGCAGGCGGTGGTAGGGATTCTGATGTACTTCGGCGCGTTGGCGAGCACGTGGGCCCCGGGGCCCCAGACGGCCCTCACGCGATGTTCGCCCATCTGATGGCCACTATCTCGGCCGTGGCGTACCTAAAGGCCCGCCGCGTTGGTTAGCTGTAGGCTTATGCTCACACGGCCGTGGTAGCTGTATTTTGATAACAAAATTTATATACATCTACGTCTCCATCGGCATGAGCGCGAGACAGGCGCGGGCGAACATAGCCGTGGCGAAGGACGTGGCCGACGAGCTGGCCAGGGTGGCGGAGGAGCGCGGCATGACCCAGTTCGCCCTGGCCTCCGAGCTACTCAGGCTGGGCCTGGAGCTGGTCAAGAACGGCTACGACTCGCAACAGGTCCGCGAGCTCCTCACGTTCTACAAGATGATGTCGGAGCTGGAGATAGTGCCGATTCCCGGCCGTCTCCTCGATAAGATGATAACAGATATGTACAAGATGGACAGCCAGGCGATGGAGCAACTCTGGTGCGAGGCCGGCAGGATGCTGGCAGGGTACATAAAGGCCCTCTTCGGCGATCTGAGCGGCGTCGCCTCGCTGGTGCCCTACCTCGCCAGAATACTCCCCTCGAAGCGTTTCGAGGTCAAGGTGGCCGAAAACAACGCCGTCATAGACGTCGTGGGGATAGGCTACGGCATAGAGAGCGTCCAAGTGAACGCAGTAGCGGCGCGGTGCCTGCTGGAGGAGTTCGGCTACAAGGTGGAGAAGGTGATCACGGCCCCCGGGGTCCTCAAGATAGAGGCCTCAAAGTGAGGTACGACAGGTACAGAAGCGCCGCCAGCTCAACGGCCTCGTAGACGCCGTACGCCCGGAGCCGCCTCTCCGTCGCGAACCTGCCCAAGACGCCGGTCAGATAGGCCGCCGCGCCGGCGACGTGTATCGGCGCGAAGACCGCGGCAAGCGGCGGGGCGTAGGGGTACGCCGCTATCCAGTACACCGCCTCGAAAAGGGAGATGGGGACCCCCGCCTCCCTGGGTATCGGCGAGCCCCTGAGGCCGAGATACGCGCCCGCGACGTGTATGGCCACCATCAGCGCCGTGGTCAGCGCCAGAATCATGCGCCGAGCCTCCTCCTTACCTCCTCCAGCGTCTTCAGCCACTCCTCGTGGCGGTTCTCCCTCTCCACGTCCTCCACCGTCTTGCTGCTCTCCACCTCGTGTACGTTCGCCTCCAACATGGGGAAGAGCACGCCGATTTCCTTGTCTATATGCTGGGCGATATGGTCGGCGTAGAGCCTAGCCGCGTCCAGAAGCTCGGCGAACGCGTTCTCGTCGCCGGACCTCCAGGCGAGGTAGAGCTCCTCCATGCGCCTCGCGAGGAACCGCCCCACGCCGTGCTCGCAGACCATGACCTGGATCGGTCCCCCCTCGTATGGGAACCCGCCGCGCACAGCCCCGTGGAAGAGGATGAACTCCTCCACGGAGTGGTGGCACGCGTCCACGAAGCCCTGGGCGAACTTAACCAAATTGTGAAGCGCCTCGGCATCTCTAGCCTCAAGGGCCTTGTAAAGTAGCTGGAGAGCCTCCAGAATCCTGTCGTGGTGCTCCCTCAAGGCCCCGGTTATATACTTCACGCGGATCCGGGCCATGGGCCCGCGCTGGTATACGGATTAAAACACTTCTGGTTAATCACGTTAACCTATATAATTATAGATTAATATGTTTATGTAGATACATACAATCTCCTAGGCTGATTTAAATTTGTTTCGAAGAAAAGTAAAAACGATTACTTCTCTCTTAGGTCAGAGATGGACGCCATCAAGGCGTCTGTTGATTGACGTTGCCTCGTTCCCAATGCCGTCGTCGCAGCCCTCGACGTGACTATCGGCGGCGCTGAGATTAAGATAAGCTTGAGATACGGCGTGGGGAAGGCGCTAGGCGTCAACCGGACGCTGGGCCTCGGCATAGCAGGCGACCGCTTGCTGTTTGCCGGAACTGTGTACGACGGGACCGCCTCGGTTCTTCCGTACACGTATTGGGACGCCACCGGCGGCTGTCTAGGCAGTAGCGGGAGGCTCCCGAGGAGTATCCAGCGGGGATCCGGCCTCTCTTCCGCGCCGCCTTGGCGGTTTTGTTCGCGTCGGCGTTTTTGACGGGACCTGCGGCGCGCCGAAGACCTCTGCATGCCGGCAAAGAACTTCGTCGATGTAGCTGGGCCCGGCCGGCGGCGCCGCCCGGCGGCTCCGCGTGCGGACTCAGCGGGATCTGGGGGTCAGAGCTCCACCACGTCGACCTCCAAGGTCTCTAGGTCCAGTATCGCCACGGTCTTCCGCTCTGTGGCGCAGCCGCACGCCTCGCCGGGGTTGAGCACCAAGGTGCCGTTCACCCTCCTTATGTCAAGCCTGTGGGTATGGCCGTAGATCACCACGTCGAACATGCCGGAGCGGGCCATGGACTCCAGCAGGACCTCGGCCGTGCCGTGGTAGAGCCCTATCCGCCGCCCGCCCAGCCGGAGGAGCGCCGCCTCGCCCAGCACCTCGACGGCCGCCTCCCTGGATCTGACGGCGGCCATGTACCTGTCCCCGTCGTTGTTGCCGAAGACCGTGTAGATCGGCACGCCGGGCCCCACCGCCCTCCGCATCTTCAACATGCTGAAGGGCGATGTCCAGTCGCCGGCGTGAAGCACGGCCGACACGCCGGCGTTTCTGAACACCTCGCCGGCCCTGTAGATGGCCCGGTAGTCGTCGTGGGTGTCCGAGGCGACGCCTACCTTCACGACGCTGAGAACTAGCCCCGTTATAAACCTATTTGTAATTATCGACAAAGGCACATCGGCGTATATAGAGGATGCGCCGCGGCGCGATGTCCACAAAGTTCTTAACAGCGACCAAGAAACAAGGTTTTTAAACATGTAGGCGACTTCGGCCATGGACCCGATCACGGTGTTCCTCTACGGCGTGTTTCCCTACGTAGCTCTCTCCATGTTTGTAGGAGGCGTCCTCTACCGGTTCTGGGGCTGGCTCTCCGCCGGCGGGCTCACCGGGCTCTACTCGGTCTCCGTGAGGGCCTACAGCTGGGGGTTCGGCGAGAGGCTCGGCGAGGTGCTGAGGAGGATCTTCCTCCTGTACACGCTCACCATGTCGGACAGGCTCCTCCTCGTCGGCTCCTTCCTCTTCCACTGGGGCATCTGGATAGCGCTCCTCGGCCACCTCTCCATGATAGTGCCGCCGGAGCAGTTCGGAATATCTGAGGGCCTCCACAGGGCCATAGCCCTCTACGTGGGCGGAACCGCAGGCGTCGTCTCGCTGGCGGGCCTCGCCCTGCTTCTGATCAGACGCGCGGCGCGGCCCGACGTGAGGCGGCTGAGCTTCTTGGACGACTGGTTCGCCCTCGTCCTCCTATTTGCGCTGATGGCCCTAGGGAACTACCAGACCCTCGTCCTCCATCCGCAGTACATGGCGACCGTGGCGCCGTGGGTCCAGAGCGTGTTGATGGGAAGCCCGCGGCTGGACCTAGTGGCTCAGTGGGACGTCGCGACAAAGGTCCACGTCTTCCTCGCGTTGCTGTTCATCGCCTACGTCCCCTTCGGCAAGTTGATCCACCCGTTCTCCTTCCTGGCCATGCCGACGCTCTGGAAGCGGCCCACCAAACTCTACGGATATCTGCTGGCCCTCCTGAGGCGGTAGCCGCCGGACATATTCCGCGGCCGGAATACGGGGGCCTATTTCCGTTCACGGCCGAAGACCACCACGTCGTCCTCCACAGGCTTGTCGATTATTTTGAGCTGGGTGGAGTCCGTGAGGACCGACATGGGGGGCTCCACGCTCGCTATCTCCCCGAACTCGATGTGCTCCAGGTACTCGAGCGCCACGGAGCCCTCGACCAGAGGGTATCCGGCCAGCTGTCTCCTCACCACCGCCTCCGTGATGCCGAATGGGACGACCATCTCCACGCGCCTGGCGGGCTGAGGCTCCGTCCGCTCGACTGTGAAGGCCGCCCCCACGGGGACGCGGCCCCATCCGTAGTAGGGGTAGAGGTATAGGGCGAGCTCCCGGGACACGCCGACGCATCCAGGCCACCGCTCCGCCTTAGCCACGGCCCACCTGCCGTCAACGCTCCTGACCAAAACGTAGGGGCTGAAGTCGCCGAAGACCACCAGTCTGTAGTCCAGTATTGTGGAGGTCTTGCAGATCCCCAGCCTCAGCTCCATGGACCTCCTCCCGGATTGCGTTGATAAGCATTAAGGGGCACCTGCCCCTGCTCCCCTGCCGCCAGTGGGCGCACCTCCCTCGATTCTTCGCTCTTTGTTTCGTAGTAGGTACAGGTAGAGGAGGACGAAATCTCTCACCGTTAGCTTCTTCCCCTTCTTGGCCTTCTCCACGATCTGGATGGCGATTTGCCCCAAAACCTCGTGGAGGACGGAGGAGAGGTCATCATGGTGGGGACTTGTCTGCGATGTAAATCGTTGAGGAGGGGGCGGGAAAGGGGGTCTTTTAGGGGGGCGGGACGTACTCCTTCTCCTTCTTAGCCAGCTCCTTGATGGCCTCTATGTTCCTAAACACCTCCTCGATGGCCTCCTTGCCTAGGCTCCTCGTCTTGACGACCGCCTCGAAGAGCGCCCTCTTAAACGCCACCGGGAGGTCCTCCAGGTAGCCCCTCGCGTCCACCCTCGCAGATGGGAAGGCCTGCAGAATTCTCTTCGCGGTCTCCTCGTCGACATCTATCTCCAACATCTTGATCTCGCCGCCGAACATGGACTTGAGACTGCCGGCGAAGGGCAGGTTCCTGATCGCCTCGTACCGCTTGTCGTCTATTATAAGCCCGATTTTATACGTCATAGCTCCACCTCCAGGGCCTCCTCTTTAAGCTTTAGGTATTTCTCGGTCACGTAGGGATAGCCGTAGGCCCGCCACCACTTCACTATGACGTCGTAGACCTCGGGCCTCATGACGACCTTAGGCGGCCTCAAGCCCTCGATGATGATGCCGCGGAGGAAGGAGCCGGAGATCCTCTCGGGCGTGTGGCCGCAGAGAGGCGCCTCCTTCACGTCGCCGTAGGACATGCCGAGGTATGTATACTCGCCGCACTTGGGGCAGTAGGCGAACTCCCCCATGTTCACGGGCCTTATCCTAAGCCCCCTATCAACCTCGTGGGGCGGCGCGTTTATGCCGTAGCTGGGGAGCCCGCGGGTCCAGAGATACTGCGTGGAGTAGGGGTCGTAGTAGTCGCCGGTGGCCGCGTGGTCCCTCCCGAACATGTGGTGCGTCGCCCCCATGTTCTGCCTGATGATGCCGTGCAGGATGGACTCCAAGGGGTTGCCATACCGCATATCCCACAGAGTCATGGTTACCACGTGCCGGTTGTGGTTGAAGTAGCCGCCCAGCCGAAGCGCCTCGTGCCCCTCGAGGATCGCCTCGTCCACGTAATCCCCCGGCCTCTTGGCGCCGATGATGGCGTTGACGAGCACAGCGTCCCCCGGCCTGTCGCCGCCGGCCACGAACATGGCCCGCTTCATGAGCATCTCGTGGCCGATGTGCGGCACGTTGCGGGTCTGGTGCGCCACCACGACCTTCCACCCCTTCGACTCGATGAGCCTCCGCGAGGCGGCGGGCGGGGTCCAGAAGCGGCTGTACGGCTCCCTGAACTTGGGCGGATTCACCACCGCGACCTTCCCCGCCAGGGCGAGAGGCTTCAGCGACCTGTATATCAGCCAGCCGGGGTGCTTCTCGTCGAAGCGCTTCTTCACCACCTCCCCGTTCCTCTCCGGCGTCCCGAAGACCGCGTCCGCGAGCTCCCTCCTATCGGGCAGCTTGTACACCTCCTCCACCTTCAGCACGGCGAAGGGCCTTCCCCTGAGCGTCAGCAGGAGGTCGTCGCCCTGCCTAGCCCCGGAGGCCTTCAGCTCCTCCTCAGTGACGTCGAGCACGATGGGGAAGGGGAAGAGCCACCCGCCGAGGAGCCTCCTCTCCTTGAGGACGGACTCCACCTCGTTCCACGGCATGAAGCCCTCCAGCGGGCTGAAGAAGCCGTAGGCGATGGACATGACCTCGCGGTAGGGGTTCCTAATCGGCGCGCCGTCGGGCCCAAGCGTCGGCTTGATCTCAAGCCGCGTGGGCAACTCCCAGTATGTCCTCGCCTTATCTGCATCCTCAACCACGTTGTGGACTAGGCGTCCTCCATGCGGTTCTATCACCGGCATGTCTACACCTGTAGGCGATGTATTTAAGTTATATTAACAGATGGGGATTAGGAAATGGAAAAATCAATAGCCCGGCTGAATCTCCTTGCCGGTCCTGTTGAGCGGCTTCAGGGTTGTGGGCGGCAGCCTAGTGTTGGGCCCGGCGAGCTCCTTGTCGGCGTAGTCGTAGATCCTCCAGAAGACTCTATACACTATGTGATCCGCCTTGGTCCAGAAGAAGAGCCAGAAGAAGGCGGCCACCAGCACGGCGTGGAAGTGAATAGCTACGGTGAGGAAGGCCGCGGCCCCAGGCCATCCGTAGGCCCAGGCGAGTATAGCCGCCTGGAGCGCAAAGCCGCTTATGCCGAGGAGGAGTATCACTACGGGGAGGTAGTCGGCGCCTATGAGGTCCCACCACCGCATCCCCCCGTAGCTCACCTCCTTGTAGCGGACGGAGAGCCACATCAACGCGCCCACGATCATGAACGCGCCGCCCAACATGCCGAAGATCCTCGCCGGGTGGTAGAGATCCAGGACGATCATGTCGTGGGGGAACATCAGGTAGGCCAAGGTGGTGGAGATGCCCGCGAAGACGAAGCCCCACACCATCAACAGCTTTGCGGCCCGCTTGGCGGTGCGGGTCCTCACAACCTCGCGCTCGGACCTGCCGTATTCGCACTTGAGGATCCCCACGGCCAATACGTCGGCAAACAGCGTCTTGAAAAACGTCGCGACGGCGCGCCCCGCGCCTATGGCCGGCTTCTCCGCCAGCAGCTTCTTGTCCCACTCGGGGTACGGTATCAACATATGGATCTGCGGATAGCGCGCCACGTTGCGGCCCCTAACCCCCTTGTACAGAAACGTGAATATTATCCACACCACGGTGATTGCGGCCAGCGCGTCTATGACTCCCCATCCCACCGGGGACTCCACGCAGGTATAGGGAGGGCAGGAGACGACAGCAGCCATGGGGGTTGCACGATTCATCAATATAACTGTTATTCCCCATCTTCTGTAGGTAGTATATTTAATAATGCCTTGAGACAAGGCCATATGCCTACGTTCGTCTACAGCTCTCAATGTAAGGGCTGCGGCAAATGCGTCGACATATGCCCCGCCGACAATATGCAGTTCAACCCCAAGGTGAGGCGCGCCTACAACGCGGACCCCGTGAGCTGCGCCGAGTGTATGAACTGCGTCAAGTACTGCCCCGAGCACGCCGTAGATGTGAGGCCGTACAGCGACTTCGCCCCCCTCGGCGCCAGGGTGGGCGTCGTAAGGGACACCAAGAAGAACATAATCTACTGGAGGATCGTGTTCAGAGACGGCACCGTGTACGACTTCGCCTCCCCCATAAGGACGACGCCGTGGGGCTCCGCGCGCGGCGCCCTGGACATCCCGGAGCGGACCGACCTGGACTCCGAGCTCCTGGCCCTTGAGGACAAGCCGGAGTACCTCGGCTTTAAGGAGCTCCCGAGGCCCAAGCAGCCGGCTAGGATCGTCGGCAGCATAATAAGGGCGAAGAGCGGCGCCGGTAGGTAGCCATGTCGTCGCTCCACTTCCCCACCAAGGTCGTCGAGACGGACATCTTGGTGGTGGGCGGCGGGATGTCGGGATGCGGCGCCGTGTTCGAGGCCAAGTACTGGTGCCGCAGTAAGTGCAAGGTCACCCTCGTGGAGAAGGCCAACACGGAGAAGTCCGGCGCCGTCGGCATGGGCCTCTCCGCCTGCAACCTCGGCGTCTTCTCCGAGGACCCCGACGACCCCAAGCCCGAGGACTTCGTCCAGTACGTGAGGAACGACCTCCTCGGCGTGGTGAGGGAGGACCTGATCTACGACATAGCGAGGCACATGACCTCCACCATAAAGCTCTTCGACGAGTGGGGCCTCCCCATCTGGCGCGACCCCAAGACCGGCAAGTATCTGCGCACCGGCAGGTGGCAACACCCAATCCACGGCGAGAGCTACAAGGCCATCATCGCGGAGCCCTGCAGGAAGTCCGCAGACGAGGTGTACGAGAGGGTCTTCGTCACCCACCCCCTGCTCGACGAGAACGCGCCGAACAGAATCGCCGGCGTGGTGGGCTTCCACGTCCGCGACGGCACCTTCTACGTGTTTAAGGCCAAGGCGGTCGTAGTGGCGGCGGGCGGTACCTCCCTCCTATACAGGCCTAGAAGCGTGGGCGAGGGGATGGGCCGCGCGTGGTACCCCACCTGGGCCTCCGGAAGCGCCTACGCGATACCGCTTCTGGCGGGGGCCGAGACGGTCAACATGGAGTTCAGGCTCGTCGTAGTCCGCTTCAAGGACGCCTACGGCCCCGTCGGCTTCCCCTACCTGCTGCTCAAGATGAGGTCCACCGACGTCAAGGGCAAGCAGTGGGAGCCCCTGCCGGACGAGGCCAAGGCGGAGCTCGCCAAGATCTTCTACGACTTCGCCTGGGCTAAGCCGACGCCTACCCCCATCAGGACCTGGGTCACCATACAGAACCTCAGGGAGGGCAGGGGGCCCGACCTCATGCAGACCCAGGAGAGGCTGCCTGACGAGGAGTCCCTCAAGGTCCTCTTCGAGGACTACCTGGACATGACGCCCACGCAGGCCTTCTACTGGGCCTCACAGAACATACACCCGCAGAAGACGCCCTCAGAGCTGATGCCGACCGAGCCCTACGTCCAGGCCAGCCACGCCTCCCCAGGCGGCATGTGGGCCTCCGGGCCCCCCGACATAGCGCCGCCTGAGTACAGATGGGGCCCCAACCGCATGCTCACGGTCGAGGGCCTCTTCGGCGCAGGCGACGTGGTGGGGGCCAGCGGCCACAAGTTCAGCAGCGGGTCCTTCACCGAGGGCAGAATCGCCGGCAAAGCCGCCGCCCGCTACGTGTTGACCCAGGCCAAGGACTACCGGCCCGCCGTGAGCAGCGATACGGTGGAGCGTTACAAGGAGGTCGTCTACAGGCCCCTCGAGTGGTACCACGAGAACAAGCCGCTCACCACCACGCCTGAGATGCCGCCCGCGTACACGAACTGGTTCGAGATACACCCCAACTACCTCAACTGGTACCAGCTCTTGGTGAGGCTGCAGAAGATCATGGACGAATACGCCGCGGGCTGGGGCATGCTCTACACCACGAACATGCACCTCCTAAACAGGGGCTGGGAGCTGCTCAGGATGCTGGAGGAGGACTTCCGCTTCGCCGCAGCGGCGAGCCTCCACGAGCTCCTCCGCGTCTGGGAGGTCTACCACCGCCTGCTCGTGGGCCAGGCCGTGGTCTTCTCCATGATGAACAGGAAGGAGAGCCGCGGCTACTACCTAAACGCGGACTACCCCTACATCGACGAGGAGAACTGGCACGTCTTCACCCACGTGAGGCGCGACCCCAAGACAGGCCAGTGGAGCTTCCGGACAAGCCCAATAATCCACATAATCCCGCCATAGTTTTCCCAATCTCCAGCATAGGCAAGCCACCGCATCGCTGTGGCGTAAACCTCCTCCGAGTTCCTTCTGGAACTAGTAGCGTGCCCGTTTCAATGACCGGCTGGACTCCGACGATGGACCTGATCATCCTAAGCGGGGCTGTCGTCGCGGGGGGATCGCCCCATCTAGCTTGTGATCCTAGCCTTCGCCGTCCTCAGCCGGTGGGGCAATAGCTCCTACGCCGAAGGAAACCGCAAAAAGGCCAGGGGCATCAGCGCCCCATCCACCGTGGCACCGTCGATTAAGAAGTGCGTAAGTTATTGTGCTGCCGCTGGCAATATTAGACGACCGCGGCCTTATAGACCAGGTCCATCAAGCCACTGTAGGTGATGTTGCGGTTGTACTCCTTGTTGAGATGCGGCATGGTGTGGCTGAGCTGCGCCTTGCATATGGCGCATGCCCTCACCACGTGGTCGGCGCCCACTTTGAGGGCGTCCTCGTACCAGTTCTTGGCGTATTGTATGCGGAGCGGCAGGAGCTCGTCCGTGAGGAGGCCGCCCCCGCCGCCGCAGCACCACGTCTTCTCCCTGCCGTTTATGGGCTCCACGTACTTCTTGACCACGTGCTTGATTATGAACCGAGGCTCCTCAGTGAGGTCGCCACCCCTGGCGTAGTTGCAGGAGTCCTGGAAGGTGTACACCAGATCGCCGTTGGCCTCGGGGTTCAGCTTGAGCCTTCCGTTCTTGATGGCGTCGATCACCAGGTGGAATACGTGGAGGGTCTTCACGCCCCGCTTCTCGAGCTCCGGCGCCGTGTAGTTCTTGAAGGCCCTCCAGCCGTGGCCGCACTCCCCCGCGATCACCGTCTTGACGCCTAGCCTGAGGGCGGCGTTCACCAGCTTCTGCCCTATGTAGTGCAGATGCCTCTCTGAGGCGAAGAGGCCGAAGTTGGCGAGCTCCGCCATCTCGGTGGAGAAGGCGTACTTAACCCCCACGAGGTGGAGGAACAGCATGTAGCCCTTCAGCGTCTCCATGTTGGTGAAGAAGTCGGCGGAGGGCGGCACCAGGAGGGCCTCCGGCCTCTCGGGGGCCTGGTCCAGCTTCCAGCTGGCCACCTCCCTGTCGCCCACGTATTTCTTGAGCTCGCCCGTGTCGTCGCGGTATATGTAGTATTCGACCTCCACCTTCTTCTCCTCTTTCACCTCCCCCGCGGCGAAGACGATGGACTTAATGACGGCCAAGGGCTTCATCCCGAGGTTCGTGCCGGTCCTCTCCACGGCGTCTATGACCGTGGCGATGTACCTGGAAAATACGCCGGCCTCGTACATCACGTCCCTTACGGCTCTGGTCACGTCGGCCTGGTCGATGCCGAAGGGGCAGGCGTAGGCGCACTTCCTGCACTCGAGACATTGGTAGTAGTAGGTGTAGATCTTCTCCAGGTGCTCCTCGGTGAGCTTCGCCGCGCCGACCAGCTTGCCGAAGAACTTGCCGCTGGCGGAGTCCGCCTTGAGGACAGCCCTTATGAGCTCGGCCCTCCCCACAGGCGAGTTAAAGATATCCCTCGTCCTGACGTACGTGGGGCAGTTGTCGAGACAGACGCCGCAGTGCACGCAGACCTCGACGGCCATTCTCACGTTTCTATTGGTCTTGACGACCTCCCTAAGCCTCCTGTGGATGTGCTCCAGCGGGTTGTCAGGTAGGGCGAGCCCCACTCGCTCGTGGAGCGCCTTGATCTGCTCCGGCTTGGCCCTATACGGCTTAAAGGCGGAGCTGTCCCCCAGCCTAAACGCGGACGCCTCCGCCGCGTGGTGAGGCGCGGCCTGTTGCATAGACAGATAATCATATTTCTATATAAATAATATTATCTGTAGATCGTTAATACCTTCGGCGAGGACTACGGAAAGCGCGTTGCCAGGCGACCTGGGCCGGTCAGCTCTGGGATCTAGGGCCCTTTAGGTCCCCCAGAATCCTCTGGTAGTAGGCGTCCCCCTCCCACTCCAAGGTCTCTATGAGCTGGTCTATCACGCCCCCCGTCACGGCGTCAAGCACCGCCTTTACGCCCATGGCGAAGTATATCCGGCCGTCCCTCTCCGTTATGGGGAAGAAGAAGGGGGCGAGGCCGCGGTCGCCGAACCTCTCGGCGCCTATCCTCGACGTGGCGTCCTCCAGCGAGCCCAGCTCCACGTCCAGCTCGGCGCTCCTCACGTCGTCGAGGTCGACCAGAGCCACGGCGAAGGCGTCCCCCTCCCTGTAGGCGGAGACCAAGATGGGCCGGGGCCTCCCGGGGAGGGACAGGAGGGCTGTCGCCTCATCGCCCGGCCTCATCTCGGCAAGGAAGTTGGCGAGCTCCGACGTGTCTGGAAACTCCTCGACCCCGTACTTGAAACGGAGGGCCAGCAGAAGCTCGCCGATCTTGTCGTAAACGCTCACGCCTTTTGGAAGAACTGCCTTATGCCGAACTCGCCGGTGAGCCTGGGCGGCTGGTTCCACCTCGTGACCGGTATCTTGAGCCGCCTGTAGAACTCCCCGTAGCCTATCCTCATGAGCCAGTCGCCGATGCGCTCGCCCTGCCTCGCGTCGCTCCGCCACTCGTCTATTATCCTCCTAACCACCGCCACGATCTCCCTATACTCCGGCGGGACGGCGGGCACCCACGGGATGACTTGCGCGGAGGCCAGGGGGCCCCGGCCCGTGTTGCTGGCCTTGCCGCCCAGCAGAATAGCCACGCCCGCCTTGCTCGCGTCGAAGTCCATCCAGTCGCAGACGTCTCTGCAGCGGCCGCATGCGATGCACTTAGACCTGATCACGTCGAGGCCCACCGAGCCGTCCGGCTTGCCGTACACCTTGATGGCGCCCGTGGGGCACACCTCCGCCACCTCGGGCACGTGGCCCGCCTCAAGCGCCTTGGCGCTCTTGGGCAGACACAGCTTTATGCGCTCGGGGTCGTACGTCGGCGCGTCGCCGTAGTGGCCCACTATGTTTATATCGGTCGTGAAGCCGCCGCAGGAGCTCGGGCAGCCGGACACGTTTATCCTCAGCTTAGCGGGGAGGGGTATCTCGCCCGTGAAGTAGGGCTTGAGCGCGTCGTACAGGGCCTTCGTTATGGAGGGGGCGTCCACGACTGCGGTGGTGCACGTGAGGAAGGCGGTGCAGCTGTTTATGGACCAGATGGTCGGCCCCCAGCCGCCCACCGGGAACCCCATCCTCTCCACAGCATCCTTGATCTTAAGGGCCTTATCCAGCGAATCCGTCATTATCTCTATGTTGCCGTTTCTGGTGAACCTAAGAGCCCCGATGCCCAGCTCGTCCGCGATCTTGGCGAATTCCCTCAAGGTGGACGTGGCGAATCTGAAATTGGGCGGAGTCCCCACCTTGACCGTGAACACCCTCTCGCCCGTCTCGGATATGTGCTCTATTATGCCGTACCCGTGGAACCTCCGGTCGACCCACCTCCCGTAGTTGCGCCTGAGGATATCCGGCAGATACTTCGTGTAGGGCACCGGCAGAACCTTCTTAAGCCTCTCGGCTGGGTTGGGGGCGCTCATGCCTTCCCCTCGTACTCCTTCACGATGTTGTTCACCCAGTCGAGCCACATCTTCCGCTCCCCATCGTCGAGCACAGCGCCGGCGCCGAGGCGGCCGTGCAGAGAGGGCTTATACGGCACCTTTATGCCGAGGATCTCCTCCGTGTACTTCTTGAAGCCCACCTTCATAATGAAGTCGCCGATGCGGTCCTTGTGCTTGCTCACGCCCGTCTCAAGCCCGTTCATCCAAGCCTCCACGGTCTTGATCACCCAGTCCATGGCCTCATCCACGCTGTTTACGATGGCCAGCGGCTTCCCCATCTTCCCGCCGAACCTCCCCTTGACGTGGCCGCCCACGAGCACGGCGATTTTCCTGTTTCTGCCCGGCTTTATTGCGGGGAATGCGGCTCTTATGCAGTGCATCGACTTCTTGCAGCGGGCTCCGTCTATCCTCAGCTCCCTCTTCTCCTTGTCCCAGGTTATGGCGCCGGATGGGCAATTAGCCGCAAGCTTCTCCGGATCCACCTCCCCAGCCTCGATCTTCCTCCTAAGAAGCTCCTGATCCACCTCAGGAGCGCCCTCCCAGATCCCTATGAAGCCGAAGTCCGAGCGATGGACGGCGCGGGTGCAGTCGAAGGGGCAGCCGGAGAACTTCGCCTTGAACTTGAAGGGGAACAGTTGGTTGGACATCCACTCGTATATCTTGGGGTGCGTCAGGAACTTGTCGCGGGCCTCCAAGGTGTCGTACATGGCGAACTCGCAGAGTGCTGGCCCGACGCAGGCGGCCAGCTCCCTTATCGTGTCGCCGGTTGCGCCCACGTCCGTGCCGACGGCGCGTAGCGCGTCGATGGCCTCGTCCGCCCTGGCTGGGTCCACCGAAACTATGAGCATGCCCTGCTGGCCGGCGATTTCGATAAGCCCGAATCCATGCTTGTCGGCGAAGTCCAGCATCTTCCTCAGCTGATCCGTGGTGTATATCTGGCCTGAGGGCTGCCAGACGCGGAAGTGGAGCTCTGCGTATTTCCCGTCTCTGGTCCTCCTGGCGATGAAGCCGGTGTAGACGTACCTAATCTTGGCCGAGCCCGCCGCCCACGCGGTCTTGCGCGCCGCCAGCCCCGCCGCGTAGGCCGCCAGGGGGTACTTGGTCTTCTCCAGCTCGGCGACGTGGCTGGGCCACGGGCCGGTCTTCAACCTCTCCATGATTTCAGAAGCGCGGGGCGCCAGCTCATCTACGTCAAACCTCTGGGCTTGTTGGGTCTCCATATGGGTTTGTTAACTTCCATAAATATTCCTTATTACCAACCAATGTTAATACCTCCGTGATTCTTTACATATTAGTGATAAATAGCATCTATCAATATACTTTTATAAATAAATGTGTATTTATATTCACGTTTATTGTTAAAAAAGTCTAGTTAATAAGACATATAAGATTACATTGCCGTAGGGATCATGTCGGCTCCACAGGGCTTGCCTCCGCCCGAGGAGCTGTTGAAGAGGGCCGAGGAGATCTTGGCGGAGCTGGAGAAGGGGCAGTGGCCCAGCCACGTGAAGGAGCTTAGGAAAACGCGATATCCGCTCCACATATATGGTGTGGGCCTTGTGGCGAGGAAAAGCCCCTGGGGCCCCGGCGCGGTGACGGTGAAGTACGTCAACACCGGCGTCCTATCGAGGTGGTCGCGGGAGTGGGTGCCCAGGGGCGGCGAGGAGACTCACTTCAGGGTGTTCCACACCCCGGGCAAGTTCTGGAAGACGGACTTCGTTAGGCAGATCGTCAAGATCTCCAGGGAGCTCGGCGTTGGGCTCATCGAGCTCGTGGGGCAGACCGGCGCCTTCGTGATCAACCTCACCAAGGACAAGGCCGAGGAGATGGTGGACGCCCTGCGCTCCATCGGCACAGACGTAGGCGGAAGCGGAGACGCCATAAGGGCGCTGAACGCCTGCGTCGGGCCAGCGCTCTGCGAGTTCGCGTTGTTCGACACGCTGAGGTGGTTCGCCGAGTTCCACAAGGACAAGAGGATAAACGACGCCATAGCTACCCCCAACTTCCCCTACAAGTTCAAGATAAAGATCTCGGGCTGCCCCATGGACTGCGCAAGGGCCAACAGGGCAGACCTCGGCCTAATCGGCGTGTGGGAGGGCGCTCCTGAGGTGGATCAGGAGCTTCTTAGGAGGAAGATCGAGGCTGGGGAGGTGGATCCGGAGAAGCTTGCGGCTAATTGCCCATCCGGCGCCATAACCTGGGACAAGGAGAAGAGGGAGCTGAGGATAGACGGAGCCCGCTGCAAGAAGTCGATGCACTGCATAAGAGCCGCATTCCCCGCAATAAAGCCGGGGAAGAGGAGGAAGGTTGCTGTGGTGATAGGCGGCGGCGTGAAGGGCAGGTTCGGGCCTAAGCTGGGCTGGTTCGTGGGGTATCTCGAGCCCAACGAGGAGGGGATGAGGCGTGCTGTCGACCTCGTGTTCAAGGTGATCGAGCCGTGGGATAGGGAGGCTCAGCCGAAGTACAGGCTGGGCGACTACATAATGCAGCAGGGCATCGAGACCTTCGTCCATAAGGCTGGCATTAAGCTTGAGGGCATGCCGCCTCTGGCGAAGACGGGCGACGAGGTTCCCTACGCCGTGTTGAGCAAGGAGGAGAGGGAGGCGTACCTGAACCTAGTGAGGGAGCTTAAGGGGAGGGCATGACGGCGGATCCGAAGGCGGCCAGGCTTCAGAAGGTATTCCCCGTAGATCTGGACAAGTTCCTGCCCGACATAATTAAGCGCAACTACGGGAAGTGGGTCGACCGGAGGTTCCACGGGTACGGCATAATAGAGCACATATCCGAGACGGGCGAGAGGGTGTTCACGGTCAAGGTGGCGATGCCTCCCAACGCGAGGCTGAGCGCCGATACGCTGGAGCAGTTCGCAGACATCGCCGACAAGCTCGGCGTTGGGGCCATGAGGGTGACCATGGCGGGGAACCTGGAGATCCTCACCGACTCGCTGGATAAGGCCCTTAAGATCAAGGAGGCTGTGGAGAGGATGGGGTTCCCGGTTGGCGGCTGGGGCCCCACGATGTGGGGCATCAACTCGTGTACGGCCTACCTGACGTGCACCACCGCCGTTGTCGACTCTCCGTCCATATCCAAGGCCCTCGGCGACGCGCTCAAGCCCTACTTCACGGGCGAGGCGACTCTGCCGGCGAAGCTGAGGGTGTTCGTGAGCGGGTGCCCCGCCATGTGTGCGGGCGGGTCGGCGATGGACATAGTGATAGTGGGGCAGTGGGGCGCCCCGCCGAAGATAAGGGAGGAGGCCCTCGGCAACTGCCTGCCGCCCAAGAGGGTGCTGGAGAAGGTGCAGGAGAGCCAGGTCTTCATCGTGCAGGTGTGCCCCACCGGCGCGTTGTCGCTCAGGAGGGAGGGTGACAAGGTGAGGCTGGTGCTCATGCCCGAGAAGTGCATCAACTGCGCCCGTTGCAAGGAGAACTGCGACGCCTTCGACTACGACCCGGAGAACGTGGGCGTCGCCGTATTGGTCGGCGGCAAGATGTCCAACACGGGCAGGGGGCCGCGGCTGGGGAGGGTGCTGGTGCCGTGGCTGCCGGCGATTCCCCCCAGGTACGAGGAGATAGTCACGGTGGTGAGGAGGGTGGTGGACGTGTGGAGGGAGCACGGACAGCCGGGCGAGAGGCTCGCCGAGTTCATAGACAGAGTTGGGTGGCAGAGGTTCGTGGAGATGGTGGGCCTGGACAAGGTCCACGCCCTATATCAGAAGGTGCCGGACTACGTGAGGACGTACATGCACTTCAGGCAGAGGAGCGATGCTTGGCCCAGGTTCAGAGACGGTATTTAGGATAAAGTCCCCGGAGCTCCGGACCTTTTTAGTCCTCCAGGAGGAGGGATCGACCCACGTCTTTTTCCTCGAGGACATCGAGTTCTACGCGGTTTCCAGCTTCGACGGCGAGTACTACAGGCTCGGCTTCGTGGATCTGAGGACCAGGTTTGGGGTGAAGGCGGCCTGCGAGGGGCTTGAGGATGCGGCTGCGGCCGCCGTGGAGCTACGGGACATCCCCTGGGAGGGGATGGGGCTGAAGGCCGTGCTTACCCTATACCCCCTCAACTGCGGCGGGGGGCGGTCCGAGGGGGCCCTGGCGCTGAAGGTAAACGTGGAGCCGCACTGGGTCATGTACGACTGGGCGAAGATGGCGAGGATTTTGATGTCCAGAGAGGTCGAGAGGTACGCGGGCTGGCTCAGGGAGAGGTTCGGCCCCGTCGACGCCGTCAGGATCGTGGGCTAGATGGGTGCGACATCTCTGTGAGGGCCGAAAATTTCCTTTAGCTCCTCCTTAAGTCTCCTACATGCTGGGCAGAGGGAGCAGCCGTCCCTGTCTGCGAATGAGGCTCCGCATTCTGCACACCGCCTGAGGTCAAACTTCCCGCCCACTTCTCAACACCGCTTAAGATTCCATGCTCTTCGACGTCGGTTGGCCGTATGGCGCCGACGGCGCAGGGGACCAGACACGTCTTGAACTTCACGTAGAGGTCAGCCCTGTAGTGACAGCGCCTTTTCCATCTGTTCTCAGGGCGCCGGTGGGGCAGAGCGTGGCGCAAGTCTCGTGGTATTGGCATCGGTTGTATCTTTCCGCCGAATACATCTCTCACAGGGTCTAGAGTGCCGAGCTTCCTCACAGCCTCTAGCAGAAGAGCCCTCTTCTCCGGCACACCCCCTGACCAGTCGTACGTCCCCCCGCCTGATGATCTTGGGTTGGATGGATGTTTCGCGACCAGCTCAGTTGCTTTGGTGTCTGCCTAAAGCTCCACGCGCAAAACAGCGCCTCCCGACCTACGTCGTCGGGTTCCTCAAGCCCTCAAGTAGCAGTTTCGCGTCGATTCTGTTGCTGGCGCAGGGCAGCATGGCGTACGTGCCTAACAAGTAGCCCGCCACTAATCCCGCCATCAGCGCGGCGATGGATAGCGGTGCCGAAAAACTAAATAAAGCCGCCATATATAATTTTCATGAAAGTTGTAATCGTCGGCGGCGGCGTAGCCGGATTGTTTACGGCCTTTTACCTAATCCAGGAGGGGGTTGACGTCACTGTGGTGGACCAAGGAGATCCAGGCTCCTGGTCGAGGGCGGCGGCAGGCGCGCTTGAGTTCACCCGCTTCGTCATTAACAGGATAACGGTGAGGTCGTATCCTAGGAAATACCTCAGCATGATGCTCCGGGGCGATGCGCGGATCAAGACGTGGGACCGGCGGTGGATCTTCGAGTACGTAAAGAAGTGGGGCAAGGAGCCGCCGGAGGATATGTGGGAGGCCATAAAGGCCCTTGGAGAGTTCTCTCGCCGGCAATACAGGTCCTTGGCTGAGGCCAAAAACGACTTCGACTACGCCGAGGAGCCTCTGTACGAGGTCGGGATCGACGTGGACGCGGCTCTAGAGGAGGCGCGGAGGGACCCGTTGATGCCTAGGGTGGACGTCGGCGAATGTTGCGGGAAGAGGGCTCTTGTGTATCTCGACGCCGCGAAGATCTCCACGGACCTGGCGGCCGAGAGGCTGCTCAGAGAGCTGAGAGGCGTGCAGTTCGTGAAGCGCAGAGCACAGAAGGTGGCGGGCAACGAGGTCCAGCTCGAGGGCGGCGATGTCTTGAAGGGCGACGCCGTCGTCGTGGCGGCGGGATACTGGGCGCGACAACTCGGCGTGCCCGTGGCGCCGTTTAAGGGCTACGGCTTCCGGACCAACGCAAAGGCCGAGAAGCTGTTCGCCGATATGTCTAAAGGGATTTTCGTAGTTCCGCTTTCAAGATGGACGAAGGTCACCGGCAGGTTCGACCTAGACGGTTCGGACGACCACAGCCCCGCACAGAAGGTGCTGCAGAGAGCCCGCGAGGTGCTCGGCCGCTTCGAGGTTATGGACATGGCTGTCGGCTACCGGCCCTGCACCCCCGACGGGTTCCCCGTCGTGGACAGGATAGGCTCGGTCGCCGTCGTCACAGGCGCCTGCCGCCTCGGCTGGACCTTCGGGCCGGCCTTGGGAAGGCTTGCCGCAGACCTAGCACTGGGCAAGAGGGGGATCGACGCGCTTTCCATGGCCAGGTTTCGCTAGACGCACGCCGAGGCGTAGGCGAAACAAAGGGCCCGAGCCTTCTGTACGTGTCCTACGGAGTGGTCTTAGGCCTTCGCCGCGAGTCCGTACTTCTCGGCGCAGAGCCGCCAGCGCCTGCGCTCCATGTCCACATGGGAGTATGTAGGCCGCGTCGTCCTCCAGACGCACGACCGTCGCCGGCCCACCATCTCTTATAGTCTCTTGTAGAGCAACCTTATGGTTTCCCCCTCTCTGTGGAGCACCACGAACTTGTCCACCATGGGGCACGTGCAGTAGAGGAGGAAGGCCTCGCCGGGGTCCAGCTGTATGGCCTCAACGAAGGCGTGGTGGGACTTGGCGAAGGACACGCGGCCCCCGCCTTCGTTTCTTACGCGTAGCGTCACGAAGTCTATATGTTGGCCGGGGTCGAGGGAGTCGGCGATTATGCCGGGGATCTTCATGAACTCCTTCAGGCGGCCTTCGTCGAGAGGCTCGCCGTCTACGCCGAAATGCTTCAACGCGGCCGTGTCGACATCCATGTATATTATTCGATATTTATTTATAAATGTTGTGATTCGTACATCCTGACGATCCTCTGCTCGTACTGGCTGAGCCTCCGGACGCCGGCCGCCTCCACGTTGCCGTCCACCGCTCTATAGTACGTTATCTCCCCCGGCGCCTCCCTCGCGGCGTATCTAACCTCTCTGCCCTTGGCCGCCTCCGCAAAGCCTTCTATCTCGGACGCGGCGAAGTAGGCGGGGGTGTGCAACACGGCCACCCTCCGGATTCTGCGGAGGGCCCCCAGCGCCAGCTCGCCCAGGCCCTCTCTGTAGGGCCCCGCCAGCACAAGGCCGTAGTCCGCCTCCCCCGCCCCCTCTATGTGCTCGACCTCGGTCTCGAGCCCCGCGGCCAGGCGGAGGGCGGCCACCGCCGACGCGATCGACGCGCAGCTCTCGGTCCGCTCGTAGAAGACGTGGAGGGGGTTGAGGTCCCTGGTGAGGTCCCAGTACACCACCGCGAGGAGGGCCCTGTATCTAACCTCCTCGGGCTCCATGGAGGCGCGGAACGCGCTTTATATAAAAATTATTACCTCTGCAAAGATTGCCCTAATAAACTCATTATATCTAGGTTTCTCGAAGGACATCTTTATGGAGCGGAAGTTGGGGATAGTGTTCGCGTCTGGGGCTACGAACAGGATTTGTTGCCTCGCTGTGTACGGCGCCGCGGCGCTGGCGTCCGGCTATAAAGTCTACATACATCTAGTCAACGAAGGCCTTGTGGCATTTCGTAAAGACGTTCTGCCGAGGCTCAACGACACAGGAATCGAGGCCACCTATTCGCCGCCCATGTATCTGCCCTACGTCGAGACCTATCTGAAAAACCTCCGCGGGGCGGTGGAGAAGGGGGCCTTCAAAACCTGGTACGACTTCCTGAGGGAGTTGAAATCAGCCCACGGCGACAGGTTCAAGATATATGCATGTCCGCTCGCCGCGCAGCTATACGGCATCAAGAAGGAGGACCTGGTGGAGCTCGTGGACGACATCAGGGGGGCCGAGTACTTCCTTGAGGAGGTCTACGGGGGCATAGTCATGTATCTCTGATTCCGCCTTCTTCGGCCTCCGCCGGCCTCCAGCACGCCGTCGGTCAAGCCACGGGCCTCCGATCGGAGGAGCCCTCAGCCCTTTCTCTAGCCAGATTCACGACGTACTGCGCCAGAGGGCCCAGCCTGCCGCTGGGCGCAACCACGTGGGGTACGCCGAGCTGCGCGAGGGCTCTGGAGACGCCGGGGCCGCCCGCCACCACCAGCTTCTTGGCCAGCTCCCTGACGGCTTGGGGCCCGCCCACCTCTGCGAAGTACTGCACCGCCAGGGCGCTCGTGAAGACCGCCGCGTCGGAGGACAGTATCTTGGCCACGGACTCCCGGCCGCCCGGCAGGGCCCGGTAGGGGAAGAACTCGACGTAGCTGCACCCGACGCGCGCCAGCAGCTCCTCGTCTCTCGTCCCGTAGTGGAAAACCGCGGCGCAACGGCAGCCCTCCAGGCGGAGTTCCTCCACCGTCGACGCCACCACGGCGGGCCTCACGCCGAAGGCGTTCCGCACCATCACGGCCCCCTTCTCCCCCTCCACAGTGGCGACCTTCATGCGGGCCACCAGACCGCGTATCTTTTCGTAGAGCCCGGCCCCCTTGGCCTCGTCGGCAAGCCTATAGGCGGCCCTCCCGGTGGCGAAGACCACGGCGTCGCAGCGCTCCAAGGCCTCGGCCACGGCGGCGACGTCCAGGGGGTTCTCCACAAGCTGGACCATGGGCGCCTCCACAACCTCCATGCCCTTGGCCACGGCCTTGAACACCGGTATGGCCCCGGGCGACGTGACCGCGATGCGCATGAAGAAATAGGCGTGGATAAAAAACAGAACAGCCGGCGGCCGGCCCGCTAGGCCTCCGTGATGGATACGACCCAGCCCAGCTCGACCGGCATGTAGCTACCGTCGTCCAGCCTCAGCAACAGCCTGCCGCCGGCCGCATGGGCCAAGATCCCCACCGCCGTCTTTATGTCGGCGGTCTGGTCGCACTGGGCAAGCAGAACCCTCACCCTCCTGCCGACTAGGCGCTCAACCTCCATGGGCCGCCGCCAGCCCGGCGCGCCACGCCTCGGCCTCGGGGTACAGCTCGGCGCGGCTCACCTTGTACCACTTCTCAGGCGGCGCGCCCGCCTCGGACGCCCTCTTGACCGCGGCGACGGGGCAGACGATGACGCAGGCGAAGTCGTCCTGGCAGAGGTCCCATATGAGGATCGGCTTGCCCTCCTCGTCGGGCTCCAGCGCGCCGTAGGGACAATACGCTATGCAGGCCCCGCACGCGATGCAGCTGTCCCTGAAGATGACCACCTTCTGCATGCTTATGCATCTGTACAAAATTTTTAAATTTTATTAACTACATGTTAGAGAATATATTTTTTGCACATACTTAAAAAGCGAGGACGGAGGGGGGCCATGACGGTTGGGGAGAGGCTTTGGGAGAAGGCGAGGGGCTTGAGAGGGGTCTGGGAGGGGATCGCCCGGGCCGAAGACGATCTACTGCGGCAGTTCAAGGACCCGGTGGAGTTCATCGATTGGTTTAAGGCGTCGGCCGACCCCGTGCTGCAGTTCCACTACGAGATCGGCCACCAGTGGGGGGTCTCCACCGACGTGGAGGGCGTCAGGTCCTGGCTCCGGCAGGGGGTCTGGAACGAGTGGGCCGCCGCGTCCGACGTGGCGCGTATAGTCAGCGACTACAGGGACCTCATAGACACCGAGTTCATGACCATGTTCGCCCAGCAGATCTCGGACGAGGGGAGGCACCTCTACCTCAGGTCCCGCATACTGAGGGCCTTCGGCGGCTCCATGGAGGGGTTCCAGCCCATAAAGGAGTGGGTTGAGCTATTCGAGCTTCCCTTCGTCTGCGCCCCGAAGAGGATGGAGTGGTTCCAGGTGAGGGTCACCTCCACCCTGCAGGTTGTTGAGCTCACCAGCGTCTACCACCACAGAGGCGTGCACGACGCCCTGCCGAGAAACGCCGCGCTAATGGAGGGGCCCCACAGAGCCGCGGCGGTCGCCCTCCAGGAGAGCTTCAGGGAGATCGAGGACGACGAGCTCTTCCACTGGTCCATCGCAGAGCGCATGTGGGCGAAATACGCCAGGTCTCCGGAGGCCATGCGGAACATCCTGGACTGCGCCGCGGAGGCGCTCAGGGTGGCCACCGAGGCCAGGGTCAGGAGGGTTGAGCTGGCCGAGAGGAGGGCCATATGACGCGCATCTACGAGGGCAGGAGGGTAAGGGTTGAAGTCTTTTCACATATGCTCCCAAACGGCAGATCGATGGAGGTCGAGAGGGTCCTCTTCCCGCCGGTGGTCTCCGTGTTGCCGGTGCTCAACGGCTCCGTGGTTCTTCTGAGGCAGTACAGACCCGCCTTGGGGGCGTACCACCTCGAGGTCCCCTCGGGCGTCGTGGAGGAGGGCGAGGCGCCGGAGGCCGCGGCGGCCCGGGAGCTGGAGGAGGAGGCGGGCCTCAAGGCGGCTCGGCTGGACCTGCTCTTCGAGGGGGTGGTGAGCCCCGGCTACTCCACCGAGTACTCCTACGTGTTCCTCGCCGAGGATCCCGAGAGGACGCAGCCGCGGCGGGAGGAGCACGAGGTGATCGATACGGTGGAGATCCCGCTGGGGGATGCGTTCGATATGCTGAGGGGCGGCCGGATCAGAGACATGCGGACGGCCCTAGCCCTTTCGCTGTACTTTATGGTGAAAAATTTTCACAGACATAGATAAAAATCGGCTTCGCAACGCATCCATGGACAAGCTTCCCCCCGTCGCCAAGCTCGTGGTGACCTATATGGCCCTGCAGCATCTGCTGAAGGGCCGCGGCCACGTCACCATAAGGGAGCTCCAGCAGGAGCTCCAGGTCTCGCAGAGGCGGCTGAGGAGCGTCCTGGCGGACTTGAGGCGGCGGGGGCTCGTCAAGGCCTACCTGGACCCGGCGCGGGGCAGGGCCCATCTCTACAGCCTGGCCTTCGACAGCTTCGACCTAGACGTGCCGCAGGTGAGGCCAGGCGTCTACTACATAGACGTGCCGCCCAACGCCAAGATCCCGCACGACCTCACCTTCAGAGCCTACTCTGTGATAAGAGCCAGCGACATACTGCTCTATACGCCCCACTTCGAAAGGAAGAAACGGCTCTTCTACCTAACCAGATGCGTCTGCTCCGTGAGGCCCTACACGCCGGAGGCCGCCGAGGAGGCCCGGCAGGCCGCTGCACGCGGCAAGGTGGCGTCTGTGATCTACAGCTCGCAGATAGACGACATATACGTGCCGGAAAACGCCGCCGTGCTCGAACGCCTTCAGATAACTATAAAAGCTGTACAAAGTTAGTTAAAAATGACTTGTGCAATTTTTCAATCATCGCGGCTTGTTCCGGCCCGGAGACGGTCTGCGGCTCTGCTGTAAGGGGATGACGCGCCGCCAACCCAGCCAGAAGGAACCGGCCGAGGAAGGGCCGGATATTAATACCGGCCGACCCGCTACCCCCTACCAGATGCCGAAAAGCGGATATCGATTTGAAAACTATTTGAGCTGCGCTACCTTTTCGGCTTCTTTTATCACCTCGTCGTAGGGAGGCTCGTTGCGTGGGTCGTCTGAGTACCACACGTATCTGATAGTGCCGCTCGGGTCGACTATGTAGACCGCCCTCTTTGCTAGGTGGAAGAGCGGTAATCCCAGCAGGTTGGCCTGCACCACATCGTACATGGCTATCACCGTGCGGTTGAAGTCGGATAGCAGTGGGAAGTTCAGCCTGTTCGCCTCTTTGAAGGCCTTGAGCGCAAATGGGCTGTCCACCGAGATGCCTAGAACAGCTGCGTTGGCCTTGTTGAGAAGCGCCATCTTGTCCCGGAACGTGCAGAGCTCCTTCGTGCACACCGAGGTGAACGCGCCTGGGAAGAACAGCAGTATCGCCGGCCTGCCCTCCTTCAGAACCTCGGAGAGCCTCACGGGCTTAAGCTCCTCGTTCAGCAACTCGAAGTCGGGCGCCTTGTCTCCAACTTTCAGAGGCATGACCGCCTCCCAATATGCAGATATAAACCTTTCTATAACAATCGTCATTTTTACCCATCGAAACACGTTGTTGACCACTACGGCAAACGCCTTGTTGACCACTACGGCAAACGCCGTGTAGGCATTTGCCCGAGACACGTGGTTCTCGCCGTGTCTAGCCGCAGCCGCTGGTATTCCGGTGGCGACGCGAAACGGGGTAACTACGCCGGAAAACCCCAGGCGGCGAACCCCACGCGTCCCACATAGGCGTCGTCCGCCCGCCTAGGGGCTTCTTGGGTCGGTGCTAATCGCTTGTAGCCACCCTCCTCGTCATGGGGTGCGGCCCAAACAGCTTCTCTACCCCGCCTTCGCCTATCTCGTAGGTCTCCGTCGTCGAGTAGATGAGCCGGCCTCCGTGAGACGCGAGGCCGGTCGTGCCGAAGGTGGGGGGCGGCAGCCTGTGGGGCATTTCCCGCCAGAGCTCCCCGTCGTCGCTTGAGATCACCGGCCTGGTCCTCATCAGGTGGCTGAACAGCCTCCCGCCGTGGATCGCCCAACCGTTGTAAGGGCGTTAATGTGGAACTGAATCCCGTTGGGGGAAGAGAGGGGGTTGCCACGAGGACGGTTCATTACGTTCAATTGATCACAGCGCTTCATGAATAAGCCCTAATCTCCTCAACCCTCTCCTTTGGTATTAAGAAGTAAAGGGTGTTTTCAAACTTCTCGGCGTAGGACAAGCCGCCGGTGTACCTCGAACGGTACCTGTGGAGTGCAATGTGTATCAACTCGCGGAGGATCAGGTATTCAACAACCTCCTCGTCATCGATTAGGTGTTTGTTGAGGCAGATGGTTGGCGATGAACTTGCCAAGTTGGTGAAGGCAGTCCTAGTCTTGTATGGTCTCACCACTACCTTGACGTCTTTTACGGCTAGGTAAATCTTGTACTTCTCTAAGATTTTTTCAACAAAAGATGGTGAAAAAGCTGATAGAGGTGAACCGGGGGCTCGTTCAGTGACCTCTTTTTTCTCCTCATCTTTTTATGGGGCCTTCCGGCGCCGTCTCGTGCCCCCGCGGCTGGGGCGGAGAGCTCCTCCGGAGGGATGCCTAGCCTCTGTGGTGAGTAAGAAGAAGAGGAAAAAGAGGCTTATCCGCCTGCAGGTACTTCCCTACAGGTCTTTCTTTACAGGACTAATTAGTCCTGTAAGTCAATCCCCGTGGGGATGTACCTGTCGGCGGACTTCTGTAGGAGCTGGCGGAGGCCTAGTCGCTTGCAGGTTTTTCCCTGCAAGGACGGACTTACAGGTCTAATTATCCCTGCAAGGAAAAACCTGTGGGTGAGTACCTGCAGGTGTTGGCTCCTCAGACCTTTTCACACAGCGGGACGACTTCTGCGGTCAGCTCCACGTGGTATGTCCTGGCAGGTATACCTGTGGGTCTGTACCTGTCAGTCTTTACCTGTAGAGAGAATGCTTAAATAGCAAAGCAAAAGAAGAGACATGGATAAGACAGTTCAACATGCGCCTCGGCGTTTAACGCGTTATGGATAGAAGCAAGATAAAAGAACGGCTGGAGCTCACGCTGAAACCCGCGAAGCCGCCGACCTTGGAGGAGGTGCTTGAGGAGGTCTCCACCCGCGGCGTCTTGCGGGGGCCTGTGGACTGGGTCTTCCCGGCGTGGATGCTGTACGTCGAATACGCGACGCAGGAGATCATAAAGACGTTTCGGCTCTCGGAGGAAGAAAGGAGCCAGCTCCTTGACTTCAGAGACACGCTGAAACGGCTTCTGCTGGAGGCGTGGATGCAGACGAAAGAGAAGCTGACGACGCTGTACAAGGCCGTCGCCGAGGGCACGTACAGAGTGGAGGGCAACAAGCTATACACGCCGGACGGGGCGTGGATGTACTTAAGAGGGGACTCCACTCCACACATTCCAATCCGCGGCATAACAGCTAAGACACGTCTTCCCGATCTGCTGAAGCTTCCGCGCGAGAGGCTTGAACTGCTTCAGCTGGGCTGGAGGGCAAGCGACGAAGGCAGGCACAAGAGGCAACCTTACATGGGCACTACACAGCCTTGGCAGGTGTTCGCCTGGACTGCGACGAGATACGGAGAGCTCTACATGTGTTCTCTCGACCAACTTGACGCATGAAGGGATAAGCATTGAAGTGTACATCAAAGCGAAGAGCTGGAGGCAGAAGTGGAGTAAGGACGAGGCGATAAGTCTAGTCGCGGACTACCTCAGACGCGGAGAGTGGATGCCCATGCTCACCATGTGGTTAGGAGACGGAAAGGCAAGGTGGCGAAACATCTTGCAAAGCAAGTACGAGCTACTAGTCGCAACTAAGGAGCCTTGGAGGCTGGGCATCCGCAAGGGCGCATACGAGGCCCTAGTCGCCAC
>Ga0326765_100007_pt1 | contig 82585 bp, 89 predicted proteins | sample NORRB_P_FD_207670 | JGI IMG/M metagenome (GOLD analysis project Ga0326765, IMG submission 207670) | Hot spring water microbial communities from Norris Geyser Basin, Yellowstone National Park, WY, United States - NOR.RB_P | ecosystem: Environmental > Aquatic > Thermal springs > Unclassified... | reverse complement strand
TCAATTAAATAGTCAATTTGTTGGAAAAACCTATCCAGTAAACCATCAACCATATGTACCTCTACAGGATCTCTATGTAATTAAAGGACAGGTACCTGTTGAACAGGCAACGATAAATGGACAAACATATTATGTAATAGAAGCAAATAGTATAAACCCAGCAAACATTGCAGGATTTTATACATATGATAAATGGGTACCTAACTTTGTAGCAGCAATGAATACACCAGGAACATATGCAGCAGGGCTACCAGGAAACTCCCCAGTATTCCAATGGACAAACACAACAGGAACGTTAGTCTACGAAACACACCTATATCAACACTATATTGAATACGCTGCTGGAGGAGATGTATTAGTACCACCCACTGGAATGATAATTCCATATGGGTCCGTTAAGCCTCTTGGCTCAGCCCTCTTTAATTTTACTACTCCACAACACACTTACAACCCTCCTAGCTAATTTTTTAATAATTATCTTTAAGATATACTTAAAACATAAGGTACTCCATACGTTACTATAATCCAATCTAAATACATAAAACCAGATCCGCCTCCTGATCCTGCTGAAACAAATAAATAGGGAGCTCCAAAATAATTATTAATGCTGCTTATCAAGTATCCCACTCTAAATGTTTCTCCATTATTCCCATTATTGTATTCTTCATCATATCCAAATGTTCCAGGTACAAAGTTGCTATTTACATCACAATAAGTAAATGGGCTATATTCGTACAAAGCTGCTTGATAATTTCCCTTAAAACTCGCTATTTCCTGATTAAACGCCGTATTATATGCATTTATATATGATTGTACAAATATGGTTCTCCTGTTATTGTGTTTGTAGATGCTGGCGGGTTTGGTGGTATTGCATATATACTTCCCCCATTCAATGGTTCTGAAGCAGGTGGGTGATTGAAAATGTTTCCATTCATTGGGAAAAATTTCATAATTGTCTCCGCCTGGGGCCAACCATATGGCGAATGTTCAGTGTCGTTGGATTGCTTCGCGACGTGGCCGTCCATGCGCGGCTCCGGGGGTCGGCGGAGGCCTTCTGCCGAGTTCGTAGGCCGTATGCTCCGGGGGGCTTGGGAGGGGTAGGGATGCCCACGGGAAGGCCTTGGAGGTGGCGGAGGGGGGTGGGGAGGCGGGCTCCCTGGGGCTGGAGGGCCTCGGAAGCGACGGCCGCCTGGTGAGGGCCATGGGCGGAGGGGGCCCAGCCCGAGGGGGGCAGGGCGGCAGGACCCCACCGAGGATTCAGATAGCCGAGGTCGACGGCATGCGGAGCGGCTATACGATGGCGTATGGCAGGTATGGAGCCGCAACGAGGCCTCGGGCCTCGCCGTAGCGAGGGCCGACGGCCCCGGCGGCAGGGAGGCGGACGCCGAGAGGCTCTCGGCGCTGATCAAGGCCCTCACGGGGAGGGAGCCGAGGGTGCACCGCAGGAGCGACGGCGTGGTAATGATAGAGTGTTACGAGGAGCATCTGGAGGGCTTCATGCGCTTCGCCGAGCTCGCAGACGTCATCGCAAGGTGGCTGGAGGAGACGAGGATCGCTGTTCATAGGGCTTTTTAGACCAGCGACTTCGCGCCGGGGAGGGGCGCGGCGTCGTCGGGATCCATCTCCGAGGGCCTCCTGTACACGTCCAGGCTCGTCCACACTATCTCGCCGTTGTTGACGTGGCGCAGCGAGCCGGTGGGGCAGGCGTCCACGCAGTAGCCGCAGAGTATGCACCGCCCCCAGTCGATGCCGGGGTACCGCCTCCCGTCCGCCTCCAGGTGGAACTTGATGGCCTTCGCCGGGCACACGGCCTCGCAGAGCTGGCAGCTGATGCATTTGGACCTGTCGTTCACGATGAAGCCCCTGAACCTGTCGCCGTAGTCCCTCCTCTCCTCCGGCCACCTGACGGTGAGCGGCCGTTGGAAGATCTGCCTAACCGCCGTGGCGAAGAGCTTGACGTGGACGATCATCTCCGCTCGATCAGACAGGGCAGAGACGGATCGACGGGGCCTATCACCTCCCTGCCCAGGATCCTGTTTATCTCCTCAACGTCTCCGTCGACGACCTTCTGTATGTACTCCACCTCCTCGGGCTTCAGGTGTTTGAACCTGCCCTGGAGCTGGAGGAAGCACCTCACGTGCTTCCGCCTGGGTACGGGCACGGTGACTCTGAACTCGCCCCGTTCGATCTCGTAGTTGATCCAGTAGCCCGTCTCGGTGGCCAGCTCCAGCACCCTGATGGCGTATTTGGGCTCGAAGCGCCACCCCGGCGTGCACGACTGGAGGACGTGTATGAACGAGGGGCCGTCCACCTCCATCGCCTTCTTGAACTTGTACACCATGTCGTGGACGTAGGCCGGGTTGGCCGTGGCCACGTAGGGGATGCCGTGCGCCGCCGCTATGGCGGCCATGGGCTTCTTGTGGGTCACGTTGCCCGGCACCTTCCTCCCCGCCGGTGAGGTGGTGGCCGAGGCGCCGAAGGGCGTGGTGCCGCTCCTCTGGATGCCCGTGTTCATGTAGCCCTCGTTGTCGTACATGATGTATATCACCCTGTGCCCTCTCTCCAGCATGCCGCTGAGCGCCTGGAAGCCTATATCCGCCGTGCCGCCGTCGCCCGCGAACACCACCACGTTGATCCTGCGGTTTTGGTCGATGACGCCCCTCCTCTTAAGCGCCTTTATCGCCGCCTCGATGCCGGAGGCCACCGACCCGCCGTTTCCGAAGGCGACGTGGATCCACGGAACGGCCCAGTTGGTGCGGGGGTACACCACGGTGGACACCTCGGCGCAGCCCGTGGGGTTGACGACCACGGTGTCGGGCCCAAACACCTTCAACATGTGCCGCGCTATGACGCCGATGGTGCAACCCGCGCAGAGGCCGTGGCCCGGCAGAAACAGCTCCTCCTGGGACAGGTCGAAGTTCGCATATTCATACTGCCCCTCGTACTCCTCGGCCGCCTTCACGGCGGTTTTGACCAGGTAGTTGCCCCTTATGTAGACGGGGACCTTGGCGAAGCGGCCGCCGCTACTCATAGCCTCCCCTCAGTCCTATTGTGTAGGTCTGGTTGGGCGCCCAGAGGCCCTTCCGCACCTTGAGGGCGGCCTCGTATATCATGTCGCTGTCTATCGCCCTCATGCCTATGGTGGCCAAGGCGCTGTAGACCGGCCTCTGCACCGTGGCGGCCACCTCCACTGCCATCGGCCCCTGGAGGTATGCGCCGTGGTTTATGGCGCGGTCGATCACCATCACCCTGTCGACTCCCTCGAGGGCCTTCCTCAGCTGATCGCCGGGCCAGGGCCTGATCACCCTCAGCCGCAGGGCGCCGGCCCTCACGCCCTCCCCCCTCAGCCGGTCCACCGCCTTTTTGGCCAGCCCGTAGACGGAGCCGTAGGTCACTATGACCATCTCGGCATCTTCGGTCCTGTACGTGCTGAAGAAGCCGTAGCTCCTGCCGAAGCGCCTCCCGTATTCCCTGTCCGCCTCCTCTATCACCTTCAGCGAGCCCCTCAGCGCCTCCACGGCCTGCCACCTGACCTCCCAGTACCACTCCGGCGTCCCCACGGCGCCGAGCTGGGCCGGGTTATCCACGTCGAGCTTAACCCACGTCCGGGTGATTGGGGCGAACCTGATCACCTCCTCCTCGTCCTCGGGGACGTCAAGCGGCTGGAGGACGTGGCTCGTCCAGAACCCGTCGTAGGCCACCACCGCGGGCAGGTGGACCCTCGAGTCCTCGGCCACGCGGTACGCCTGTATGACCGTGTCGAAGGCCTCCTGGGCGCTCTGCGCTATGTATATGATCCACCCCAGCTCCCTCATCGACATCACATCGCTGTAGTCGCCCCACACGTTTATAGGCGCCGAGTACGTCCTCACGGCCATGCCCATCACTATGGGGAGCCGCATCCCCACCGCTATGGGCAGGTTCTCGTACATGTAGAGAAGGCCCTGCGACGACGTCTCGGTGAAGGTCCGGGCGCCCGCGGCCGAGGCCCCGATCGCGGCGGACATGGCGGAGTGCTCGCTCTCGACCGGTATGTACTCCGCGTCGAGCTCGCCGTTGTTGACGTACTCGGCGAGCTTCTCCACGACGGGGGTCTGGGGGGTGATGGGATACGCCGCTATCACCTCGGGCCTGCACATCTTCACCGCGAGCGCCACGGCGTGGTTGCCGGTCAGCGCGATCCTCCTCTGCGCGACCTTCCTCTCCGCCGGGGCTAGGGCCTGCGCGGTCATATCTCCCTCACCATCTTTATCGCGCCTGTGGGGCAGACATCGGCGCAGACGCCGCAGCCCTTGCAGTACTGGTAGTCGAAGTCTATCATCTTCATCCTGAAGACGCGGCCCCTCGGGCCCGGCGCCTCCCTCCACGCCTCCACCACCGCGTCGTCGGGGCAGTACAGCCAGCACTTCCTGCACATGATGCACTTGGAGTGGTCGATCACCGGCTTCTCCAGACGCCACCCGCCGGTGGTGTAGAGGAGGCTGGAGCCGGGGAACACGGCGCCTGCCTTGGACACCTCCGACCAGCCGACGATCTCGTAGGGCCCCGTCAGGAAGGCGGAGGTGGTGGAGATCATGCCCCTGGGCTTCGCCGCCTGCTCCACCCTCTCGGGCGGGATGACTAGGGCGGCCTCGTACGCCTCCTTGGTCGCCGCGAAGTTCTCCTCCACGGCCTTCCCCAGCTGCGTCTCGAAGGCCGCCTTTATGGACTCGAGGCGCGGGAAGCCCATCACCCTGGAGAAGGCCCCGGCCAGCGGGCCGTTGGGCACAGGCAGGCCCACGTGCTTGAGGGCGATGCCCACGGCGTCCAGCAGGACCAGATGGACGTCGCCTCTGCCTATGATCCTCCTCACCTCCTCGGGGCTCTTCGCCGTGTTCACTATCACATACCCCCCGGGCCTCACCGCGTCTACGGCGAACCTCATGATGTCGATAAGCTTGTCGTCGAAGATCACCAACACGCCGGGGGTCTTGACCGGCTCCTGGTCCTCGATGGGGCTCTTGTCGATGGTCAGGAAGGCCTTGACTGGGGCGCCCCTCCTCTCCGCCCCGAACTCTGGATTCGCGATGGCGTAGAAGCCGTCTAGAACCGCCGCGTTGGCCACTATGTATGTGGCCGTGACGATCCCCTGGCCGCCGCGGCCGAGCCAGACCGTTTCGACGCGCATGGACATCACGCATCTCTTCTTTAAAACTCTTTACTTCTATAGAGTATTAACCCAAAAATTGCTTAGGTTGAAATTGTCTTTTATAGTAATGAACTAACGTGATGGATAAGCCATAGGGGGGCCGCGGCTCCGAGCGCGGCCACGGCGGCGGCGACTACACGGCCGAGCGGCCGGCAGCCGATCCATAAGGTACACGTCGCGTTTCTGCCCCATCGCCGTAGCGTCTCATATCCATGAGACTTACCGTGTCCGCCATCCGCTAGTTCACTTCCATCAGGTTGGAGGTGGCATGAAGTAGCAGGGATACTGCATCTCCATCAAGAGGTCCACATACCTGGCGTCCATGTATGCCGAGGTCTGTACAGGCTATATCGCAACTCCGTACTTTCCGCAGAGTAGCTGCCTAAGCTCCCGATTGCAAGCAGCTGTTTCATATTTCACATGTTTCTTTTTGCTCTTCCGCTTCATAACCGCAAGGACCTTAGCCACTATTGTATCCGCCTCTTCGTGGTGAACCACAGCGACGATAATGTGGTATATATCTATATCCAGTAGGCGCTTTACCGTATTTTCAAGCTTGTCCACGTCCTCACGCTTGGAGCGCCCCCTGACCTCCTCCACGACGACCGCCACGTCTCCGCAGAAATAGACATAGTCGGCGCGCGGCTCGTTGGGCGACATAAGGAGTGAGGCGTCTAGGTTCTCCCTTGTGCAGCGCCTAGTACAGTTCATTACGTATTTCCAAAATCTCCTCCGCCACCCTGGTGAACTCGTCCTCGGGGATACCTGTATAGTCCACCTCCAGCCGCTCGACCACAGCCCGGTTGCCCTCAGCCTTCACGAGATAGGCCGCAACCGCCTCTGGTTTAAGAACTTCTGCATCTCGATAACTAAGCTTCTTCCTCACATCCTTTGAGGCGTTTGAAAGGGCGACGAGATTGCTAAGTTCATTTATAAGATAATCACTATGTGTAGTCAAAGCGACGAATTTACCGTTGTTCACAGCCTCTGCAATAGCTCTTGCCAAAAGTCTTTGAGCGCTAGGATGCAGATGGGCCTCTGGCTCCTCCATAAAGACAAAACGAAAGGCCTCAGAGGATAGGGCAAAGATGGCCGTGATGATTTCTCTAATGCCCGACGGCGCATGCGCTAACTCGAGCCTCTTGCCACTCCACGTCTTTACATATACCACGGGGTTTCCCCCCGGTGCGGCTGTATCCAGCTCGATGCCCATATCTCTGAGCAGTAGGTTTGCGCTTTCCGTTAACTTTCTCCACAGCTGATACTCATCGATAAGACGGGCGTAGACATCGATGAATTCTCTATCGCTAACCGACGTCCTATCACGGGGACCTGCGGTGAACGTCTCAGGACGTGGCAGGGCGCGGACAATACCGGCGCGGTTATCCGGAAGAAAGACCGCATCTACAGGTCCTTGGATGGTTATATCCACTAGATAAATCGCATCTGTAGAGCCGAACTTGCCAGAGATTGCGGGGTTTAGTACGCCGTACTCATCGATTACCCTTCTCGTTAAAAACATCATAGTAGTGATGATGTAGTCATATGCTGTAAATCGTTCTTAAATTTTTCTCTTATATGGTTATTTTCTCTTATATGGATAAAAGCAATATATGCTATTAAAGGTTTTATAATTGAAAGAAATTCGTTTTCGGCGGCGTTGTCAATGCACATATCTAGCCGATCTACCGCTACGCTATCTGTCAGCGAAACAAGGAGATCGCCGCACGTGCCTTTTATATCTATTTGGGCGCTCGTTTCCCCTACCCTCACCAACTCCCTCGTGCTCACGCCAAATACCTGCCTAAGTCGTTTTTCGAGGCCTGCCTCGATCGCGCTCTTAAATACATCCCTAGAGGTCCTTGTGAAATCTCTGACATCTGTCGCTATCGACCCTATGTGCTTTGAAACCTCATCCATTATGATGCCAAAGTCAGACGCAACAGGCTCGATAAACTCTGTTATTTTTAGCGAAATAGATTCCGCCTTTTCATAAAGTCCACGCCACCTCATCCTAATTTCCTCATCGCTTGGAATTTCAGGTCGTGTTGAGAGCAAGGCCCAAAGGAGAGAGAGCAATAGGGACTTCCCTACGGAATTCTTACCAATAAATACCGTAAGAGGCCGTAGGTCTATATCAACGTCATCAAACGGGCCGAAATTTTTTAGCCTAACCGTAATGTTTTTCCCCGTTTTTACAGCTGCTTGCGGCTCTAACCTTGCCACATTCGCTCTGTGCATAGTTTAAATAAAAACTTTAGCGAGCTTAAAACGGCATCCCCCTCAGCCGCCCGGCGGCCTCTGAGGCATAGTGCGAGGATTAGGTCCGCACCGGCGCGTTTTAGCGGAGAGCATCTCCGGACGTAATCATCGTCTAGGTAGCCCTCGGGCACAACGCCCTTCGGGTCGTAGCCGCCGGGCCCAGGGGCTCTTCATTTCGTCGGGCAGGACGCCGAGGGGGATGGACCTGCTCGTCCCCGGCAACGGCTACCGTCGGCGTTCCGTAGAAACGCCTCAGCCGGAGAAGCTCGACCTCTTCGGGATTCGCAAACAACGACAACATCTCAGCTTAAAATAATACATTTAAACCTCCTCCTCGCTAGGGCCGTGTCCCGCGTTCTCAACGTGGCCGAACCCGCATATCCCCCTGTGAACGCGACGCAGTCCGGGATCCAGAAATACGAGGTTGTATCCACATCGGAACAAGCCCCGTCGAGCCCGCTCGTGCAGCAGGTACGGGTCAAGGCGCTCGACGACCTTTTGATCATCAGACGGGGCACCGGGACGCCTAAGGAGGCGGTGTCCGGGAGGGCGGATGTCGTCGTTGGGATCGACGAGTGGGGCCGCGTGGTCAACGTGGAAATAGAGTTCGCCGAGTACTACTTCCAGGACGCGGAGACAGCCCGTGAGATCCTAAGGAAAGCTAGATGGTAGAAAACATCAAGCCTGCTGTAGCAATTGTGCATCATCCTCTATTTGGAAGGATTGAAGCGAAAATAATACCGATAGACGCGGAGGTCGCCAAAATAGGGGAGGGGTATCTCGTCAATCTGCTCACGAAGCTCCAGGTGGAGCCTGAGAGGAAGCGTCGGAGCGGATATCTCTGCGGCCAGAACATACCGCTGCCGCAGAGGCCTGTCGACATAGCCTCCTCGGAGCTGGGCTACGTGAAGATCTCCCATGGCCGAGACGAGATCGAGGTTTACGTCGAAATCACGAGGGTATTCGTGACCGACGAGGCCTCGGATGCGGACGGCAACCCTTGCGTCACGGCGGTCTGGCGCCATGGGATCAGGGTGTGTCCACGAGGTTGACGTCGCCCATATCGAGGAGCGGGGGCACAACATACAGCTTTGGGAGTACCTCCAGCGGGAGCTGTTTCTAACGCCAGACTGCATCGCCGAAACGATAAAGAGACTCCTTGGCCCGGAAGTCGCGCATCTCGCTGATAGATACGGCGTAGAAACCGCGAGGAGGACCAAGGCCTTCTGTCTGGCGATAACCCTAGGCGCCGGCTCCGCGCCGGTGATGATAGTAGCAAGAAAGACGCCGCGCTGCCTAAAGACTCTGACGGTATACCCTTACCCGAGGTGCAAGCCACAGTATAAGATCCCAGCCTGCCGCAACAGCCGGATACAGCTCTCGGAATCGTAGCCCGTCAGGCGTTTCGCGGCGGGAGCTGGTTGCGCGCCGACCGGCAGAGCGGGCGCGTCGCAACGACACGTTTAGGGCGATGCCCACGGCGTCCGGCAGGGCCAGGCGGACGTCGTCAAGACTACTTCGACGCGCGTGGGCTCTGTCCATCTTCTCCTTAAAACTCTTTACTTCTATAGAGTATTAACCCGAAAATTGCTTAGGTTGAAATTGTCTATAGTAATGAACTAACGTGATAGATAAGCCATAGGGGGGCCGCGGCTCCGAGCGCGGCGACGGCGGCGGCGACTAGGACGGGCACTGCAGAGCGGCCGGCCGGCAGCCGATCCATGAGCCTGAAGTAGTAGGGCGCCACCATCACGACGTTTGCGAGGACGTACAGCGCGGGGCCCCAGCCCAACCGCTCCGCCGTGATTAAGACGAGCAGCATCTTGGGCCAGAAGCCGAAAAGCGGGGGGAGCCCGATCTGGTGTATGGCCAGCGTCCTGGCGGCCCACGGGGGCGTCCCAGCTGACATGGCGTAGAAGAGGCCCAGCTTCCCGAAGGCGTCGGCGAGCACCAGCGCGAGGGCGACCTCGGGCTGGAGGGGGTAGACGAACACGGCGAAGCCCGAGTGCGCCACGGTGGAGTACGCCAATATGCGGCGGAGGTCCGCGCTGGTCAACGCGCCGAGGTTCCCCACCGCCATGGAGAGGCCGCCGAGGGCGAGGGCGAGCGCGGCGGGGGGAGCGGGCCTGAAGGCGAGGAGGGCGAACGCCGCGGAGAGCGTCGGCAGGCTCGCCAACATGGCCAGCCCGGCGGGGTGCGACCTGCCGTACACGTCGGGGACCCAGAGGAACATGGGGGCCACCCCGAGCTCCAGAGCCGCGGCGAGGAGGAGGAAGGACTCGCCGAGGGGGGACCCGCGCTGGCCGAGGCCTATGAAGAGGAAGGCCGAGGCGAAGGCGGAGACCACTAGGTATCTGAAGAGCCCCTCCAAGCTCCCCCTGTCCCTCGTCGTGGGGAGCAGCGCCGCAGGCGACAGTATCGCCAGGACGAAGCCGAGCGCCTTGAGGTGGGGCGCCGGCTGGAACATGAGGTAGACCCCGTATATGGACAGCGCGGAGGCCAGCCCCGCGTATCCGCTGAACACGCCGGACCCCACGGCGACTACCCCGAGGAAGAACGGGAGGGAGAGGAGGAGGAGCGGAGTCTCCCTCCACATGTACGCCGAGATGAATGCGATGTACGCGGCGTCTACCGCAAGCCACCGCCGGCTGAAGCCCATGAGGACTCTGGCCGCGAAATACGCCGGCAGTAGATAGTACATCACCTCCATATCCCCAACGCAAGAACCGCCGCGAGCACGAAGGCCGCCGCGAGCCCCGCCACGTAGAGGTAGTAATCGAGCCGGAGCCCGGCCACCCGGGCCGAGGACCTGCGCACGGCGGATACGAGCCCGTCGTGCAGAGCCGTGTCGAGAAGCCAGTCGGCTATCGTGACCAGGTCCACGGCGAGCCGCCACAGCGGCGCCGAGCCCTGCAGAGCCCTATCCACGGCGCGATCCGCCGCGGCCGCCAGGCGCCACAAAGCCCTAAACGCGGACGGCACGATCCTGTCGAACAGCACCGGCAGATAGAGCCGCCTCCGAAGCGCCTCGACCTCCCCGACGAAGGCCAGGGCGCCGCCCGCCAGCGACAGGAAGACCGCCGGCGGAGGCGCCGCGACGAAGATGAAGTTGGGCGCCACAAGAAGCGCCATGTAGGGGATCCACATGGGCTCCCAGTCGTTCGCGGCGGGCAGGCGCAGGAGCTTGCCCAGATACCCCACGGTGAGGGCCGACACGGCGACGGTCCAGAGAGGCGCCCCGCTCTTCGCCAGGGCGCCCACCGGAAGTATCCCCACCAGGGTCAACATGCCCAGGAGGATCGCCACTTTGGCTATCAGCGGATACGACCGCGGGAATCTGCTGTGGGCCGTGTGGATGGCGTGGCCAACGGCCATGAAGAGGGCCGCCTTGGCGAAGCCGTGGGCGTAGATCAGCAGAGCCGCCTCCTCGGGGTTCTCCAGGGCGACCGCCGTGATCATGCCGAGGTAGGAGGCGGTGGAGGCCGCCAAGACGAGCTTCGGCTCCCTCTGCCCCAGCGCCATGAGCCCTCCGGCGAACGCGGTGGCCAGGCCCACCGCGAACGCCGCCTCGGCGGCCCAGCGGGGGAAGACGGGGGCCAGCTTGAGGAGGAGGATCGGCCCGGCATTCACCATGGTGGAGCTGTGGAGCAAGGCGCTGACCGGCGTGGGCGCCGACATGGCGGTCATCAGCCAGTCGGTGAAGGGGAGCTGGGCCGCCTTGGCGAAGGCCGCCACGAGGAAGAGCGCAGCCATTAGGTCGCCGGCGCGGCCCCAGCCGCTTATGAACGGGCCGTAGCGCGCGGCCATGTAGGCCGAGGCCACGAGGAGGGAGGCAGTGCCCACCTCGACGGTCGCCACCGCCCTAAAGGCGGAGGACGACGGGGGCCAGAGCCAGGTGATTCCGCCCGCGCGGCCTCCCTCCCCGACGAACCCCATCTCGTCGCCGTCGCGGTAGGTCAATATGAGGCCCCAGCTGGCCAGATCGAGCCCGGCCCACCCCAGCAGGAGGAGGATCCAGTGGTTCGCGAGCAGGAAGAGCTCCATGGAGCCGAAGAAGACCCCCATCCACCCCCAGAACCACCCGGGCCGCTCGGCCCCCCTCATGTAGAGATGGGAATACACCGCGACCGCCAGATACACCCCGGCCACGAAGGCGGCGAATTCGCTCGGCTCGAGGTACGGCGTCGCCGGGCCCGCGCCTCCGAGCAGCCCTGCCAGCGCGAAGGCACCAGCGGCGACCGCGGCGTAGCCCCTGGCCGCCAGGAAGTCCAGAAGGGCCGCGGCGAAGGCGACCGCCAGCAGGAGCTCTAGGCTAACCATAGCGGAAGCGCGAGGAGGAGCAGGTAGGGGGCGGCCGCCGCGGCCAGAACCGCGGCGTACATCGCCACGGGGTACTCCACCTCGCCCTCGCCCGCTCTATACATCTGGTTGAAGAGGTAGAGGCTGTACACGGCGGTGGAGACCAAGGCGAAGACGGCCAACACAGCGGCGGAGAGCGACGGGGGCACGCCCGTAGCCACGTAGGCCTTGCCGATCAGATTTATGCCGAACAGCCCCGCCAGGGCCACGAAGCCCAACGCGCCCGCGGCCAGGAGGCGCCTGTCCCACCTGGCCTCGCCGATGGACCTGGTGTTCAGCGAAACTATGTAGAGGCCGGCCAACATGAAGAGGGCCGCCTTGGCGAAGGCGTGCCCCACGAACAGGATGGCCGTCGCCGCGTAGCTGATCGCCCCGTCGCGTATCGACGCCGCGGCGAGGAGGAGGCCCATGTTGGCGATGGTCGAGTCCGCCAGCGCCCTCTTGAAGTCTGCCTCGCGGAACACCAGGAGTGAGCCGTAGACCGCGGTCGCGAGGCCGTAGATGAAGAGGTCGTCCAGAGGCCAGCCTGCGCCCGCCCTCAGGCGCCAGATCCAGTAGGCCATGAGCCCCACGTGGACAGGGGACAGCAAGGCGCTGAGGGGGGTCGGAGCCTCGGCGTGGGCGTAGGGAAGCCAGAAGTGGACGCCCGCCGTGCCCATCTTGATCAGGAGGCCCATCAGGACCAGCAGGGAGGCGAGGCCGGCGGCGGCGAAGGCCCCGGCCGAGAAGGAGCCGGAGAGCGCCACGCCTATCAGGAAGAGCATGGAGCCCACCTGGGCCCAGACGAAGTACAGGAGGGCCACGAACCGCCTGTTGCCGTAGCCGAAGTACCATATGAGGAGGAAGCTGGTGATTATGCTGAGCTCCAGCGCGAGGAAGACGAAGACCAGGTTGTCGAACAGAACTACGTAGACGAGGGAGAGGACGTAGAGGGCGTGCACTCCGTAGTACCAATTGGGGGCCCCCAGGTGGCGGAGGTACGGCGGCGAGTAGAGGGCCACCAGCAGGCCCAAGATCACGGAAACCGCCACGAACGGCAGCTTGTGGTAGCCCATGGAGACTGACACCTCCCCCACGTAGGGGAGCGCGGCCAGGACGCCCTTGCCGGGCACGAGGAAGAGCAACATGGCGGCCACCGCCGCGAGGGCCGCCGGGAGCCCCAGCCTCAGCGCCGCCAGCGCGAGGACGCCGGAGACGGCCGTGGCCAGGAGGAAGATGTCGCTATACATGGCCCTCCTTCGCCAGCCTGTACACCGCGGCCACCATGAGCACGGTCTCCGCGACGCCGACGACGGCCGCGACCGCCAGGAGGGACAGGTCGCGCGACAGCGCGGCGCCCCAGATCCCCGCCATTATGGCGACCTCCGCCCCGATTATCGCCCTGACCAGCGAGTTGGCCGTGGCCACCGCCGCCACGCCGCCCGCCAGCAACAAGACCAGAAACGCCAGCTCAATCATGGGACAGCCGAGCCGCCACGACGAACGAGAAGAGCAGCAAGGCCGCCGAGAGCGGCACGAGGTGGGGATCCACCGAGGTCGCCGCAGCCCTCTGCCCGGCGCCCGGAAGCAGCAGCAGAGGCAGCGCCCCCAGCGACGCCAGGGCCACAGGCCTCATCTCGACGGTGCGCTTCCCCTCGGAGAGGCTGGCGGCGGCCACTATGACCAAGGTCAATGCCGCCACCACGTACACCAGCGCGATGAGTATGAAGGCCGCCGAGAGCTCGGGATCCAGAAGCCACACCGCCCCCGCCACCGTCACCCCCAGAAACGTGAGGGAGACCGCGGCGAGGACGTTGTCCCTCGTCCTGATTATGGCTAGGATGAGTAAAAGGGCTATGGCCGAGATGGCCCAGACCATAGCGGCGTATCAACACAACTTTATAAATTAACCTAACTACATCTCGAAAAATAGATAGTCACATCTCCAGAAGTAAGAAATGAAATATCATGAAAAATCAAGGCCCCGCTCCGCGTGCTCGGCCAAAGACGGCACCGCCGCCGCAACCGCCGCGGCGAGCTGCAGGAGGAGGGGCGCAGAGACGCCGCCCGGCAAGTTGGGGCCGCTCCTCAACACGTTGGCCGTTGGGGCGTTGCTCAGAGACCGGCTCATCGCCCTTGTCTCGGCCAAAGGCTGAGCTGGCGCTCCATCCGGCGGGCGGAGCCGCAGACAGCGCCTGCGTCGTGTTGGCGCTGAACAGGGCAAGGCCACGCCCACGAGCAACAGGGGAAGCTGAGATGGATCGGACATAACAACGCGCGAGTAAAGGAGGAGCAACCAAGAAGAGGCCCGCCGCGGCGGGCAGACCAGCCCTAAACGCCCTTGACTCATCCCAGCGGATCGGCCGCTCTGCCCAGAGGAAGCACAGAGCACGGCGAGAATGAAGGACGCGAGACTCCGGCATCTACGGAGCCCATCCCCAATCTCTAGCCGCAGGAGGCGGAGAGATGCAAGGTCGTGGAGGATAGGCGGAACAACGAAAGGGCTGACCACAACGGACGTCAACTTCCGCTTATGTGGCTAGGCAAGCCCGTGTTAAATCCGCCCCATATGGGCGAAAAGTTTTTAATTTGATCAAATGATTATCACATGATCAAAGAGGTTGAGAGGGAAATCGTCGCGGAGGCCCTCAAAAGCTACCACGAGGCGGGGATCTCCATCAGAGGTCTCGCCGAGCGGCTAGGGAGGCCCTTCAGCGCCGTGAGGGACGCCGTGTATAGACTGGAGACGCTGGGGGTCCTCCAAGTCATAAGACTTGAACGGGAGTACCTGGTAAGGCTGAGGGACGTGGGGAAAGCCTTGGAGCTGGGATACATGGACTTCGACTTTCTAATATACCGCTTCGGCCACATAACCCCGATCCCAGCCAGGTGGCAGGGCCACTACATGTCGGACGAGGCCTACATGACGCTCCCCTTCCCCGCCAAGACTCACGAAGCCCTCAACCAAGTCCTAAAGCTGGAGCTGGAGGCCCGGAAAGGCCTAGAGAAGTGGCTCGCAGACATGGGCGAGTGGCCCCGCTTCAGCTTGGTCTTCTACCGAGTCGCCGCCGCCCCCCTCGAGGGCCTAGAGGAGTGGTATCGGGATGTGTACCACAGATGGCTCAAACAGGCGGGTTTCGAACCCCTCGGCAAGTTGCCGCCTGCCTACGGATTCTTCGCCTTCCTCGTCTGGGCCGTGAGAGAGCTCACGGGGGCCGACTGGAGGGAGGCCTTCAAGAAGGCGCTTGAACTCATAGAAAAATACGTCAAGGAGACGCGGGTTGGACGCAACAGGTTGGAGGAGCTTGTGGAGGAGATAGTACGCGGCATGAGGCAGTCGCTATGAAGCTGGGGCAGATCATAAGGGCGTTGCGCAGAAGCAGAATACGAAGAGAGATTGTGCAACTACTGTGTACCGTTGACGAGCCGCTGTACGCCTCGGCAATAGCGGATCTCATCAAGGCGAGTTACGTAAACGTAATCGGAGCCCTCAGAGGGCTTAACGGACGGTATGTAATCAGTGACTCGCTAATAGGACTTGGAATCTTAAGAGAGCTGAGGATGGGAAACCATGTATAACATCATGAATATGAAAAAAGAATTATCGATATTAATTAAGTATTTCTATAATAGAAGATATATAAAATATCTTGCAATATTATTTGTAGCGTGGACAGGAATCTTTATTTGTACGTTTTTCCAGCTGTCGTTCCTCAACGAGCTTGTGGATGGTGTCGTTTCGGGGTCCACCTTTTCTCTATTTACGGCCGTCGGGTTGGTGCTTGCCTCTCTTCTGATACCTCTGTTGAACTTTATAGGGGAGTACAACAACGAGCTGTTCAAGAGACGCGTGGAAATTGACTTGATGGCGGAGATCTTGCGGTCGTCGACGCGGAGGGAGGTCGACAAGTCGGAGGTGCTTGCTAGGATAAGCGGCGACTTGATGAACGCCATGGGCGCAGCATACACGCCGTTTTACGTGGCTTTTCAGCTCATGCGGTTCTCCGTGTATTTCGTCTTGGCGTGGTACTTCTCCCCGACGCTGGCGGTGGCGGCGTTGCCGTTTGTCGCGGTGTATTTGGCGGTGGTGTGGAGACTTGGGCCGAAGATATTTAAGTACTCCGCGCTGGAGCGGGAAAGGTACTCGGAGGTCTATAAATGGGTGAAGGAGACGGTTGACGGTAGCCACAGCTTGAGGCGTCTCGGCGCGCGCCGACTGCCTGGCCCGCTCCTAGCCGCGTTTAACGGCTGGCTCGCCGCCGCCAAGAGGCAGATTCTCTACCTCCAGGGCGTGGGATTCGGCGCGGAGTCTATAGCATATGCGGCGCCTCAGTTTACGATCGCATATGGGCTCTACTTGGCGACGCAGGGCGCAACCGCGGTGGGCGCGGTGCTTGCGGCGAGTAGGGCCGTGTCTCTGCTCTTCGAGCCGGTGGCGCTTAGCATAAGCCAGGTGGGGTCATATATGCAGTTTAGGGTGTCCTACCGGAGGGTGGTGGAGCTGTTGGACCACGGCGAGGCGGCCCCCGGCGTAGATGGCGGGGGCGAGGCCGCCGTGGTGAAGGCGGCGGTTTTCGCCTACGGCGACAAGGTCGTCCTGTCCGGGGTGGATCTAGTCTTGAGGCCCGGGGATTTCGTCTGGGTGAGGGGGCCGTCTGGCGTGGGCAAGACGACGCTGGGCAAGGCCCTCGCCGGGTTGGTCAAGCCGGCCTCCGGCGTCGTGGAGGTGCCGAGGAGGGCGCTCTACGTGGGCAACGACGACTACATATTCGACGCGTCTGTGTACGAAAACATCGAACTATGGGAGGGCTACGGCAGAGAGGAGGTGGAGGAGGCGGCGCGGCTGGCGGCTATAGACTTCCCGCTGGATAAAAACGCCAAGGAGCTCTCCGAGGGGCAGAGACAGCGCGTCCTCATCGCCAGGGCTCTCCTCAGGCGGCCGCACCTCCTAGTTCTAGACGAGGTGATCTCCGGCCTAGACCAGCAGACCGCGGAGAGGGTCCTGGCGTCGGTGAGGGGCAGGGCGCCTATATGCGTGGTTATCTCCCACCGCCCCGTAAAGGCCGAAAAGATCGTGGAGGTGGGGGAGGGGAGAGTCAAGCCCGTCCCGGCTCAACACTTATTTACGAACTCGTAATATACAAGGAGGCGGAGGTCCGAAGTTCGACGTCTATACGGCGTGCGAAGTGGACAAGAGGAAGGGGGCCTGCAGGGAGACGCGAGGGCTACGGGACCGGTGCGAGGATCCCGAATGAGCCAAGCTCTCCACCTCAGCCGCGTCTAAGGCCTACGGGCTGGCTGACCGCATCGTCGAAGCTGGGCTACGGGCTCCAAGCCTTCCGCGAGGCGATTAGAGGCGCTCGACTCAATTGTAGCCCGCCTTGCCGTCCTCGCAATCTACCTCGCGGCGGCTCTCAACCCAAAGCCGCTTGGGCTCGCCGCCGCGATGGCCGCCGATAAGCCAAGGAAAAGCTATCAACGCGTCCTCTCGGAGCGGGGGTTCACCCCATTGAGTAAGGCTTCAGGCGGGAAAATGGCCAACGCCCTATCTATGTCGTATACGGGCGTAAGCGGTATCTCCTCTCTCCTAGCGAGCTCCTCGAGGGCGCCGCAGTCCATCCCAGCCAGGACCTTCTCCACCTCCTCCCTGGCGGCGGGGTCCAGCCGCCGCGGGATCAGGTCCTCCCTTCCGACTGCTCTGCAGAACCGCTCCCAGAACTTCGGCTCCACGGCCCCGAGGGCCACCCTCCCCCCTCTGCAGCGGTACACCGTGTAGAAGGGGTAGTCCCCGGAGAGGACGAGGGGCTTTCCGTCCCTCCTCAGGGAGAGGTTGAGTATGTTCACCAACGCCGCGGCGCGGCTCATGGGGATCTCCACGTAGCCCCTCGCGCCCCTGGCGGCCATGGCCGTTATCGTCAACGCGGCGAGGAGGCCGGCCGCCACGTCCACGGCCTGCACGTACGGCGGACACGGCCCTACGGCGCCCGCCAGCGCGGCGAAGTTTATGTCGTGGGAGGGGTGGTCCCTGGGGTACTCATCGCCTCCGTACCCCACTATGGCGACGTAGATGAGGTCCGGCCTCGCCTCCGCCAGCTTCCTGTAGGAGACGCCGTATCTCTCCGCCGTAGATGGCCTGAAGGTGGTCAACACGGCGTCCGCCTCCTCGGCCAGGCGGCGCACCTCCTCCGCATCGCCCTTCAGATCCACGTGGACTACTCGCTTCCCCTCGTTGAGGACTTTGTAGAGCGTGGGCGAGATCTGGCGCATGGGGTCCCCGCCAGGGGGCTCCACCTTCACCACCTCGAAGCCCTGCTCGAGGAGGAGCCTCCCGGCCAGGGGCCCGGGGAACAACACGGCCAGCTCCAGGACCTTCGCCATATCTACCTCAGCCTCCTGAAGTAGTACCACCTATCCCCCTCCAGCTCGCCGACCTCCCACACCACCTCGTCGCCGATATCCACAGGCCCCTCCTTCACGTAGCCAGGGAGCTGGAAGTCCCCGAACTTGGCGATCGCCACCGTGTAGGGCGTCTTGAACCGGCCGTTGGAGACGTGGACCACGCTGTAGCTTAAGACGACGCCGCTCCTGGGCACCTCCTCGGGCCTCGCCTCGCCGCCGCAGTGGATGCAGATGGGGGAATAGGGGAAGAAGGCGCCGCCGCACCTGGTGCAGCGCCCGCCCACGAGCCTGCCCTCCGCGATGTATCTCAGCGTCATGGCGCCCGTAGTATGTGGACGACTGCGGCGGAGTTCACGCCGCCTTCGTTCACGGCGATTCCGACCCGCGCGCCGGTGTTCCTGCCGTATGCCCTCCCCGTGAGCTGCAGATACAGCTCGTATATCTGGGCCAGGCCGGTGGCGCCTATGGGGTGCCCCCTGGCCTTCAGCCCCCCGCTGGGGTTCACGGGAATCGAGCCCTCCAGCGACGTGGCGCCCTCCCTGGCCAGCCTGTAGCCCCCGCCCCTCTCGGCGAACCCCAGCGCCTCGTACATCAACACCTCGTTTATCGTGAAGGCGTCGTGCACCTCAGCCACCTCGACGGCCTTGGGCGTCAACCCGGCCCTGCCGTAGGCCTTGGATGCCGCCTCCGCCACGGCCCTGGGATAGGTGAGGTCCGGCCTCTGCGAGGCGCTGAGCGTGTCCGTGGCCACGGCCGAGGCGACGACCTCGACCGCGGGCGTGGGGGCCTTCCTCGCGACCTCCTCGGAGGCCACGAGGGCGATGGCGGCCCCGTCGCTTATCGGCGCCGCGTCGTAGAGCTTGATGGGGGCCGCGATTGGCCTGCTCGCCAGGCACTCCTCGAGGGTTATGGCCCGCTGGAAGTGTGCCTTCGGGTTCCTGACGGCGTTGCGGTGGTTCTTGACGGCCACCATGCAGAGGTCCTCCTCGGTGGCGCCGTATTGATGCATGTACCTCCTGGCCACCATGGCGTAGTGCGCCGGTATCGTGACGCCGCTCCTCTGGTCTATTTGGTGGCTCGCGGCCATCAGGGCATCGGTGACGGCCTCCGTGCCGCGGGCGGTCATCTTCTCGACGCCCACCGCAAGCGCCGCCTTCACCTCGCCCGACTTAACCGCCATATAGGCGGAGCGGAGGGCGAGGGCCCCGGCCGCTGCGCAGGCCTCGACCCTATACGCCTCCCTCGGCAGAAGCCCCAGCGCCTCCGCGGCCAACGTGCCGTACATGATCTGGTGCTCATAGACCTCGGACTGGACCCCCACGTATATGGCCTCGGCCACGGTGGGGTCCGCCCCCATCTCGACGAGCTCCCTGTAGGCCTCTATGAGGAGCAACCTGCTGTCCTCCTCCCGCCTCCCGATGCGGGACATGCCGGCCCCAATTATGAATACGCCCATAATGCCGTCATTGGCGATGTTTTTAAGTACTGTATTCTTTAAATATTTCGAAATCCGGCGGGGGCGTAATGCGCCCGAAGAGCATAAACTCGTCAAAAATTACCATTTATATACGAATTCGTAGGGCCCGAGGCAGGTGAGATGGACGGGGTCTGCCCCGCGGCGTGTTGAGGCTGGTAGGAGGCGGGCCCCACCAAACCCTCCGGGAGTGCGGCGGCATATCCGCCGATACGTAGGCCCGGTTGCGGTTGTCAAGCGTCCAGCAGAGCCGGCCCCACGGCGGCCTCCTCCGCGATTCGGCTGTATGCGCCCTCTACGGCGTGGAGCTCGGCGGGAGGGCTCTCCATCTCGACGGGCCCCCTCATGCTCTCCAGCTCCGTCTCCTAGGAGCTCGTCCAGGTCTACGGACGGGGCTGCGGCCTAGCTCTTAACGGCGTGGACCCTCAACACGCCGGGCGCCGTCGCGACCTCCTTGACCTCGTAGCCGAGCTCGGCGAGCATGCACTTGACGGCGCTCGCGGTCGCCTCGACGCTCTCCATGCTGTAGCCTACGCCGACTGCGTTGAGGTCGAAGGCGTTGCCCTCGACCTTCACCTCGAACCTCTTGGCCGGCACGGCCTTAACTATGTAGGGGACCAGCGCCGCGGCGCCCTCCAGCCCGCCGAAGAACGCCTTTATGTAGCTGGCCAGCATCCTCCCCGCCTCGCACCAGGCCTTGCCCACAGCCTCCGGGTTGGTTCTATACATCTCGACGATCATTCTGTCGAGCAGTCTGCCGGGGACGGGGACCGTCTCCAGCTCCGTCATGACCCTATAGAAGAGCGCTATGTCCCTTATCTGGGACGCGTTGTAGCCCTGCCCCACGAGCTCCAGCCCCACGCCCAACAGCTGGTTGGCCAGGGCGTATTGGGTCATCCCGAGCCTCTCGGCGGTCGTCGCCAGGGCTTCTACGATTTCCTTCGACACGGCTATGTTCATCCTATCCCTTCTCTGGCTCACGAAGTTAGGTCTTTAGAGGTATAAATACATATACCCCGGAGATATGTGGATATTTCTGTCTAAAGACGCCGGCCCCAGCCCTCGGCCGAAAACAAGATCGGGAGGTTCAAGCTGCTGAGCGGAGGGACGCCACGGATCCCGCTCGTCGGCGTATGGAGCCGCGAGGGTCGACGTGGATGGCGGAGAGGGCCCGGCGGGGGAGGGCCGGTCCGCGCTGCTGTGTCGGCGGACCTTGGCCGCCGCATCGCTCCGGCCGCAGGGGATCCGAGGGACCGCGGCGGTCGAGGGCGCCGAGGGCGCGGCGAGGATCGCCGCGGGGCTCTCGGACGGGTACGGAATCCGGCGGACGGCCGGTGTGTCCGACGTCGTCGGGATCTCCGCGGGGGCGATGATGGGCGCATGGCTTCGCGCTCCGGCCGGGCGGCGCGCTCTACGTGAATATTCATTAAGCCAGCTCCCGACGTCGACGTGGCGCAGAGCAACATAATGCTGGTCACCCTCTGGGCCAAGCCGGAGCAGGTCCTGGCCTCTCTGCCGGAGGACGTTCGGCGTATGGTCGCCGCCGCCACGGCCCTCTACAGCAAGGACGGCGTCAACCACCTCCTGGCCTCCCTCGCCGAGAGGCTTCTGTCCGTCGACACGGTGATCGTCTACGGCCCCGATCTGACGGGCTCCGGCCAGGCCCTGATAGAGGCGCTGGGGGGACGGTGCGGCGAATGGGCGAGGATCCCATGCGAAAGGCTGGGCGAGCTCGGGATAGCCGCGGTGGACTTGAGACGGGCCTACGGCGACGCGGCGAGGCTTGCCGAGGAGATAAGGGCTCGGTACAGGCCGAGGGGGCCTAGGAGGGCTGTGGGGATGCCCCTGTCCCCTCCGCGCGGCGGGCTGGGCTACCCCAAGCCGGTCGGATGGGGCCTCCTCTACGACACGTCGCCCTACTACCTCTGGGTCAAGGCGCTGGACTACGTCCTCACCTACGGGAACTGGGAAGGCGGCCTGAGGGCCTCCTTGGTCGCGCAGCTGGGTCTCTGGGGCAATCGGCCTGAGTGGGCCGGGCGGCCTCCGGAAAGCCGAGGCGTCTGTCCCGTGGATGAGGTCAAGAGGGCCCTGTCGGGCGCCCTGCCCGCGGCGTCGGCGGACGCGTGCGGAGTCCTGTCGGCGCGGAGGACAGGGCCTTGGGCGGCCGCGGACCTCTTGGTGAGGGGGTGCGAGCTGGTCGGAGGCTTTCCGGGCGAGCTGTTCGCCGTGGCCGAGGCGTTCTTCGAGGCGTCGGAGGGGGCCGGGCTGAGGCCCGGCGTATTGTCCATCCTTCTCCTCGACGCGTATGTCCCGGCCGAGTCCCTGGAGAGGGCGGCCGGGATCGTCGAGGCCGGGTGGAGGGTTGCCTACTCTAGGGAGGTCTACGACCCCAGGGGCAACTTCGTGCTGGAGCCCGGCGGCTTGCTCCACTACACAGACGAGGGCGTCCTGTATAGGGCCGTGGGCTGGGAGCGGGAGGCCGCCGCTAGGGAGGCGGCTAAGCTTCTGCCCGGCCACGCCTTCTATCTGGGGGAGGAGACTGCCGCGAGGAAGCTGCTCGGCGATATATATAGGCAGGATGAGTGGAGGCGATAGCGCTCCATTTCAACTCCGGCCGACGACTCGTCGATCAGAGGCGCCAACGTGAGGGTCGTCGCGGCGAAGCTCCGCGGGGGCCGACGCCGTGCGCCACGTCCCCTCGTGGAGTTCGCAGGGATTATAGGGCCCTCCGCCTGCTGCGGCGCCTCGCCTACAGGCACCCCGTGCGCGTAGACGTGAGGCCGGCCGGGCGCGGGCTGGCGGGGCCTCGTCAATAGGTTCTGACCTCAGGCGGCCATTTGACGATCCTCACCGGCTCCCACCTCACGACGACGCCTCCGCCGTACCTATACGCCACGGTGTGCTTCAGCCAGTTCTCGTCGTCGCGCCTGGGATAGTCCAGCCTGTAGTGGGCCCCCCTGGACTCCCGCCTGAAGTATGCCCCCAGGAGTATCACCTGCGCCGCCAGAGCCGCGCCGTCGAGCTCCACAAGCTCCTTCAGCTCCATGTTGTAGACCGTGCCCACGTCGTGCACGTTCACCTGGAGGATCCTGGCCGACGCCCTCATCAGCTCCGACACGGCCCTCTCCAAGAGGGACCCGTGTCTGAAGATCCCCGCCCCCGTATGGAGGGCGTTCTGCACAGCCGCCTTAACCTCCCCCAGCGATATCCCGCCGCTCTCCCTATGCAGAAGCCTGTCGAAAAGCCTCCGCTCCTCGTCCTCAAGGGCGGCCCTGGCCTCGCGGTCCTCCGTCTGGGAGGGCGCCTCCATGGCGTATTTCGCCGCGGCTTCTCCGGTGAGGCGTCCCCATACCGAGCATTCGCTGAGGGAGTTCGAGCCGAGCCTGTTGGCGCCGTGTACGCTCACGGCGGCCGCCTCTCCGGCCGCCCAAAGCCCCTTGACCCAAGAGCCGTCCGGGGCGAGGACGCGGCCGTATGTATCGACGTGGATGCCCCCCATGAAGTAGTGGACTGCCGGGGCCACCGGTATCAAATCCTCCGAGGGGTCCAGCCCTGCGTACGTCCTTGCCACCTCCAGCAGGAGAGGGAGCCTCTCCTTCAGCCGCTCTCTATCTATATGCCTAAGGTCCAGCCCCACGTAGCACATGCCGCTCTCCTCGTGTATGAAGCCCCTGCCTGCTTCGCACTCGGAGGCTATGGCCCTCGACACTATGTCGCGTGGGGCCAGTTCCATTTTTTGGGGTGCGTAGCGTTTCATGAAGCGTTCGCCTTGCTTGTTCACGAGGTAGCCGCCCTCCCCCCTCGCGGCCTCGCTGACCAGTATGCCGCTGGGGACCAGCGCCGTGGGGTGCCACTGGACGAACTCCATATCCTTGAGGGCAAGGCCGGACCTAAGAGCGAAGCCCAGCATCTCGCCGGTGTTGGCGTAGCCCATCGTGGTGAATTTGAACATGCGCCCGCCGCCGCCGGTGGCCACCACGCCCGCCTTGGCCTTGAACAGCCTGGCCTCGCCTCGCCTCAAGTCGAGGGCTACGGCGCCGAGAAACCTCTTGTTCTTCACCACGAGCCTCGTGACCATATGCTCCTCGTAGAACTCCACGGGGAGCTTCTTGACGTGTCTGTAGATGGCGGACATTATGTACAGCCCCGTCTTGTCCTTGGCGAAGGCGGTCCTCGGCCTGGACATGCCTCCGAAGAGCCTCTGCGCTATCCTCCCGTCGGGGGTGCGGGTCCAAGCAACGCCGATCTTCTCGAGGTAGGCTATCTCCCTGGGGGCCTCCTCGGCGAGCACCATCGCCGCGTCTTGGTCCACGAGGAAGTCGCCCCCCTTGACCGTGTCGTAGGCGTGCAGCTCCGGGCTGTCGCCCGAGTCCGGATAGAGCACCCCCGCCATCCCGCCCTCGGCTGATATGCTGTGGGACCTGGGCCCGGAGACCTTGGTGACCACGCAGATGTCCAGACGGCCTCCCGACTCGGCCGCCGCGGCGGCGGCCCTGAGACCCGCCAGGCCCGACCCTATGATCAAGACGTCGCAAGATATATGATCCATGCCCCCATGTCCGTCAATCGGCCGGCATGCTCATCTCGACGGCCTCGCCGCCCTCCACGGCCCGCTCCAGCTGGACGGCCTCGCCGATCAGGTCCCTCACGGAGAGCACCCCGTAGAGCCTGCCCCCCTCGGTGACCACTAGATGCCTGATGCCGCGGCTGTACATGAGCCTGGCCGCCTCGGCCACGGGGGCATCGGCGTCTACCGTCACGACGTCCCTCGTCGCTATCAGGGCCACGGGCCTCCCCATGTCCACGCCTCCCGCCACGGCCCTCACTATATCCCTCTCAGACACCACGCCGTATATCCCGTCGCCCTCCACCAGCACCAACAGGCCTATGCGCCTCCGCGCCATCACGGCCGCAGCCTCCTTGATGCTTATATCCGGCCTGGCGGTCACAGGCGGCCTGCTGGCCAGGGCGCGGACCTTCATTTCTCCGCCTCGGCGGGCCTGCGGGGCTCCGCCCTGGCGTCCCCCGACGCCTCCGCCTTAAGCCCGGCCAGCCTCCTCGCTATGGCCTCGGCCCTCTGGAAGTCGTAGACCCTCTGTATCGATATGCGCTGGGCCTGCGGGCTCCCGGCCCCGTGGACCGACTCGACGAGGTAGGCTACGCTGAGGCTCGTGTTCTCCAGGAGGCGTAGCATCCTCAGCCGCTCCTCCGCGGTGAACTCGGGGACCCCTTGGAGGTACTTCTCGAGTAGGGGCCTCAGCTCGGGGTTCTTGAGGTCGGCCTCGCTGGGGGCGGTCCCGAGCAGGCCGCCGGCTATGTCGTGCGACAGCTTGGCCACCTCGTAGGGAAACCTCGCCACCAGGTGCTTCGTCACGTTGGCGTACATGGGGTCCACCCACCAGCCGCCGTTTTTGAGCAGCCTCCTGGCCTCCCAGCTCGCGGCGAGGCCCGCGGAGTATATGGCCTCGTTGAGGAAGACCATTTCCGTAAGCTTCTCCTGGACGTGGGGCTTGTCGGCTATGCCCAGCTGCCTCGCGAGGCCATGCGCCGTGCCTATTATCACGTCGCCCAGCCCCGACTTGCATCCGGCGTACCCCTGTCTGTGGTAGTTTGAGAAGACCTCGACGAACTGCGCCGCCCACCTCCACTCCTTGTAGAGGAAGACCCTCTCCCAGGGGACGAAGACGTCCTCCAGTATCAGGAGGCCCTCGTGGTTGAACATATACGGCAGTCCGTCTATCTCGCCCCCCTCGAGCCTCCTCCCGTCGTTTATCTGCCTGCCGACCACCACCTTGACGCCGGGGGTGTCGAGGGGGATCGCGAAGGACACGGCGTATTCCGCATCCCTCTCGGTCATGGCCCTGGTGGGCATCACGACGACCTCGTCCACCACGGCCACGCCGGTTATGTTGGCCTTGGCCCCCCTCACGACGATGCCGCCGGCCTTTTCCTCCACGACGTGGACGTAGGCGTCCCTATTGGGCTGTTCGCTGGGCCTGAGCGTCCTCACGCCCTTCACGTCCGTCATGGCGCCCGCCAGGGCGAGGTCGTTCTTCTGTACATATTTCAAGTACTCTATGAATCTATTGAGATATTCCTTCCTCCCCTCCCTCTCGGCGATCTTGCCCGAAATGACGTAGAGGGTGTTGAGGGCGTCCCACCCCACGCATCTCTGGAAGCAGGTCCCCGTCTTGTGGCTCAGCTTCCTCAAGAGCTTGACCTTCGCCACGAGGTCCTCCGGGCCTTGATGTATGTGGACGAACCTATTGACCTCCTCCCCCACGAAGGGGCTGTAGGCCCTCGCCAGGCCCCTCGTGTCCTCCTCGAAGGCCGCGTCGAAGGTCGCCTTGAAGGATTTGACCGAGGGCTTGAGGAAGGGGTGCGCGGTCACGTCGTCCACCCTCTTCCCCAACACGAAGATCTCGGCGTGTTCCCTCCTCTTGATCCCCTCCACGTACTGCTCCCCTGTTCTGAGCATGGAGCGCCTCTATCAGCACTATATAAGTTTTTTCCACTATATATTTTTTCATAATTTTAAATAATTATAAAATTCTAACACACAAACAAGTAAAAAAAGACTTATAAATTGATGGAATTCGGCGGCCATGGGGGAGGTCTTCGTGGTGAATCCGGCCACCGAGGAGGTCATCGCGGCCCTTCCGGCGGCCGGACGGGAGGACGTCAGGAGGGCGGTCGACGAGGCCGAGGAGGCCTTCCGCAGATGGTCCGAGACGCCGCTACGCGAGAGAAGCAAGCTGCTCCTCAAGGCCGCCCAATATATAGAGCAGGACTCCGAGGGGCTTCTGCGGGTGTTGGTATCGGAATCGGGCAAGCCCGTGAGGGACGCCAGGGCGGAGCTCAAGAGGGCCGTCGAGATATTCAGAGCAAGCGCCGAGGAGGCCAGATACGTCCTAGAGGGGAGGGCGCCCCGGGTCGACGCGTACGAATACCCGCCCGGCAACGAGCACAGGCTTGTGGTCGAGGGGAGGGAGCCCCTGGGGGTCGTCGCCGGGGCTCTGAGCTACAACAACCCGGCCTCCACCTTCGCCCACAAGGTAGCCCCCGTGATAGCGGCCGGCAACACGGCGGTGGTCAAGCCCTCGACCCACACCCCCCTCACGGCGTTAAGGATGGCGGAGCTCCTCAAGAAGGCGGGGGTGCCCGACGGCGTGGTCAAGGTCGTGGTGGGGAGCGGCGAGGAGGTCTTCGACGAGTTCATAGAGAACCCCAGAGTGGCGGGGGTCTCCTTCACCGGCAGCACCGCCGTGGGGCTACAGGTGGCGGCCAAGGCGGCGGGCAGGGGGAAGAAGTTCATGGTGGCCCCCAGCGGCTCCGACCCGGCCATAGTCTTCGCCGACGCCGACATAGCGAAGGCGGCCGCCGTAGTGGCTAGGGCTAGGTTCGAGAACGCGGGCCAGAACTGCAACGCCACTAAGAGGGTCTACGTCGAGAGGCCCGTCTTCGAGAAGTTCCTGGAAATCCTTTCGGAGAGAGTCGCCTCGATAAAGGTGGGCGACCCCGCCGACGAGTCCACGGACATGGGGCCGTTGATTTCCGAGAAGATGGTCAGGGCCATGGAGGGCCTCGTGGCCGACGCGACTGCGAAGGGCGGAGAGCTGATGCGGGGAGGCAGGAGGATCGCCAGAAGGGGCTACTTCTTCGAGCCGACTCTCCTCAAGTTCGCCGACGGGGCCGCCGGAGCCAAGGTCTTGAGAGAGGAGGTCTTCGGCCCCGTGCTCCCCGTGGCTCCCTTCGACGACGAGGAGGAGGCCGTGGAGCTCGCGAACTCGACGATCTACGGGCTACAGGCGGCGGTCTTCACGGCCGACTACAGAAGGGCCTTGAGGGTGGCGAGGGCCGTCAAGGCGGGCGCCGTGATGGTGAACGACTCCACCAGGGTCCGCTTCGACGCGTTGCCCTACGGCGGCGTCAAGATGTCGGGCTTCGGCTGGAGGGAGGGCGTAAGGGCGACTATGTACTACTTCACCGAGCCCAAGTACCTAGTCCTCAACGTCGAGTAGCAAGCCCCAAACTTGCCGGAGAGTTCCCGCCATTGTCGATAAGTTTTATCATTATATAAAATTTTAATGAAGATATATTAAGTAAAATTGAGAAAAAATTTAACTAGGTCTGTGTCTCCGGCCCCATGTCCGAGAAGTTTCTAGAGGTGTATAGAAAATCCCTCGAGGACCCCGTCGGCTTCTGGGCTGAGCAGGCGGGAAGGCTCCACTGGAAGGAGCGGTGGACCAAGACCTACGACGACTCCAACCCGCCCTTCTATAGGTGGTTTGTGGGGGGCAAGACCAACATAGCCTACAACGCGCTGGACCGCCACATCAAGGCGGGCAGGGGGAACAGGGCGGCCCTGGTCTGGGTGCCCGCCTCCGGCGAGCCGAGGGTCTTGAGGTATTGGGACCTCTACAGGGAGGTGAACAGGCTCGCCGTGCTGCTCAGAAGCCTCGGCGTGGGCAAGGGGGACCGCGTGGCGATATACATGCCGATGATCCCCGAGGCCATGATCGCCATGCTGGCCGTCAACCGCGTCGGCGCGGTCCACACGGTGGTCTTCTCGGGCTTCGGCGCCCAGGCCCTCGCCGAGAGGATAGCGGACGCCAAGGCCTCCCTCGTCATAACGGCGGACGGCATGACGAGAAGAGGCAAGATCGCGCCCCTGAAGCCCACGGTCGACGAGGCCCTGAGGATCTCCGGAGCCGACGTCCAGACTGTGGTCTATAGGAGGGTCGGGCTTGACGTCGAGATGAGGGCCGGGAGGGACCTCTGGTGGCACCAGGCGCTGGCCGAGATACCCCCGGGGGCCTACGCCGAGCCCGAATGGGTCGAAGGGGACGCGCCTCTCTTCATATTGTACACCTCCGGGACCACGGGCAAGCCCAAGGGGATACTCCACCTCCACGGCGCCTACATGGTGTGGATCTGGTACGCCTTCAGCCATCTGACCGGCGCCGAGAGGGAGTTCAGCGATGACATAGTCTTCTTCTCCACGGCCGACATCGGCTGGATCTCCGGCCACCACTACGGGGTCCACGGCCCCCTCCTCAACGGGCTGACCGTGCTGTGGTATGAAGACGCGCCGGACTACCCCCACCCCGGCGTCTGGTGGGAAATCGCCGAGAAGTACGGCGTAACCCACATGCTCTTCTCGCCGACGGCCATAAGGCTGTTGATGAAATACGGCGATGGGTGGCCCAGGAGGTACAACCTGGAGAGGCTCATGGCCCTGTACCCCACCGGCGAGGTGCTCAACGAGGAGGCCTACAGATGGCTGAGGGACGTCGTGTGCGGAGGAAGGCCCGGCTGCCAGATCGCCGACATCTGGGGCCAGACCGAGACCGCGTGTTTCGTCACGGCGCCGGGCTCCATGAACCTGGGCGGCTTCCGGTATAAATACGGCTCCGTGGGCCTGCCCTACCCGACCCTCCGCGTGGCCATACTCGGCGACGACGGGAGGGAGTTGCCCCCGGGCGAGAGGGGCCACGTGGCCGTGAAGCCGCCCCTCCCTCCCGCGTTTCTGCACACGCTCTGGGGCGACCCCGATAGGTACGTGAGGTCCTACTGGTCCAAGTTCCCCGGCTATTACCACACGGGCGATATAGGCTATATCGACGAGGAGGGGCATCTCCACATAATGGGCCGCTCCGACGACGTGATAAAGGTGGCCGGCCACAGGCTGTCCACCAGAGAGGTGGAGGACCTCCTGACGTCGCATCCCGCGGTGGCCGAGGCCGCTGTCGTCGGCGTGCCGGATCCGGTGCGCGGCGAGGTCCTGGGCGTCTTTGTCGTGCCTAAGGAGGGCGCCAACATCACCGGGGAGGATGTCGTAGCGCATCTCAGGAAGGCGCTGGGGCCGGTCGCGGTCGTGGGGAAGGTCGCCGTGGTGGGCAAACTGCCCAAGACCAGGACCGGGAAGGTGATGAGGCGCGTGTTGAGGGCTCTGGCCGCGGGCCAGCAGCCCGGCGATTTGAGCACCTTGGAGGACGAGACGTCGGTGGAGGAGGTCAGGAGGGCCTTCGAGGAGATGAAGGGAGAAATGGCTGAGCGGGGAGCCTCCTAGCGCCCCTGCGCTCCACAGGGTCCGCAGTTCAGGCGCCCATTGGCTGGTTCAGAATGGGTACGGCGATCCTCGGCGCATTGGTCCGCATCCCCGCAGAGCGCTACCTCCTACAGCTGACGTTAGCACGACATATCTCCTAAAGCCCCCTGAGGCGCGCCAGCGCCTCTACATGCCTGCCGGGCCTCGATCCCCGTCAGCCGCCCGGCATCTCCGTGTCGTGGGGCCTCTCGCCGGTTAGGGCCTCGCCCCCATCTTCGATGAGGCGGGGGAATCATAGTTGTGTTTCCTATAGGAAACATTTTTGTTGGGTTTTTGTTTCCTACGTGGAACATGTATTCAGGGAGCTGGTCGCCGAGTGGCTGGAGTGGCGGCCTCCCGCGATGGTCGAGAGGGAGCTCTCGGTTGAGCCTGTGGAGGGGCTTGCGGCCGCGGTCGTGGGGCCCAGGAGGGCGGGCAAGACGTATCTGCTCTACCAAACAGCGGCGAGGATCGGGAGGGCGAGGGCCCTCTATGTGAATTTCGAGGACGTGAGGCTGGCAGGCCTTTCGCCGCGCCACTTCGGCGCCTTCCTGAAGGTGTTGGCGGAGGCCGGCAATCCGCCGGTCCTGTTGCTGGACGAGGTGCAGAACATACCCCACTGGGGGAGGTGGGTCAGGACCCTTCTCGACAGAAGGTACGCCGTAGTGGTCGCCGGCTCCTCCTCCAGGCTGACCCTCCGCGAGGTGCCCACCGAGCTCCGCGGCCGCTATCTATCGCATGTGCTCCTCCCCTTCTCCTTCCGCGAGTTCCTGAGGGCCAGAGGGCTCGGGCCGCCGTCCCCGGCGACGCCGGCCTCCCGAGGGCGCCTCCTGGCCGCGTTGAGGGAGTATCTGGAGGTGGGGGGATATCCGGAGGCGGTCCTGCACCCGGACCTGGCCCCCGCCTTGCTCAAGTCCTACAGAGACGCGGTGGCCTACCGCGACGTCGTGGAGAGACACAGGGTGAGGGACGCCGCCTCCCTCGAGCTGTTCATGTCGATGGCTGAGGCCTCCTTCGCCGGGGTCTTCTCCATATCCGCGGCTCACAGGAGGATGAGGGCCGCGGGGTTCGACAAGAGCAAGAGGACCCTCGCCAACTACCTGAAATACCTCGAGGAGGCCTACTACATCGTGGCGCTCCCCAGGTGGGGCCTCGGCAAGACCTCCCTCCTCCAGCCCAGGAAGATATACCCCATAGACCCTGCCTACATCCCGCGGGGCCAGATGGGCAGGAAGATGGAGACGGCGGTGGCCCTTGAGCTGCTCCGCCGCGGCGAGGCGCCCAGATACTTCAAGGGCAGAGGCGAGGCGGACTTCGTGACCGACGCCGAGGCTGTGCAGGTCACATACGCCTCAGCCGTCGACGAGATAGACCGCAGAGAGCTGAAATCCCTCGCTGAGGCCGTAGAGGCCACGGGCAGGAGGCCTCTGCTCATCACCTGGGACCTGGAGGACGTCCTCGAGGTCCGGGGGGAGAGGGTCGAGGCGATCCCTCTGTGGAGGTGGCTGCTCGCGCGGACGCCGGGCCGAGGGGAGGCGCGAGCGGCCGTCTAGACCCGTCGAGGCCGCCGACATTCCGACGCGCGCCAGAACTCGACGTAGACGGCGCTTCTCGGGGCGACCTAAGACTCGCGCCGACGCGTAGCCCCAGAGGGGGTCGTCCTTGTCATAGGGGGTTCGATGCGTTGGACTTAGGGCTTTGAGGTCCGCCGCGTTATCAAGCGGGACTTGGCCAGCTTGGCCACCGGCGGCGGCGCCCTCTTGTGGGCGTTCTCCCTAACCCTCGCGAGGATCGACTCCACTCTGGATCTGCTCAGGCCGGTCTCCGCGGGTATGTCCTCCTTGGGTATGCCGATCTCGTAGGCGTATAGGACCAGGTCTATGTCGCCGTACTTCATGCCGAGCTCGCCCTCCGCGGTCTGCCCGGCCCAGAGGCGGGGGCTCGAGGGCTTGAGCGCTATGGGCTCGGGAAGCCCGAGGAATTTGGCCATCTGCCTCACCTGGGTCTTGTAGAGATCGCCTATGGGGAGTATGTCGACGCCGCCGTCGCCGTACTTGGTGAAGTAGCCCAGCATGATCTCGCTCTTGTCGCCTGTGCCCACGACGAGGAGGTTGTTCTTGTTGGCGTAGTAGTAGAGTATGGACATCCTGATCCTCGCCATGAGGTTCCCCCTGGCGACCACGTCGCTCTCGTCGTAGAAGGGAAGCGCGGCGTAGGCGGACAGGAGCTGGTCTATGGCCACCACGTAGTACCTCACGCCCAGCCGTTTGGCCACCGCCACGGCGTCCTCGACGTCTTGTTTGGGCGTGAAGCCGCTGGGGAGTATCAAGGCGGAGACGCGCCTCGGGCCCAGCGCGGAGGCCGTCAGCGCAAGGGCCGTGCAGGAATCCACGCCGCCGCTGACGCCGACGACGGCGCCCTTGGTCCTCGACTTGGCGAAATAGTCGCGGAGGAACTCGACTATCTCGTCCCTAGCCTTGACATAATCCACCGAGTTCACCACGTCGAGGATGGTGATCATGGGAAAAACACCAGCCCTATTTAGTTAACCTCTCGCCGTTTCTTATCCTCAAGGCGTCCAGCACGGGCAGGACGAATATCCTGCCGTCGCCGAGCCTCCCCGTCCTCGCGGACGACATTATGACGGCGATGAGCCTATCCACCTCCTCGTCGGCCACTACCACCTCGATGACGGCCCTAGGCAACAGCGCCTCGTAGCTCCTCCCCCTTATCTTCACGACGCCGCTCTCGCCGCCCATGCCCCCCGCGTCTCTATACACCGTGGCGCCCGTGAAGCCGGCCGCCACGAGGGCCTCGAGCACGTCGTTGATCTTGTCCTCCCTAACGACGGCCTTCACGAGCTTCATGGCCTCACGACTCCGTGGTCCACCGCGTCGAGGCCCACGAGCTCCTCCTCGGCGGAGGCGCGGAAGCCCAGCTTTATCAATATCCAGAAGGCGGCGGTCGTGGCCACGACGAAGCCCAGCGCTATGGCCATGCCCAGCCACTGCACGGCGACCCATAGGGGCGGACCCCCGTATATGAGGCCGGCGAGGCCGCCGACGCTTGGCGAGGACAAGACGGGCACCAGCGCGCTGCCCACGACGCCGTTGAAGCCGTGGGCCGGCAGGCCTCCTACAGGGTCGTCGATGGGTATATACCTCTCCACCAGCTTGGTGCCGTAGTAGGTGATGAAGCCGGCCAGAACGCCGACGGCGGATGCGGCCCAGAGCTCCACGAAGCCGGCCAGGGGGGTTATCATGACCAGGCCGCCGATTATTCCGCCTATAGTGGCCGCCGGGCTCCAGAGCCCCTCTGCCCTTCTCGCCAGGAGGAGCGACACGAGGCCGGCGAGGGAGCCCGCCGTTGCCGTGTTGGCTATGGCGTAGCCCGTCTGCTCCGAGACCGATATGGTGGAGCCGCCGTTGAAGCCGAACCAGCCGAAGAAGAGCAGGGCCGTGCCCACTATAGCGTAGGGGAGCTCCGACCTGCGGTACTCCGCCGCCTCCTTATACGCCGGGGCCAAGTCCTCCCCGTTTGCCTTGGCCCTCTTGGCCATGGAAAGCCCCAGCAGCCAGGTGGCCACGGCGCCCGCCAGGCCCGCGTAGGCGTGCACCACGGTGCCGCCGGCGAAGTCCCTCACGCCGTATCCGGAGAGGCCGAAGTACCGGCCCAAGTTGTAGAGAAAGCCGTTTCCCCATATCCACGAGGAGACGAGGGGCCACTGGACGGCCGAGAAGAAGACCGCAAACGCGAGCCACCCGCCGAACTTGAGCCTCTCGGGGGCTCCGGCGAATATGAGGGCCAGCGTGACCGCTCCGAATGCGCCGAGGAAGAAGGCGTATATGTACATAGGCACGCCTACGCCCTGCCCCGTCGGGTAGTAGCCGCCCTGGAGGACCCCGGCGTAGTAGTAGGGAAACACGAAGAACCATATGGGGAAGAACACCAGGAAGGCCAACATGCCCTTCATCATGGCGTTTATGACGTTGGAGCGCCTGACGAACCCAGCCTCGAGGAAGCCTATCGCAGGTATCATCAAGAACACGAGTATTCCCCCAACCGCCGTCCATACGGTCGCGGAGAGGTCGACCCGCATGGGGCGCGTAACTGGGAGGACTTAATAAATTCCCGGTCTGAAATGCATAAAATCCCGTAGGTTGATAATATTTTATACCACATATCTACGCGCAATTGCGATAGATATATAATGAATCGCGGAAGACGTAGGTATATAATTCAAGTACTTGAAGCCCACTAAATAGAGTTTCAATAATTTAATTAAGACGAATATTCTATAAAATTTATATAGATTCGACGAAATCTATAGAGAGCGCACATCGGACATGGATGGGGGCCTGAAGCGGTGTAGGAAAACCGCAGGGGCAACACTGCCGACGCCCAGGAGACGCGGCTGGAGGAGCTGCGGGATCTAGCTTAGAGATCCTATCCATAGAACAGGGGGACCCCCATAGGATCGAGACATGGCTACAAAGTTCCCCCTCTCCCCGCCTCTTCGCCTCCCTAGGCGACCGCGTCGGGGCAGATTTATAAGGCAATCCGGCCACTGAACCGTGGAGGAGTCGATCAAGAAGCCGGCGAGAAGAGGCATCGACGTGGAGGGGCCGCTGCTGGACGCCCTAAGCGCCGGGGATCCCGAGGAGAGCTCCAGAGAGAGGCTAAAAATCGCCGAGAGGTACATGGAGGAGTGCGCGGAGTACATAGAGAAAGGCGACGCGGTGCAGGCCGGCGAGAAGGCCTACAAAGCCGCCGAGGAGGTGGTAAAGGCCCTGGCGGAGAAATACAGAACGCCCGAATACAGCAGATTCCTCAGGGAGGGCAGGTGGTACACGTATCTGCTCAGCATGGCCAGCAAGACCCTCGCCAAAAACCTGGGCGACTGGGTCCAAGACGGCTGGAACGCCGCATACGACCTACACGTCTGGGGGTTCCACGAAGGCAAGCTAACAATCGATTACGTCAAAGCCGGCGTGGAAAAGATAAAGAAGATGCTAAACGAGGCCAAGACAGCCCTTCAACAAAGCCAGTAAAACATCTCCCTTAAAACGCCGTGAGAAGGTCGAGGCCCGGCCCCAAGGCCAGAGATCTAACGCCGTCCCCGGCCCAGCGCGCCGCCTAAACATCGCCAACGCAACCCAGTAAAGGAGCCGCCCTACCTCTACCCGCCTCAAACCCGCGGCCGCCGCGAAGTCGAAAACGGGATAAAGCGGCGAGTAGCCGGCCTGCGGCAGATCGCCGCCGCGTTTCTCCTAAGCCTCTCGGCGACCTCCCCCTCCGCATCCGCGCGACCACGCCGCGTGGCGGTCGGTCGACGCTTGGCCGGACGCGTACGCCTTCAGCCCGGGCGCCGGGGATGCATGCGAATCGTTGACGCACCGCGTTTCGCCGTGGCGCGAGCTCCCCGCGGACGGCATGAGGCACCGCCGAGGAGCTACGCGCCGACGGATCGCGAAGCGCAGGTCGGCCCAAATCTATATATTCAGCGAGGAGTCGAACAAGATGTAGAACACTGCGCCCGCCAGCGGGCTGTAGATAAGGCCGGAGAGGACGAGGACGGTCAGCGGGTCGAGGGAGAGGGGCCCTATCTGCAGAGGTCCGAGGGGGCTGAGGGACAGCGATATTATGGCTATAAGTATGGGCAGGAGCTGGACCGCTATTACGTACATCTCGAACAGCACGGCCAGGGACCGCACGAGGGACGCCGCCCTTATCTGCTTCTGCCTCAACATCCAGTCGAGCCTAGCCATGAGCACCGCGTCGAGCCTCTCGGTGATCCGCGAGGATCTGGCCAGGAGGTTGACGGTCTCCCTGTAGCTCTGGCTCGGCACCCTCTCGGCGCTGTGCATCAAGGCGTCTATGGGGCTCGACCCCATGACGGCCATATCCCTCACCACCAGCGACAGCTCTCTGGCTATGTATCTATCCTCCTCGGTCTCGGCGACTCTCGCCACGGCTCTGCCGAGGGGAACCCCCGCGGTGAGGAGCGGCAGGAGGACGCCCAGCGTGTAGGGCAGGTTGACCTCGAAGTGGGTCCTCCGGGCTGATATGAGGTGGAGGGGGTAGAGCACCATGGCCGCCAGCGCCGTCAGCCCGACCGCCGCGCCCAGGGCGAGGCCGGCCAGCGGAAGCCCCGTGGCGACCCACGCGGCCAGGCCGGCCGCAGCTGCCGAGGCCGGCGGGACGGCGGACAGAAGGACCATATAACGCCTGTAGGGGTAGGCCATGCCGCTCAGCCTGTAGAGCTCGAAGAAAGCCCTCATACGGTCCCCTCCTCAGCCGCCTTCAGGGCCCCTTCGGGATCCACGGCGTATCTCGAGAATATCTTGGCGACTATGTAGGGAGACGTGAAGCCGCGCCTCGCCATGGCCTCTATCAACGCGGTCCTCCTCAGGTGTTCCTGTCTGAGGTAGTCCACGGGGACGAAGCGGGATCTGGAGACCGCCTCGAAGTGTCTGCTGTCGGCTATCTGCTCCAGCACGTCTCCGTCGGGATTCCACCTGAAGACGTGGTGGAGCCTCGGCCTCCTGCCTCTGGCGACCCCCAGGTTCTCCACGATCTCGACGACCCTCCGCACTATCTGGTCCCCCACCTTCACCCTCGCGATGCGGACGAAGATATGGGCCAGCCCCAGCAACATGGGGGGTATCGCCATGGGCCTCGACAGGAGCCTCCTGATGGCGTCCTCGACGGTCTCGGCGTGTATCGTAGTGGCGCCGGAGTGGCCCGAGCCGAAGGCCTGGAACAACACATAGGCCTCCTCGCCCCTCACCTCGCCCACCACGACGTAGTCCGGCCTGGACCTCATGGCCACCGCCAGGAGGTCGAACGCCGACACGTCCCTGACGGCCTCGGACCTGCTGGGCCGCGTCAGGAGGGCTTGCCAGTGGTCGTGCACCAGGTTTATCTCGCGGGTGTCCTCTATGGTGAGTATCTTGGCGTCGGGCCTCACCATGTAGAGAAGGGCGTTGAGGAGCGTGGTCTTCCCGGCTCCGGTGGGCCCCACTATGACCACGTTCCTGCCGTAGTCGAGCATGAGCCAGAGGTAGGCGACGGCGGCCGGGGATATCGTGCCCATCTTGACCAGATCGACCAGCGTTATCGGCTCCACGAAGAACTTCCTCACGACCATGGAGGGCCCCCTGGGGGAGGCCGGCGGGATCACGAGCTCCACGCGGAAGCCCTCCGGCAGCATCCCCTCCAGGATGGGGTCGGCGTAGGAGATGGCCTTGCCGACTATCGCCGAGATCCTCTGGGCCAAGGCGTCGGCCTCCGCCGGAGACAACACGACGTGGGTCCTGAGGGACTCCCAACGGCTGTGCCAGACGTAGATCGGCAGGCCGGGCCCGTCCACATGTATATCCTCTATGTAGGGGTCCCTGAAGAACGGGTCCAAGACGCCGTAGCCCAGGAGGTCCCGGCGGAGGTAGTACATGATCTTGCCTCTGGATCTCTCGTCGAACTTGAGCTTGAACTCCTCCACGGCCCTCCTCACCAGCTCCTCGAGGTACTCGGCCTTCCTCTCCTGCGTCAGTTTGAGCACGCCGTCCTTCACGTCGCCGATGTTCTGTATGGCGTTCTTCAGCCGCGCCAGCTGGGCCCTCTCCTCGTCGCTGAGCGGGGGCTCCGCCGCCCTGTAGACCCTAAAGCCCTCCCCGTCCACATAAATCATGGCGTGGACGTACTCCGAGACCTCGTACTCCTCGAGGAGCTTCACGACATCCATAGCGGGGCCAGGAGGACTGCGCTGGACAGAGCCGCGGCGAGCGAGGCATGGACCAGCCCGGCCCTAGCGTCGAAATAGACCACCCTGCCGACTATCAACCCGCCCACTAGGGCCTGGGCGATGGCCGTCAGGAGGAGGACCGCCAAGGCGTCCTGGGCGTTCAGCACGGCCGGCCTCAAGGTCGACGTGGCGATGCTTGCGGAGAGCTGGGAGAGCCTCGGCAACAGGAAGTATATCAGCACGTCGGAGAGCACCGCGAAGAGCCCCACGACGGCGTAGTAGAGGAGCACGTAGGGCCTAAGCTGCGCCGCCAGATCCCGCCTGAACTCTATAACCGTCGCGAACGTCCGCGCCGCCGTCCCCAGAACCTCGGGCAGCCTGGCGCCGGAGCGCGCCGCCTCGACCACTATGAGCGCAAGGCGCTTGAAGGAAGGCACGTCCAGCTCCTCGGCCACGGCCCACAGGGCCTCGGCGGCCGTAGCCCCGCCGACTGAGCTGAGCGCCACGACCCGGCGGAAGACGTCGGCGATAGGCGAGACGCCGAGCGACGCGACCACATTGAAGGCGCTCCTCAAGTCGAGGCCGCCCGATACGGCGTCAGCTATCGCGCGGAGCGCCTCGGGCATCTGGGCCTCCAGCCTGGCCCTAAATACGGCGCGCCTGTAGGGCCTGTAGCCCGCGGCGAAAAACGCCGCCGAAGCCGCGGCGGACGCCGCGAGGAGTAAAAACTCGGGGAAAGGCATAGGGAAAAAGGAGGATTTATTTATCTAGCTATCAGCTGGCGGTCACCGTGACCGCGAACTGCGTGCCCTGTTGCGTCACTATCTTTATCACGTAGGAGTAGCCGCTGGTGATGGTACAGCTGGTGCCGAAGCTTATCTGCACGAGCTGGTCCTGGCCCGGATACAGCGTCGAGACTGTGCCGCTCGTTGTGCTCAGGCCTCTATATACGGTGATCGCGGATGTGGCGCATAGAGGGCTGACCGTGCCGGGCTTTAGGAGGTAGGCCGTGGCGAGCGTGACGTTGGAGCCGCCGAGGTTCCTGACGTAGAGATAGGACACGTCTGTGGAGGACGAGAGGTTGGCGGCCTCTATGCTCAGCCTCTCGGTTGCAGATATCTGCTCGGCCTGCGACGTGGCCTTCGTCACATAGCCGGCGAACCATAGGTACAGCAGCACTGCGCCGACAACCGCCAGCACTATCAGCAACACGGCGGCGACTATGGGCTCGATACCCTTGACCTTTCTCATGGGCCGCCTCAAATTGCAAATATATAAATTTTACGTAGCAAAATAACTTTGGCGAGGCTGTGCGGAGCGGCGTGGCGGCCACATCTCTACGTGTAAAGTTTATATGGGTCGGCCTCGGCCCTTGGACATGAGGGGGCTCTCCGAGATAGTCGCCTCAGTCCTGCTTCTGGTCATAACCGTGGCGCTTTCGGCCTTCCTCCTCTCCATTTTCTACAACATATACTTCCTGCAGAGGGGCCGGCTCGCGTCGGCCCAGTCGGCCCAGTACTGCCAGGCGCGCATAGTGGCGGTGACGAACAACAGCGGCTCGGCCTCCATCTGGGTCTATAACTTCGGCCAGACGCCCTGCGTCTTCACGGCTGCGTACGCCCTCAACATCGCGGGCGGCGCGGCGGCCGCGGCGAATATATCGGCGTCGGCCGGGCCGGGCGCGCTCGCGTCCGTGGCGACCGGACTGCCCTTCGGCTACCCCGGCTACAGGCTGGCCACCAACGACGGCCAGACGATAGATTGGTGGGGGCGATGAGGGGCCTCTCGACCGTCGCGGCCTTCGTCTTCTTCGTCGTAATCTTCGCCATATTCGTCGCGACGGCGATATACTACTACCAGCTCCTCAGGCAGACGGCCGTCCAAGGCGAGCAACAGGTGAGGTCGGCGGCCCTGCCGCCGGACCAGCCGGCCTCCCTCGCCTACAACGGCACCTGCATCTTCTCGGCGGCTGGCCCCGGATCCCCCTTCGCCTACTACCTAGAGGTCGGCAGCTCCAGCGCGCTCGTCCTCAGCTCGCCGGTAAGCCCGCAGCTGGCCGGGGCGTTCTCGGTGCGGTGTCCGCCGGGCCCTGGCCTCTATAAATATATAGGGGTTAGGCAGAACGGCCAACTGGCCTACATGTACGTCTACGTGGGGCCCTCGGCCGCGTGGGTCGCCGCCAACGGCACCGTCGCGGCGGTGAGGAGAGTGGGCGACTCGGCCGCCGCCATGCTGTACCTCAACGTCTACGACAACTCGACCGGCTACCTGCCTGCCTCTTTCTCGGTGTCGCTGATATACAACACCACCCTTCTGTCCTGCACGCCGTCTACGTTCTCGGCCGGCCCGACGGCGTTCGGCCCCGGCGAGCAGGTGCCCATATATCTGGGGACCGCGACGTGCAGGGCCCTCGCGCCCTTCACGTCGACGGTGGTCAAGGCCGTCGTGACTCAAAGCTACGGGGCCTACAGCTGGAGCTGGACCGTCCCATTCGTGCTTGAGCTTGTCAACGCCAGCTCGACGGCCCCGACGGGCCCGCCGCCTGCCTCCGGCGTCTGCTCGTTCGCGCCTCTCAACGGCTCGAAGCTCAGCGGCTTCAACCAGATGAACGGGTGGATCGGGGCCTGGGGCGGGAGCTCCAGCGGCTACGCGGTTGCCGTCAGGCCGGGCCTCCTGGTGCCGGCCTACGCCACGGGCGGCTCCGGCTGGTACTACGTCCAGCTGCAGGGGGTACAGATCGGAACTCTCACCGTCTCGTCGGCGCCGGCCACGGTCCAGGTAGGCGGGGCTATGCCGTCCTTCCTGGCGTCGCTGAGGATATATGTAACAAGCTCCTCCTCGTCGGCTGTGCTCTACCTCAACGGCACCTCGGCGGCCGTGCCCCTCCAGCCGGGGACCTACTCGGTCTACGTAGACGTGAGGGCCGAGGGCAACGCCCCTCCAGGCGCCTCCGCAACCCTCTACCTGACCTGCGGATCGCTCTCGTACCCCATCAACTTCGAGATACCGCAGTGGAGCGACTGGGGCATACCGGTTAACGTCTATTGGGGCACCAACTTCAATACCTATGTGGGCACCTGGTCCGTCGGCGGCGTGTACTTCTGGCTCACCTGGAGATCGCCGCCGCTGTCGTCGCAGGGGCCCTACTTCACCATATATGACAAGCTCGACACGGCGCCGCAGTGGGCCGCCGCCTTGCTCAACCCCACCGCCACCGCCTGGGACGTCTGGTCGCTGAAATATGCAGGCACTCTGTACATCCCCTGGAACGAATTCAACGTGGGGGTGTGGCACGACGACGGCGCCGCGGTGAGCGTCTGCGGGCGGCAGGTAATATCGGCGCTCTACTTCACGTCTCCGCGGTTCGACTCGGCGCGGGCGCGCTGCGCCGCGGGCCCCAACCAGGTCGTGGTGGAGTACTTCGAGGGCTACGCCGAGGCTGTTCTGATGTTTGTGGTCGGCCCGTCGAAGGGCCAGTCGGCCTACGTGCCCACGATAGACGGGGCGTGGTACTGCAGAAACTTCAACTGGGGTAGCGGCAGTTACGGCTCTGGAGCCGGCACGTGCAACAGCGGCTGGACGTTCCTGCCGGCGTCTTCGGGCAACGTGCCCTACTGGATCGTGGGCAAGTACGCGCCGGGCTCCAGCGACGGGGGCGGGTCGCCGTCGCCATGAGGCTCGCGATCCTGCTGACCGCCGCGCTGGCCGTCGCCGCGTTGGCGCAGGTGGTCGTCTTCAGCGACGGCTCGGGCTACGCGGCCGTGGGCAAGCTGGGCGTCTCGGTGTATTCCATAGACGGGAGGTTCCTCTTCTCGGGCGGAGCCCCGGCCTACGTGGGCCCTACGTGTATAGGCTTCTACACGGGCGCGGGCGTGTCGATAGTGGGCTTCAGAGGAGGGCTCAAGGCCTTCTACCCGCTCAACTTCACTCCGACCGTCCTCGCCACCGACTGCGTGGCGGTCGTCGCGGCGAACCAGACGCTGGGCGTCTACATCACCCCCGCTGGCTCCTACTCCTTCAGGCTCCCCGCGGCTCCCTACGCCGCCGCGGTCCTCAACGGGGTCGGCTACATACTGGACCTCGAGGGCGACGTGGTGGAGGCGGGGCCGGGCGGCGTTTCGACGATCGGCGTCGGGGGCTACCCCGCGGGGCTCGCCGCGAGCGTGGACTGCGTCGCGGCCTCGGTGGTCAGAGGGGGGACGCAGTATTTCTACAGAGTGGACGGCGGGACGGCGCAGTTGCTGGGCTCCAGGCCGGTCAAGGTGGGGCTTGCGTACTCCTTCGCCGTAGGCCCCGGCTGCAGGCTCGCGTTGCCGCCGGGCGACAAGGGGACCGCCGTGGCCGTCGACGGGCCCTACACCATCTACGGCACCTCCACGGGCCTCCTGGAGGTCTACCTCGGCGGGCGGCTTGTGTACAGCCGCGACGTCGGCGCTCCCGTGCTCTCCGTGTCCTCGGCGGGCCTCAACTTGGTCTACGAGACGCCGGAAGGGGCCTACCCCCTAATCCTCGTGAACTACACGGTTTCCTCCAGCTGCGGGAACTGGTCGGCGCTCGCCCCCTCGGGCTCCCCGCCGCAACCGCCGCCGGAGGTCCAGTTCCCCAACGGAACCCGCTGCCTCTTGACGGCCAGCGAGGCGGCGGGCCGGACGGTCTACGCGTCCTACGTCAGGCAGTACTACGTCGTGCTGAGCTCGCCCCGGCCCTTCTCGGGCTGGCTCAACGCAAGCGCGGAGGTGCCCCCGCCTCCCCCGGTGTCGCTGGACTACGTCGAGCTGGCGCCGGTGGGGTGGCTCGTGGACGGGGGGATCGTCGGCACCATAGCCGTGGTCTCGCCCGTCGAGGCGCGCGCGGTCTACCGCCTGGTCCCGCTGGTCAACGGGACCCTCGGGAACGGCACCGCCGTCTACGTCCTTACGCCCAACGCCACCGTCGTCTGGCCGCAGACGCCTAGCTATTCGGTCGAGAGGTACTACTACGTCTCGGTCCAGCCCCCCGGCGCTGCGTCGGGCGGCAACGGCTACTACCCGGCCGGCTCGGTCGTCTCGATATACGCGGCCGCCCCGCCGGCTCCCCCCGGCTGTAGGTACGTCTTCAGCGGCTGGATCGGCTTGAACGCCACGTCGCCGAACGCCACGGTGGCGGTGGACCGCCCCATATCGGCCTCCCCCCAGTTCCGGGAGGAATGCGCCGTCGTCCTCACGACGAAATACGGCGTGGTCGTCAACGCGCCGGGGTGGGCCGCCGTCGGCTCGGTGCTCTCGCCGTCCGTGGAGCCCACGGCGGTGTGGGCCCCCTTCCCGCTTAGATACGTCTTCGTCGGGTGGAACGTCAGCGGCGTCCTCTCGACGCAGTTCGCCGTGTCGGGCCCCGTCCACGCCGAGGCCGTCTGGGCTCTGGACCCCACGCCGCTCGTCGCCCTGGCGGCCGTCCTCGCGGCTGTAGCCGGCGCCGTGTTCTACCTCTCCGCCCGCCGCAGGAAGGGGCGGAGCTCAGGCGCAGCGGCCGACCTCCTCGGCAAGCGCAGCTAGGGGCTCCTTGAACTCCTCGGGCCTGACCCTGGCCAGCCCGACCCGCAAGGCGTCCCTCACGCCGAAGAAGCGGCCCGGCACAGACGCGACTCCCCTCGCCAGGAGCCTGCGGGCGGTCTCCTCGCCGTCGCAGCCCAGCCTCAGGAACGCCACGGGCATGTGCTCTCTGTACTCCACGGGCGTCCCGACGGCCCTCCTCAGCGCGGCCCAGTTCTCCGATATCCAGGCCGCGTTCCTCCTCTTGACCTCGGCCCTCCTTGCGAGGAATCCGTAGCCGGCCCTCGCCTCGAGCTCCTTGGGGCCCGGGTTGAAGAGGTCCTTGGCCTCCGCCATGGCCCTGACGACCTCCCTGTCCCCCAGGCTCCAGCCGACCCTCACCGAGCTCGTGAAGAACTTGTCCGTGCTGAAATTGAAGACGGCGGCCTCCTCGGGGAGGCCCCTCGGGTCGTCGACGAAGTCGGCGAATATGGCGTCCACGACCAGATAGGACCCTCTCCTCCTGGCCTCGTCCGCCAGCTCCCGCAGCCTCCTCACGTCGAGATACCTCCCCGTCGGGTTGTTGGGGTTCGAGAGGAGGATGACGGCGCCGCCCTCCACGCGCTGGAGCGGATCCCCCGACGCCGTCGCCGTCTCGTAGCCCAGCTCCGAGGGAAGCCTGTAGATGGGCTCGTACTCCGGCAGGAAAACGACGGCCCTCCTCGCCTTCTTCCTCAAGGCCCACAGGGCGAGGAAGTTCCCCTCCTGGGCGCCTGAGGTCAGCGCTATGGACCCCCTATCGGCTCCGTAGGTCTGCGAGACGGCGTCGGCGAGATCCACGCCGGGCTCGGCCAGATACTCGCGGTAGTCCAGAGGCCAGACGCCGCTGTTGGCCAGATCCCACCTGGCCGAGATCCCCCTAAGCCATTCGAAGGTCTCGATCACCTGCGGGAGGCCGGCGCAGATTTAAATACGAGATGCCGCAGACCCGCCGGCGATCCCTCCACGCCGGCTATCTCGCGAGGGCTCGACGGGGTGCGGTCGGCGGCTGCAGTCCACCACCCCGTTAGCCCGCGGAACGAAACGCCGAGGGGGAGCGGCCGCCGGCTGTATCCACAGCCTCCGCGCTACCGGTTCCCTACGGCCGGCAGAGCCGCAGAAACCTCAGCGACAGACCGCGGCCGCTCGGAAGACGGCGGGTCCTCCCATAGCCGTATCGTGGCCGTCAAGCCGAACGCCGCAATAGAATGACGGCGGCTGGCGCCGTAGCAAAGGCTACAACCGCGACTGCCGCAACCACGGCGTTGCTGAGGCGACGCGGCGCATAATGTTTTTATGAAGACGAAGCGGCCGCTCTATGGTCGACGTCTCTGCCATCACCTACGATGCGCTTAGGGTCGCTGCTGAGCACGTCCTGGCTAAGGTCAGGGAGGGGAAGAGGCTGGGCACTGAGGACATCTTCATCCTCTACCTCGGCACCATCGTGAACGAGCTGAAGGACGTGAGGTCGGAGGTCGCCAGGCTCGAGGACAAGATAGATAAGACCAGCCAACGCATAGACGAGACCAACAAGAGGATGGACGAACTCGCTAAAAGCCTCTCGGCGAGGATCGACGACACCAACAAGAGGATGGACGAGATGGCGAAAAGCCTATCAGCCCGCATAGACGAAACCAACAGGAGAATTGACGAGGTCGTCAAATCGCTGTCGGCGAGGGTGGACGACCTGGCGAAGAAGATAGATGAAACGAACGGGAGGATCGACGAACTCGCTAAAAGCCTCTCGGCGAGGATCGACGACACCAACAAGAGGATAGACGAGCTGGCCAAAAGGATAGACGACCTGGCGAAGAGGATAGACGACACCAACAAGAGGATAGACGCCCTCCAGACCACCCTCCTGGAGATACAGAGGCTGTTGATGGAGCTCGTCAGGAACAGACAGCAGTAGCCTAATCGCCGCATCAATCGGCGATAGTCGCATCTCGGTTTACTCGTGGCTGGCCCGCATTGGCGCAATAAGGCATTCAAGCTCCAGGCCGCCTGACCTCAAGGCCGCCTCAATTGGGCCGGCGCCGTTCAACCCAGCCGCCGGCCTGAGCCTCTGCCGTATGCGGTTGAGTAGGGTATGATATCAGCATTCAAAACAAGCGGCGCCTATAGATGGAGGCGTAAGGCGCAGACTGTACGGCATGTGCCGAGCTCCGCTCGGCGGTCGTCGGGGATCTTCCTGCCGGGAAGTCTGCGCGATGCGCGTGGAAGGCCCACCCTGCGGCGGTCGGCCCCGTATCGACGATTTACGGCGCGCCGACCGCGTCGGCGCGGCGCAGGCGGTACAGATCGAGGCGTTTGGATATACGGCGGGATGTAATAACTCCCAACATATTCCCCGAGCTCACGGTCAGGGAGAACCTGATAGCGGCGGCCGCAGGCGTGAGGCCCGAGGAGGCCGAGAGGACCCTCAAGGAGGTCCTCGAGCTGTTCCCCAAGCTGAAGGAGCTGCAGAACCGCAAGGGGAAGTTCCTCTCGGGCGGCGAGAGGCAGATGTTAGCCATATCGATGGGCCTCATGAAGAAGCCGAAGCTCTTGATGCTGGACGAGCCGACGGCGGGGCTGGCCCCCAAGGTGGCCTCCGACGTATTCTCGGCGATCCGGTCCATCAGGGAGATGGGCATCACGATACTTCTGGTGGAGCAAAACGCCAGGAAGGCTCTGGAGATAGGCGATAGGGCGTTCGTGATGGTGACCGGGAGGCTGAGGTATTCGGGCCCGGCCAAGGATCTCGACGAGGAGAGGCTCGGAAAGCTCATAATGGGCCAGTGAAAAATTTTTTATAGGGATAAGATAATGTCCTTATGGCGCATCCCCTCGACAGGAGCCGCTGGGGCAGAGCCCACTGGGTCCTCTTCGCCATAGTCTCCCTCAGCTTTCTGCTGGACGGCGTCCTCTTCAGCTTGGTCCCCCTCGTTGCCTATCTCCTGCCCGAACTGGCCCCCTACGCCACCTACATATTCGCCGCTAATTCCCTGGCCTATCTCGCGGGGGCTTTGGCATTCGGCAAGGTGTCGGACTCCGTCGGCAGGAGGATGGGCCTCGTCGTGTCGTTGGCCCTCTACACCGCGGCGGCTGCCGCCTTCGCGGCGGCCTTCTGGCTCAACGCACTGGGCCTAGCCGCGGCGTTCGTCCTCACGAGCGTCATGAACTTCGGCGTGGGGGGAGAGATAGGGCCGGCCTTCTCAGCCCTCGCCGAGTTCTCGCCGGCGAGGCATAGGGGCAAGGCGTTGATGCTGGCGGCCAACTTCTGGAACGTGGGGGCCGCCGTCATAGCAGGCCTCTCGCTCGTCTACACGGCCCTCTCCAACGACCCCCACACTGTCGTCCTATCCATATTCGGCACCGCCGTGGCCCTGGCGTTGGTGGTCCTTCTGGCCAGGCTGCATCTGCCCGAGTCGCCCAGGTGGCTGGCCGCTAGGGGCAGAGCCGCCGAGGCGAGGAGGGTCGTGGCCGCGTTCGCCGGCGTCGAGGCCGACCCGCCTCCCCAGCCCGAGGGAATGGGCCTCAGGGAGGTCCTGAGGACCAAGGCGCTGGGCTTCGCCGTCTTGGCCACGGTCAGCGCCGCCAACGTGGCCACCTACAACATAGCGGCCTACTACGTGCCGTACGCCCCCGGCTTCCCCTACGGGGCGGACTCCGCGCCCGTGATAGTGGCGGTGGCCAACGCCGGGGCCTCCATAGGCGCCTTCCTGCTTCTGCCGTTGATAGACAAGTCGAGGAAGGCCTCGCTGACCTCGGCCTATCTGGGAGGCCTCCTCACGGCGCTTCTGTTCTGGCGTCTGGCCTTCGCGGCGCCGCTCGCCCCGTTCCTGGCGGCTCTGTTCGCAAATGCCATATTCGCCGAATGGTCCTGGGGCTCCCTCGGCGTATTGGAAAGCGAGCTCTTCCCCACGGGGGTTAGGGCCACCGTGGTGGGCCTGGTCACCGCAGTCGCCTGGGGCGTCAACACGGCGCTGGTGGCCGCGGAGGGCCTCGTCGACGCGCCGACCTTCATGGCCATGAACGCCGCCGTCTGGGCGGCCGGAGTCGCCGCCGCCCTCGCCTGGCATCTGAGGGGACGCGAGTCGGCCAGGAGGACCTTGGAGGAGCTGCAGACCCGCTAGGCGCGCCGCGCGGGCCGGCGACATCCTTAAAAAGAGCTCCGTTCGCGGCTTGACATGGGGTGGACGATGGCTTCGTGGTAACTCCCTGGGAGGTAAGGGGGCGCGTCGACTACGACAAGCTCCTCGCGCATTTCGGCGCCAAGCCTCTGACCAGCTCCGAGGTGGAGCTCCTGGCGAAGTACGCTGGGGAGGTGCATCCGCTGATCAGGAGGGGCTTCTTCTACGCCCATAGGGATTTCGACGAGATCTTGAGGTGGCACGCGGCGGGGAGGCCCTGGGCTCTCTACACGGGGAGGGGGCCCAGCGGGCCTGTCCACATAGGCCACATGGTCCCCTGGATCCTCCTCAAGTGGTTCTCCGACAAGTTCGGGCTGGAGGTCTACTTCCAGATGACAGACGACGAAAAGTTCTACGACGACCCGGAGCTCTCCCTCTCGGACACCAAGAGGTGGGCCTACGAGAACGCCCTCGACGTGATAGCGCTCGGCTTCACGCCCGAGAGGTTGCATCTGATCGTGGACACCCTCGACATAAGGCCGCTCTTCCCCATAGCGGTGAAGACCGCCAAGAAGCTCACGTGGAATACGGTCAAGGCTACTTTCGGCTTCACCGACTCGACCAACATAGGGCTGATATTCTACCCCTCCCTGCAGATAGCCGTGGCGTTCCTCCCCACGGAGCTGAGGGGCGAGGCGACGCCCGTCCTCATACCCTGCGCCATAGACCAAGACCCCTACTTCCGCCTCGCGAGGGACATAGCCGACTCCCTGGGCTATCCAAAGCCGGCGACTCTCTACTCCAAGTTCATAATGGCCCTCACGGGCGAGAGCAAAATGTCGGCGTCGAACCCGGACTCGGCCATATACACGACAGACGACGAGAAGGCCGTGAGGCGCAAGATAATGAACGCCTTCACCGGCGGGAGGCCCACGGCGGAGGAGCAGAGGAAATACGGAGGCAACCCCGACATATGCCCCGTCTTCCACTACCACATGTTGTTCGACCCCGACGACGCCTCGGTGGAGAGGATAAGACAGGACTGCAGGTCGGGCGCGTTGCTCTGCGGGGAGTGCAAGCTGAAGCTGCACGAAAAGATATCGCGCTTCCTCAAGCAACATAGGGAGGCCAGAGAGAAGGCGCGGGATAGGGTGGACGAATACAGGCTCAGCGCTAAGCTGGACAAAAAATAGGGCTTACTGGACTATTTTAGCTATCGCGTAGGTGCCCCCGACCTTCTCTATCTGGACCTTGACGTGCTGTCCGGGCTCGGCGCCTGGCACGAAGACGATGAAGCCCTCGACCTTGGCTACTCCGTCGCCCCTCCTTGACTTCTCGACGATGTCGACCTCGATCACGTCGCCCTCCTTTACCGGCTTCGGCCCTCTAGGGCCGCCGCGGCCGCCGTGCCGCGGCCTCCTTCCTTCGCTTTCCATTAGCCCGAGGGAAGATGGCTATAAAAACCTTTCTATCTCGGCGTCACGAAGTTCCTACCGTCCCTCTTCTCGACGGAGACAAGCCCCGCCTGCTCCAGCCTCCTGACGGACTTGAAGACGGTGGTCCTGGGCAGGCCCAGGCTCCTCGCTATGTCCGACTCGTACGCGCCGCCGCTCCTCTCGACAAAGGACAGGACCAGCCTATCGGTGTCGTTCAGGCCGGGCGGCCCCCTCCTTCCGGGCCTGAGCAGAAGCGCCGCGACGGCGGCGACCACCGCGACGGCCGCCGCCACGGCGAGCCACAGAGACCACGCCGCCGAGGGGGAGCCGGACGCGGACGGCCGTTGGGAGGCCGACGTCTGGAGGCCAGGCGGCGGGGCGGGCTGGGTGTAGGTCGACGGCTGGCCGGGCGTCTGCGACGTGTAGGTCTGCGTCGCGGACGTCGCGACGGCCGTGCCCTGCAGCGTGTAGGCCACGGTCCCCGGCCCCTGCGCCACGAGGAGCAACGCCCCACCGGCCCTCGTATAGTTCAGCACCTTCAGCGCCGGCAGCAGGAGAACTCCGCCTTGGGCCCATATGAGGTAGAGCCCGTCGCTCACGTTGAAGCTCAGAATTCCGCCGGCGGCCTCCACCTTAGGCACGTACTCGACCGTGATCAGCGCGGTGCCGAGGACGGGCACCTCCAGCACCGAGCCGTTGAGGACGGCCGGCACCGGCGTCCCGTTGTTGAGCACGAGCGGCGCGGAGAGGGGAGGCGCGGGGAGCGCCAGATCGTACACCGAGCCTGTCAGAGTCTGGTTGAATAGCAACACGGCGGTCCCGTTTGCGAAGAGGAGGATGACCCAAATCACGGACCGAAGCAAAGGACGGCTATAATAAGGTTTGGCCCTCCGGACCGGCCCTCCGGGATCCTGGAGATCCAGGCCGGATGCGCGGGGAGAGACGTTATATGGGGAGGTCGAGCTACCTACATGAGACTGTCTGGCAGAAGGGTGGTTGTCGCCGGCGCGGGGCCAGGCCTCGGCGCGGCGGTGGTCGCCCGGGCGTTGGGGGAAGGCGCCAAGGTCTACGCCATATCTAGGAACCGCGCCGCCCTCGAGAAGCTGGCGTCCATGGGCGCGTCCGTCGGTGCGTTCGACCTCTCGACCGCCGACGGCGCCCGCGCGGCCTCGGAGGCCGCGGCGAGGGAGCTCGGCGTTGTGGACGGGCTGGCGGTCACCGCCGGCGGCTGGACGCCCGGCCGTCTGGAGGAGACGTCAGAGGGCGATCTTGAGGACATGCTCTCGGCGAACCTGAGGGCCCATCTGTGGACCGTCAAGGCCTTCCTCAAGCTCATGAGGCCGGGCTCCTCGATAGTCTTGACCAGCTCCATCTGGGGGCCATTCAGCAGGTCGCCGGGCGCCCTGGCCTATACGGCGAGCAAGGCGGCCGCAGCCGCGCTCGTCGAGGTCCTCGCCGCCGAGCTGATCCAGAGGGGCATCAGGGTCAACGGCGTCGCGCCCGGCTCCATGTCGAGGGAGGCCGGAGCCCCGGCGCTGGGCGCCCCCTCGGCGCCGCCCGAGTACGTAGCCGACGTGGTGGTCTGGCTGCTGACCGACGAGGCCAGGTGGGTCAACGGCGCGTTGATACCGGTCGACGGCGGGAGGCGGCTCGCGGCGCCCTAGCCGTAGGCCTCCCCGCCGCGCTCATGGACGGCCCTAGATGCCGAGAGCCCTCCTGGCTGCTTCGACGTATCTCCTCGCCTTCTCTGCGTCGATGCCTCCATCCGGCCTCTTGAGGTAGGTCCCCACTATGAAGCCGTATGCGCCTCTAAACTTGTCCAGATTGTCCGGCGTAGTGCCGCTTCCGACGTACACGGGGAGGCCCGCCCGCGAGGCCTCTGCGAGCGACGCGGGGTCGGGCGGGGAGCCCGTCCTCGCGCCGGACACTATCAGGGCGGACGCCCCTCCCCTCTCGGCGCAGTCCAGGGCTACCTCGGCGAGAGGCCGCTGGTGCAGAGGCCAGCCGTGCTTCACGTGGACGTCGGCGAGCACCTTGACGTCCGCCTTCAGCCTGGCCAAGACCTCGGCCACCTCCCTCGCCACGGGCTCCAGGAGGCCCTCCGGCGCCGACACCACCTCGCAGAGCGCGTTGGCTCTGACGAAGGAGCCTCCCGCCACCGCGGCGACCGCGGCGGCCTCGGGGGCCGAGTTGCGCAGTATGTTCACGCCTATCTGGGCCGAGACGGCCCGCCTGACCTCCCTCGCGATCACGGCCACTGCGGCTATCGTCTCGGGGTCCCTTGTCCGGGCCTTAAACGGGGCGTCGTTGAAGTTCTCGAGTATAACTCCGTCGAAGCCGGCCTCGTCGAGGGATCTCGCGCTCCTCACGGCGAAGTCCACGAGCGCCTCGAAGCCGCCGCCGTATCTCGGAGACCCGGGGAGAGGGGGCAGGTGGACCGTCCCGATCAACCGCGGCAAGCCCATCCCGCCGGCCGGCGCGACGGGGGTCCTCTTCGCCGTCCACTCGTCGTACTGCTTCCGTACCTCCATGCCCTCAGGAAAACATATCTTTAAAAGTTTTTCAAAACTATAGTTAAGTGAGAATGATATATTGTGATAAAGATGGCTGAGGGACGGGTTTAAGATGGATTCCTCAACTAACAAAAATTATCTAAATCGATGCTGTTCAGGGACGTCGACCCTATGGATTTTAATCCACCTCCATCCAGCCCGAGGGACTCGGCGGGCGCAGGCCGCAGCCGAGAAGGCCCCCGCCCTCCTCAGGGCGCAGGGAGTCCGCCTGCGGGCGGCGGAGCGGCCCAGCGAGAGGGCGGAAAAGCCCCAGCGGAGCCCGCCGAAGCACCTCGACGAGAAAGCTACAGGAAGAAAAATTAATGGGAAGACTGGAAACTGTGGCTCTTGTGATTTCACCTGCGGTGGCCGAGGCGTTGCGGAAGGCCGCCGGGGATAGAGACGTGGAGGAGTTCCTGGCGGAGCTTATAGCAGAGCGGCTGGACCCATCGGAGAGGGTCGAGCTCTATTTACGTCTCCACGAGAAGTTTTTCAGAGAGGCCGAGGAGCTCTATGAGAGAGGGGACTTGGTGCAAGCCGGCGAGAAGTACTGGGGCGCCGTGGCGGCGTTGTTAAACGCGGCGGCGGAGAAGAGAGGGTGGCCTCACTACAGCCATAGGGACTACGCGGTGGCGATAGAGAGGCTGTACGACGAGACCGGCGACAGGGAGCTCGTGATAGGTTTCAGCCTCGCAGAGAGGCTGCACGCCAACTTCTACCACAACTTCCTCTCGCCGCAAGGCTTTCGACTACATAGGGAGGCCGTGCTTACGCTTATTCAGAAAATCAAAAAGCTCATAGCCGACTAACGGCGCGGGTAGGGGCCGCGCCCGCCCCCGGGCCCTTTAGGCGGCGCGCATCCCGTCAGAAGCAGCCAAGGCAAGGCGCCCATACGTGAACCGCCTAAGAGGAGAGAAACGGGCTTGCCTGTAGGCCTGGCTCCCTCCCCGCCCTAGGGGGTTCCCCCTGGCGGTTCATAGGCGCCCTCAGCCCGCCGCCGTCGTCCGCCCGTCTGGCGGGAGCCATGGAGCAGGCCCGGCCGGCGCCGCGGACCTCAGGCCGGCTCCGGAGCACTTGATGGCCGGGGCTAAAAGGGGCCTTCGGCAGATTTTACCTCCTTCTTGTCCCTCTCCCTCACCTCGTACCTCGCGAAGACGTGGCCGCAGTTGGGGCACCTCTTGACGACCACGTTGCCCTCCCTGTGGATCACCTCGTCGACGGCCCTCCTGCAGACGGGGCAGTACCTCCTGGCCATGGACTTCCGGCCCTCCCGATTTTTTACCGACGCGCGTAATATTATTAAGATACGGGTATATGCCGTGGAGCCGAGGCCCATATACGACGTGACCGACGAGGGGGACCGCGAGGAGGCCGCCGGCTTTCTAGCGGAGGGGATCGACGGATTCGCCCTATCGATCCCCGAGGATCTAGATCTGACCGAGGTCGAGGACCTCTTCAGGAGGACCGGCGCGGCGAGGGTGACGGTCGACGCGTCGCTGTGGCCCCGCGAGATCTCCGTGGAGACGGACGCGGCCAGATATGTCCTGAGGAAAGTCGAGGAGGGAGTATATAGGGTCGAGAGGCTCACCTAGCGGCGCGCATAAGGGCCAGGGAGACCGCCGCGAGGGCCAGAGAGACCGGCGGAGCCAAGCCGGCCGCCCCCACGTCTAGGAGATAGCCGTATATAGCCCCTCCCGCCAGATAGCCCAGGCCGAACGCCGCGTTGACTGCGCCCAGGGCCGTGGCCTTGGCGACCCCGCCGAGCTCCACCGCCCGCGCCTTGGCCGCTATATCGGCGTACGACGTCGCGGCCGAGTAGGCGAACGCCCCGGCGAAACCCAGCACGAGGCTCTCCGTCGAGAACGCAGACGTGGCGAGAACCGCGGCGGCGGGGCCCAAGTAGAGGGCCCACCGCCCCATCTCGTAGAGACGGCCCCACGCCAGCGAGAGGGGTATCTCGAAGGCCATCGCGGCCAGGTATATGGCGGAGCCCATCCACGGCGCCCCCTGCGCCTCGTACATCTCGAGGCTTATGTGCATAAGCGAGGCCCCAAAGAGCAGTTGCGACAGGGCGAACAGTAGCAACTGGACGCCCAGGGGGCCGCGCGCCCCTCCCCTCCTCCTGGCCGGCCTGACGCCGAGCCTATACGCCGCCGAGAGGGCCGCCAGGGCCGCAGCTCCGGGGGCCGCCAGCAGTAGGAACAAGCCGCCGTATTCCACGCCGGCCGCCAGCGCCAGAAGCGCCGTGGCCGAGCCGGCCACAGCCCCGATCTGGTCCAACGAGGCGTGCAGGCCGAACGCAAAGCTCTGCCTCCCGGCCCCCGCCGCAGATATTATGGCGTCTCTCGCGGGGGTTCTCAAGGCCTTGCTGGCCCTCTCGACCATCACCAGGGCTACGGCGGCCGCGAGCCAGGGGGCCAGCGCGAGCCCGACGACAGCCAGCACCTGTAGGGCGTACCCCGCTAAGGTCTCGCCCCAGTAGCCGCCCCTCCTGTCGGCCAGAGGGCCCGTTGCGAACCTCAGGAGGTAGCCCAGCGAGTCCCCCACGCCGAAGACGAGGCCCACGGCCAGCGCAGATGCGCCGAGGCCCTTGAGGTATTGCGGCAGAGCCGCCCTGGCCCCCTCGTAGAGCCAATCGGCGAAGAGCGACGTGAGGCCCAACAGGACTATCAGGCGGTAGTTGGGCTCAGCCATGGCGAGCTCTCCAACCCTCTATAAAGATATATCCGCCTTCGGCCAAGGAGAGGCGGCCTTCAGAAACAGGAAACAGGGAAAAATTGGGGATTTGTTTTTCCTTATTTCTTCTTGCCTATCAGCCTCCAGACCTTGATGCCCGTGTAGGGTGAGGTGGCCACCGCGAATATCATGGGGCCGCGGGCGGTGTTCTTCTCCACGGTCTCGTACTTGTCCGTCTCGAACCCCTGCTTGGCCTTGATGTCGTAGAACTTCAGCTTCTGTTTCGCCATAGAGCCTAAAACGCCGGTATTTATGTACCCCGCAGACAACAACGATATTATTGAGGAAATTCCTTATCTCCTATAGGTCCCCATATATTCGGCCTGCGCCAGCACCTTGCCTTGAAGCGCCTTCAGGAAGTCGCCGCGCGAGGCCTTGGGCCCAAGCCCCAGGGGGGCCGACAGCGCGTACAGCCTGAAGAAGTAGCGATGGGGGCCGTGGCCTCTCGGCGGACAGGGGCCGCCGTACCCCACCCTTCCGAAGTCGTTGACGCCCTGCAGGCCGAGCCCGGCCACCTCGGGCCTCTTGGGAACCGCCTCCGGCAACTCCTTGAGCGACGGCTGCACGTCGTAGAGTATCCAGTGGGTGAACACCCCTATGGGCGCGTCGGGGTCTTCCATCAATAGGGCCAGCGCCTTGGCCTCGGGGGGGACGCCCGATATGGCGAGGGGAGGCGAGGCGTCGTCGCCGTCGCAGGTATACTTGCGGGGTATGGCCTCGCCGCGCCTGAAGGCGGGGCTGGATATCTCCATAGGGGCAAGTGCTCCCTCCTTAATATCTTTAAAGCCGCGAGAGGAGGTGGCCCAAGGCCTTCAGCTCCCACCACTCCACGTAGGCGGCGGCGAGGAGCAGAGCCAGGGCGATGGCGTAGTGGATCGCCCAGGTCCTCAGGGCGCCGCCGCGCCTGGAGAGGATCCTCCTCGTGGCGTCTATCGAGCCCGCGGTCGCGAAGGCGTAGGACGAGAGCTCCAGTATTCCGTGCGGCATGAAGGCCGTCGCCAGGTAGCCGAAGAGGAGGGCCGCGAGGCCCAGCTGGCCCGCGGCGTAGCCCACCGCGATCCCCAGCACGAAGCCGGTTGCCCCGAGGGAGATGGCCAGAGCCGCAGGGCCCACGAAGGGTATGGAGTCGCCTGTCATTATTATCGCGTTATGGCCGAAGATCTCCAGAGGCCCTATGACCGTCTGGTTTATCTGCTGCCTCAACATGTTTATAAACCACGGCGGCACCGCGTCGTGGTATATATAGCCCAAGGCGGCGAATAGCGCCAGACCCAGATATTCGGCCAGCAGCACCGCGAGGACGAGCCTCACGGCAGATCCCCGCCTCCGCTTTAAATACTAGACGGGATGAAGTGGAACGCCCCCTCCCTCCTCTCGACCTTAAACCGCCTGACGGGCCAGCCCAGCATGGACTTAACCACCTCGGCCTTCCCCGCCTCTATCCTCCACACGGTGTTGAACATATCGAAGAGACGCGGCGACGGCTCCACCCCCGAGAAGAAAGCCGCCACGGCCAAGTCGGGGCGCCAGGAGCTGAGGAAGTCGAGCACCAGGCGGAGCCTCCTCACGCCCAGCCTGAAGACCACCTGCTCCAGGCCGTGGAGGAAGGCCACCTTGGCGTCCCCCACGGCGTCCATCAGGGCCTCGAGCCCCTTGTCGTCCGCGAGCGCGTCGACGGGGACCAGGCGCCGCTCCACGTCGCATTTAACAAACCGCTCTATCGTCCTGTGGGTATAGATCAGCGCGGTCCTGGCGGACTCGGCGTAGTCGCAGAGGACCGCCGCCGCCAGCGCCATGTCCTCAGGTCCCTGCCCCACGAAGTCGGCAACCCTGGACCCCTCCAGAAGGCCCGGCCGGGCGTAGTCCTGCCTGGCCGCCGAGAGGGCCTCCACGGCCTCTGCGGCGAAGACGACGCGCCTCATGGATAGGGGAATGGCGGCGGGGCCCAGCTTGCCCTCGTTCCAAGGCTCTATCAGCACGGGGCCTCCGCGGACCACGGCGAGGCGCAGCTCCGCGGCCGGCGGCTGGCCTAGGCGGGACTTGAGGAACCTCGCGTACCTATAGCGAGCGCCGCGCGAGAACTCCTGCCGCATCTCTATCAAGAGGTCCGCCATATACGCAAGCGGCGACCTGCCCGCCGGCTCCTCCCCTATGGCTATGACGGGGATGTCGAACATGCGGTATATGGCCGAGGCCGTCTCCCTATTGTCCGGGAAGTAGTTGACGCCGTCGATGACCACGACGTCCGGAGCCTCCCTTACATATATATCGCCGATGGCCTCCAGAACGGCCTCGCGCTCCGAGATATTTATAAAGTCGTATATGGAAAACCTATCGATATCTAGTTGTAAATACTTTATTTTATTCTCAATTTTAGATTTATATTCATACATACTTATATATAGTATCTTCCTGCCGAGCCCCTCGGCTATGCGTAAAGCCAGCGAGGTCTTGCCGACGCCCGGCTCCCCGTATATCAGCGAAAACCCGGAAAAAACCGACAAGTCCATGACTTAGCTAGATACACGATTTATATCTATTCCGAAGCTATTACTCCGGTTACGGCTCCACGCGCCGGCCCAGGGCCGCGTCCCGGGCTCTGAGGCCGGATAGAAACATAAAGAATTCGGTGGTGCGGCCGCCGGGACTTGAACCCGGGACCGCCCGTTAAAGGCCCCGGGCATCACGCCGACACCCAGGGACTGTCTTCAGCGTCGCCCACCTTACGTGACGGGCGCTCTCCCGCTGAGCTACGGCCGCCGGACTATTGAAGAGGGATACATTTAAACTTTATCGGCGCCAGCGGCTCCCTGCCGCCCCTAGGACGCCGGTGCGGGAGCCCAGCTGAAGGCTACCGATACGCCGTGCGGCTGCCTCCTGCCCCAGCCGCGGGCGGTCCGACGGCTTGCGGCCGTAGGCCTCGCGACGACCGTATCAGCCGACTGGGGCCAACTTTTTAAAGTGCGGCGCCTACCGATGCGTAGCCTATGGCAGAGGAGAGGGCGGCCGTGAAGGTATTTCCCGAGGAGATCACCATAGAGAACTTCAAGAGCATAAGGCGCCTGACCTTGAGGCCTAGGCCGGGCGTCAACGTGCTCGTGGGGCCTAACATGGCCGGCAAGACGAACGTCCTCGAGGCCGTGTACTTCTTCGCGAGGGCCCTCTCGCAGGCGGAGTTGCTCAAGACGCCGTACCTACCCCACCTACCTCAGTACTGGAGCCCCGAGGACCTCTTCTTCATGAGGCGCATTGAGGACCCCATGGGCTTTGAGCTGCTGTCCAGAGCGGTGATGACGCGCGGGAAGGCGTTCTTCAAGCATTACGTCAGGTTTGCCGTGAAGTTCGCGCTATCGCGCGGCAGGGAGACGATAGAGCCCTCCTACGCGTCGATCGCCTGGGAAACCGCGGATAGGGAATTCACGACGAAGCTTGAGGCTAGCAACAGCGAGGTTAGGGTAAGCATCAACCCAAGGTACTTGAACGAGTACGTGTACCTCATGAAGAGGGTGGTGGAGGTTCCAGCGCTTAAGCCGATTAACGAGGTTATTGAGATTGTGAACAAAATAAATGAGTTGGGCCAGAAGCCTGTGGATCTGAAAGTCAAGGGAGGGGTTGTTATAATCCAAAGGGCGATCGAGGGTCAATTCCTAAAGTCGCTCTTACTATTTCCTTTTATTTCCATGTATCGTAGCCCTCCAGCCCCCCTAGGTAATGAGCTTGGTGAATTCTATCTCATCGGGACGGCTTTCCCCACATTTTTTATGTTCATACCATTATTGATAAAGTGGGGTTTGGCCGAGCCAGGCGAGTTTATGGGCGTATTGTACGACGCGGCGACAGCGCCGCCAGGCCTATCCCTAGCCAACGCAGCGATCAGGATGCTTCTTGAAGGGAGCGCGTTGCTTAAGCATCCTGATATCGGCGCCATCTCTGAGCCGCAGCCCTTCACAGGCGGGGAGCGGTTGGACGTTAGGGCCCGTAACCTATCCCAGGTTTTCTACAAGCTCTCCGCCGAGGGGCGCACCGAGCACATCGGCACGGTGTTGAGGGAAGCGTTCGGCGGCGTTGCCGTTGAGCCTAGGAGCTCGGCCGGCAGGGTGTTTCTCGTCGTTAGGGAGCGCGGCGTCGAGCTGCCGCCTCCGAACGTCGCCGACGGCCTCATCAAGTCCTTGGCCATAGCCTCGGCGGCGGACCTCAAGCCAGCCCTACTGCTTATCGACGAGATCGAGAACAGCCTCCACCTCAGGGCGTTGAAGGTCATCTACGACGTCTTGAACTCGCTGGAGATACCCGTCATCGTCGCGACGCACTCTCCGCTGCTCGTGGATATGGCCGGGCCCGAGAGGACCCTCGTGGTCTCTAGGGATGGCGACGGCGGCACCGTCGTGGAGCCTCCCTACAGCGACCTCGAGAAGCTCAGGAGGAGGCTTGAAGAGCTAGACGTCGCGTTTTCGGACTACATCTTCTACCAGAGGACGCGGAAGGAGTAGGCGGGCGACATGCGGCGCATCGTGTTCGTGGAGGATACCTACGGCAAGGAGTTCCACAGGGCCGTGATGAGGAAGCTCGCGGAAAGCCGCGTATTGAACCGGCCTGCGAATATAGGAATTGATCCAAGGCCCGTCCGTAAGTGCGATAATAAGTTGAGGAGGCTGGTTCTGAGCGCCGCGGTGTCGGGAGAGGCGACTAAGGTTCTGTTCGTCATAGACGACGAGGGTAGGCCCGACGCTGTGGACTCGGACGTCCTGAGGCACCTTAGGAATCTGCCGAACGTGGACGTTAGCATTAGGGTGGTCGCGGTCAGCCCTATGCACGAGGCGTGGCTCTGCATCGGGCTTGGCTACGATAGGCGGAGCTGTAGGAGCGATCCCGTGGGCGTCCTGAGGTCGGAGAAGTACGAGAAGAGACACCTGGGGCAGTGGGCCGAGCGGATGAGCGTCGACCGGCTGATGTCCGAGCGGGACTTCGGCGAGTATCTGGACGCGCTTAGGTGGCTGGCCCGGGATCCGTGACGCCCCGCGGCGCATCGAGCGGCGGCGCCTGCGCCCACCGCCCTCAGTATCGGGCGCCGCGGGTTCATTTCTATCATTCCTAAGGCCCCGTAGGCCGGTTCTATATGCGTGCAATTACCGCGACTCGGCCTCGCGCTCCCTATCTCTGAGGTGCACAGTGGCGTCCGTCCCTCAATAGCGGGCGTGGCGATAACTGCGCCTATCTGCGCAGGCGAATATAGGCATGGGGGATCCTCTTAACCTCAGTCCGCGCCGGGCGCCGGAAATGGCTGTATGCGCCGTCCCGGCGCTAGGACTGCGATCTATTGCCGGGCCGATGCGGGCGATCTATCTGGCCGTCGAAAATTGGGATGCGGGCGCCGGGCGGGCGCTAGGGGGCCGCCTCCTCCACGTACCACTCGAGGACCATGTCGTGCGCGTCGGCGATCCTGGCGGCGACTCTATACGCCTCGCGCCAGCTTCTGTAGGCGCCTGCGAGCTCCCAGCCCTCGTCCAGGAGGTCTAGGTCCTCTTCCCTCCCGGTTATCAAGACCCTCCAGGTCCTCCCGTCGACGAGCACCCGGAACATGTATACGGGAAGTATACGGGTATTTAAGACCCTCAGGTGAAACAGGACATACCTCCCCTGAGTACGTTGAAACTTTCGGCCAGGTCTACCGTGCAGATTTGGCATAAATGAAAATCGTTTTTAATTCTATTTCTCTTGCCGGCATGAATCGGAGGAAAATCCCCAAGGGGACCAAGACCTACGAGAACCTCAAGGCCGGGTTCCAGGGCGAGTCGATGGCCAACCGGAGGTATCTCTACTACGCCAGGCTCGCCAGGGAGAGAGGCCTCGAGGAGCTCGCCGAGGTGTTCGAGAAGACGGCCCAGGCCGAGACCGGGCACGCCTTCGGCATATTGATGCACCTGGGGGTCGACCCGGTCGCCGAGATTGAGATAAACGACTTGGAGGACGCCTTAAGGGCGGCAATATACGGCGAGACCTACGAGTGGACGCAGATGTATCCGGGCTTCGCCAGAGCCGCCAGGGAGGAGGGCTTCCACGAGGTGGCCCAGTGGTTCGAGGCCCTCGCCAAGATAGAGAGGTTCCATGCGGGGAGGTTCAACGAGGCTCTGGAGAAATACCTAAGGGGCAAGGGGGTCGAGACCAAGGTGGACGACGAGGTTTTGGTCAAGTGATGGATCTGCGGGCGGCGGCCAGGAGGATACTGGGGCCCGAGGAGTACCGCAAGATCAGAGACGAGGTGGTGGAGGCAGTCGCCGCCTACAAGAGGCCGCGGTACCTCGACCTCTCCGACAGGATCACGGTCCTGTTCGAAGACGCCGTGACGGTCTGGTTCCAGATAGAGGAGGCCCTATACGCCGAGAGCGACGGACGCCCCATCGACGGGCGGCTGGTGGGCGAGGCGGTCAGGGCGTACGCCCCCATGGCGCCCAGACGGGGGGAGGTCTCCATGACCCTCATGGTGAACCTCTACAGCGAGGGCGAGCTGAGGACGCTCCTGCCGAGGTACGCCGGCATAGAGAGGTCTGTGCGGCTGAGGGCCGGCGGCGTCGAGGTGGCGGCGCGCCCGGTCTTCCCGGAGGACTACGGTGAGGGCGCCCTGCCTAGATCGATCCACTACCTGAAGGCGCCGATGCCGGAGGGTGGAGGCCTGGCGATAGCCGTAGTACACCCAGCGGCCTCGCTGGAGGCGCCGGTGCCGGGCGAAACCGCCGAGGCCCTGCGCAGCGGGCTGTACGCCGAGGATGTCGACTGGGCCCTCTAGGGCTGGGCCGTTTGATTTTAAACTCCCTAGATATCGTGGAGGATCCGCTCGACGCCCTGCGGCGCAGATTCCCCGGCAAGTCCAAGGCGTGGCTCAGAAGGGCGCTTGCCAGGCTAGGCGACGTGGAGGAGGCCGGGGGCTACTATATAGTCAAGGGCCGGCCGGACCTCGGCGACAGATATCCGCAGTACCACGTCTGGTGGTCTGAGGCCGAGGGGCGTTGGGTCTGCACCTGCTACCTCACCGAGTGGGGGCCCAGGAGGGCCCGGGGCGTCTGCACGCACGTGGCTGCCGTCCTGCTCTACAGGGCGCACGGATCCGCCGAGCGGAGGGAGGGCCGGTACTACGTCGCCACGGCCGTCGTGGAGTGCCCCGAGAGGCCCGAGGCGGACGGCGAAGTCTACGCGAGGGTGGTCGCCGGGCGTAGCATAGCCGACTATGCGAGGCCCCGGTGGAGGGTGGCCGTGGTGGCCAAGACGCCGAGGGTGGCCGTGAGGTGCGGCGGTGCCGTGGCGCTGGAGGCCGAGGGCATGGAGGCGACCTACGGCGAGGCGAAGGCGCTGGCCGAGGAGTACGTGGCGGGCGGCGGGCCCGCCTAGCGGCGGCAGACCTCGAGGGGCGGAACCGGCCTCGACGGGATGTATGGGCGCTATGGGGCAAATGTTATATATAATATATATTTTTTGCGCATGTGTATAGCGGCTGAGGGTCTCAGGAAGCGCTACGGCGACGTCGCGGCCCTCGACGGCGTTACGTTCGAGGTGCCCTGCGGCGGCGCGGTGGCGCTCCTGGGCCCCAACGGCGCTGGGAAGTCCACGACGTTGAGGATATTGGCGGGGCTTCTGAGGCCCGACGCCGGCGTCGCGAGGCTGTGCGGCTACGACGTCCAGCGCCAGCCCAGAGAGGCCAAGGCCTGCATGGGCTTCCTGCCGGAGGACGCCGCGCCCTTCTTGAACCTCACCGTTAGGGAGAACCTGGAGTACGTGGCCGCCCTCCGCGGCCTCGACGGCTCGGCGGTGGATTGGGCCGTGGAGGCCCTGGGCCTGGGGGACCTCGAGGACAGGCTGGCCTCCTCGCTCTCCAGGGGGAACAGGCAGAGGCTGGCCCTCGCCCTAGCCATAATGCACAAGCCCAGGGTGCTCCTGCTGGACGAGCCTCTGAACTACCTCGACATACCAGCCCAGGAGTCCGTCATCAAGATGCTGAGGGGTATGAACGCGGCGGGCACCACGATCTTCGTCTCGACCCACATAATGTCCATAGCAGAGAGGCTGGCCAGGGAGGTTTTGGTCATCAATAGGGGGAGGATAGTCTGGCGCGGCGCCATGGAGGAGCTGAAGGCCATGGCCCAGGACGCCGGCGAGAGGATCGAGGAGGTGGTGGCCCGGCTGATGAGATGAGCGCCGGAAGGCTCTGGAAGATATTCCGCCTCAACGTCAAGCAGATGTACAGCAGGTGGTTCCTGGCCCTCATCGCCTTCATCTTCGCCGTGTCCTTCATGGCGTCCGCCTCGGCGAGGAGGCCGGAGAACTACTCCTCTCTTTTCCTAGGCCTGGGGTATGTAGCCCTCCTGCTGGCCTTCTCGGGCCCGTTCGGCTCCCTGAGCCTCGTCAAGTCCGAGGTGGACTTCGTATTCTCGACGCCCGCCGATCCGCTGGTGGTATATATCGCCAAGACCGCAGCGTCGGCCGTCCTCCCCCTGTTCCTCCTCGCGGCCTACACCGCGCCCCTGCCCCGCCCCGACGCGGCCAGCTACGCCGAATACGCCGCCTCGCTCATATTCGACACGGCCTTCTTCGCCCTCATGGCCGGCGCGTCTTCGCTCGTCCCCATACGCAGGAGGATCCTCTACGCGGCGCCTCCGATAGCCGTCGCGGCCGCCACCTTAGTTAGGCCGGAGCTCTCCCCCCTCTACGGCCTGGTCCATCCGTCCCCCGCCTATGTGGCCTACTCCGGCGCCGCGGCCGCCCTCGCCTTCCTGGCCACCCCGCGCGGCCATCTGGACGAGCTCGCGGCCAACGCCTACGGCGTCTTGGCGCCTCACGGCGTCCTAGCGCCTCCGGGACTCGGCGGCGCGGCGCGCGTCGCCGGGCCCGTCAGAATAGGGCCTACGCCGTGGCGCGCGGTCTGGACCACGTCCGTCAACGGCGCCGTGCGCGTGAGGCTGGGCGGCCCTCAGGGCGGCCTCGTCGTGTTGAGAAGGGTAAACGCGTTTAAGGTCATCCTACCTCTGTCCGCCGCAGGCGCCGCCGTCTACTACTTAGTGTTGAGGCTCCTGCTGGGGGCCGACTTCTGGGTCACGTTTGCGTCCTTTTCCTACGTCTCTGTGTTTTCCGTCCTATATGCGGGCTCCACCGTGGCCTCGGACAGGCTTTGGCTGAGCGTAGCCGCCGAGCCGGCTAGATACTTCAGGCTGAGGATGCTCGCCAGAGCCGCGATAGCCGCGATCTCGCTGGCGCCCTGGGCCGCCGTATACGCCCTGGAGTCCCTGTCCTATCCCCCCGCCGCGTATCTGGTCCCCGCCGTCGCCGCCCTTGCGTTGACGTTGCCGGCGGTGAGCTGGCTGGTAGCCGCCTACTCGGGCCTGCCGCAGATAAGGGAATTGGGCCTCTCGCAGTCGCAGTTCAGGTTCACGCCCAGGATCGCCTTGGCGAGCTTCCTCTACTTAGTATTCGCCGACTCGTTGAGCGTCCCCTACCTCCTGTCCTTCGCGTCTCTGAACGCCCCGGCCCTCGCCCCTCTGCTCCGCCCGGCCGCCGACGTGACGTCCGCGGCGTCGCTGGCGCTGTCGGCCGCCTTCTTCTACCTCACGACGTATTCGCCGTGGGCCTCCTCCATCTGGAGCTGGTTCGTCAACAAGCTGTCTGAAGACGGATACGTCTAGACGCCGCATGGCTCCCGACGCCGCCCGGCCCCTCGGTCGGTGGCGCAGGCGGGAGGATGGAGGGGAGCCGCGGCGGATCTACGCCAAGAGGCTTCTGAGGCTGCTCCGCTACGAGGTGAAGGCGCGGTACACCCTAGGCTCTGTCGTCGGGGCGGCGGTCTACGCCGTCTCGATGGCCTGGACTGCGCTCTCCACGCCGCGGTCCGTCGCCGCGCATCTCGTGGCTCCTCTCCTGACGGCCGCCTTTATTCTCCCGGGGCCGGGCGTCGGCTTGACGAAGACCGACGTCGATTTCGTCTACGCCACCCAGGCCGACCCCGCCGAGGTCCTCCTGCTGAGGGCCGCAGCTTCGGTTCTGCCCCAACTCACCGTTGCTGTCGCGGTCTCCGCGCTCCTCGTCTCGGCGAGCCCCGCCGGCCTTCCGTGCTACGCCGCATCGCTTGTATTCCTCTCGATGTTCTCGATGCTAGCGGGGGCGGCCGTGGGGCTGGCCTCTCTCCACGTCAAAACCGCCGTCGTCGTGCTCGGCTTCCTGTTGATGTTTGCGGGCTTCTTTAGGCCGGAGCTGCTGCCGACCTACGGCCTCGTCAGCCCCTCTCCCCTCTACGCGGCCTACTCCGGCGCGCTCGCCGCGTTGGTATACGCCTTGTTCCCGAGGCGGAAGATAAGGGAGCTTGCCGTCAACGCATACGGCATTCTGGCCGTCACGATGCCGCGGGTCTCGGGCCCGCAGGGGCGCGCCGCGGCCCACGCCAGATTCGGCACTCCGTGGAGGGCCGTCTGGGTCACCTCGTCCATGTTCTACAGACGCCGGGGCGAGACGCTCAGCAGAGAAAGCGCCTTGAAGCCCGGGCTGGCCGCCTCGCTCGTCGCGGCGGCGGCCGGCTACGCGGCGGCCCGACTACTGCCGGATCTGGCGGCGGTCGTGCTGACCTTTCAATATTTCCTGGCCTTAATCACGTTCTTCGGCGTTGCGGGTAGCACGGTTATGGGGGAGCGCCTCTGGCTGAGCCTGTCCGGCGATGCGGATCTGTACTTCAAGTACAGGATGCTGGCGCGCTCGGCCCTAGCCGCCGTGTTCGCCTCCCCGCTTGCCGCCGAGGCCGCGGCGCTCGCCCCCCTCTTTCCGCCCGCGCTCTATCTGATGCCGGCCCTCGCCTCGATCCCTCTGGTCGTCCCGGCGGCGAGCTGGCTGGCGGCCGCCTACTCGGGCCTGCCGCAGATGAGGGAGCTAAACCTTCCGCAGAGCCCCCCTAGGACGTCCCTCAGGTCGTATCTGGCCCCTGTGTTGATGATGGCCTACTACCTGTTTGCCTCCTCCCCCTACTACATGGCTGTGGCCGCGTTCTACATCGGCGCCCTCTCGCGCCTGCTGTATGCGGCGGCTCTGGCGTGGTCCGCCGCGTCCCTGGCGCTCTCGGCCCTCTTCTTCTATGCGACCACGCTGTCGCGCTGGAGGCGGGCCGTCTGGAGCTGGCTGGTCAACAGGCTGTTGGAAAACGGCTACGTCTAGGCGCCGCGGGACCTCGACGCCGGCCGGGCAGTCGCCGGCCCGGATGCGCCGAGGGCGTCGGGGTGATGTTGAAAAAGGGCCTGGCCCGTCGTGTATATGGGCTTGAGGAGAGCCGCCGTGGTGGCCCTGGCCTCGGCCTCCTTCTTCATGAGCTACTTCTCCCGCCTGGCCTGGAGCATAGCCTCCGCCTACTCCGACTTGAGGCCCACGTTGTACCAAGACGGAGTGGTCTTCGCGTTGTTCTTCGCGGGGTACGTGGCCGTCCAGATACCGGCGGGCCTCCTCTCGGACAGAGCGGGCCCGGCGCGCATAGCCGCGGCCGCCCTGTTGGGACTCGCCGGGGCCTCCGCCCTCTCCGGCGCGGCCCCCGACATGGAGGTGGAATACGCGGCGAGTCTGGCCATGGGCCTCTCGGCGGGCTGGATCTACCCCGCCACGGTCAAGCTCCTCAGCTCCGAGTTCGGCGGAGGGGAGCTGCCGGTGGCCATGGGCTACTACAGCCTCGCCTGGCCCCTCTCGGTGGTGGTCTCGGGCCTAGCTCTGCCCGCGGTCAGCGCCTCGTTGGGGTGGAGGTGGGACTACTACATGATTGCGGCGGCCTCCGCCGCCCTCGCGCTCGCCTATCTGCCGATCCGCCGGCCCGCCGAGGGCGCCTCCGCGGGGCGTCCGAGGGCCTGGAGGGCCTCCTTCGGCGGAGGCGTGGCGGTGGCCAGCGCGGCGGGCTTCATGTTCTTCGCGGCGTATTGGATCGTCGCGCTCTACGCCTACAGATATTTCCTCTCCATAGGGCTCAACGGATACTACGCAGGCCTCGCCTACTCCGCGACCGCCCTCCTCGGCGTTCCGGCGACGGTTGTGGCCGGCTATATCATAAGGAGGATCGGCGTCAAGAGGACCCTCGTGGCCTTCGAGGGGATATACGGCGCGCTCGTGATGGCGCTCGCCGCGGGCCCGGCCGCCGTGTTCCCCGACGCGGCGGCCATGGGCTTCGTGAGGTTCGTCATAACTCCGGCGAACTCCACCGCGGTGTCGAAAATCGGCGGGAGGTCCGCCGGCACCGCGGCCGGCGTGGCCAACTTGTTCTGGCAGCTCAGCGGGGCCGTGTCGCCGCCGATGGCCTCGGCCGTGGTCGCGGCCCTCGGCTTCAAGGCCCTCTGGATATTCGCGGGGGCTCTGTCGGTCGCCTCCGCCGCAGTATATCAAGCGCTTCTCGACGTGGAGTAGCGCGCCGAGCGGACCCCAGGGGTTGGGCGCGCGCCTCAGTAGGACTTGCCAAGGGCATGTATGCCGAGCTCGCCGAGCCCCTTCTCCACCATCCTCTTGTAGAGCTCCAGCGCCAGCGCCGACGCGGGGAGGGACAGCCCCTTCCTGTTGGCTATCTCCATGGCGTAGGCCAGGTCCTTCTTCAGATGGGCCGCCTTGAAGCCCGGGGACAGGTCGCCCTTCAGGAGCTTGGGGAGATACAGCTCTATGGAGCCCGACCTGGCCGCCCCGACCGTGAGGAGCCTCGCCACCTTCTCCACGTCCAGCCCCAGAGCCTCGGCGAGCCTAAGCCCCTCGACCATGGCGATCGTGTTGAGGGAGATCACCACCTGGTTCACGAGCTTCATGGCCTGCCCGTAGCCCACGGGGCCTGCGTATATCACCTCCTTGGCGAAGGCCTTGAAGACCGGCAGAAGCCTCTGGAAGAGGTCCTCCCTGCCCCCCACCATGACCGTGAGGGTCCCCTCCTCGGCGCCCCTCTGGCCGCCCGTCACCGGCGCGTCGAGGAACTCGATGCCGCGCTCCGCCAGCCTCTCGGCGAATTTCCGCGCCCAGTCGGGCGAGTTGGTGGACATGTCGACGACCACAAGCCCCGGCCTCGCGCCCTCGACGACGCCCCCGGCCCCGAAGAGGACCTGCTCCACGTCGGGCGCGTCGGACACCATCTCGATGACCACGTCGACCCTCCTCGCCAGGTCGGCGGGGGACTCGGCCACGTGGACGCCCATCTTCCCGAAGGGCTCCGCCTTGGACCTTGTCCTGTTGTACACGGCGGCCAGGAGCCCGGCCCTGTGCAGATGCCGCGCCATGGGCCCTCCCATTATGCCCAGACCTATGAACCCGACCTTCATGGGCTGTGGCCGGAGACCTCAATAAATATCTTCAGGCTGAGCGGCCCGCGGGCGCTCCGGCCGGCGGGATCGGACAGCGCGTGCCGCCTTGCTGGAGGCCCGCGGCGGGCTGGACGCGGCAGGCCCGAGCGGCTACTCGGCCTGCGACACCAGCTTCTCCCTGTTGGCGACCCGCGGCGTGGCGACGGCCAGAACTGCGCTGAGGGCGAGGGCCGCGGATGACAGCGCGACGGCGACCGCGACGGCGCCGCCGAGGTCCAGACCGCCGAAGAACGGCAACATGGAGAACAGCAACGCCACGCCGGGCGCGAGCGATATGGTGTAGGCCACGTTTTTGGTGGCCCCCACGCCGGTCGCCATCTTGAACAGCTCGGGCTTGGTCAGGCCGATGAAGACTATCAACACGGCCCCGGAGACCACGGAGGCCAGCATGGCGAGGGCCGCGGCGGGCATCACGGGCATTGCGGCGGGCGCCTCGAGGGCGACCACTGCGCCTATGGCCGCCAGGGCCGCGAGGTAGAGCGCCGCCGCGGCGCTCAGGGAGGCGGCCAGCAGGCCTCGGGCTATCTGGGCCAGCTCGACGCCGTTGCCGAGCAACATCTCGTATACTCCGTTCCTTATGTCGGCCTGTATGGAGCCGCCGGCCACCATGGCGGCGGTGGCGGACGCGCCTATGCTGGAGGCCAGCGAGAGCGCGAGGACCACGACGGCCACGGCCCTCTCGTAGGCGAGCTGGGGCGAAATGCCCGGCGGGATCCCGCGTATGTTCTCGGGCCGGATCAACGGTATCAAGAAAGCCGCCGACAGGGCTATGATCACCGCGAGCGCTCCGTTGACGGCCAGGTTGGCTCCGTAGTAGGAGCGCCCTGACCTCCAGACCCTGCGCAGGAAGGGCCGCATCATCGCATCAGCTCCTCGACGGCCGTGCTCCTCACCTCCTCGACTGAGTAGCCCAGGGACCTCAGCTCCTCGACCTTCTCCTCCGGCCTGTCCGTCTCGACGGTGACGACCTCGCCGCCCCTCCTGGCCCTTATGGCGACGCGCCCCCTGAGCCCCGAGGGCGGCCCGCTGTAGGCGAGGCGCCCGCCTCTGAGCGCCAGCAGCCAGCCGGCCGCCGCCTCGACCGCGGAGGGGTCGTGCGTCGTGAAGATCACGTATTCGCCCAGCCTCCTCAGCTCGCCCAGCACCGCGCCGCGGTACTGCACGTCCAAGCCCTCCAGCGGCTCGTCGAGGAGGTAGACCCTCCGCCTCAGGGCCAGCACGACGGCCAGCTCGGCCCTCCTAGCCTGGCCTCTGCTGAGCTCGCCGACCTTTCTGCCCATGAGCTCCTTGAGGCCCAGCAGATCCACTGCGTAGTCCCGCCGCTCTGCCCCGAGGACCTCCCAGTAGAACTCCAGCTCGTCGCCGACCTTGGCGTTCGGGTCGAGGCCGCCGTGAGGCAGATAGGCCACGTCGCGGGGGCCGAGCGGCCTCCCGTCGATCTCCACGCGCCTCCTGGCCGGGATGGCCCCGGCGACGGCCCTCAGCAGAGTGGTCTTGCCCGACCCGTTGGGCCCCACGAGGGCGGTGACGCCGGGCGGAACCGAGGCCGACACCTCCACCACGGTCCTCCCCCTGTACCCCGCCGAGACGTCGAGCGCGAGCATGGGCGGCCGGCGCCCTATCCTCCTCAGCGCCTGGCGTAAACCTCGGCGTATCTGTAGATCTGCTCCACGTCGGCCTTGAGCCTGGCCAGGTTGTCGTCCAGCTCCCTTATCTTGGGCTTTATCTCCTCCTCCCAGACCCTCAAGGCCCTCGGCGGGGCCCTCCTGGCGAGTTGCGCCGACCTGACGGCCGCCGCTATCTCCAGAGGCCTCAGCTCCCACGGAAGCCTCTCCGCCTCGAGGCGTCTGGCGTGGACGAACCTCTCCCCCATCTCGACCGCCTGGAGGTGGTGGGCGAAGAGGTGGAGGAGGGAGGGGAGGGTGGATCTGTAGTTTATCCTCACCACGCCGGGCTCGTAGACCCCCGCGATCCCCCTACAGGGCCCGTCCGCCTGCCCCCCGCATTCGTCCAGAGGCACCGCGACCGCGGCCACCTTGGGCTTCGGCACCCCGAGCTGCTCCGAGATGGCCTCCAGAATCCCCTCGGCGCTGTTGGCTATATCCTCCAGGGGCTTGAGGACCAGCTGGTCCAGAGCCCTCAGGGCCCTCCCCAACGGGTCCATATATCCTCGATATTCCCGGACATAAATCATTGAAGCCCCTATAAAGGCCCGGCCCGACGACTAGTGTTGGTCGCCATCGTCGGCCCCATGTTCGCGGGGAAGACCACGGAGCTCATCAGGAGGGTCGAGAGGCAGATAATAGCGGGGAGGTCGGCCGCCATCTTCAAGCCCTCCATAGACTCCCGCTACGACGCCCTGTCGGTGGCGGCGCACAACGGGCTGAGGCTCAGGGCGGTCGCCGTGCCTCCCGACGAGTCCGGCGTGAGGGAGATAGCGGAGGAGGGGGCTAAGTACGACGTGGTGGCCGTCGACGAGGTCCAGTTCTTCCCGCCCTCCCTCGCCGAGGCCCTCGACGGGCTGGCGGACGACAGGCTGGTCATAGCGGCCGGGCTCAACCTGGACTACAGGGGGGAGCCCTTCGAGACGACCATGCGCGTGGCCGCGTACGCCGACAAGGTGGTGTCGCTGACGGCCGTCTGCAAGATATGCGGAAGGCCGGCGACGAGGACCCAGCGGCTGATCGGCGGCAAGCCCGCCCCCGCGGACGGCCCCAGGATACTCGTCGGAGGCGGCGAGACCTACGAGGCCAGGTGCAGAAGGCACCACGTGGTGCCTGGCCTGCGCGAGGGGGCGGGCGCGCCGCGCCGGATCGGCGGACGCCGCGCGGTCGGCTAGCGCCGGCCTTCCTCGGCCCGCCGGGGGGCGCCCGACAGCTCCGCTCCGTGCCTCGCCCAGAGCTCCTCCAGGGCCTTCATGTGGTGCTCCGGCAGCGGCTTCCCGTCGCTGGCCTCGGCGTACTCCTCCAGCTCCTGGACCGTGGTGGCCGTCACGAGGACGGAGGTCACCGGGAACGAGAGGACGAACTTCAGCGCGTACTGCCCCAGGGTCAGCCCCAGCTCCCTGGCGAGAGGCGCCACCTCCCTCTCGACGATCTCCCTGGCCCTCCTCAGCCACCCGACGTCCCTGAGGGATCTGTGGTCGGTCGGCGGGAACGAGGGCTTGAACCTATCGGTCAGCACCTCGCTGGCGTGGGGGACCCGCGCCAGGAGCATCCTCCCCCGCCCCTCCTCCGCCAAGGTCCTGCCGGGCTCCTGCTCCAATATGTTGAAGACGAACATAATGGAGTCGTAGCCGGCCCTCAGGGCGGCCCGCCCCTCCTCCAGGACCTGCACCTCGGGGCCGAGGGCGGCGCCGACGTATCTGGCCCAGGCACCCCTCAGCCTCAGGAAGTGGGCCGCGGCCCTCTCCAGATCCTCCCTAGGCGGGTTGTGGAGCTGGATCAGGTCGGGCCTCCTGCCCAGCCTCTCGGCCGACTTCCTCAGGGCGAACTCGATGTACTCCGCGTCGTAGCGGCGCGGCGGCTTCGCGGGGTTGGAGTAGAAGTCGTACCCCACCTTGGTGGCTAGATACACGCCCTCCCTCCCGGCCAGGAGCCGCCCCAGGAGCTCCTCGGACTTCCCCCTCCCGTACACGTCGGCCGTGTCGAAGAAGTTTACGCCGAGGTCTATCGCCCTCTCCACGAGCCTCCTGGCGTCCTCCCCGTGGGCCCCGCCGTACATGTCGCTCCCTATGGTCCAAGCCCCGAAGCCTATCTCCGAAAGCTCCACGTCGCCGTACCTCCTGTACCTCACGCACCTCCCGAATCTCCTAAATAAGCGCTTGCGGCGAAGTATACGGCGTAGGCGGCCGCCGCGACCGTCGCCGGCTGTACCGCCAGGGAGAGCGCCGTCAGCCTCTAGCCGACCTGTCCGGCCATGGAGGCGACCGTGGCGATGCAGGCCGAGTACACGGCCGTGAATACGAGGATAATATATCTCCACTTCTTGGAAAGTATCTCTGTAGGTTCTACCATTAGAACATGGAATATTTTTCCTGACGTCATTGCAAACAGGCGGTGAGCGGCCGTGTTTATCCGCGGGGCTTATAGATGCCGGGCCCGTCCCTGCCGTGGACCTCGCGAGGCTCGTTGAGATACAGGTGGAGTTCTCGCGGCGGAAGTTCCCGCTGTTTTGGGAGGTGAGGGACGGCCGCGATCTGGCGTTGAGGCTTGAGTACCTCACCAACGCGCTGGCGGGGGAGGTCGGCGAGGCGGCGAATCTGGTCAAGAAGGTCGTGAGGAGCTCCGTCTACGGCCACGGCGACGTCAAGCTGGAGGATCTGAGGAAGGAGATAGAGGAGGAGCTGACGGACGTCTTCATCTACCTCCTGACGGCGGCGGGCCTCCTCGGCATGGATCTGGAGAAGGCCTACTTCGAGAAGCTCGCGAAGAACGAGAGGAGGTTCTGAACGTCGAAGGGGCTGGGCCTCCCGGGTCTCCTTAAAAATGAACCTGGCGGATATGCCATGGCCGGCTTCAAGCCCCTTGCGGGGATCAGGGTCGTCGACATGACGTCGGCCATGGCGGGGCCCTTCGCTACGATGCTCCTGGCCGATCTGGGGGCCGAGGTGGTCAAGGTGGAGCCGCCTGAGGGGGACCAGTCGAGGGACTGGGGGCCGCCGTTCTACGGCGAGAAGTACAGCAGCTATTTCGCCAGCATCAACAGGGGGAAGAAGTCGGTGGTGGTGAACCTCAAGAGCGAGGGGGGCAGGCGGGTCCTGTATAGGCTGGTGGAGAGGGCGGACGTCTTTCTGGAGAGCTTCAGGCCGGGCACCGCGGCGAAGCTCGGCGTCGACTACGCAGCTCTCCGCGGGGTCAACCCGCGGCTTATCTACTGCTCCATATCGGGGTTCGGCCAGTACGGCCGATATAGGGACAGGCCGGGCTACGACCTCATAGCGCTGGCCATGAGCGGCTTGATGGACCTCACGGGGGAGCCCGAGGGGCCGCCCGTCAAGTTCGCGGTCCCCATCGCCGATATAGTGACTGGCATGTTCTGCGCCGTGGCCGTCCTGGCGGCGCTCAGGTCTAGGGATAGAGGCGGCGGAGGGGCCTATATAGACATGGCCCTCCTCGACAGCGCCCTGGCCATATCGACGCACCAGTCGGCCGCCTATCTGGCCAGCGGGAGGGTGCCGCGGAGGCTCGGCAGCGCCCATCCCAGCATAGCGCCCTACCAGGCCTTCAGGGCGGGCGACGGGAGGTACTTCATAGTGGCCGTCGGCACGGAGAAGCTGTGGAGGGACTTCTGCAGGGCTATAGGCAGGGAGGACCTCGCCGACGATCCTCGCTTCTCCGCCAACGACAGGAGGGCCGTGAACAGAGAGGCGCTGGCGGCTGAGCTGGAGAGGACCTTCTCCCAGAGGCCGGCGCAGCACTGGGTGGACGTCCTCCTCGGCGCGGGCATACCCGCCGCCCCCATATACAACATGGCCGAGGCCCTCGGCGACGGGAACACGAGGGAGAGGGGCATGTTGCTGGAGCTGTCGACGCCTCTGGGCCCGGTCAGAGTCGTCGGGAGCCCCATCAAGGTGGACGGGGAGCCCGTCGACGCCTTGGATCCGCCTCCGCTCCTCGGCCAGCATACGGTCGAGGTGCTCAGGGAGCTCGGGTATTCCGACGAGGAGATAGAAAAGTTAATAGGCGAGGGCGCGGTGGGGGTATGGCGGCGGTGAAGGAGAGGGCGGGCGACGTCCTGGTGGTCAGGCTCAACAGGCCGGAGCGGCGGAACGCCTTCAATCTGGACATGGCGCGGCGGGTCCTGGAGGCGCTGGACGAGGGGTGCTCGGCCGGCGGCGTCGTCATCACGGGGTCCGGCGGCTACTTCTCGTCGGGGCTCGACCTCGCCGAGATATACGGGCTGCGGACCCCCGAGGGCTCCCTCGAGTTCTTCAGGACGGTGAACCAGGTCTCCAGGAGGATCGCCGAATGCCCGAGGCCCGTGGTGGCGTTCGTGAACGGCCCGGCGATCGGCTACGGCGTCGAGATGCTCTACTTCGTGGACTACGCGGTGGCCGTGAAGTCGGCCTACTTCTCCCTCCCCGGCATAAGGTACGGCCTCATGACGGCGACGGCCGTCGTGGCGCCGCTGGTGCTGGGGCTCAGGTCCAGATCCTTCCTCGACTGGGAGTTCAAGCTCTCGGCGGAGGAGGCGCTGGAGTGGGGCCTCGTCCAGAGGCTCGCCGACGGCGAGAGGGAGGGCATGGAGCTGGCGCTGGGCGCCGCCAAAAAGATCGGCGAGGTGCCCAACTTCAAGGCCATAAAGCGGCACTCCAAGGGGTTCTTGAGGCTGGTGGAGAAGGAGTGGGAGGACTTCGAGAGGTCCGTCGCGGAGGCCGCGCTGAGCCGCGAGGTGAAGTCCAGAATAGAGCTCTTCCTCAAGCGGAGGTGACGCCGCCGCGGGGCCAGCGGCTCCGCCCGCAGTCGGCTCCAGGCCCGGGCCGCCCGCGCCTCCGAGGCGATCAAATTTATTATGGCTTCCTAGAGGCGGCGTGTGCTCCATAGGCGGAGTCCTGATATTCGGGGAGCTGGACGAGGAGAGGGCAGCCGCGGTGGAGGCCAGGCTTAGGTCCATAGCCGAGGCCGCCGCGGAGAGGGGCAGGGACAGCTTCGGCGTCGTCGTCCTGAGCAGGTCGGGACTATATAGGTGGTACAAGGACAGGAGGCCCGCCCCCGAGGCCCTGAGGGACATGCCCAGGCTGATCGACGAGGGGTCCGCAGCCGCCATTTTCAACAACAGGGCTGAGCCCACGACGGAGCACGTGTCCGAGAAGACGCCCGACGACATACAGCCCATGTTGGGGGAGAGGATCGCGGTGACCCACAACGGCACCATAGCCAACGACCTCGAGCTGGAGAGGAGGTACGGCCTGAGGCGGAGGTCTAGGATAGACACGGCCGTGCTTCCGCCGCTGCTGGAGAAGATCTGGGACGGGTCTCTGGAGGGGCTTAGGCGCATCTTGAGGGACGAGGTGGTGGGGAGCTTCGCGCTGGCCGTCCTCGACTCGGCGAGGCCGGGCAGGTTGTGGCTGGCGGCGAACTTCCGCCCTCTGTACTACATGTGGGACAGGCAGCTCAACGCCCTGTTTTTCGCCAGCTCTGACGCGTATCTCCAGGGCGACGTCGCGCCTTGGGACGGCAACTACGTCGGGAGGCTAGAGCCCTACACGGTCGTCGAGATAGGCGTGGATAGGACCTGGAGGTCGGCCAGCCTGTGGAGGGCCGACTCGGAGCCGGGCAGACGCAGGAGGGCCCTCGTGGTGGCAAGCGGCGGCCTCGACTCCACGACCGCGGCGGCCGCCCTGCTGAGGCAGGGGTACGAGGTGGCCCTCCTCCACTTCAACTACCGCCACGTCGCCGAGGACCCGGAGAGGAGGGCGGTGAGGGAGATATCCAAGGCGCTGGGGATCCCCCTGATAGAGGTCGACATGGACTTCTTCAAGCTCGCCGGCCGGTCGCCCCTTCTGGGGGAGGGCGAGATAAACAGGGTGGACATGGGGAGGGAGGGGGCCGAGTTCGCCCACGAGTGGGTCCCCGCCAGGAACTTCGTCTTCATAGCGCTGGCGGTGGCGCTGGCCGAGGCTTGGGGCTACGACTACGTCGCCCTCGGCGTGAACATGGAGGAGGCCGGCGCCTATCCAGACAACGAGATGGAGCTCGTGCGCCTGCTCAACAAGGCGTTGCCCTACGCCACAGGCCCCCAGAGGAGGGTCCAGCTGCTCATGCCGGTGGGCCATCTGGTGAAGCACGAGATAGTGAGGCTGGGCCTCGAGGCCGGCGCCCCGCTGCACCTCACGTGGAGCTGCTACGACAAGGGCCCGAAGCACTGCGGCCGCTGCGGCCCGTGCTACATGCGCCGCCTCGCCTTCAAGATAAACGGCGTGAGGGACCCCGTGGAGTACGACCTGCCGCCCGAGGCGGAGGAGGAGTTCTGGCGCGGGACGAGGCCCTACGTCTGGCGCCCCCCGCGCCCTGAGCCGAAGGGGAACGCCTAGCCCTCCGCCAGCTCCCTGAGCTCCTCCAGCCTGTATTTTCTGAGCAGCTCGGCCAGGATCTTGGCGGCCTCCTCGGGCCTCAGCCCCTCCGCCTCGGCCGCCCTCCTCACCTCGCCGATGAGCGTCTGGATCCACCCGTCGCCGCCTCCGTATCCGTACTGCGCCGCGTGGGCCTCGTAGGCTATCTGCGAAAGCCCGTCGGCCTCCTTGTTCTCCTCCCGCGGCACCCACCCTATGCTCCACCTGGCGAAGGAGGCGAGGAGGGCCTCGACCTCGTCCTTCAGCTCCATGAGCCTCAGGGAGTTGACCGCCCACTCGCCCCTCATCTGCCTCACCACGAGCTGGCTGTCGCCCCTTATCTCCACCTCGCCGCATCCCAGCTCCTTCGCCTTCCTGAGGGCCTCGCGGAGGGCCGTGTACTCCGCCACGTTGTTCGTGCAGCCCTCGCCGTGGCAGGCGACGCCGTAGCCCCTCGCGAGCCTCCTCCCGCCCTCGCCGTATATCACGTAGCCGTAGGTCCCCAGCCCCCCTGGGTTCACCGGCTCGCAGGCGCCGTCGAAATAGACGAGGCACTTCACGGGTGAGGGGCCGGCGCGGGTTTTTAGCCTTATCGCAGGCCTAGACGAGCTCCACGTCCCTATCGGCCCTATATATCGCCCTCCGCTCCACCGCAAACGCCAGCAGCCTGACGGCGCCAACGAGGCCAGCGACCCCGCCTCCGGCCACCCCCGCGGCGGCGGCCAGATCGAGAAGGCGCGGGTTGCCGTGGATCCCCGCGGAGGCGGCCGGGCTGAAGGCCGCCCCGATCAGGCCCAGGAACGCCGCGCCCAGGACTATGGAGACGGCGGCCGCGGCTGAGGCGCTCCGGCCTGCCCGCGAGACGGGATACTCCATATACGTCACTTCGCCCTCGGCGGCGTCGACCACGGCCTCGTATTCCCTCCCGCCGTAGGCGTAGCGGAGCCGCCAGAAGGGGTAGTACACAAGCCCCTCGAACGACGACATGTCGCTTATGGGCTTCTTGAAGACGGCGGCGTAGTTCCTGGCCTCCCTCTCGTACCTCCCCGAGACGGCGGCCCACGCGGCCTCGGGGTCCAGCTGGGGGCCGTGGAAGACCGCGGTCCTCTCCAGGCTCGGCTTGAAGGGAGTCCTCCACCTGGCGGGAAATCTGTAGTCCTTGGGTATATAGAACGGCGGCTTCTCCACCGCGGGCGCCGTGGCGTAGGTCGCCAGCTCCTTAAGCGGCTCGAAGTAGACGTAGTAGAGATACAGCGGGATGTAGTGGAGCTCCGCCGACGTCAAGGACGCCGACGAGTCCAGATCCGAGGGCGAGGCCCAAGGCCTCAGCGAGAGGGCCCTCCTGAACGCCGCCGTCTTGTCGAGCGCGGGCTTGAATATATACACCTTCTCGTAGGTCTGGCCCTGCCTGAGGGCTGTGCCGCAGTAGGGGCAGACCGAGTACTGGAGCCCCTCGGGCGCGTCGTACTCGGCCCCGCAGTAGGGACAGCGGACCTTCATCTGACCGACCTGACCTTGGCTATGTTCCTGGCGGCGAGGTACCCGAGGGCGCCCCCCAGACCCACCAAGCCGGCCCCCACGGCCCAGTTGCTGAGGAACATCGCGCCGCCGAGGCCCCCCATGAGCCCGGCCGCGAGGACGGCCGCCGCGGCGTAGCCGATCCTCTGCTCCATGAAGACGGGCCTCGCCGCCGCCAGCAAGGCCCCGTCCCAGCCGGCCAGGGCGAACGAGTAGAGCGACCCCTCGTAGATATACGGCGCAACCCAGACCGGGAGGTACGTCACGGGGGTTGAGTCCACCCTCTCCACCTCGTAGTCCACGGTCCTGTCTAGGATGGTCGCGCTGGCGGCCGGATGGCCCACCGCGTCGGCCGCCCTGCGCTTGGCGTCCCTGTCCACCTCCTTGAGGAGCTCGTCAACGGCCTCCCTCAGCGCCACCGCGATGGCTCTCGACTTGCCGAACTCGGCCGCCAGAAACGCCTTGGACGTCCTCTGGTCGAGAGGTATCCCCTCCAGGGGGGCCGCCTTGGGCGCGGTCTCCATGTAGTGCCGGGCCAGCCTCTCGGCGGCGACGCCCCCGACGTTCCTCCTGGCCAGCACGGGGATCGTGCCGCCGTGCTCCACCCGCCCGGACACGTTGACGGTCCTGGAGACCACCTCGGTCTGGGCCCTGCCGCCCACGTAGGTCGTCCTCGTGTAGGTCACCTCGACGCGCGCCCTGTAGCTAGCCCGCAGCCTCGCCGAGACGAAGTAGTAGGGTATGTAGTAGAGGTCGGGGTCGCCGAAGGTCAGCCTCTTGAACCTAAGCCTCAGCTCCAGGCTCCTCCGCGCCGCCTCGACGGCGGCCTTGGCCGCCTCGTCGCTCTTGATGGCGGGGACGGCGACGGGGTCGCCGAGATCCTCCTTCGGGATGTCGCTCGCCACGAAGTTCGCCTTGCCGCAGTAGCTACAGACGACCACGACCGAGTCGGGCGTCACGTCCAGAGGCGCCCCGCAGTAGGAACATCTGAACTGCGAGGTCTGGGGGCCCGCCTCCATGTCAGCGCCGGCCACGGCCCGCCGCCAGGGCGAACAGACCCACCAGCAGGAGCGCGACGCCGAGGACCAGCAGCGGCGACGCCGCGCCCCCCATCGCCAGCGCCATGCCCGCCAGCGCCGTTATCCCTCCCCAGAGCGACGCCCGTCTGTCTCCAAGCGCCATGTAGAGCAGGCCGAAGGCTATCAGGGGGATCCCCGCCGCCAGATACGCCGTCAGGGGCGCAAGCCCGAGCGACGCCGCCACCAGGTACGCCCCCTCGGCCGTCACGGCGGCGGCAACGGCGTATTCCTGCGCCCTCATGGCAGAGGGGATCCGCAGTTCATGCAGAACTTGGCCGTCGGCGGATTCTTGAAGCCGCACTTGGGGCATATCTTCTCCTGCGGCAACTGGGCGCCGCAGTTCATGCAGAACTTAGCCCCAGGCGGGTTCACGAAGCCGCACCTCGGGCAGACCGCGCCCTGTTGCTGCTGCGCCAGCTGGCCCGAGACGACGGTGGAGGGCGGCTGTCCGGAGGGGCCCGGCGGCTGTCCTCCCCCTCCCCCTCCGCCGACGCCCGCGCCGCCTCCGGCCGCCGCGCCTCCCTGCTGGGGCGAGAAGAGCGGCGGTATTATGGCCAGGCCGGCCCCCACGGCGGCGCCCGGGCTCTTCCCGAGCTCGGCCGCGGCCTTCTCGACCGCCTCCATGCGGAGATAGTCGGCCGCGTTGACGCCGGCGGCCCTTATGTAGAACAGCCTGTCGCGCCATATGGGGTCCGTCACGTCGAGGCCCTCGAACCTGAGGTCTATGATCTCCAGGCCCAGCCTCTTGAAGTAGGGGTCGAGCGCGTTCTTCAGGACGAACGAGGCCTGCTCCAGGGACTGGTATATGGTGAAGATGGACTGCTTCGAGAGCTCCGCCATGAGGGACTCGTTGAAATAGCCCCTGAGGAACTGCTGGAGGTCCTCGGTGGTGTAGACGCCCTGTCCGCCCACCACCTGCGTCACGAAGAGCGTGGGGTCGGCGACGCGGAACCAGGCGGAGCCGTAGAACTGTATCGGGGCCAGCTCGGCCGTCTGCCCCCTGCCGCCGAAAGGCAGCTTGTACTGCTTAAGCGAGACGTATATGACCGCGGCGACGAACGGCGACTTCTCGAAGCCGGCCACGCGGCTCAGCGCGGCCGTGAGGAGGGGCAGGTTCATCGTGGTGATGGTGTGGCGGCCCGCGCGGAACACGTCGTAGGCCTTCCCGTCCCTGAAGAAGACCGCCGCCTGCCACTCCTCCACCACCAGCTGGGCGCCCCACTCGATCCTGTCGACGGGGTACCGCCAGATTATCTCGTCCTCCTTGGGGTTGACCCACTGTATGACCTGCGGCATGGCTACCTACCGCCGAACAGCCTCCTCAGGAGGCCCCGCCCCTGCTCCTGCCCAGGCCCCTCCTGCTGCTCCGCCTGTATTATGCCCATCTGCCGGCCCGCGGCCTCCGCCTGCTGCCTGGAGTAGCCCGCTATGAAGTTGGACCGCTCGTCGATGGCCGAGTCCAGCTGGGAGAGGGCGGCGGAGAGGGCTTGGAGCTTCTGGGTCCAGGCGTCCGAGCCCGGCTGCGCCGCCGAGATCTCGTCCACCAGCTTGGCCACCTCCCCCGCCTTCTCGACCAGCGCGAGGTCCATCCTGTAGATCTCGTCGAGGGCCGCCTCGTCTATCTTGACGAGGTCGTAGAAGCCGGAGTAGCCCTCCGGCGCCTTGTCAATCCTCTGGACCACCCTGTCGAACAGGGCCTTCGTGGAGTCCCAGAGATACCTCGCGTCGGGATTCGCCGCGACGGCCCGCGCCGCGGTCGGCGTCAGCGCCATCTTGGCCTTGGCCGAGGACAGCACGGACGAGACGTGGCGCCTCACCAAGGCGTCCGACTCCCTCCTCAGCTCCTTCTGCTTATAGCCGGCGTATCCCGGTATATAGGAGGCTATCCTCTCCACTATGTTTGCCGTCAAACTCATGGCGGTTCTAGCCCCCCTAAATAAATTTTCGGCCGCCGCTCAGGCCGGGCCCAGGGCGCCCTCAGCTATCGAGGCCACCTTGGCCTCGGCCTTTATCCCCTCCTCGGCGTACGCCCTCAGCACCGCGTCTCTGACCGCGTCGGAGCTCCCCTCGTCGACCAGGGCCACGATGGAGGGGCCCGCCCCGGAGAGGGCGACGGCGAGCGCGCCGGCCTCCAGGGCGTACCTCCTCGCCCTGCGGTAGCCGGGCACCAGCGGGGCCCTCGCCGCCTCGACCACCTCGTCCTCCATGCCCCTGGCCACGAGCCTCGGGTCCGACCTGGCGAGCCCCGCCACGAGGGCGGCGACCCTCGACATCTGCCTGACGTACGTCGGGAACTCGACCACCTTGGGGAGGACCTCGCGCATGGCCTTGGTCTTGTTGGGCATCGGCGGCACCTCGGGGACGCCCACCACCAGGGTCAGCCGCGGGGAGAACCTCACCACGTCGAGGGGGGAGAGGGAAGTTATCACCACGGCCCCTCCCAGCGCGGCCCCCGCCGCGTTGTCGAAGTGGGGGCTTCCGGCGGCCGCCGCCTCCCCGTGGCCGGCCGCCTCGATCAAGATCCTCGGGTCGACCTCCAGGCCGGCCTCCCTAACGAACGCCGAGAGGGCCGCCACGGCCGAGGCCCCGCTGCTGCCGAGCCCCCTGGCTACGGGTATCCTGTTGACCACCTCGACCTCGACGCCCCTGCAGATCCCGAGGGCGGCGAAGAGCCTGCCGAAGGCCCTCACCACCGTGTTGTCGGGGCCGGGGTCGAAGCCCTTGAACCTCGCGGCGACGCCGCATCCGGACCCCACCGAGACGTAGGCTTCCGCGAAGTAGGCGTCGTGGGCTACCGCCACCACGTCGAAGCCCGAGCCCAGATTGGCGCTGGTGGAGGGGGCCCTCCCTATATACATCGGAGGGAAGGAATAGAGGATATATATAGTTGGCGGATCCGCCTCCGGCCGCCGGAATAGATTTATCTAGGCGATGTGGGGCCTTCATGATCAAGGCCAAGAGGGTCTACGACCCTCCGGAGCCGGGGGACGGCGTGCGGGTCCTGGTCGACAGGCTGTGGCCCCGGGGCGTGAGGAGGGAGGCGGTCAACATCTGGATGAGGGAGGTGGCGCCGAGCGACGAGCTGAGGCGGTGGTTCTCCCACGACCCCGCCAGGTGGGAGGAGTTCAAGGCCAGGTACTGGCGCGAGCTGGACGGAAACCCCAAGGTGGAGGAGCTGTTGGAGCTGGCGAGGCGGGGCGACGTGACGCTGCTATATGCGGCCAGAAGCCCCCACAACAACGCCGAGGCGCTCAGGGAGTACCTCGAGCGCAGGCTGGCCGAACGGCGGGGCGGACCTCCGTAGCGGCCCCGGCCGCGCAGGGCGGAGGGCATATATATGTCCCCGCGGCGGTATCAACGTGTCGCTGGCCGATGAGGTTAGGCGCATCTTGTTGGAGCATCCCGAGATATTAGTGGAGGCCCTCACGGCGAGGCCCCAGGCGCTCTACGAGGCGTTGGCCAAGCTAACCCCCTGGGAGAAGCTCGCCACGAGGGAAGACGTCAGGGCCTTAGCTTCCAGGCTTGACGCCTTGGAGAAGGAGGTGGGCGAAATTAGGCGCGAGGCGGCGACCAAGGACGAAGTGAAGGCGTTAGCCCTCCGGCTGGACGCGCTGGAGAAAGACGTAGGCGAAATCAGGCGCAACGTAGCCACTAAGGACGACGTCAAGGCCCTAGCCCTAAGGCTTGACGCCCTCGGGGCGCGGTGGGGCGTCGTGAGCGAGGAGGCCTTCAGGGAGGGGGTGAGGGAGCTCCTCAGGGAGGCGGGCTACTCCGTGGAGCGGTGGGTGTATTTCGACTCGGCCGGCTACGTCTTCGGCCGCGCCAGCGAGGTGGAGCTGGACATCGTCGTCAAGGACGGGAGGAGGATCGCCGTGGAGATAACCTCCGCCGTCAAGCGCGGTGACCTGTCGGCCATAAGGAGGAAGGCCGAGCTGTACGCGAAGGCGACCGGCGCATCTCTCGACAGAGTGCTCGTGGTCACCCCATATATACACGACAGAAACCCCCAGTACGTCCTGGCCCTCGCGAAGGAGCTGGGGATACAGATGGTGGCGCCGGGCGAGGCGCCGGAGGCCTAGAGGCCCGCGCCCGATCCGCCCTAGGGCCCGGCCGACCCGAGGAGCCCAAGAGGACCCTCGGAATAGGGGGCTCCGGCGTCCCCTCTGGGCAGGCGCCGCACCGCAAAGAATTTAGAGCCGGACATATGTCGCCACGTGGATTTCGTCGACGATCTGATGACGGGCACCACCATGATATACGGGCCGCCGGGGAGCGGGAAGACTTCGCTAGCGGTGAGGATAGCCGCGAGGGCCAGGGGGACCGCCCTCTGGATCTCCACCAGCGAGAACGAGGAGTTCTTCAGGAAGCTGCTGGACAGGCTCAACGTCGCCTACGACAAGTTCAAGTTCCTCCACTTCCCCCGCGCCTTCCACGAGGAGATAGCTAGATACGTCCTGGACCACCTGGAGGAGCACGGAATTCTCGTCATAGACTCCATAAACGGCATCGCGGGCCCCAACGCGGACATCGCCGACTTCTTCCACAGCACATTCTACCAGGTGGCGCAGGAGGTGCCCGTGATGGCCATCGCCGAGACCCCCAGCAGGAGGCTCCAGTACGTGGTGGACCACGTAGTCAAGGTGTGGCACAGGATAAACTCCATGGGCCACGTCATAAGGTACGCCCAGCTGGTCAAATCCAGGAAAAGGCCGCCGAGC
>Ga0326765_100006_pt1 | contig 96828 bp, 97 predicted proteins | sample NORRB_P_FD_207670 | JGI IMG/M metagenome (GOLD analysis project Ga0326765, IMG submission 207670) | Hot spring water microbial communities from Norris Geyser Basin, Yellowstone National Park, WY, United States - NOR.RB_P | ecosystem: Environmental > Aquatic > Thermal springs > Unclassified... | reverse complement strand
ATGAGCCTCCCCAAGGTACACGAGATACCCATAGGAGGCATAATAACCGAGCCGGGCTCGTCGCGCAGAAACCTCACAGGCGGCTGGCGCAGTCTAAAGCCCATAATCCACGACGATAGATGCATCCGCTGCAGAATATGCTGGATGTACTGCCCCGAGGGTACTATAAAGGAAACCAAGGGAGAATTCGTAGTAAAAGGACGTAAATATCAATATAAATACGAAATAGACTATAACTATTGCAAGGGATGCGGCATATGCGCCCACGAATGCCCCACCAAGGCAATCGAGATGGTGCCGGAGGCATGACCGCCGTTGCCGCCATTCAGAAGGCCAAGGCCGCGCTGGCGCTCACCAGCAACTACGCGGTAGCCTACGCCGTCAAGGCCGCCGATGTGGATGTGGTGGCGGTCTACCCCATCACGCCGCAGACGACCATCGTGGAGAAGATAGCCGAGTTTGTCGATGACGGCGAGCTCAACGCCGATTTGATACACGTGGAGTCGGAGCACTCGGCCATGTCGGCCGTGGTGGGCGCCGCCGCGGCGGGGGCCAGGGTCTTCACCGCAACCAGCAGCCAAGGCCTCGAGCTGATGCACGAGGTCCTCCACATAGCGTCGGGCCTCCGCCTGCCCGTAGTGATGGCCGTGCCGGCCCGCGCCATCTCTGCCCCCATAAGCATACACGGCGACTACAGCGACGTGATGAACACGAGGGATACGGGGTGGATAACCTATATAGCGTCATCGGCGCAGGAGGTCTACGACACGGTGATACAGGCCTATAAGGTCGCCGAGACGGCGCTGTTGCCCGTCATGGTGTCCTACGACGGCTTCCTGATGTCCCACACGACCGAGCCGGTGGAGCTCAACGACGAGGAGGCGGTTAGGCGCTTCCTCCCCAGAAGGGAGAGGCCCAACGTCCTGAGGCCCGAGAAGCCGATCACCATGGGCGCCTTCGCCATGCCCGACTGGTACTACGAGATCAAATACCAGGTCCAGGAGGCGCTTGCCAGCTCGCTCAAAACGATCGAGGAGGTGGACGCCGAGTATGGAAAGGCCTTCGGCAGGAGTTATGGAATAATCCAGACCTACAGGATGGAGGACGCAGACTACGCCGTGATAGCGTACGGCGGAGCCGCCTTCGGCAACGCCCGCGAGGCTGTAGACGTGGCCAGGGAGAGGGGCATAAGGGCTGGCGCCATAAGGCTACGAGTATGGAGGCCCTTCCCCGCCGACCGTCTGCTGAAGCAGCTGGCCGGAGTCAAGGCGTTCGCCGTAATCGATAGGGCGATCGCCTTCGGCTCTCCGGGAGGAGGGCCCGCCTTCATCGATGTGGCAACCGCGCTCTATATGGGCGGCATGGACGTGCCGGGCCTCTCGGTGATACACGGCATAGGTCAGAGGTCCATGTACGTCGAGGACTTCGTGAAGATATTCGAGATGTTGAAGGACGGCGAAAGGAATAAAGTAGTATACATGGGGCTGAGGCTATGAAGGTCATATACAAGGCGATCTGGGATCTGCCGGTCGAGGAGCTCTTCGCCTCCGGCCACCGCGCCTGCGCCGGCTGCGGGCCCGCCATAGCCATGAGGTGGATCACCAAGACCGCCGGGCCCAACACCATAGTGGTCAATGCCACGGGCTGCATGGAGGTCACGACGACGCAGTACCCCGAGACCGCTTGGATGGTGCCCTACCTCCACGTAGCGTTCGAGAACGCCGCCGCGGCGGCATCGGGCGTCGACTCGGCCATAAGGGTCACGTCTAAGAAGGGGCTGTGGCGGTCGGGCAAGACCAACGTCATAGTGATAGCGGGCGATGGCGGCACCTACGACATCGGCCTGCAGTCCCTCAGTGGCATGCTCGAGAGGGGACACCACGTCCTCTACATACTCTACGACAACGAGGCCTATATGAACACCGGCATACAGAGGAGCGGCGGGACGCCGCGCTACGCCTGGACCACCACGACGCCTGTGGGGAGGGCCATAAGGGGCAAGATACAGGCGAAGAAGGACATAATGGGCATCGTGATGGCCCACAGAGTGCCCTACGCCGCCACGGCCTCGATCTCCAACATAATCGATATGTCCAACAAGATAAAGACGGCGCTGGAGTACACCGAGGAGGGGCCGACGTTTCTACATATAATGGCGCCTTGTCCGCCCGGCTGGCGCTTCCCCGAGGAGCGGACCGTGGAGGCCGCCAGGCTGGCCGTGGAGACCGGCTACTTCCCGCTTTATGAATACGACCACGGGAAGATAAGGCTGAACCCGCCGACCTCGAACATGGTGGCCGACCCCAAGCGCAGGAAGCCCCTTAGGGAGTTCCTTAAATTCCAGGGCAGGTTTGCGCATCTGACCGACGCCGAGATAGGGGAGCTGGAAAAGGAGGTGGTCGCAAATCTCGAATACCTGGCGAAGCTGGCCTCGCTCTAGCCGCAAACGTCGGTATTCGCAGAGCTAAGAGATAGAGAGAACGCCGCATAAATCCCTCCTAGTCGCTTTTCTGTCCACCACCCCCTCCTTTCGGCATCCCCGCGTCTGTCCCATCTCCCTCCGGCGTGGAGTAGATGCCCCCAGTGAGGTAGGCGGTGGAAGCAAGCCCCCTCTGCAGGCACGAACCGGGGGCCGCCGGGTAGCAAGCCGTGCCCGCCTGCAGGCGCCTAGGCCGCCTCGCCAGCTACGCCGAGCCGTACGAGGCAGTAGAGACAGCTGAAGGCTGGCCGTCAGTAAGCCCCCACGGCCCTCCGCAACGGAGGGACGCCTCTCCACGGCCAGCTTCACTTTAAATAGGGTGTCCGTATAATTATGGGCTGGACCTTCGAGAGGCTCAACGAATGTCTCGAGAGGCGCTACGTGTCTGGGAGGAACCTCACCCTCGCGCAGTTTAGGATCAAGGCCGGCTGCAAGGTGCCGGCCCACAGCCACGAGAACGAGCAGATCAGCTTGGTCCTCGAGGGCAGGGCGCTGTTCGTTGTCGGCGGCGTTGCGCGGGAGGTGTCGGCGGGCGAGGTCGTGCACATACCGCCTGGGGCTCCGCATGAGGTCAGGGCGCTCACGGACTTGGTGGTCGTCGACGTGTTCTCGCCTAGGCGCGACGACTGGGAGCGGGGCGGCGACAGCTACCTCCGCGGGGAAGGACCCAGCAGGTAGGCGCGGGTCGGCCGGGTGGCATTAAATAAAGGTATCTTTCGGAGATAGTAATATTTGCCTGATATACAGATCCTATTGATTAAAGGTGTACATAGGTCTTATTAAATAACGGCGTCGGAGACGCATGCGCCTGAAATTCCTGCCCATAGCGCTAATAGGGCTGGCCGCGCTCGCGCTAGCCGGCCCGATAAACGTGGTCTTCCCCTACAACGCACAGATACAATACCTGGCCTACAAGACCGTCACGCTGACCGTGCAGCTAGGCCCCGGCGGCACCTACACCATATCGCCGCCCGCTGTGACCCCCGGCTCCGGCTTCGCCTACAGCGGCATGGTGGTCCAATTCCAAGGCGTCTACCCCTCGATACAGGTGGCGGCCAACGGCTTCTTCAGCAAGTCCTACAACTCGGAGGGCTTCCTCCAGGCTGTGTACATCGGCCCCGACGCCAGCAAGGTCATGCTGATAAACACGGCCAACGCCAACGTGCAGGTCCAGCTACAGGTGACCTACCAGTTCACCTACGACCAGTACGTCCAGCTGGCCAACGGAACCGTCTTGACGATATCGTTGCCCAACGCGAAGATGCCCCAGGGCTTCGGGGAGAGCGCCACGGTTAGGCTAGATCCCGGCGCGCCGTACGTCATAAGCTCCGTGGAGCTGCCCGACGGATCGCCGGCATCGGCCTACCGCGTGGAGCCGAAGGTGGTCGAGCTGACGCAGCCCGGCACCTACAAGGTGGTGATAACCAGCGGCCCCTCGCTGCCTGCCGCCCTGCTGGTGAAGAGCTTGGCCCAGCAGACCGCCACAGTCGGCCCCAACTCGCAGCTGACCGTCAGCGGATCCCAGATAGGGGTGCCCCAGGGCTGGCAACTGCTCGGCTACGTGGTGTTCGCCTACACCGGCAACGTGAATCTGGTCGGCCAACAGTCGGGCGGCCAGATAGCCATATCCGGTGGGCTGGTCGACATAGTGAACAACAACACGTTGAGCTTCATAATAAGGTCGGTGAGCTACCTGATACCGCCGCTGTGGCAGGCCCAGCTGACCTACAAGATAGCGATAGTGTACGGCGACAGCTTCACGGTCACGTCGACGATGAGCTCCCCGGTCAACGTAATATACATACCCATAGTGTACAAGCCTGCGCAAGTCACCTGGCTACCCGACCGCGCCTTGGTCAACGTCACGCAGGCCGACGTGGCCGACGGCGTGTGGACCGCAGTGGTGCTCCAACTGCCCGCCCTCGCCAAGATAGTGTCGATAAAGACGCCGGGCAACGCCATAATAACCAACGCCACTGACGTGCAGCTGGTGTGGGGCGGCGGCGTCAGGATGGCCTCCATAAGCCCCGACGGCCATGAGGCCTACATAGTGGTGCAGGAGGGCAACACCGCCGAGGCCGGCGTCTACACGTTCTTCGTGAACTGGAGCCCGTTGACGATAACCGTGGCCAACAAGTTCGGCGGAACCGTCGGCGACATAGCCGCCTCGGCCGGCCAGTACAACGTGGCGGTCTCTGGCGGCGTGGTGAGCGTCTACGTGTACCAGCCCGAGCCCGTCTCGGTGCAGATAACCTACAAGGGAGTCCCGGCGGCCAACGTCCTGGTGCAGTCGCTGGACTTCAGCCAGCACGTGGTGCAGTTGGGCATATACAACGTGAAGGTGGTCGTGGTGGGCGTGTTGAACCAGCCCATACCCAACGCGCAGGTGTCGATAAACGGCTTCCCCGCCAGCGGCGCGACCGACAGCAGCGGCTCCGTGGCGTTTAACGGCGTACTCGAGGGGGCGTACACGCTGGCCGTCAACGTGGGCGGTAGAGTGCACGTAACCAGCAACTTGACCGTGTCAGGCCCAAGCCAGACCGTGACGGTGGTCGTCAAGACGCCAATAGTGGCCATCATCAACGGGGTGCCCATAACCGTGACCGACACCGCGGCCGCCGCGGGAGGCGTCTCGGCCGCCGGCCTGGCGCTCGCGTTGAGGAGGTTGCTGAGCAAATCCGGCGAGGACGAGGCGGTAGCGACGGTCGAGCAAGTATAATCTTTTTATCCGCGGAAAATCTCCCTTTTAATGAAGGTTCTTGCCGAATCCGACGGAGAGATCATCAGGCTGAGGGTCAACGACCCGACGCCCCTCATAGACATCCCCTTTTCCGGAAGGCAGGCTGAGGCGCCCCCGGAGCTTTCCATAGATCTGGGGAAGTTCCCGTTCCCCGTGGAGGCGTACTCGGGCTTGAGGGGGCTCATCCTGTCGCGGCCTCTTTCGTTGGACGAGCACGTCTACGGCTTGGGCGAAAAGGCCTTCGATCTGGATAGGAGGAGGGGGTTCTTCCAGCTGTGGAACGTCGACGTGGGCTGCGTCAGCAGATACGGATGGTACGTGGATCCCATGTACGTCTCGGTGCCCTTCTTCATGGTCTTCGACGCCAAAAGCGCCGTGGGCTACTTCGTCAACTCCGCCTCGCGCATATTCGTCGATGTGGGGCTGTTTCGATACGATAGGCTCACGGTGTTCGTGCCCGAGGAGTCGGTGGAGCTCTTCGTCATAGGCGGCCCCGGGATAGGGGACGTGTTGAGGAGGTACTTCCGCCTTACGGGCATGCCGTTCCTCCTGCCCGAGTGGGCCTTGGGCTATCAGATCAGCAGATACTCCTACTACCCCCAGGACAGAGTCCTCGAGGTGGTCAAGAGGCATCTAGATATGGGCATCCCAGTCTCGGCCGTCTACCTCGACATAGACTACATGGACGGCTATAGGGTCTTCACCTGGGACCCCCAGAGGTTTCCGCGGCCGGGCGAGCTGGCCGAGAAGCTCCACGAGATGGGCGTGAGGCTCGTGACGATACTCAACCCGGTGCTGAGGGTGGACCAGAGATATCCCCTCTTCGGCGAGGCGTTGGGCCTCCTCGTCGAGACCGAGAAAGGCGAGATATATACGGGGACCCTGTGGCCGGGAAAGTCGGCGTGGATAGACTTCCTAAAGCCCGAGGCCAGGAGGTGGTGGAGCGACAGGGTGAGGGATTGGGCCGAGAGGTGGGGCGTCGACGGGATTTGGCTCGACATGAACGAGCCGGCTGTGCTCGGAGAGCCCCAGAGGGACTGCACCATAGACCCAGGCGCCCTTCACGAGGTCGGCGGCAGGCGCGTTAGGCATGCGGAGGCCCATAACTACTACTCGGTCTTCCAGGCAGAGGCCACGTTCAGAGGGCTCGTCGAGGCGGGCAGAGAGCCCTTTGTGCTGTCCCGCGCCGGCTCCGCCGGAATACAGCGGTACGCGGCCGTGTGGACCGCCGACAACGCGCCCAGCTGGGACGACTTGAGGCTACAGACGGCCCTGGTGCTCGGCCTCTCGGTCAGCGGAGTGCCCTACGCCGGATTGGACATAGGGGCGTTCGCGGGACATAGGCACTACAGGTCGCCGCATCTCAACGACCTAGATCTCCTCGTGAGGTACTACCAGATCGCCCTGTTCTTCCCGATCTTCAGAGCCCACAGAGCGCCGGACACCCCCGATAGGGAGATATACGAGCTCCCCGACAGATGGCGGGAGAAGGTCCTCAGAGTGGTCAGGCTGAGGTACAGATTCCTGCCCTATCTATCGGCCCTGGTCCTTGAGGCCCACGAGGAGGGGAGGCCTCTGCTGAGGCCTCTGGCGTATTACCACCAAGATGACGAGAACGTACACGCAATGTACGACGAATACTACGTGGGGCCCTATATACTCTACGCGCCTCTCCTGGGCAGGGAGGATAGGCGGCCGGTTTATTTGCCTAGAGGGCGCTGGGCCGATTTCTGGAGCGGCCGCACGTACGAGGGGCCCATCTGGATAGAGAACGCGGACGAGTTGCCTATATACGTCAAGGAGGGCGCCTTGATCCCGCTCTCGGCCGAAGGCGGCTTGGACTTCCTCCTGTTCGGCGCGGGAGGCAGAATGAAGCTGAGGGACGGGACGGTGGCCGAGCACAGAGACGGCGGGCTCGTTCTGACATCGCCCAAGCACATAAATGAGGTGATAAGGCTCGGGGAGCGCGTTGAGAGGATCCGCGTCGGCGCCTCGACGGACAGAGTCATCTGATCTCAACGGGCGTGCCCGGCGCTATCGGCCTCCCATCGACGATCGGGTACGGGGGCAGTATATACTCGGCGAGGCCTATGAGGCCCGGCCGCGACAGTATGACGACCTCGCAGTCGAGAGGCTCCAGCTCTATCGGCACTCCGCCGCCAGGCGTGGAGCCGCCCTCGCGGGCGAAGACCTTGTAAAAGACCTCGGCGACTGCGTCGAACGGCAACGACCCCGGCCTCACCACGTCGGCAGATCTGCGATCGGATACGTTACACACGGCCACAGCCGCCCTCCCCCTTACCGTGGAGGCCAGCTTCAGGAGGCGGCGGCCCCTATAGGGGTTCTCGAAAAGCACGTCGCGCGTGGGGAGGGCCGGGAAATCCACCCTCACCACCTCTCCGCTGGGCAACACGGCCATCTTCAAGAGGTCGACGTTCGTCCTGCCGGGATCTCTGTCGGCTATATACACGGGGCCTCCGCTGAAGACTCTAAGCACCAGGTGCAGCTTGGCGTAGGGGTCGTAGCTCGAGAACATGTCGAAGTCCGGCCAGACCGCCTCAGAGAAGAATAGGGAGCCGTACGCGTTGGATATGGCGTGGAGCCGCGCCCCGTCGCGCCAATAGGGCATATAGTCGTCGGAGGTCCTCATGACGTTGCTGGAGAAGTAGTTGCTGTAGTTCTCGGGATTCATCGACATGCAGTTCATTATCGAGAGCCCCGACTGCTCCGCGGCCAGCTGAAGGGCCGTCTGCAGCGACGCCGCCGCTCTGCCGACCTTCTCGCCCGCGTAGCGCGCCATCAGCCTCGCGGAGCATTGGTTATCGACCTTGACGAAATCGAAACCCTTAAGGCCGGCGTAAAGCCTCTTGTAGAGGAACAGGGCCTCGGGGTATTTCGGCGGCGGCGCTTTCGCGGCCGCGTAGGGGATCCCCGCGACGCCCAGCTCGCCCTCCACGCCGTCGTCGAAGCCGCCCCAGTGGACGTTCAACGTGTGCCAGAGGCCGACCCAGTTGACGCCGAGCGCCCTCAAGCCCCTCACCGTCCCGTCGAAGCCCCCTGGGAACTTGCCCTCGTCGGGCTTCAACGAGGTCAACACCCTGTTGAGACAACAGGGCTGCTCGACCCACCTCTCCCTCTGCCACCCGTCGTCTATCAAGGCCCAGGCCACGGGCACGCCCCTCTCCCTCAGGCCCCTCACCACGTCTAACAAGCCGAGGCTCGACACATCTATCAGAAACGCGTTCCAGCTGCACCATCCCAGATGGTCGAGGAACTCGGGCCTGCGCTTCCCGCGCCTCAGCCTGAGGTTGGCGCGCGCCGCGAGCGCTCCCCAGGCCCTCCTCAGGGCCTCGTAGGGATCGCCGGAGAGGCCGTAGGCCAATATCCACGAGCGCCCCACCTGTCTGGACTCGACGCCCATATAGGCCTTGGCGGTCCAGCCGCTCCAGAGGTAGCCGCTGAGGTCTCCCGACGAAGCGGCCAGCAACGCCAAATACCCGCCGTCCCTCAGCGAGACCAACAGCGACACCGTGAAGGGCAGGAGGTCCGGGAAATCCTCGCTGAAATAGGGAGTAGCCCAGGGCTGTATCCACCACTTGGCCACGTCCAGCTCGACCGACGGCTTCTTGGGATAGTTCGACGGGGCCGAGGCGCACTCCTCCGGCGTGCCTCTGCCCACGTAGGCCTCGTTACATCCCCGAGGCCCGTCGTATATCCTAGCGTTTGTTAATGCGACGAAGGCCAGGGCATCGGCCTTGATAGATATGTCAAGAGGCCACTCGGCCAGCTCCACGTCGGCCTTGGCCTCGACGCCGACGACGCCCGAGGAGCCGTCCCCGTCCACCAGAAGCCTCGAGGTCCCCCTCCCACATAGGTTGTAATCGCCCCCTTCGCGGGAGGGGATACATACGCCGTCCTTAAAGTAGGCCCGGGCGATCTCGAACATGGAGATCGGGCCTCCAGATAAATATTAATTATGAGGCTGCATTAAACGGAGCCGGGGAGTCGCTCCGCCCAGTACACACTAGGCGGGGACGTTGGCGGCAGGTACGCCTTGATCGTCCCGAGGTCTAAGAAGGCCTCTCGCAACAGCGCTCTATATATTCTATTTATTTATATTTATATTACAATAATTCCAGTATTAACTCATGTATTTAAAATAAAAATTATCTATCGAATTTTTTTGTTATATTTTATAGAAAATTTTTTAATCTCAAATTTATGATTACGATATGTCTTCGAGCCAGGAGGACCTCGCGCCGCTCATATCGCCCAGCTCCGTTGCGTTGGTCGGCGCGTCGCCGAAACAGGCCTCAGTCGGCTACGTCATATTGGAAAACCTGATCGATAGATTCAGGGGGACCGCCTACTTCGTGAACCCCAAATACGATGAGGTCGAGATCAAGGGGAGGCAACTCAAGTTCTACAAATCGATATCGGAGATCCCAGGGCCCGTGGACGTCGTCGTCATAGCCGTGCCTGCCCAGGTGGTGCCGCAGGTGCTCGAGGAGGCGGGCAAGAAGGGCGTCAAGGCAGCCGTGATAATCAGCAGCGGCTTCGCCGAGGCGGGCAACAAGGAGCTCGAGGACGAGCTGAGGGCTCTCGGCAGGATGTACAGCGTCAGGGTCCTGGGCCCCAACTGCCTCGGCGTCTACAACGCCTTCAACGGCTTCGACACGGTCTTTCTGCCCGCCGAGCGCGCCGGAAGGCCGCCCGCAGGCCCCCTGGCGCTTATAAGCCAGAGCGGCGCCGTGGCCGCGTCCATAATGGACTGGGCCGCCAGGAGGAACATAGGCCTCTCCATCATGGTCAACTACGGGAACAAGGCCGATGTGGGCGACGTGGAGCTCCTCAGGTACTTCGAGAGGGACGAAAGGATAAAGGTCATCACGGTCTACGTGGAGGGCTTCAAGTATCCCGGCGAGGCCAGGAGGTTCTTGGACGCGGCGCGGGAGGTCGTCAAGAAGAAGCCCATAATAGCCTACAAGGCGGGGAGGGGCGCCGCGGCCCAGAGGGCAGTGAGGTCCCACACGGCCGCGCTGGCCGGCAGCTACGAGATGTATAGGGGCCTTTTCAGGCAGGCGGGGATCATCGAGGCGGCCAATCTGAGGGATATGTTCGATATGGCCAAGGCGTTGGCCACCCAGCCGCTCCCCAGGGGCGGGCGCGTCTTGGTCTTAACCGACTCCGGCGGGATGGGCATACAGGCGGTGGACGAGCTGGAGGCTCTAGGCCTCGAGGTGCCCGAACTGCCCGAATCGATAAGGCGGGATTTGAGGAGGGAGCTGCTGCCGTTCTCGGCCTTGGGGAACCCCGTGGACGTGACGGGGTCCGCCACGGATCAGCACTACAAGGTGGTGCTGGAGGCGTTGCTGCCGACGGCGTTCTTCGACATGGCTCTGGTCATCACCTTGATGCAGGTGCCGGGCTTGACGCAAAACCTGGCCGAATACTTGATAGATGCCAGGAGGTTCAGGAAGCCCATAGTTGTTGTCAACTTCGGCGGGAGCGAGATGGTCCAGTCCTTCACCAAGTCCCTAGAGGACGCCGAGATACCCACTTACCCGACGCCCGACAGGGCGGCCAGAGCCCTGTGGGCTCTCTACCAATACGCAAAAATACGCGGCGTGGTCAGGCCATGAGCGTGGTGGATAGGGCCAAGGCCGAGGGGAGGACCAAGCTCCACGAACACGAGGCGTTCGAGCTGTTGAGGCGGTACTCCATACCGGTGCCCGACTACGGCGTAGCCAAGGACGAGGAGGAGGCCGTCTCGCTCGCCGAGAAGATAGGCTACCCCGTGGCCGCCAAGGTCATCTCGAGGCAGATAGTGCATAAGACCGACGTGGGCGGCGTCGTCCTCGGCATCGCCGACAGAGGCGGGCTTGTCGCGGCATGCAACAAGATAAGGGAGTCCGTCAAGGCGCGGGCTCCCTATGCGGAGGTAGAGGGGTGCCTCATACAGAAGATGGTGCCGCAGGGTATCGAGCTCATAATAGGCGCCGTCTACGACGACGTCTTCGGCCACGTCGTTGCGTTCGGCCTAGGCGGCGTCTTGACGGAGCTCTACAGGGACGTGTCCATGAGGCTCGTGCCGATCGAGGAGGAGGACGCTTGGGAGATGCTGAGGGAGGTGAAGGCCTACAGGCTGTTGACGGGCTACCGCGGCACCCCGCCGAGAGATCTACACGCGGTGGTAGACGTGATAGTCAAGTTCTCCCGTCTGCTGTCTGAGAATCCGGCCATAAGGGAGGCCGATCTAAACCCCGTCATAGCCCTCGAGGAGGGCAAAGGAGCCTACGTCGTGGACGCCAGGTTCCTTCTCGGCGGCGACTAGGACTTGTTAAACATTATGGTCCTCAGCTCTCTCAGCGACGTTCCGATCGATGCGTCTCCAGATGCGCGGCGGCCCAGGGACTCTCTGTAGCCGCGTACGTCCGCGGCTTCACGGTTAACCGATGTAGATAGGGCAGGGGTATTTCTCCAATCGTCGAGCGGCTCCGCCGCTACGGCGGATGGGGCTCCACGGCGCGCCTGATCTAATTATTTAAAAGGGCCTCAATGTCAGCTATGGCCGGAGATAGGACGACGCTAGCCGCGTTGGTGCTGGCCGCGGTCAGCGTCGCGGCCGTGTTGGTCATGGTGGCCACGCAACAACAACGGTCTGTCCAGACCGTGTCAACTCCCCAGGAGGTGGTGATTCCCGTCACGGCGCCGTTGACCAGCTGTTGGGTCGATCCCTTGCTTCCGTACATACTTAGGCTCAACTCCAGCGACGTGGCCGGGATAATATTGTACATAGATTCGCCCGGCGGAACCCTGGACGCCACGGAGGCCCTCTACGGGGCCCTGAAGGGTCTGGGCAAGCCCGTATACGCAGTCGTCTCGGGCCTGGACGCCTCAGGTGCGTTCTACGTCTCGATGGCCGCCGAGAAGATCTACGCATCTCCGGGCTCCCTCGTGGGCAATATAGGCGCCTGGGCGATCATAAACCCCGCCTTCTTCTGGACGCCGATACCCGTCGAGGTATTCCCGTCAGGCTACGACAAGCTGTTCGGCATGTCCCTATTCGGCTACTACAACTCCGTGGATCAAGCCGCGGCCAGCTTCCTGTCGGTGGTGCTTAAGAGCAGAGGCGATAGGCTCAAAGCCCCGGCGGATCTGCTGGCAACCGGGAGGCTGTTCACGGCCCAGGAGGCCTTGAGGATCGGCCTAATAGACAAGATAGGGGGCCTGGCCGAGGCGGCCGCCGACATGGCCAGATCGCTCGGCCTCACCTCCTACTCCATCGTCTCCATATACTCCTACTTCGGCATCTCGCCGCCCAACTGCAGCGGGCTGACCATGGCCAGAGCCAAGGTGCCCCTGGGGCTGTTGGCCAACTCCACCCTGAACCCCGTGTTCTACATATATCCCGGCGCCGTCCAGCTCGGCGAAAATGGGAGCCTCCCCAAGTTCAACGTGTCCCAAATCAAGCCCGCGGGCAAATACGTGGTGGTGGACCTCAGCCACGGCAACCTGATCCCCGAACAGTTCGTCCAATCTCTGGCGTCGAGGCTGGTTATCTACAACTGCAGCGTCGCGTTCGCCACCACGGGGGACGGGCTCAGAAGCCTGCTCAGAAACGCCACAGGCGTCGTAATCGTCGACCCGTCGTCGCCGTACTCCTCAGCCTCCGTGGAGGCCTTGGAGTCCTTTACGGCTTCGGGCGGCCGTCTGCTCGTGTTCTACGACCCCAGGCTGGCCAACTCCATATACATAACCTCCACGCCTCCATCGCCCGTATACCTCGATGGGCTGTTGACTCAGTTCGGCATGGTGGTGATGGACGGCTATCTCTACAACGCAAGCGCCGCCTTAAATACCCCGACGGACAATTGGCAGTTCGTGTCGACCGGATACATCAACTCCACAGAGCTAGGCGGCGGCCGCTACGTCTTCTTCACGCCGGCCGCTATATCGGGCTCCGGCGCCGGCATCTACGTCGACGCCCACCTCCTAGGCTTTGGCGCGGGCAGGTACGCCGTGGTGTTGCAAAGAGGCAACGTGACCGCGGTGGGCACCGTGACCTCGTTCCTCCCCGACTTCGTGAAGCTCGGCGACAATCTCGCGTTGCTGGGCGATCTAGCCAGGTGGGTCTGTGGCGCCGGTTAGACGCGCGCCCTCTTCTGCACGCATCATGTCCGCGCTGGACCGCTCTGTTGTAGTTACCCCATAGCAAATGCATTTTAATTACAGGAATATTATTTTATTGTTTGTCTAAAAATATTTTCTATATATTTATTTTTGCAACCTAATTTATATAATCAATGCGGACGGCCGAAATATATAGTTGCCGTAATATAGCCCGTCATGACGACAAAGTTTATATAGTCCGGCGTTTCGTCGCATATGCCTTCGGGGACAATAGCGACGTCGCCTTGAGGTGCGTCGTATGCGGGGCCGAGTACGGCCCCGACTTTAGGTTGTTCAGGTGTCCCAGGTGCGGAGGTCTCCTAGACCTCGTGGTGAGGGGGAAATACTGGGCGCCGAAGGGCTCGGGGATATGGCGCTACGCCACCATGTTGCCCATGAAGACCGGCGTAACTATGGGCGAGGGGAGGACTCCGTTGGTCGAGTCCAGGCTCAAGGGAAACCTCTGGGTTAAATTCGAGGGGGCGAACCCCACCGGCAGCTTCAAGGATAGGGGCATGGCGCTTGGGGTGACCGTGGCTAGGGAGACGGGCGCGGGCAAGGTCGTGGTGGCGTCGACCGGCAACACCGCCGCCTCGGCGGCTGCCTACGCGGCTAGGGCCGGCCTCAAGGCCTATGTGGTTCTGCCTAGAGGCAACGTGGCCAGGGGGAAGCTGGTGCAAGCCGCTCTGCACGGCGCCGAGATCCTCGCCGTCGAGGGCTACTTCGACAGGGCGCTCAGCCTGGTCGTGGACTACGGCACCAAGTACGCCTATCCGCTCAACAGCTTCAACCCGTGGCGTCTGGAGGGCCAGAAGACGCTTGCCTACGAGGTGTATGAGGAGCTCGGCTGCCCCGACAATATAGTAGTCCCCGTGGGGAACGCCGGAAATATATATGCTATATGGAAAGGCTTTAGGGAGCTCGGGGAGCTCGGGCTGTGCGCCAAGTTGCCCAGGATGGTGGGGGTCCAGGCGGCCGGCGCCGCGCCGCTGGCCCGCGCCTGGCGCGAGGGCCTGCAGAACCCGTTGTTCCTCGACTCGCCCAACACGGTGGCCTCGGCCATAAGGATCGGGAGGCCCGTCAACTGGGTCAAGGCATTTATAGCCGTGAGGGAATCCGGCGGTATGTTCGTAGAGGTCGACGACACGGAGATCTTGAGGGCCCAGCTGGCTCTAGCCAGGGCCGATGGCATCGGCGCAGAGCCCGCCGGAGCGGCCTCAATAGCCGGCGCCCTCGCGTTGGATCTTCCCGGCGTCACCGTGGCCGTGGTGACGGGCCACGCCCTCAAGGATCCCGACGTCGTCGAGGTCAAGACGGTCCCGGTGGCGTCCCAGGAGGAGCTGATCTCTGCGTTGAGCCGATGAGGGCCGTAGTGAAGATAGGGGGCTCTCTGCTCAGAAGCGCCCAGCACTTCGTGGAGGCGGCTAAGTTCATCTCGTCGTACGAGTCGCCGGTGGTGGTGGTCTCGGCCGTGAAGGGCGTGACGGACATGTTGATAGAGCTGTACAAGACCAGGTACGAGAGCATCTACGAGGCGATCAGGGATATACACGTGGAGATAGCGAAGAGGCTCGGCGTATCCGGCGTGGAGCCTCTGCTCAAGGAGCTGAGAGCTGCGCTGGAGCTTCCCGAGGGGCCCGACGTGCTGGACTACTTCATGTCGTTCGGGGAGCGGCTGTCGGCCACAATAATGAGCGGACTGCTCAGGAGGATGGGCCTGGACAGCGAGCTGTTCGTGGCCCCGATAGTCACCGACGACAATTTCGGCAGCGCCAAGCCGCTCGAAGACCGCAGCCTTGCGGCCGATATAGATGGCCACAACGGCGTGGCCGTGGTGACCGGCTTCATAGGGAGGACCAAGGACGGCAGATTCACCACAGTGGGGAGGGGCGGGAGCGACTACACCGCCACCTTCCTCGCCAAGTTGCTCGGCTACAGGCAGGTGGTGCTGGTGACCGACTCGCCCGGAGTCATGACGGCAAACCCGCAGGAGGTGCCGGAGGCCAAGATATTGCCCATGATGTCGGTCGAGGAGGCCGTCGAGGCGGCTAGGCTCGGCGCCAAGAACTTCCACCCGAGGACCTTCGAGCCCGTGTCGGGCGGGATGTACGTCGAGGTGCGCAACTACTGGAGCAGAGGCACCGTCATAGGCAACTTCTACGCGCCGCCTCCGTATAAAGTGGTGCTCAGATGCGGCGAGGGCTCCTGCGTGGTCGGCCTCGACGCCGAGGAGATAGTCAAGCTGGGAGGCGACTACGTGGGCAGATTCGCCGCGCAGGTCCCCATGCCGCCCAAGTGGGCCCACGACCTCTTCGTCAAGCCCTACTTCGAGAAGTTGCTATGGATAGGCTGAAGGCCTACGTAGTCGGCGCCACGGGGCTCGTGGGGCAGCGATACGTGCAGTTGCTGGCAGAACATCCCTGGTTCGACCTAGTGGGCGTCGCCGCATCCGAGAGGAGCGCCGGGAGGAAGTACGGCGAGATAAACTGGGTGCTGGAGACGCCCATGCCTCAGAAAGCCGCCGAGCTGAGGATAGACAGACTCGACGTGGACTCGCTGCCCAAGGTCGACGTGATATTCTCGGCGCTTCCCTCCGAGGTCGCCGCCAGGGTGGAGCCCGAGATGGCCAGGCGGGGCCACATGGTCGTCAGCAACTCCAGCAACATGAGGCTCGACCCCGACGTGCCTCTCTTGATACCCGAGGTGAACCCCGACGACCTGTCCCTGGTCAAGGAGCAGAGGGCGCGGCGCGGCTGGAGCGGCTTCGTGATCAAGAAGCCCAACTGCAGCACGACCATCCTGGACCTCCCGCTCAAGCCCATCCTCGACGAGTTCGGCATATCCAGGATCCACGTGGCGACCATGCAGGCGGTGACTGGCGCCGGCTACGCGGGGGTCCCCTCGGTCGCCATAATCGACAACTTGATCCCCTACATAAAGGGAGAGGAGGAGAAAATAGTCAACGAGACCAGAAAGATCTTCAGAAGAGAGATCGAGATCTACGCGACCACGACCCGCGTCCCCGTGCTCGACGGACATACCGAGGCGGTCTACGTGGACACGGTGAGGGATTTCGACGTGGAGGCCGCGGCAGAGCTCATGGCGAAGTTCAGAGGCGTCCCCCAGGAGCTCGGCCTCCCCACGGCGCCTCCCCAGCCCGTGATACCGATAAGGGCCCTGGATAGGCCTCAGCCCAGGCTAGACAGAATGGCCGGCAGAGGCATGTCGGTGGTCGTCGGCCGCATCAGGAAGCTGGCGCCCAAGAAGCTGGCGTTCGTCGCCCTTGGCCACAACACGATAAGAGGCGCAGCCGGCAACGCCGTGCTGGCCGCCGAGCTGTCGATAAAGTCGGGGCTCTATTAGCGGCCTCTAAGCCAGCTCTGCGCTCTGGAAAACGCTATGGCGCCTATCACGGTAGTCAGCAGACCCATCAGAACGAGCGCCGTGAACTCCCAGCTCGTTAAGACGCCCGCCTCCAGCCCTAGGCTGGCTATGGCCAGCCCCGTCTCGCCCCTGGGGACCATCCCAAGCGAGATGGCGGCGGACGCCTTAACGTCGCGTGTGTAGAGGTAGGCGAATGGAAATATGCCGGTCATCTTGAATAAGACGGCGATCGCTGTTAGGGCCAGGCCCATGACGAGGCCGCTGAGGCCTATCCCCGAGAGATCGCTCTCCGCGCCCACCACGGCGAAGAACACGGGGCCGAAGACCTCGAGCAACGCGTCGGTCAGCCTCTTTATGTTCTCCTTGCTGAGGCCCTCGGCCACGGCGACGCCGGCTATGAAGGCGGCTATTATCGGCGAGAAGCCCAAGACCACCATGGCGGCCGTCAGGCCGAATATCACGACCAGCGAGAACTCGTATGAATACTCCTCCCTTATGCCTCTGCCCAGGAGCTTGACGACCGCAAGCGAGACGAACAGTATAAAGACCCAGGCGCCTGAATAGACGGCTATCGTATAGGCGATCTCGGCGGCAGATAGATGGCCCGCCGCGATGAGTATATTGACCGCTGTGAGTATTATGAAGATCACCACGTCGTCCATGGCGGCGGCCGCCGTCAGGAACCGGGCCCCCTTGCCCTTGACGCCTTGCTCCAACAATATGGCCGAGGCCGCGGCGAGGCTGGTGGCTCCGAGGCTTGCGCCGATATATAAAGCGGCGTCCCGGCCCAGCGAGGGGCTCAACATCGCGTAGCCCGCGGCGAAGGGCGACAAGGCGCCCAGCGCCGCCCCGGCGACTCCGAGAGGCCCGGCGGACCTCAGGGGCGCCAGCCCCTCCTCCAGGCCCGCCGCGAATATTATCAGGATCACCGCGAAGTCGGCCAGGAACCTTATGTAGTCGTTGAGCTGGAATATGGAGGCGCCGAACAGGCCGTTCAAGACTCCGCCTAGGGACGTGGGCGCCAGAGCCATGCCGGCCGCGAGACCCGCCACGAGGCCCGGTATCCCCGCTCTCCTCAAGAAATATCTGAGGACGGCCGCTAGGAACAGCAGAAGCGAGAGGTATAGGAGGCTGGCGTAGACCGCCCCCACCTCCGCTATCTGCATCTCCGCTCGCGGGCGGCCCTCAGGATGTCGTTAAGCAACGCCAGGCTGGTCTCGAGCCTGCCGGCCCCCTTGCCGTACACCCTGACCTCGTTGACCTCCGTCGTTATCTCGACCGCGTTGGTCGAATAGCGGGCCGACAGCAGCGGGTCGTCGGGGCCCAGCTGGATCGGCGAGACGCGGGCCGTCCCCCTCTCGAGGTCCGCCTCAGCCACGTACTTGGTGCGCGGCCCTAGATATCTCAGGGGCTCGCGGCGTACTTGGCCCAGGGATAGCCCCACGCCGAGAGCGTTGGCGAGTATGACGAGCTTCGCGGCCGCGTCTAGGCCCTCCAGGTCTATGGCCGGATCCGGCTCGACGTATCCCTTGGCCTTCGCCTCCTCCAGCGCATCGGCGAAGCTGAGGCCGTCGAGGTCGACCCTGCTGAGTACGTAGTTGGTGGTTCCGTTCAATATCCCGCGGATGCCCAACGGCCTCTGTCCGCGGAGCCCCAGCGCCAGATCGACCACGGGGGTGCCCGCCATCACGGTGGCCTTGTAGTAGATCGGCTTCCCCTCGAACTCCTGGAAGCGGAGGGCCAGCGGGGCCTTGTTCGCCGTGACTATCGAGAGACCGGCCTTCAGAGCGGAGCGGTACACAGCGACGGCGGGCTCGCCGTCGGCGTAGTTAGGCGGGCTCACGTCGACCAGCACCTCGGCGCATCTGAAGGCCTCCTCTAGGGCGGCGGGGCTCCCCACCCCCGACCTCGACACGCCCCCCCTCGGCGACCTCAACAGAGCTTCTATCTCGGGCTTCTCGAAGCCGCCGCACTTCAAGACGCCGCCCCTGCTGTCGAAGACCGCCGATATCTTCAGGTCGGTCCTAGACCGGACGACCTCGACGAGCGTCCTGCCGACGCCGCCGAAGCCGTATAGGATCAACACGCATGGCGCCTATCTCCTCTTTAAAACGATTGGCTTGCGTATTCTGGCCAGCGAGAGGGCGGCGGCCGCCACAGATATGGCGGCGAGAACGGCCAGGGACTCGCGGATCCCCAAAAGGAGGTCGCTCGTGGATGCAAGCACATACGCGGCGATGGCCATGCTCAGCGACTGGCCCACCAGCCTCACCACGGCGACCACGGACGAGGCCACGCCGTGGTGCCGCGGCTCGACCGAGCCTATTATCATGTAGGTGTTCGGCGAGATGAAAAAGGCGAAGCCCAGGCCCAGCAGGGCGAGCTCCAGCTCGAGGCTCCACAGCGGCGTCGAGGCCGTCATGGAGGCCATCAGCGTCAACGCCACCGCCGCCGTCCCCATGCCCATCGACGACACGAGGCCGGGCTCCACGTAGTCTGAGATCCGGCCTGAGATCGGGGCGAAGATGGCCATCAAGAGGGGCTGGGGCAACAGGAGCAGACCCGCATACGCCGGCGGGATCCCTCTCATGTGTAGATAGAGGCTCAATACGTAGGTCACGGCGAAGGTGGCCGCGTAGTTCAGCATGGCGGCAACGGACGCGGCTGTGAACCTAAACCTCCTGAAGATCGAGGGCTCGATTAGGGGCTCGGCCCTGTTGATCTCGTACGCGGCGAATAAGGCCAAGAGGGCGAGGCCCAACGCCGTTAGGTATATATCGTAGGTAAGGCCCCATACGGAGAGCGACAGCGAGGACGCCAGGAGGGCTGCCCCAACTGCATCGTAGCCGCGTTCCCGGTATCTACCTGCGGGGATGTCTCCGGAGAGAGCCAGCGACAGAGCGGCGGGCGCTGCATTCACCAGAAATATATAGCGCCAGTCGATAGAGGCCAGGAGGCCTCCTATCAACGGCCCGCTCGTGAGGCCTGTATATACGGCTAGGGTGTTTATGCCGATGGCCCTCCCCAGCTCCCCCTGGGGATATATAGAAGCCAGAATGGCGTAGTTTGTGCCGAAGATCATGGCCGCGCCCACACCTATGGCGATGGAGAAGGCCATGAGGGCGATGGGCGCCGGCGAGAGGGAAGCCGCCAGCGAGGACGCCAGGATTATCGCCAGGCCCAGCCTGTACACGAAGGCGCGCCCCAAGACGTCGCCCAGCCTGCCCATGGGTATGGCCAGAGACCCCGCGGCCAGGGCAAGCGCCATCTGCAACAACGCCACGTAGTCGGCTGGGACCTTCAGTGCGTACGAGATCGCGGGAGCCGCCACGTTGATTTCGTTGCCTAGGCAGGGCATGATGAAGGAGCTGGCCGATATCGAGGCCAGGCCTGTCCACCGCCTCACAAAAATAATTATCCGCACTATTATTTCTGTGAAGTCGCTGTGGCTCAAGATGGCGGCGGCGGGCGTCCTCGCGGTGCTCGCCGAGTTTCTAGTCACCTACGTCATAATGTCGGTGCTGGCGTTGCCGCTGTGGACTCTCGCGGTGGGGCTCCCCCTATTCTGGCTCTTCCAGTGGCTCATATCGCCCGTGTTGATAAGCAGGGGAGCGCGCGACGTGACCGACGACCCGGCGTTCTCGCGGCTTAGGGACATGGTGCGCAGAATAGCCGAGGCCTCGGGGGTCAAGCCCCCCAGGGTCTACGTCACCGACGACCCCTTCCCCAACGCCTTCGCCTTCGGCAACCTGGTGCAGGGGAGGGGCGTGGCCGTCACGAGGCCGCTCCTCGACATACTGGACGAGAACGAGCTCCACGCCGTGCTGGCCCACGAGGTAGGCCACGTGCGGCATTTCGACATGGAGCTGGTCCTCGCCCTAGGCCTTATACCGTCGGCCTTGGGGTCCATAGGCGGCTTCATGCTCTACACGGGCCAGATGTTGTTGTTCGCGGCCCTCGACGAGGCCGCCCTGCTCCTGGGCTTGGTGATGTTGGCGGTGGGGTTCCTCCTGACCGTGGCCACGTTTTTCATCCAGATATTCGTGCTGTGGTTCAACAGGCTACGCGAGGCCTACGCCGATCTGCACGCGGCCCGCCTCCTGGGCCCCTCGGCGGTGTATCTGGCGAGGGCCCTCGCCAAGATACAGATCTACATGAGCAACGTGAGGGTTGATCCCTTCAAGGGCATAGTGCTGACCGTCCCGCCTATGCGGATCAGGGAGACGAACCCCGACGATCTGCTGCAGAAGTGGTCCCGCGAGCACGTCTCGCCGCTAGCCGACATCCTGTCGACGCACCCCCATCCCGCCAAGAGGGTGAAGAGCATACTCCAGTGGGCGGGCCGCGTCTAGCCGGCAGGGCCGGCCGGAGCCGTCTTAGATCAAGCCGCAGGCCATCGCCCGCCTTATAAATCGGTAGGTCAAGCCCCACACGATCCAGCCGCCTACCTCGAAGGCGGGGCGGCCGCGCCATTCAACCTCCCTGAGCTCGTCTCTGGCGGTCCACCTGTATCCGGCCACCTCGTCGTTGGGGCGAATCTCGCCCACTTCATCCAGCTGGAAGACGAATGGATATACCTTGAGGTTGGGGGCGTTCATGGGGGAGTCGGGCTCCATCACGCCTCGCCAGTACGAGTCGGCGAGCTTGACGCCGACCTCCTCGGCCACCTCTCTCCTGACCGTGCCCAGGAGGTTCTCGCCGGGCTTCCAGTGGCCGCCCGGGAGGCCGACCTGCCCCGACCACGGGTCGCCCGGCCTCTCGACCCTTTTTATCAGGAGGAACCTCCTCCCGTTGAGTATAAGGGCCACGGCGGCCGTGTCGGGACCTCCCTCGGGTACGCGTAGATCAAGACACATGGATAGAATACACCGCACATGTTTAAAAATTCGGCACGCCCAGCCTCCTCACGGCTCAGCCCTTGCAAGCCTCCTCACGCACCATGCCCCGGGCGTCGGCTAAAAACCCTACCTCCGACGGCTTGAAGTATTTAAATACCCTAGGGGTTTGGGGACGTATGTCCGCCGAAATATCCCTCCTGCATGGAAGGGCCAAGGAGGCGTTCGACAGGGATCCTTGCGTCGCCGACAGCCCGGCGCAGCTCGGCGACTGCGCCAGAGGCAGGCTGGCGTCCGCGGGCTTCGAGGCCAGGGACTTGGCCTACCTGGACGCCAATGTGGACCCCGCCGAGTCCCCGGAGAGGGCCAGATTCCTGAGGGTTGAGGCCAAATACGGCGAGAGCCCCGACAAGCACATCTTCACGTTCGCCATTCTGAAGAGCGCCGGCAAGTACAAGCTGCTGTGGCTCCAGAGCGCCGTAGCCACTAAATGACCGAGTTCCTGACCGGCAGAGAGAGGATAGCGAGAGTTCTGCTGTCCTCCCAGGAGCCCCTAGACGTCTTCCAAATAAGGGAGGCCGCCGGGCTCGACCTAACGCCGTCTGAGATATACGACGAGCTGGAGCACGTGGCCAAGACGCTCAAGAGGCAGGGCCTCAAGCTGGCCGTGGTGCCGGCCAGATGCCGGAACTGCGGCTACGAGTTCAGAGGCCGCGAGAGGCTGAGGAAGCCCTCGAAATGCCCCAGATGCCACAGCGAGAGGATAGAGCCGCCTAGGTTCTACGTGCGCAGATGACGGCGCGGGTCTCCATAGACGGCGCCGCGTGCTTCGCCTGCGGGCTCTGCTACGTGCTGGCCCCCAACGTCTTCGTCGAGGGGCATGAGGGGAAAGCCGAGCTGAATCCCCGGTACAGATCGGGCTCGCCCTACGAGGGGCTCGTGCCCGACGAGCTCCTGCCTGAGGCCGTGCGCGGCATGATGACCTGCCCCGTCAAGGCCATCGACGTGGCGGAGGTCGACGAGCGGCTAGAAAAGCTTAAAAACGCCCCGTAGGGCTGGGGCATGCCCATCACGCTGGACCCCGAGAAGTTGAGGATAGTGCTGGAGCACCGCTTCAACTACAAGGTCTGCAGGAACTGCGGCGCCAAGAACCCGCCGGAGGCCGTCAAGTGCAGGCGTTGCGGCAGCCGCAACCTCCGCCTGAAGAAATTCAAGAGCAAATAGCCTAGGTCTCCACCAGCCTCACCTCGACCTCCCAATTGTCTCGAGGCGTTATATAGATCAGGGCGGGCCTCAGGCCAAGCGCCCCGAGCACCTTCTGCCGGGCCTCTAGCACCATCTGCTTGCGCCTCAGCTTAGAGGGCTTGAAGCGAAAGCCCGTCTTGACCTCGACGTGGTAGAGCTGGCCGTCCCTCTCGAAGAGGAGATCCACCTGCCTCAGGGTCTCCAGGACTTCGATCTGCTCCTCCTCGGACAGCCCGTCGATCAGCTTGAAGAGCCTGCGAGCCGCCAGACGCTCCTCATCGGCGAAGTCGAGGCCCGCCACGTGTTCCGGCGGGGTGCCCTCCTCGACGTAGCGGACCAGCTCGCCCAGGCCCGCCTTGAGTATGGCCGCGAAGGTCCCGTCGTCCCTCCCGACGTATCTGACCAGGCCCCTGGGCGGGTCTATGAGCAGCTTGTAGCCGTCTGGCCCTAGGGTGGGCACGAACCAGCTCTTGTGCAGAGGCCACCTGCCGTCGACGAAGGCGGAGATGCGGCCCCTTCCCCTGTATCCCGTCGGAGGGGGACCTGCGTCTGGCAGCTTCATATACGTCAGCAAGCCCTCCACGAGCATCGCGACGGCCTCGCCGCGGGCGGCGCCCGACAGTATACGCGCGGCGGCGATCTCGCCGAGAAGCCCTATATCGGAGCCGAGCACGGCGAGGAGGTTCACCCTCATCTCCACGCGCATATCTCAATGCGTTGATATATCCGCTTTGGACAAAAACACATGCGGTCTACGTTTAAAGAGGGGGCGCATCGCGGGACATGGAGGCCATAACTTCCATGGAGATGTACGTCGCGGATAGAAACGCCGAATGGCTCGGCGTGCCCCGCCTGGTTCTCATGGAGAACGCGGGCGCTGCTGTGGCGCGGACGGCCGTGTCGGAGTTCCCCGCGGCGGCGAGGATCCTCGTGGTGGCCGGCACCGGCGATAACGGCGGCGACGGCATGGTCGCGGCGCGCCACCTCCACGGGGCCGGGAGGGAGGTCAGAGCGATCGTGCTGGGGGAGCCGAGGGAGGAGCTCGCCAGGATGAACTTCGAGGCGTTGAGGAGGACGCGCGTGAAGATGGCGGTGGCGGCTACGCCCGAGGAGCTCCTGGCCCTCCAGAGCTGGTTCGCCTGGGCGCAGCTCATCGTCGACGCGGTGTTGGGGACGGGTATCAGGGGGAAGCTGAGGGAGCCCCACTCGACCGCGATAGACCTGATGAACTTGGCCCAGGCCCCCAAGATAGCCGTAGACGTGCCCTCGGGCCTGGACCCCGACACGGGCGAGGTGAGGGATAAGGCCGTCAAGGCCTCCGTGACCGTCACCTTCCATAAGGCCAAGAAGGGCCTTCTGCAGCCGCAGGCGGCGGCCTACGTGGGGAAGCTGGTCGTGGAGAGGATAGGCATACCCCCCGAGGCCGAGCTCTACGTGGGCCCGGGCGACTTCAGGCTCTTGAGCTTCGCCAGGAGGGCCGACTCCAAGAAGGGCGACCACGGCCGCGTCTTGATAGTGGGAGGCTCCGCCGAGTACTCGGGGGCGCCCATGTACGTCGCCCTCGCGGCGCTGAGGACGGGGGTCGACTTGGCTATTCTCGTGGAGCCGGAGCCGGCGGCCTCCGCGGCCAAGGCGTATTCGCCCGACTTGATCGCGGTCCCTCTGCCGGGGGACAGGCTGAGGCCCGGCCACGTGGACAAGATACTTGGCCTTGCGCAGAGGGCTGACGTGCTGGCCATAGGGCCCGGCCTGGGGACCGAGCCGGAGACGCAGGAGGCGGTGAGGGCGTTGTTCTCCAGGCTTTCGGGGAAGATTCCGATGGTGGTCGATGCAGATGCCATAAAGGCTCTCTCCGGCCTCAAGGCCGGCGGCCTCGCCGTATTTACGCCGCATGCCGGCGAGTTCAAGGCGCTGACCGGAGTGGAGCCCCCCGCCGAGCTGGAGAGAAGGATCGAGATGGTGAGGGAAGAGGCGGCTAAAATAGGCGCCGTGATTCTGCTGAAGGGCAGATACGACGTGGTGAGCGACGGGGCTAGGGTCAAGGTCAACATAACGGGGACCCCCGCCATGACGGTCGGAGGCACGGGCGACGTGCTCACCGGGCTTGTGGCCGGTCTGGCCACCAAGGCCAGGGATCTCCTGACGGCGGCCTCAACAGCGGCGTTCGTGAACGGCCTCGCCGGCGAGGAGGCGGCGAGGGAGCTCGGCTTCCACATAACTGCGTCGGATCTGTTGAGATACATCCCGCCGATTATTCGGAGGTATTCAGACGAGACGATTAGGGACTGATGGGCGACGGGTTCCCGCGACAGCCTAAACCTCTGTAGGTTAGACGTAAGTTAATTTTTAATAGGGATATAATTCCGTTGCTTTGTGTTGCCTCAGCTACTAGTAGATGATCTAGTCGATAAAACAGACGATAAAACGAATAGACAGACCCCTCGGCCTGAGGGGATACATGGCGTATGAGGGGCCGCCTCAGAGAGGAGAGGCTGGACAATGGAGCCGTTCTGCTGGTCGATCCCTATCCCTCCGCCCTGGCCGCCGTGGTCGTCGGCATCGGGATAGGGCCCCTCTACGAGCCGGACGATAGGAGCGGTTACTCCCACTTGCTTGAGCACATGCTCTTCAACGTGCCGGATCTAGACGTCGATAGAGCCGTCGAATCTCTTGGGGGAGAGACCAACGCCTATACCCATCGGTCTGCCGTGGTGCTCGCCTTCCAGTCGCTGGCAGACGGGCTGGACGGCCTCATCGAGGTGGTTGTGAAGACGATAGCCAATAGGCGCTACGAGGAGGCCCGCTTCGAGAACGAGAAGAGAGTTGTCTTGTCCGAGTTGAGGATGTCGAGGGAGAACCCCAGCGAGAGGATTGGCGACCTAGGCCTCTACGCGCTCTTCGGCGATGGCGTCTGGGGCAGGCCGATAGGCGGATCGCCCGAGGTGGTGTCGGCGGCCACTCTGGAGGAGTTAATAGACTTCAAGGAGCGGTGGATAACGCCCGACAACATGGTGGTGGCCCTCGTGGGCAACGTGGGGGAGGCCGACGTGGCAAAGGCGAAGGCCGAGCTCTCTCGGCTTGAGGGAACGGCGCCGCGTAGGTCCACGCCCGAGATGACGCGCGGCCCCCTCTTCGCCAAGGAGGTGAACAAGGAGGTTGACGGCGCCTATTACTCGTTTGCGGCCAAGGTGAGCCTGGACGACGCGTACTATAGGTTGAACGCGGCGGCCTTCCATCTGGCCTCCGGCACGAAGTCCCTCCTGTTCGATTCCCTGCGCAGTAAGGGCCTCGCGTATTCCTACTACGTCGACTTCGACAGCGCCGGCCGCGACGGCTTCCTCCAGGTGGTGGTGGAGTCCGCGAGCGATCTGGAGGCCGTGCGCTCCGTGGTGAGAGATCTCCTATCGAGGGCGTGGACTCCGCCGAGCTATAGGCTTAGATACTTCGCCTATGAGTGGAACAAAAACATGGAGGTTCCCCTAAATAGGGCATATGCCTACGTGGAGGTCAAGATGAGGGGGCTAGACCCCTTCTCGATAGACAGAGTCGAAAAGGCGGTGGCTGAGGGCTTGTCGGCGTTGCCCCAAGCAGTGGAGTACAGCGCCGAGGCGCTCATACTACCGGAGTAGGCATCGACAGGCGGCTGGACCCCGACTGCTGCCGGCATTACTTCGGCGCGACGAAGTTCCTACCATCTCTCTTCTCCACAGCGACTAAGCCAGCCCGCTCGAGCCTTCTGACGGATTTGAAGACGGTGGTTCTCGAGATGCCGAGGGCCCTCGCCACTTCGGACTCGTACGCGCCCCCAACCCTTCTCAGATAGGAGAGCACCATCCTATCGGTGTCGTTGAGGTCCGACCTGGCGCGTCCACGGAGCGCGAGAACGGCGATTATGGCGACCACGGCGGCTGCCGCAAATAGTAGAGCTAAGGCCACGTCGGGATGCGCCCGTCCGCCGGCAACCGACGTCTGGCCGGTAGCCGCTGACGACGAGCTTGAGGCATGGCCGGCAACCGCTGTCGAAGTGCTTGAGGCGTAGGTCGTGTATGGAGTCGCTTGTTGAGTTACGGAGGCAGCCGTGGTGGCGGTCTGCGTCGCGGCGTGGGCCGTGGTCTGGACCGCGCTGACGTTCGAAGCCGTCTGAGTCATCTGGGGGGTTGCCGTCGTCTGAGTAGCTGTCTGGTTCACCGCCTGCTTTGTCGGTTGACCTAGGGTCTGCGCCGTCGTCCGCGTGCCTTGTACCGCATACGCTATTGCGCCTGGGCCTTCTGCCACCATGAGCACCGCGTCGCCTGATTTAGTGTAGTTCAGTATCTTGACGGTGGGCAGTAGGACCACGCCTCCCTGCGCCCATATGAGGTACAGCCCGTCGCTCACGTTGAAGCTCAACGTCCCTCCTACTGTCGCCACCCGAGGCACGTACTTCACGGTCACGACCGCCCTGCCGAGGACCGGCACCTCCAACACAGAGCCGTTGAGCACTGCCGGCACCGGCGTCCCGTTGTTGAGGACCACAGGCGCCGAAAGAGGGGGAGAAGGCAAAGGCAGAGAATAGACGGACCCCACCAGAGTCTGATTAAACAACAGCAGAACAGTCCCGTTGGCAAATATTAAGATTATCCAGATCACATAAACAAAGGCTTTTTGATTATATTAAGGTTTCGTCGCCTAGCGGCGCCGTCCGCCGCGCCGTGTCGTCGTCGAGACGGAGACGCCGCCCGAGCGTCGTTACGTCCAGGATGCCGGATTAGTTTTTAAAGGGGAATTGACCATACCTCGTGTCCTGCGAGGAGGAGCCCATTGGCCGCCACCACGCCGTAGTCGGGCCGAGGCTCGTCATAAGGGCTGGAACTGCCAGAAGGCTTGTGGAGGCCCACTACGGGGTGGCGGGCCACGCCACCGTGGAGCTGTGCAAGTGGACCAGGGATGCCCTAGACGGCAAGGGCTCTTGCTACAAGGTTAAGTTCTACAACGCCCCGGCGGGGGGCTCCCACAGGTGCGTCGAGATGAGCCCAGTCGGGATGGTCTGCAGCAATAGGTGTATCTACTGCTGGCGCCCCACCCAGGAGTTCGACGAGTTTATCCCCGAGGAGTGGTGGGCCATGGAGCCGGAGGAGGTGGTCAAGGGCGTGTTGAAGGAGAGGGAGAGGCTTCTCTCGGGCTACTGGGGCCACGAAAAGGCGCAGGGGAGGGTCAAGGAGGCCCTGGCCCCCACCCACTGGGCCATCTCGCTGTCTGGAGAGCCCACCCTCTACCCCAAGCTGCCCCAGCTGGTCAAGCTGATTAGGTCGTTGCCCCACACCAAATCCATCTTCATAGTGACCAACGGACAGCACCCAGAGATGTTGGAAAGGCTGGTCAAGGAGGACGCCTTGCCGACCCAGCTGTACCTATCCATGAATGCGCCCAACAAGGAGCTCTACTACCTCATAAACGTCCCCGTGATGAATAAGGAGGACGCCTGGGAGAGGTGGCTGAGAAGCCTCGACCTGCTCGCCGCGATGCCGACCAGGACCGTCGTCAGAATCACGTTGATGAGAAGCATGAACTACGACGAGAGGTATATACCCCTCTTCGCGCAGTTGGTGAAGAGGGGGCGGCCGCACTTCGTTGAGGTCAAGAGCTACATGCACCTCGGCTATTCGACGCGCCGCCTGAGGAGAGAGGACATGCTGGCCCACGAGGAGGTAGTGGAGTGGGCCAAGAGGCTTAGAGACGAGCTGGAGCGCATAGGCGCCAGGTACGCCTATATGGACGACGACGAGAGGAGCCGGATAGCCGTATTGCAGAACCTGGACCGCTACGTAGACCGCTGGATAGTGCCGCCTCAAGCTAGGTGAAAGTTTCGGCAGGCCCAGCTCGGCCAAAGTGAACGAGGCTCTTATATTGCGCCGTCCACGCCTACGTATGCGCGCCATATTGTTCATAGGCAGGGAGCACCCGCTGGCCCGCCGCGCGGAGGCCCTCAGGAGGGCCGGGCTGAGGGTGGCGCTGGTCCCCGGATCCGACGTCGTCCTGTACACATACGACGAGAGGAGGGGCGGCTCCATAGAGGTCGAGGGAGAGGACGCGCTCGCATATCTGGACGACGTCTACGGCCTCAGGCGCCTCAGCTCCTCCTCGTAGGCCTCTAGGTCCTTAATCAGCCTGTCGAGACTTCTCTCGACAACCCCCAGCGACGGGTCGAACGGCGATTCTATGCCGGGCTCCCAGTCCTCCTCGGGCCAATGGATGAAAACCCTCTTGTGCGCTGTGTTGAGGGCGTAGTTTATCTCGGCGAACATGCCTCTGCTCAAGGTCTTGCCCATGAAGGGCCTGTACGCAACCACGGCGTCGGACTGCTGTATATACCGGTAGTCCTTATACCTGATTATATTGTCCAGATCTCGAAGCACCTCCTCGGCTTGATCTCTCGGGATCTTGACGGGGTATAGATCGGCCTCGTCTCTACAGGCCGGCTCGATGCCCGCCGGCACGTTCCACACGTCCTCAGCCCTCACCTCTACGACGTCGCCCTTGGAGTTGGCCAGCGCAGTCCTCAAGGCCCTCTCGTCGACCATGAGCGGGTCGAAGGCCACGAAGCGGCTGTGCATAGAAACCCTATACCTATCTATCTCCGCCCTGGCCTCTCTCCTATCTCTGACCGCCGTTATGGGGAAAGATAGATATATTTTTAGGGTTCCCTTATCAAATATAAGCCTATAGAAGGTGGAGGCGGGGTGCTTCACGGCCGCCACGTAGTTGTCGACGCCCAGCTCCTTCGAGATTATGTCGGCGAGCAGTATCGTGGTGTTGCGCCACGCCACTATGTCTTTAAGCCTGAAGTCCGCCCCAGTCCTCCTTCCTCTCTCCTCCCTCATCTGGACCCTACGCCACATGACGTGCTCCTCCTCTATGAAGGTCACGACTACGTCAGGCCTCAACTCTCTAAAGGGAGACAGATCGAAGGCGGGGAAGAAACGGCTTCTGTTGAAGAACGGCAGATTCATGCCCACGGCCACGTTCTCCGCGCCTTCGTCGTTTATACGCCGCAACATCCTGCCGAAGGCGGATCTCCACTCCTCCTCCTGCCATCTATAGTCGTCGCTAGAGAGGAAAGCCACCCAATCCACACGCGCCTTCAGGAAATCCTCGAGGAAATACACAGCGAGGGCCCTTCTGGCCTCTCTATCCTCGAGATCTTCGGGCAACCCCCTAGACCTATAGAAATAATTCGCCACCGCCGACACGGCCTCCCTCATGTTCACTCCTGTAGGCCCTATGAACAGCACCCTCACTAAGGGCCACTGGAACGTCGCTAAAAATATTTACGAGAACCGGCCCCTAGGCCCGCGATACAACCCAAGCCGATTCGCTCTTGAGGAGCTCCACGAAGCGCAGGGCCTCCTCTTCAGACATATAGGCCGCCCCAAGCCTCTCAGCCAGCTCCCGATTACCGACGACCACCACGATCTTGCCGTCAATAGGGGGAAGGTCCTCCTCAGAGACCACTTCGATGCCAGGCGCGTCAAACGCCCTACCCCCCTGCTTTTTAACCACGAACAAAATCACAGCTATAAGATACTCTCCAATTTATATCTATTGACCCGATATTTATGCCGGTACTTAATTTGGTATTTTTATTATTTACATTACCTCCAGCGTTACGTAGAGGCGTATGAGTAACGGGAGATTAAAATATTGGCTTAAACGCATCCGGCGGGCGCCGATATCGCGTCGTGCGCCAGCCCCGGCGGCTCTCGACGGAGGCCGCAATATTTTTAATCGATGCGACTCATGCCGGCATGGTTAGGCCATCTCTGCGTTCTAGATCCTTAAGAAGGGCCCAGAGGAGGACGCCGGGAGGACGCGCCAAGACCTATTACTATAGGCGTTTTGCGTCGCCGCCCAGGGGCGCGATAACCGGCGAGCCGATACAGGGCGTCGGCAAGATGCCCAAGGGCGCCCGCAGAGGCTTTAGACCCCCGGCGAGGCCCTACGGCGGCTATGTATCCCATAGGGTGCTGGAGCGCGCCCTGCGGCTGGCTGTGAGGTCCTAGATGGTCGTCATAGCCATTTCGGGCCAGCCAGGCAGCGGGAAGACCACCGTGGCAAGGGAGGTGGCCAGGGCGTTGGGGCTTAGGCTACGGTCCTCGGGCTCTCTCTTCAGAGAGCTCGCCAAGAAGTACGGAATGGAGCTCATGGAGTTCCACAAATACGCCGAGGCCCACCCCGAGATAGATAGAGAGGTCGATGCGATGGCCCTTGAGGAGGCCAAGATGGGAGACGCAGTGCTGGAAGGCCATCTGACCGCTTGGGTCGTCAGACCCTACGCGGACATCTGCATATATCTGAAGGGGGCGCCTGAGGTCAGGGCGAGGAGGGTCGCCTTGAGGGACGGCCGCACCTTCGAGGAGGCTCTGAGGGAGATCCTCGAACGCGAGGAGCTGAACAAAAGGCGATATAAACAGATCTATAGCATAGATATAGCCGACCTCGCCCCGTTCGATCTGGTGGTGGATACCACATATCTCTCCCAGGCCGACGTGGCTAGGATAACTCTGGACTTCGTGTGCACGGCCCTTTCGGCCAAATTTTCCAGGAATGTATGTGCCTCGGGACGTAAGTAAAAGATATTAATAGCTCGATTCCGCTTTAAATATGAAGTTCCTGTTGCGGTGCAAGCCGAACACGATGAAGCCGCCCACAGAGAAGAGGGTTGCCGTAATAGGGGCGGGGCCCGCCGGTCTGGGCGCCGCCGGGCAGATAAGGTGTCTGGGCCACGAGGTGCACGTCTACGACGCGTTGCCGGAGCCCGGAGGTCTCCTCATATTCGGCATACCCGGCTTCCGCGTCTCCAAGGAGGGCGTGCGGGAAGGCGTCGAGGAGCTGAGACAGGTCGGCGTCAAGTTCCACACCTCTACCTTTGTCTATTGCGGAGGGGGGAAGCCCGAGGAGCACGACGCCTTGTTGCTCGTCAAGCAGTTCGCAGACCTCAATGAAATAATCGACAGCCACGACGCCGTTGTCATAGCGACGGGCACCTGGCGGAGCCGCCGCATGGGCGTGCCAGGCGAGGAGCTGCCGGGCGTCTACCAAGCGCTGGACTTCCTCTTCAGGCTTTACTCGCACGAGCTCGGGTATCTCCCCAAGGAGAAGACCTACCCTCTGGGCTCCAAGGTCCTTGTGGTGGGAGGCGGGCTGACCGCTATAGACGCCGCAGTGGAGGCGTTGATGCACGGCGCTAAGAAGGTCGTCGTGTCGTATAGACGCACCATCAAGGAGGCTCCGGCGGGCGAGTCCAACATAAAGAAGGAGCTGGTGGACAGAGGGATCGAGTTCAGGGAGTTGATAAACCCGGTGCGTTTCGAGGGGTCGGGCAAACTTGAGAGGGTGGTGTTCGTCAAGATGAGGCTGGGCGCGCCTGACAGATCGGGTAGGCCGAGGCCGGAGCCGGTGCCGGGCAGCGAGTTCGCCGAGGAGTTCGACACGGTGCTGCTGGCACTGGGCGAGGAGCCCACGCCGCCGTTTCCCGACGGTTGCGCCGGCATCAAGCTGAACCCCGACGGGACCATAAACGTCGATGAGGCATTTAGGACCACGAGGAAGGGCGTGTTCGCGGCCGGCGACGTGGTGCATGGGCCTTCGCTGATAGGCAAGGCGCTGGGCGCCGGCATGCGGGTCGTGCCGTACCTCGACGATTACCTAAAGGGCGTCCTGGGCTGGCGCTCCGCCTGACGGAGACGGCGCCGCTCTGGGCGGGGAGGGGCGTAATAACCATCTCATTGTGTCGAGGGATATAATTAAATATCGGAAGTATATCGGACCTGATGAAAGTAGCTGTATTAGTAAAGCCCGCGCTCGACACAAGCCAACTTAGAGTCAGGGAGGGGCGGGTCGTGGTCGAGGAGACGCCTCTGAAGATCAACGACATAGACCGAAACGCCGTCGAGGAGGCCCTCAAGCTTAAGGGCGGCGACAAGGCCTATGCGGTCTCGGTCCTGAAATGGCCCCCTCTGCAGAGGAGGGTCCAGGAGGCGGAGAACCTGCTGCGCGAGGCGTTGGCCATGGGGCTGGATGAGGCGTATCTGGTGGCCGACGAGGGCCTTCTCGGCGCCGACCAGGCCGCCACCGCTAAGGCCATAGCGGCGGTCGTCAAGAAGGTGGGGGCCGACCTGGTCCTAGCCGCCGAGGCCTCCATAGACAACTACACGGGCGAGGTGCCGCCGCGCGTGGCCGCCGAGCTGGGCTGGCCTCTTCTGACGTACGTGAGGGAGATGAAGGCGGAGGGCGGGAAGGTAGTGGCCAAGAGGGATCTGGAGGACTCGGTGGAGGTTGTCGAGGTCCAGCCGCCGGCCGTGATCTCGGTCACCCGCGAGATAAACCAGCCCCGCATACCCACCCTTCTGGCCATCAGAGCCGCGATGAAAAAGCCTGTCAACAAGCTGGGCCTGGCCGAATTGGGGCTTGGGCCTGAGCCGAGAGCCGAGCTGGCGGAGCTTAGGCCGGTCGTGATTCAACGCAAGAGGGTTATAATAAAGGACGGGACGCCGGAGGAGAAGGCGGATAAGTTGCTCCAATATCTAAGGCAGGAGGGCGTGATATGAAGGCGTTGGTCGTATACCCGAATAAAGAGGCGCTGTACGCCGCCTCCACGATCGGCGAGTACGCGGCCCTCGCCGTGGGCGACGCGGAGCTGAAGGCCGCAGAGGGGGCGCCCGTGGTGTATTTAATCAAGGGCGACCCTAGGGATCTCGGCCTGAGGGCCTCGGCCGTCCTCCAGACCGCGAAGGAATACGACGTGATCGTCATGCCTTCTCACAAGGACTCGAAGACCTTGGGCGGATATGTGGCGCAGAGGCTGGGCGCCCCGTTTGCCACCGACGTGGTCTCGATCAAGCCCGAGGGAGGTAAGCTGACCGTCGAGAGGTATGTGTTCGGCAACAAGGCCGTGGCCGTCCTGCGGCTGTCCGTCCCTGCCGTCTTGAGCATAGCCCCCGGCAAGTTCATGGGGGAGCCCCCCAGGGCCCAGTCCAAGGTCGTCGAGCTCTCGCCGCAGGCGGCGCAGCTCTTCAGGATATCCGGCGTCGAGCCCAAGGCATCGGGCGGCGTCAAGATAGAGGAGGCCGAGATAATAGTGTCAGCCGGCAGGGGCTTCAAGAAGAAGGAGGATCTGGCGCTGGCGTTCGATCTGGCGAAGGCTTTCGGCGGCCAGGTGGGCTGCTCGAGGCCCATCGCCGCCGACCTCAAATGGCTGTCGGAAGACCACTGGGTAGGTCTATCGGGCCATAAGGTGAGGCCGAAGCTGTACCTAGCCATAGGCATATCGGGCCAGCCTCAACACATAGCGGGGATCCTCGACTCGCGCATAATCGCGGCGATAAACAGCGATCCGAGCGCCCCAATATTCCAGTACGCCGACTACGGCGTCGTCGAGGATCTCTACAAGATAGTGCCCATACTGATCAAGAAGGTCGGCGAGCTCAGGAGATAGATCCCTTTTTATACCCGCAGTTATCTCAGTGGACTTCCGCGCCCTTCCCGCTCTGTATCTCCACAGCTGTCCCAACTGCGGAGGCGCCGTCGAGTCCTACAGACTCGCCGAGGGGCTTCCCTGCTCCGAGTGCCTCCCCAGAGAGACCGCTGGGGGCGACATCAAGAGGATCATAGAGGATCTAAGGCGGAGGAACGCGTTGCGCGAGCTGGCGCCCCTAGCCGACAATTTGAGGAGGTACGAGGAGATCGGAGGCCTTTTCGAGAGGGTGGTGGGCTTCCGCATGTGGGGGGCGCAGAGGCTGTGGGCCCGACGGCTGGCGGCCGGGAAGAGCTTCGCCGTAGTCGCGCCGACCGGCTCGGGCAAGACGACGTTCCTCCTGGTGTCGGCGTTGTACATGGCCGGCAGGGGCAAGGCGTTGTTGGTGTTCCCCACATCGGCGCTTGCCTATCAGGCCTACAGGAAGCTCCTCGACTACTCCTCCCGCGGCGGCCTCGCCTTAAGGATAGCCACATATAACACTATGCTCAAGCCGCAGGAGAGGGAGGAGGCCCTCAGGAGGATCGAGGCGGGCGATTTCGACATACTGGTCATAACCTCAGCGTTCCTCCCCAAGTATTTCGACTTGCTGGCCAGACATAAATTCGCCTTCGTGGCCACAGACGACGTCGATAGCGTGCTGAGAGCCACCAGCAAGAACATAGAGCGGCTCCTCAAGCTCCTGGGCGCCACGGACGAGGTGTTGGGCAAGGCCTTCGAGCTGATAGAGCTGGGCAAGAGGAGGGGCAAGGCCCTGTTGGCTGGCGACGAGAAGGAGGCCGAAAGAATAGAGCACGAGATCGAGAAGGCCAGAGAGGAGCTGAGGAAGATGAGGGAAGAGCTGAGGCTGGGCGTCTTCATAGCCTCGGGCGCTCTCGCCAAGGCCAGACGCACGGCGCGGTTGCTCTTGTTCAGAGAGATCTTGGGGTTCGACGTGGGGGGGAGGGCCGAGGGCCTGAGGAACGTCTACGACCTCTACGTCAAGATGTCGGAAGACCCCAAGGCGCAGGTGGCGGAGCTCGTCAAGAGGCTGGGAGCCGGAGGCATCATCTACGTGTTGGATAGGGAATTCGGCAAGGAGCTGACCCAGCACCTCCAGGCCTTGGACATCAAGGCCGAGCATTTCTTCAGGCCCAGGAGGAAGGTGCTGGAGGCCTTCGAGCAAGGCCAGCTTTCAGTCCTGGTGGGCCTAGCGTCGTCCAGGTCGGCGCTGGTCAGAGGGATAGATCTGCCCCACGTGATAAGATACGTCGTATTCGTCGGTATACCTAAATTCAAGTTCAGAGTCAAGCTCGACGAGTTCTCCGTGCCGGCCTTCCTGAGCTTTCTCTACAACGTTAGGGCCGTCCTGCCGCAAGATCTGAGGTTCAAGGCCGATAGGCTCATAGCCCGGCTGAGGCGCATAGCGCCGTATTCGGCCAGGCTCGACAAGGTATTGAGGGAGGGCGCCTCCAATTCCTTCGAGGAGTACGTCCTAGACGTGGCCAGATCGGCCGTGGAGTTCGCCGCCGATCTACTAAGCCGCGGCGACGTCAGAAAGGCCATAGAAACCTCCACGGAAATAAAGCTGACCTACATAGGAGATCAACTATATATACTTCTGCCAGATGCTACTACATATATACAAGGAAGCGGGAGGACCTCGCGCCTTTATGCCGGAGGCCTCTCGAGAGGTCTCAGCGTGATCTTGGTCGACGACGAGAAGGTGTTGAACGCATTGATTAGGGAGATGGAGCTGAGGTTCGACGATGTGCAGTTCGAGGAGCTCTCGAAAGCCGATCTGGACAGCATATTGAGAGGCGTCGACGAGGATAGGGAGAACATAAGGCGCATACTATCGGGGAGGTTGAGGCCCGAGGAACTCTCGTCGCGGGATCTCATGAGGAGCGTCTTGCTGGTTGTCGAGTCGCCGACCAAGGCGAGGACCATCGCCTCGTTTTTCGGGAGGCCCAACATGTTGATAATAGGCGGCATGCCGGCCTACGAGGTATCCACGGGAGACTCCATGCTGACCGTCATAGCCACCATGGGCCATATATTCGAGTTGCCCACGAGCCTCCAGAGGGTAGAGGAAAACGAGAGGAATAAGGTCTGGAGGCTTGTGAAGCCCGTTGCGGCCGGCCCCTATAGCCCTATGGATTATTCAATTGTCAAGACCGAAGCTGGCTATGTGCCTATATACAACAAGATATATAAATGCCCCGGGGGCTCCTACGTCGACGATTCGGACGTCCCCCGGGACTGCAGGCCCCTCGATATCGTGTCCACGTTGAGGGAGCTCGCGTCCGAGGTCGACGCTGTCTATCTGGGCACGGACCCCGACTCCGAGGGCGAGAAGATAGCCTACGACGTCTACCTCATGTTGAGACCTTACGTGGGCTTGATCAAGAGGATAGAATTCCACGAGGTTACCAGGAGGGCCATCATGGGCGCTCTGGCGTCGCCGAGGGATATCAACCTCTCGATGGTCGCTGCCCAGACCGTCAGAAGAATAGAGGATAGATGGCTCGGCTTCGGCTTAAGCAGGAAGGTGCAGGAGGCCCACGGCCTTGCCTTCCTCTCGGCCGGCAGAGTGCAGACCCCCGTGCTCGGCTGGATAGTAGAACGTTATGAGAACTCCAGGGCTGAGCGCAAATTCGACGTCGTTCTCAGGATAGATAGCGGGCAGATCCGGCTGGCTCTCCCCGAGGATGTCTACAGATCGCTTAAGGAAAACGGAAGGGCCATAGTGTCGTTGCTCGAAGAGAGGACGGAGGCTATACAGCCTCCGCCGCCCTACACCACAGACGAGTACATGCGCGATGCCGTGAACAGGCTGGGCATCAGCGCCGAGGAGGCCATGAACATAGCCCAGGATCTATTCGAAAGCGGCTTCATAACGTACCACCGTACGGACAGCACGAGGATCTCGACGACGGGCATAGGCGTGGCCAAGGAATATGTGGCCCGGCGCCACGGCGCCGATGCCTTCAAGCCGAGGACTTGGGGCGCCGGCGAGGAGGGGGCCCACGAGGCTATTAGGCCCACCAGGCCTATAGACGCAGAGGAGCTTAGAGGGCTCGTGGCGGCCGGCGTGATACAGCCCACTATAAGGCTCACGAGGAACCACTATGCGGCCTACGACCTAATATTCAGGCGGTTTATGGCGAGCCAGATGCGCGAGGCGGAGGTCGTCGTGGCTAAATACGCGCTTTCGCTCGGCGGCTTCAACGCCGATGTGAGGCGCGTGGTCGAGGTCAAGAGGGAGGGATTTCTGGCCGAGTACAGATCGGTGGAGGTAGAGCCGCGTCTGCCGGTAGGCGAGGTGGGCGTCGAGATAGCGTACGCCAAGAGGTTCGTGGAGCTCCTCTCGCAGGCGGATGTCCTAAGGATGATGAGAGAGAGGGGGATCGGCAGACCCAGCACCTACGCCAAGATACTCGAGGTGCTGTCGCGCAGAGGCTACGTCGTGGTTAGAGGCCGGAGAAAGTTCATGATACCCACCAAGAGAGGCATAGAGATCTATAGATACCTCAAGGAGAACTACGGCAAATTGGTCAACGAGGAGAGGACCAGGCTGATGGAGAAATACATGGACGACGTGGAGAACGGCAGGAGGAGCCACGTGGCTGTCCTGGACGAGCTGTTCACCGAGTTCCTGCAGGAGGTGTTGGCCAAGAAGGGGGATGCGGCGCCTCGGGGCGGGGCCGTGCGGCAGTAGCTTAAAAGGACGTCGATAATACGTGCGCTACATAGAGCTGAGGAGGCTGATAGTCGAGATCCTAGATAGGAAGTTCGCCGACAGACGACGGGAAGCTACCGGCGGGGATTTGGCCTAGCCCGGCCTGTCTAGGTCGGTGCGCCGTTAGACTTGCCTCCATCGGGCCACCTTGGCGAGAAGTATCAGCGAGATCGCCGCGTATGCGGACAGCGAGATCCAGGACGCCGTCACCACATGGACGCCGTAGTGGACCAGGCCCAGCGCCACCTGGCCTATAATCCCCGCCGCGCCTGTCGGCAGAAGCGCGCCGAGGAGCTCATTGGGCAACACAGTCGCCGGCCAATAGACCGGCGCCATGGCCGATAATATGGCCGTCAATATGCCCGGCACAGCCCAGGCGTATCTCATCTGGCTGATGGCGGTAGATATGGCGAAGCCCAGGCCCGCCGTGGATATCCACAACAAGACCATGGAGATCCCCAGCAGGACGGCCCCCGTCGCCGTGAAGGCGCCGAGAGCCGCCAGATAGCCCACGTAGAAAGCCACAGCGGGCGCCGCGAATATGAATGAGCTCAACGCGAGGCCGAGCGCGTAGGCGATCGGGCTTACAGGCGCCGCGACCAACATCTGTTGGAATTTTATCTCCAGCCTGTAGAAGGTGGCGTCGCCTATTAGGGATATGCCGTTAGACGCCACCGTCCATATCAAGCCTCCCAGCAGGCCCCACCTAAGGCCGGCCTCGCCCGCATAGACGACCAGAACTATCAAAAAACTTAGGGGAGTCACCGAATTCGCCACGAGCCATATCCAGCTACGCACCAGCGGGACCCAGCCGTTGAGCCAGCCGATCACCAGCATGTCCCTTAGGAGCTTCTTCATGGCTCCGATACGGCGCCCACCCTATACAGCACGTAGTCCTCGAGGGACCTCTGCCTTATGTTCACCTTGGCCCCCGCCTTAACCAGATCGTTGGCTATCTCGCCAGGATCGTCGACGAAATAGATGCCTCTATCCCCTATGGTCATATGGGGCTTCCTGTCGGCCGGGATCCCGTAGGCCTCTACCACGTATTTGCCCGGCACCTTCTCCACTAGAGCTCCGGGAGGGCCCGCGTCGACCACCCTACCCCTGTTCATCAAGACGACGTAGTCGCTCAGCGTCTGGGCCTCCTCCACGTAGTGGGTCGTCAAGAGGACCGTGACTCCGCCCCTCCTCATGGACGACACGGCGTTCCACACAATTCTGCGCGAGAGCACGTCCAAGCCCGTGGTCGGCTCGTCGAGAAACACCACGTCCACATCGGCGGCTAGAACCGCCGCGAGCAACACGCGCCTCTTGGTGCCGCCAGATAGCGTCTGTATCTCCCTCCCCCTCACGTCCGAGAGCTGTAGCTCCGCCAACGCTCCTTCTGTCCTTCGCCGCGCCTCGCGTCTGGAGTAGCCCCTCAGGAGGAGGTAGGCGTATACGAACTCGTAGGGAGTGAGGAACCCTATGGGCGAGCCCTCCTGCGGAACCGCCGCGATCTTGCGCCTTATTTTCTCGGCCTCCTTGACCACGTCGTGGCCCGCGACGTAGGCTCTGCCCCTGGTGGGCAACAGCTCTGTTATCAAGATCCTCACCAAGGTGGTCTTGCCAGCGCCGTTGGGGCCCAGTATGGACACCACGCGTCCGGCATCGGTTGCGAAGGTGACGTCCTGTAGCGCCCATATTTGGCCGAACCTCTTGCCGAGCCCCTCGGCTGCTATCATGGGATCTGCCCGGCAATATCCCTAAATATACATGGCGGGCTGTCCGCCGATTTCTGCAGACACCTCCACTTCGACGCCTCTATAAGTCGACCTGACGACGGCCTTTACATAGGCCGGCGACACTGCATTTCTTATCCTCTCCGCTATATCAACAGCTATCTCCTCGTGCAATATCTCCCTGCCTCGGTAGCTCTCCAGGATCCTTTCGAACTCCTCTATGAGCAAGGCGTGTTCCCTGGGCACGTACTCCACCTCGACTATATACTCGTCGACGGTCTTGCTTATGGGGCAGACAGCCTCGGCCCGCCCTTTGAGCTTGACCCTACTGGGTCTCTTGGAGAGGCGTATCGACACGGAGTAGGCTTAACGCCTCTTGATAAAGCTTCCGGAAGGCCGCCGACCGCGGAGGCTCGCGGCTCCGCAGTACTATCCAGGCGTTGACCAACGCGCGGTATTCGAAACTAGCCTTGAGGCGCGCCACGTAGTCGTCGAAGCCGTCGAGGTCGGGGAAGCCGGTCGCCTTGAGGAACATGTATAGCTCCGCCAGCTCGCCGTCCTCGGCCTTCTTCTTGCCGAAGTTTATCTGTCGATCGGTCACATGCCGCTCGCCCCCTCCCGGCAGGAGCACCTTGCCGTAAGCCGCCTTGAGTCTCCACGTGGCGCTGTCGGTGGAGTCCACCTGCAGGGCCTCGAGGATCGCGGATACGGACGGACTGCCTAGCCCGAGGGCGTGAAGCCTGCCGCCGAACTCGCGCCTGGCGGTGGCTATGAGCCTTAGGGCCGTGGAGCGCGAGCCGCGGGGCACCCCCCGGGAGATCAATATGTAGGGCACGGCGCCTCCTATAGCCACCTCCTCTGCGCCCTCGTAGCGCTTGATCCACTTCAGGAACAGCCCCTCGTCTGGGTAGACGTGGACCACCGGCACTATCTTGGCGTCAGGCAGCTCGGACTTAAGGACCAGCCAATTCCTGTAGGAGGCCTCGGCCTTCCTGTCGGCAACGTCGGGCGGATCGGCGGGGCTTGGCGGTATGTCGAGCGACAGGCAGACGTCGCAGCCGATGTCCCGATAGCGCCTGGCCAACGCATGAGGCGATATGGAGAGACCTCTCTTCAATATCTGATATCCTCCCGAGTCGACCCACAGCTCGCCTTCAAACCCCAGCAACTCCCTGGCCCTCTTGTCGGCATCCAGGGCGTTCACCATGACGGCGGCTACGTCGAAGTGGAGCCAGGGCTTCGGCTCCGTCCTGACGGGAGTGCCGAGAACGACCCTCACGGCTAGATTAACTGTAGGGTTTATATAGTAGAGCAGACTGTAAGTTTAAGCTAACTGTTAGGCGCAAGCCCGCGCGGGTTTCGTATTACGCTAACCGACGCCAGGGCCGGCGGCCTCTAGGCCGCATATACGGCCTCCTCAGCTATGTACCTCTTCTGGGCCAAGTCCATCAACCTCCTGGTGAAGAAAATAGAGAACAACACGACGACTACGCCGAAGATCAGCGAGGCCCACGCGGCCAACGCTATGTTGCCCTCCGCGGTCGACAACGCTATGAGCTTCATCAAGCCGTTGCCGACGGCCAGATCGCGCCCTCCATATATGTCCGGCCAATACTCGCCTATAGCCAAGCCGCCCCAGGCGCTGTCGATGGTAGAGGAGATCCCGGCCACTAGATACGGCATGGTGGCCGGGAGCAAGATCAGCCGCAGCCTATCCCAATACGTCAGGCTTAGATTGTCCATGAGCTCCCAGATCTCGTGGGGCATCGCCTTGAGGCCCATCCAGAAGCTGTAGAAGACATAGTAAAACGTCGATATGAAGCCCAGAAGTATGACGTATAGCTCGTTGGCGTAGTACCCCAGCGCGCCATACAGCGCCAGATACGTCGAGGCAAAGATGAGGGGGAAGTACGTGGGGGCTGGATAGGCGGCGTAGATCTGTAACGCGGGCACCACGACGCGCTCGACCCTGTGATGCGTGGCCAGATAGTAGCCGAGAGTGACCGCAAAGGCCGTCGCGCACAACGTTACAGCGAAAACTCTGCCGTAATCCAACGCCAGAGCCGCTAAGATCTGGCCCGTCTGGGCCAACAGGACTTGCCATAGAGAGGCGGGCGTCGCCGCAATCGTGACGGCGGCGCCGTAAATCAAGGCGCCAAGCACGGCGAGACCTACGGCGGCACCCACGACTTTAAGCAGGCGTTCATGGCCCCTCTCCTCCTCGTACCATGTAGGTTCCCGCGCCGCCCTTCTCTGGACAGCCGCAGTTATCCTGGCGATCCTCGCCAGAGGTCCCCCCACGCCTCTCGCCAGCCACGGAGGTATCAGCTTTATCCTCTTTACGGGCATGGAGCTATCTACCGCGTATTTCCCGGCGACATAGTCGGCGAGCTCCCTAAAGCCGTAGACCACCGAGCCCACGGCCAAGGCCAACATGCCCAGCGCGAACAGATAGCGGTGCACGAAGGCCGGGTTCCCCCAGTTCCCCTCGGCGGTCAGCCTCGCTATGACGGAGCCTATCCCGAACACGCCGTACTCCGAGGAACCCACGGAGAAGACCTCGCTGACCGTTATGTAGAAAAATCCGTCGGAGAAGCTGGGCATCAGGTTGGCTGCTATCCGCGGCATGGAGTAGGGAATATAGAGATGCCTCATCTTTCTGAAGAAGCCGAGCCTCACATTCTCGGCGACCTCCACCATATCCCTCGGGACCGTCTTGAAGGCTTGGTATATACCGATCCATATGTTCCACACAACGGCAGTGAAGACCAGGAAGTCCGCGGCGAGCTCAGCCCCGAAATACCCGCCGATGCCTTCCACGAAGAACACCAAGACCACCGGGAAGAAGCTGAACACGGGAACCGACTCGAAGACGCCTATCAAGGACGTGTACAAGTTCTCGAAGACTCTGCTCCTGATGGCGATATAGCCCAGGAGCCAGCCGGTGGCTATGGAGGCTCCTATCAGCGCCAGGACTCTGGACGTAGAAACCACGGCCGCGAGGGCTATCTCGAGATAGCTGATCATACGCCGCCCTCCGTGTTCTCCTTAGGCGAGGTTAGGCTGGAGTATAGCATGTCCACATATTTGGTGACTGAGGGGTCTCTGGGGCTCCTGGGACGGGGGAGGTCTATGTTGACGACATCCACCACGTGGGCGGGGCGGCCGTTCAGCACGTAGACCACGTCGGAGAGCTCGACCACCTCGTAGAGATTGTGGGAGACCAGAACGACTCCCTTAAGCGGGCTGGACTCGTTGAAGAGTATGCCGTATATCTCGCGCCTGAGGTTCTCGGCGGTTAGCTCGTCAAGGTGGCTGAAAGGCTCGTCCATGAGCAGGACGGAGGGCCTGGCGGCCAGAGCTCGGGCTATGGCCACCCTCTGCCTCATGCCGCCCGACATCTCCTTGGGGTAGAAGCTCTCGAAGCCCTTGAGCCCCACCAGCTCAAGGATGCGGCGCGCCTCCTCCTCGGCCTCCCTCCGATCCAGCCTCATGTACTGAAGCCCCAACATGACGTTCTCGAGAGCGGTCATCCAGGGAAACGTAACGATGGACTGGTGCACCAACATGATCTGGGGAGTCGGCTTCACGACGGGTCTGCCGAAGAGGAGGACGACGCCGGTCAAAGGCTTAAGGAACCCGCCGAGTATCCTCAAGAGCGTGGATTTCCCTATGCCCGACGGCCCCACCACGGCGACGACTTGCCCCTCATCGACAGCGATGTCTACACCCTTAAATACCGTCATGCTGCCGTAGCCAAAACTGAGGTCCTTCGCCTCAAGCACATTCCCCTCTCATGGCGCCATCTTTTCCGCCAATTAAAAAGCTTGTAGCCGCGTTATCTGACGACGGCCCTTCGGCGTCCCCGGGCGCGATGGCCTCCGCGGGAAAAATTAATAAAGAGCCGCCATCTCGAGGGCATGGCGGAGGAGGTAAAGTTTTCGCCCTACGAGGACGCAGTAGCCGCAATAGTGGTCCAGATATTGGGGCGTACGGGGGTAGCCGGCGAGGTGACGCAGGTCAAGGTGAGGGTGCTAGAGGGGCGGGACAAGGGGAGAGTTCTGACTCGCAACGTCAAGGGGCCTGTGAGACTCGGCGATATCGTGATGCTTAGGGAGACCGAGAGAGAGGCGAGGAAGATCACGGCGAGATGAAGGTCTACAAGTGCAACTTCTGCGGGGCGCCGGTGTATCCCGGCCTCGGCATAATGTACGTCAAAGCCGACGGCACCGTCTTGAGGTTCTGTAGCCGCAGGTGTTTCGTCAACGCGACTAAGTACGGCAGAAACCCGAGGGATCTAGCCTGGGTTAGAAAGAGGAAGGCCCAAAAAGCCAGCTGACCCGATCTGGGGGGTCGAATAGCGCATCGAGGTCTTCGAAAACGCGCTGTAAAATATCGGCAAGCCGAAGGCTATCTCTTGGCGGGGGCTATGGGGCCTAGCCCGTACTTGCTTCTAGCCTCGTTTATCCTCGCCACAAGGCCCTCGAGCTCGCCTGCGGCTTGTCCGGGGTCCATAACAACTGCGGCTGCCGCCGGCACGTTTATGCCCGCAGCCTTGCCGAGCTTCTCCTTGGAGGGCACGTAGATATAGGGCACTTTCTTCTCCTCGCAGAGTATTGGCAGGTGCGCCACGACCTCCGGCGGGTCGACGTCCTCGGCTATCAGCACCAGCTTGGCCAGCCCTCTCTCGACCGCTTTCGTCACCTCGTTGGTGCCTTTCTTTATCTTGCCCGTCTGCCTCGCCGTGTTTAATATCTCATAAGCCTTCTCGGCCAGCTCGGCGGGTACCTCGAATCTGACGTAGAACGGCTTACCCTGCACCGAGTTCGCGTAAAATGTCTTGGGGTCGACGGTGGTTGCCATGGCCTTGCAAATTAGATCGGTTATAAATATTTTCGAGCGGGCGGCTACAGAGGCGCCGGCCAACGGCGTCTGGAGGGCGAAGTTTTTATAAGCAGTTGGGCAGATCGCTAAGTGGACCCCCTAGAGCCCGTGCTGTCCGAGTTCGACGAGTTGCTTGCGAGGATCTCGGCTGCCCTCTCGCTTCAGGGAAGGCCGGATGTGGATTTCCCGTCTAAGTTCGCATTTATATCGGCACGTCTGCATAAATTTAAGGCGGATCCGTCCAAGGTCGCCGAGATACTCTCGTCCACCTCGTTTAGGTATCTGAGGAACGTCAGGGTGGAGAACCTCTACATAAACGCCGATGTGGATCCGTCGAGGTTGGCCGAGGAGCTCTTCAAGGCCGTCTACGCCATGGGCGATAGGTACGGCTATTCCGACCGGTGCACACACGGCAAATACCTGGTGGAGCACACGTCGGCCAACCCCCTACATCCGCTGCACGTGGGCCATGGGCGCAACGCCGTATTGGGCGACGCCTTGGTTAGACTCCTCCGCTTCTGCGGAGGGGAGGTGGAGGTCCACTTCTACGTAGACGACTGCGGCTCGCAGGTCATGTACTCGGCGCTGGGCTACGAGGCGGCGCGCCGGGAGGTCGACGATCTGATCAAGAGAGGCGTCAAGACCGATCTGGCTGTTGGCTACGTCTACTCGGTCGCGACGGCGGTAGCAGAGATAAACAGGCTCAAGAAGCTGGCCGAGGGGCAACCCGACGAGAAGAGGCGGGAGATCTTGGCCGAGATAGACGAGTGGCTCGGCGTCATCAAACGCCATCTCGACGTGGAGCCTGACCTAGTCAACGTGCTGACGGAGAGGTTGGGCCGGCGCGACCTCTCCGCGGAGGCGGCGGAGCTGAACAGGCTCTACGAGAGGGGGGACGAAGAGGCCAAGAGGAAGGTGCGGGCTGTGGTTGAGCTCGTGCTGAGAGGCCAGCGCGAGACGTTAAGGCGCCTCGGCATCTCCGTGGACAGCTGGGACTACGAAAGCGAGCTCGCAGTCTGGAGCAACGCGGCGGCTCAGCTAGTCGGGGAACTGGCCGCGAGATGGCCCGCCTACGTCGAACGCAAGGAGGGGGCCGTGATCTTCAGAGCCGATAGGTTCGCGGAGGACCTCAAGCTACGGGAGGAGCTAGATCTGCCTAAATTCATCCCGCCTGTGACGTTGACGCGTTCGGACGGAACGACGCTCTACGTGACTAGGGACGTGGCGTACGCCCTCTGGCAGAGCCGCCGGCCTGTCGACAAGGTTATCCGCGTCATCTCGTCTGAGCAGACGCACGAGCAGGCGCATGTGAAGATCATACTCTATGCCCTGGGCTACCGCGAGGAGGCGAAGAAGTTGATCCACTACAGCTACGAGATGGTGAACATGCCAGGGATGAAGATGTCGGCGAGGAGGGGACAGTACGTCGCGCTCGACGAGATACTGGACGAAGCGGCCGAGAGATCCGCCGAGATGGTCAAGGAGAAGGACAGGGAGGTCGCCTCAGTCATAGGGGAGAAGGTCGGCGTAGGCGCCATCCGCTTCTTCTATCTGTCTTCATCCCCGCGGAAGCCTGTGGACTTCAAGTGGGACGTCGTCCTCAACATGAGAAGCAACTCGGGGCCATTTCTGCAGTACACCTACGTCAGGGCGTACTCCATATTGGAAAAGGCGGGCTCCGCGCCCAGCTCCCCGCCCCAAGTGCCGGCCCAGATGCAGCCGGAGGAGGCAGAGCTGGTAGCCAGACTGGCCATGTGGCCGTGGACGGTGGCCTCAGCCGCCCGCGACTTGAGGCCCGACTATATATCTGAGTACCTCAACTCGCTGTCCGTGGTCTTCAACAGCTACTACGAGAAGTACCCGGTCATAAAGTCGGAGGAGCCCGTGAGGAGCTTCAGGCTGGCGCTAGTAAACGCCGTAAAGACGGTGATGAGAAACGGGCTCAATATTCTGGGCGTGCCGACATTACAGAGGATGTAGCTCCAGCAACTGCGCCACCTTGTCTATACACACGGCGAGATCCCTCGCCAGGAACTCCCTCCCTGATTCCGTCAATACGCTATATACTCGGTCGTTGGTTAGGGCGTAAGCCGCCGCGAGAAACTTCAGAATTACGTACTCTCTGCTCCTCTCCGCAAGCTCGGACGCCTTGGCCCAAGCCTCGTCCCAGTCAGACGAGCTCAAGACCTTGAGGCATAGGAGCGCGAGGCCTCTGTAGTCGCCGCTCTCGGCGAGCCTTCGGGCCTCCTCGTACATCAAACCTCCTTGACCTCCTCGTCGACCAAGATGTTCTCCTCCTTGAACCCCATGTCGATAAGCATCCTCCTTATCTTCTGGCGGTGGTCGCCCTGTATTTCGATCCAGCTGTCCCTGATGGTCCCTCCAGCGGCTAGCTTCTTCTTGAGCTCCCTAGCTAGGTCTTTGATGTCCAGCTGTTTCGCGTCGTCGGAGCTGCCGAAATCCACTATGGTGACCAGGTGGCTCTTTCTCTTCTCGAGCCTTATGTGTATCAGGGCTTTTTCCTTAGTTATAGACTGGATGATTTCGTTCTCCTCGCCGCCGCCCAACAATTGGCTGACTATATCCTCGGCGTCTTTCTGTGGGAACTCTACGCCCATTCTACCGATCTACGCATTATCTGCTTTTAAATGTTTCGCTGATTTCCCTAAGCCGCGCGTTGCCCAGATCGACGCGTAGCGAGCTCAAGGCGTATACCGTCGAGGGCAGGACGACGAGGGCCCTTGCCTCAAGGGGTCTGTCGACGCACGTGATCGCGTCGGAGTCCGAGAGGACGAGCTCCACTGGCCTCACCCTTATGTGTTGAGGCAGCCTCACGCCGTAGGGCGCCGCATATCTCCTCCTTATGCAACTGAAGAGCCTTCTCCTCCTGGCCAAAATGAAGCCGAATCCCGCCTCCCAGTCGGTCAAGACCACGTACACCTCGCCGGGGCCCTCCCAGCCCACGTCAACCCCCTCCACCACGTACGTCGAGCCGGCGCTTAGAAACGCCGAGAGGGGGCGCGAGAATGCCCACGGGACGTTCTGCAGAGGGACCTCGTACGCATCGTCCCTCTTCACCGCGCCGTACCTCTTGACGAGCTCGTTGTACGACGCATTGAGGAAGTCCGACAGAGACACGTTGCGATCCTATTGATTAAAAAATATGGTCGGGCGCCGAATGCGCGAAGTTTTAATTAGCCGTCTGTTAAGGCCTCCATGAAGGCGGTGAAGGTGACCTCCACGCCGGTCTCGGCAGGGGATCTAGGCGTGGACAAACTGCCCGAGGTCGCCATAATAGGCGGTAGCGGGCTCTACGACCCCGGAATCTTCGAGTCGCCGATAGAGGTGCAGATGCATACTCCCTACGGCCTTCCCAGCGACAACGTCATTGTGGGGAAGGTGGGCGGCAGATGGGTGGCGTTCCTCCCGAGGCACGGCAGAGGCCACAAGTATCCGCCCCACCGCATACCGTACAGGGCCAACATATACGCGCTCCACGCGCTGGGCGTTAAGCACGTAATAGCCGTCAGCGCCGTGGGGTCCCTTCGGCAGGACTACGCCCCCGGAGATTTCGTGGTGCCCGACCAGTTTGTCGACATGACCAAGAGCCGGGAATACACGTTCTACGACGGGCCGAGGACTTGCCACATCCAGATAGGGCTTGAGCCCTTCACCGAGGAGCTCAGGAAGATCTTGATGGAGACCGCCTCGAAATATAACAAGGTCCATACCGCCGGTTGCTATGTCTGCATCGAGGGGCCTAGGTTCAGCACCAAGGCGGAGTCTAGGATATGGCGCGACGTGTACGGATGCGACATAATCGGCATGACCCTAGTCCCCGAGATAAACCTAGCCAGGGAGCTGGGCATGTGCTACGCGTTGCTGGCGCTCGTGACCGACTACGACATATGGGTCCCCCACCAGCCGGTCACGGCGGAGGCCGTGGAGAAGATGATGTCGGAGAAGATGGATATAGTGAGGCGCGTGGTCGCCGAGGTGGTGCCCAAGATACCCAGCGGCGTCGAGGCCAAGTGTAAGGCCGTCCTCGAAAACGCCTGCGTGTGACCGACTCGGACAGAAACCCTTCAACTGGGAGTTATTATTTATAGCGACGTCATCGGTCGCGTGGAGGACATAGAGTATTGGCTCGAGCCCGATCTGCTCAACGCGGTGAGGTACGACGTGGAGAAGAGCGCGGAGCGGCTTGAGCGGCTGGGCCAGCTTGCGGAGGGCATATCGTCGATTAGGGATAGGGCCAAGATAGGGCAAATACCCAAGCCGGCCGACGAGCACTACGTATACGCCGTGGATTCGTCCTACGGAAGCCCCCCTCTGGAGCTGATCGGCGGGGTCTTCACTGTCATAGCCTACGGCTACGTGGGGCGGTCGAGGCAAGGGGTGGACAAGTTCCTGGGCGGCGCCGTCTATTTCGAGGACAAGGACGAGCAAGACCTCTCGCGATACGCGGCGTTGATGGAGCGCCGGCTGGCGGCACGTCTGCTGAGGCGGAGGGCCGAGGGGCTTAAGGATTTCGACGTGCTTCTCCTGGACGGAGAGCTCGCCCTGCATCCGCTTCCCTTCAATCTGGCCGTGCCGGGCGGGAAATACGGGGAGGTCAACAAGGTGGTCGAGTCTCTTCTGGCCGCGGCGGAGAGGGCGGGGGTCACGCTGGTCGGCCTAGCCAAGAGGGTCAGATCGCGCTACCTCTCGGTGCTCTACGGCGGCTGCCTCCCTATGAACGACAGAGCCGCCGCATCGCTCGTGTTGAGACCCGGCGAGTATCTGGTCCTCGGCAGACTTAAGGACGTGTTGCCGCGGTGGGCCGAGATACATTACGCCGAATGTGAGGGAGGGCGCCTGAGGGACGAGGTGGTCAGATGCGCCCGGGAGGGCGCCGCGGCTGGGTCCGCCAAGGCGGCGAGGCTCTGCGAGAGGCTGAAGGAGTTCGGCGAGAACTTCGCCTCTATACTCTCGTCGAGCGAATACCCGCACCTGCGCCTTCTGGGCGACGCAGCCGTAGCTTACTACATGCCGCCTGGATCCCAGACCGCCGTGAGGGTAGAGGTGCTGGACCTCGGCCCCGATCTGGAGGAGACCTTGGCATTTCTGGCGGCCACATCTTCGACCGTTACGGGCTATCCGCAGATACTAGACGAGGTGGATCGCTACGTGAAGGTGACGCCGGAGTTCGTCGAGGCCGTCTTGATGATGTTGATCAAGAGGGCGCCCCAGAAAGTGGCCAATATGCTTCTCCCCAACAATCTCCAGAAATTCAGGAGGTTGTTCTGACGCCGATGAGAATCCGCCACATCACGTATTACCCCGACATCAAATCCGCCTACTTTCAGTTCGCCGGCTGCAGCTTCTCGTGCCCTTGGTGCATTAGTTGACGCCTTGGGACCGCCACCTAGACGGCCGGGTCTTGGCCTCGTTGAGGGCGGGCGGCCTCTTGAGCCTCCAAGCCTTTCGGGAGGTCGTGGACGGACTGATCTCAGACGGCATGGAGGAGGCCGGGTTGGGCGGCGAGGAGCCCACGGTGGACGACGCCCCGCCTGCCGTCATACGGCATCTGGCGGACAGAGCTAAGGCAAGGTTGTTGACCAACGCCTACAGGCTGACGGGCGAGCTACTCGAAGAGCTACGTAGATGCGCGGCGTGCGAGGTGGTCGTAGGTATAAAGACGCTAGACGTCGAGAGGCACAGGAGGTATACGGGCAAGCCGCTGGGCCCCGTGTTGCGCAACATCTCGGCGCCTGTGAGCGCAGGCGTCAAGACCTTGTTCGAGACGGTCCTTATACCGGGGCTTAACGGCCCCGAGGACGTGGAGGGAGCGGCGAAATCCCTGAGGGAGAACCTAGGCGGGGCGATCCTCATGGTGGATCCGCTAATACCGGTGCTTGGCGCCAGCTGGCGGAGGCCTACCGAGGACGAGTTGCGCGACGCGATCGAGAGAGCAAGGAAATATGTGGATATGAGGACCCATACAGAGGGTAGGCGGAGCAGGGCGGTGGCCGTCTATCCTTCACATAATCTTTAAATGCGGGATAATCCTCCCTTCTATGGCCTCAAAGGTTTGGATGGCCGCCGTGGTGGTCGTCGCGATTGTCGCGTGGTTCGCTGGCTACTACTCGAGAGCTCCCGCCGCCCAGACCGCGACCGTCGTGACCACATACTCTGAGACCGCTACGACTACCTACTCGACGACCGTTACGACTACATACCTGACGACAGTCACAACCACGGCCACTGTAGTGGTGCGTTACTACCCTATAACTGTCGTAGATGCCCTAAACAGGACCCTCCAGATTGCGGCAGAACCGGCGAGGGTCGTGTCTCTAGCCCCCAGCATAACCCAGATGCTCGTGGCCCTAGGGCTCTGCAGCAGGATAGTGGGGCTCGACCAGTTCAGCTATCAATTGCTTAAGGAGCTTAACTATACGTCCTGCCTTCCCGCGGATGCGGAGGTGGTCGAGATAAACGCCATGAGCCCCACCGGCTTCAACGGAGACGCCATAATTCTGCTCAAGCCGGATTTAGTTCTGGCCGACAGCGGCATCGAGGCGATGTGGGCCAGGGACATGCAGAAGCTGGGCGTGCCCGTCTACTTCCTCTACGGCACGCGCGCCGCGTCGTTCGCCGACATAGAGAGGGACGTTGAGGCGCTCGGCAAGATATTCGACAGAGCCCGGCGGGCGGCCGCCGTCGTGGGCTGGATGGAGACGGAGCTGGCTAAGTACCGCACGCCGACGAACGCCACGGTCGCCCAGATCGTTTGGATAAACCCCGACGGGTCTTTCTACGCGGCCGGCAACAACACCTTCGTCGCGGCAGAGATCAGGGCCGCAGGCGGCATAAACGCCATAGGCCAAGGCGGCTGGGGTCCCTTCGAGCCGTCGCTCCTCATCGCGGCCAACCCCAGCGTGATCGTGGTTGGCAGCATGGGCTTCAATTGTACCTACGCGTTGCAGACGCTGAGGAATATACCCCACGTGTCGAGCGTCTCGGCGTACAGCAACGGAAGGATATACGCGTTGTCGGGCCTTGCCGAGGATGCGGTGGACCAGCCGTCTCTGATGTCGGTTTACGCCGTCGCGATGTTCAACATGGTGATGACGGGGAGGGCGCCCCACTGTCTCGACACGAGGTGGTTCCTGCAACAGTTCCCCAGCCCAATACCGACGGGATGAGCGGCAGAAACCTCGTACTTTTTTCCCTAGCCTCCCTCCCGCCTCTGTTTGTCCTCTTCCTCTCCACCGGCGCCGTCTTCTTGACTCCAGACAAGCTGTTCGCAGGAGGGCCCTACTCGGTCATAGTGTATGGGATCAGGCTCCCGGCGGCTATAGCGGCGGCCCTCATAGGGTCCATTCTGGCCGTGTCGGGCGCCGTGATGCAGACGCTCTACAGAAACCCCCTTCTGGATCCCTACATAACCGGCACTGCCTCCGGAGCCGCCTTCGGCGCGCTTCTGGCCTATGCGCTCGCGGTTGTGGGTCTCTCCCCGGCCTACATGTTGTTGTACCAAGTCCCCCTCGCATTTCTATTCGCGACGGCGGCAAGCATCGCCACGCTGGCCGCTGGGAGGGGGCGCGTGTATGCCACAGTCATAGGCGGCGTCGCGGTGTCGTATATATTCTCGGCGGCGACTACGATAGGCCTATCCTACCTCTCCTCGCGGGAGCCGCAGATACCTCCCCTCGCCTTCTGGCTCTTCGGCTACATAGACTATGTCAGCTATAGGGCCGACGCACTGCTGGCCGTGGTCGCGGCCGGGCTCATCGCCGCGGCCGTCAAGGAGGCCCGGAGGATGGATCTGGTCGCCATAAGCGACGAGCTGGCCCACGTCAGAGGGATAAAGCCGGATAGATATAGGCTGTTCTGGATATCGGCTATCTCGCTGTCCACCGCGCTGATAGTGTCGCAAGTGGGCGTCGTGGGCTTTCTGGGGCTTATGGCGCCCCATATGGCCAGAATGGCGCTGAAGAACGGCTCGGCCGCGGCGGTGGTTCCGGCCAGCGCGGCGCTGGGGGCGCCCGTGCTGTTGGCGTCCGGCGCGTTGGCCCGCGGCCTCCTCGGCTTCTCGGTGCCCGTGACGGCGATAACCTCCATATTCTCGGCGCCCATAATCATCCTCGCGTTGGTCCATGCGGGTAAGAGAATTGACAGTTAGTCTGGGCGGCGTCCCCGTGCTCGTCGACGTCTCCTTCGACATAGTCGACGGCTTGAACCTAGTGCTGGGCCCGAACGGGTCCGGCAAGACCACCCTGCTGAGGACGATAGCCGGCATATACAGGCCGCAGAGAGGCTCCGTGGAGGTGGACGGAGACGTGGGCTACATGCCCGCCGAGTTCTCCGACGCGTATATGACCGTCATGGACGTGCTGCTGGCAGGCGGCGGGAGGCCTCCCAGCAGATACCTCGCGTGGCTGGCCGCCGTCGGCCTAGGCGGCTATGAGCGCCGCATATTCTCCGAGCTGAGCACTGGGCAGAAGAGGCTCGTGTTGCTCGCCAAGGCGCTCGCCGAGGGCAAGTTGGTTCTGCTCGACGAGCCGACCGCGAACTTGGACCCGGCCCGCAAGGCCGTCATAATGAGGGTTCTGCAGAGGCTGAAGAAGCTCAAGACGTTCATCGTGGCCTCCCACGATTTGGACCTAGTGAACATAGCCGACTCGGTGGTCCTGCTGAGAGGGGGGAGGGCTGTACAGCTCAGGCCCGAGGAGGTAGACGGCGAGGTGCTGTCCGAGACCTACGGGCTCCCGATAGAGGTGGTGCGGTCCGGAGGCCACAAGCTGTTCCTGCCCAGATATGATTTTTAAGACGGGAACGCTGAGGAGGGTATGAACAAGCTGTTCCTGGCGGGGCTCGCCCTGGCGTTAGCCGGTTTCTTCATCGCTGCGGTAGCCCCCTTGTTGCAATACGGCGAAGGCGCCCAGATCGCTACGGCCGGCTGCGTCTTTCTGTTCTTCATACCCATATGTTTCGGCGCCGGGCAGCCCCAGCTCGTCAGCTACGCGGTGTTGGCCACGGCGATAATACTGGCCGTGCTCTTCCTCGTATCGCTGCTCCTACCAATAAAGAAGCAAGTAAAGAGCTAGGACCAGGGCCGTCAGCACGATAGCCAGGATCAACACAGCCTTGGTCGCCCTCTCGCTCGACCCAAAGACTATGGGCACGGGGCCTATTATCACCACGCCTCCCGCCTCCGCCTTCCCCTCGCCCTCCCTCCCCCTCGCAGCCTCGAGGAAGAACGCGAGGACCATGAGAAATGCGCCGAGGAGGAAGAGGCCGATGCCCAAGGCGATCCAGTCCATCACCGACATATGTCGGCAGGCTCACGTAAATAAAAACCTTAACGCAGACCCGACATGGCTTGGGACAAGAGCTACGAGGAGATCCTTGCGGCGGTCAACAGAAGGATCTCTGAGGTGGGCATCCTCTCCTTCATAGGCTATAAGCTCGTCGAGCTTGGCGATGGATATGCCAAGGCCGTGTTTCAACACGACAGAAGGTTGGAGAGAATCGGCGGCATAATACACGGCGGCGTCATCGCGACCGCGCTCGACACCACCATGGGATTTGCCGCGATGGCCTCCGCCAGAGGCGAGAATAACGTCACGCTCGAGCTCAAGATCAACTACCTAGAGCCCCTAGACGGCGGGGCCTACGAGGTGTCGGCTAAGGTCTTGAGGCGGGGCCTCCACACCATCGTCGTGGATGGAGAATTGAGAAAAAGGGGCGGAGTCCTGGCCGCCAAGGCGCTAGGCACCTACTTCATAGTGAGGACGTAGGCGACAGAGGAGGCGGCCAACCGCAACACAGCCGTGGAGATCCCATCGCCGTCAGACTTGGAAGGCCTCCTGGCGCTTGCACGGCGGCCTGCAGGGCGATGGGTTTAAACATCGGCGAGCATGCCGCCTCCAGCCCTCTGGATAGGCTTAATGCGGTCGAAGAGATGGTGCGGCGGCCGGGATTCGAACTCCCGGGGGATCCCCTCCCGGGATCAACGGCTTTCTTCGCATGTGCGTGGAAGGCCGCCATCCGTAGTCGGGGGCCGTGCCCCCTTAAACCAGGCTAGACTACCGCCGCCGCGCGATATATAGGACTCGCTTAAAAAGTTTACGCAGGTCCACATCGGCGGTTTGAGGAGGGCCTCAGAGGCCGCCGGAAGGCTTAGGGCGGCCTGGCCTATGCCGAGCGTCGTCGTTTCGGAGCCGCTCATTTCGAGCATATCGACACACGGACCTCTTGAGGCTGGCCGAGGGGGAACGGCCCGTCGGGAGGGCCAGGGCGCTGTATCTCGCCGAAAAGGCGGAGAACGGCACGCAGAGGCAGAGGGAGATCGCCGGGAGGCCCCTGCAAAGACATACCCTTTTCTACCCTCAATCGCTTCGCTGTTTCCTCGAAGCCGACATCGCCGTGAGTTAGCCGAATTGAGTCGGTATGACGGGTCTGGCCGAACGTGGTGCGGAACCAACGACAGCCGGCATGTGGAATCGACCAGCGTCCAGTCGGACCGTGTCGACGATAGCCGGAGGAGCTCGCCGAGTAGGCCGCCGCCGGGATTTGAACCCGGGTCAATGGGGCCACAGCCCACCCTTAGGGGGCCTCCCTATCCTAGCCGCTAGACTACGGCGGCTTAGGCCCTACGACGCAACCATATATAAATATTGCCACGCATCCGGGCGCGTAGCCATCATGGCGGCCGGCGCGTCTGCCGTGGGGCGGAGCCAGCCGCCGATATGGAGCCACAGCCCTCGAGGGTCGGCTCATGCGACTTGAGCTAAGTCCGAGAGACGGCAGGCCGACTCCGCAGGCGCCATGCCGCCGCCCAGAGCGACTGGCGTCTATTTACAGCTAGCGAAGACCTCTAGGGAGGAAGGCGGCTTGTCCCCCGGCAATTCCTCTCCACTTCGAAAATGATGGACCCAGATGGCGGGCCCGGCGGGATTTTTCGGCGGCTTCGCCTGAACCCGCGACGTCCGCCGGTTGCGCCGACTACGGCTTAGAAGGCTCGGCACAGCGGTCCGCGGGGTTGTACCTTTGAAGCCGTGCGTTTTTATAGTTTCTCTCCGTGACGCTGCGGAGCGTGGGTCGGATTGTAATTCTGTATATATGGAGTGGCTGAATGGGTCGCTGCTTCGTCTACCTCAGCCAGCTTTATCAACGTCTTTTCGTCGAATATCACGTCGTGGCCTGAACCCCGGAAAACGACTTCGGCGCGACAAAAGACGGAAGCAAGGTGTGTATATCGTAATCGTTAATCGCAAAAAGGGCCCCTTCCCCGCGGAGCCGCTCCTCCGCCGCTCTATCCATGCTGAGCTACGGGCCCTCTTTACATTGTACCTCTCCTCTTTTAAAGCTTTTTCCCTATGCGGCTTCTGCGCGCCTCCCCTGGGCCGGATCTCGACGGGGGTCCGCATCGGCCCTTCTGCCGGCCGTCTGCTAGAAGCTCCATCAGCGGCGAGGTGCGCCTCGACTCTTCTGCCCTCTAGGGCAAAGCCGCGCGCCTCCGGCCTGCCTGCAACGATTTTATAGACATACCCGAGCATCTCCGTGGGCTGCGTCGCGGCGTCTGGCTTAGTCAAAAGCTATGGGGACTTGAGGGCGCTTGACGGAGTGTCCTTCGAGGTGCCTTGCGGCGGCGCAACGGCTCTCCTGGGCCCCAACGGGGCCGGCAAGTCCACCACCCTGAAGATCTTGGCCGGGCTCCTCAAGCCGGATGGGGGGAGGGCCTCTGTCGGGGGCCTCGAGGCCGGCTCCGAGGGGGCTAGGCGCATATCGGGCTACCTCCCCGAGGACCCCGAGCCGTATCTGGCCTTGACGGTGAGGGAGAACTTGGAGTACATGGCCGCCTTGAGAGGCGTGGAGGACTGGGGCTGGGTGGACGAGCTCGTGGACGCGTTGGAGCTTAGGCGTTTCCTTCGCTACAAGGCCTCCTCCATCTCCAGAGGCATTAGGCAGAGGCTTGCCGTGGCCATGGCCCTGGTCCACAAGCCGCGTGTGGCCCTCCTCGACGAGCCGCTCAACTACCTCGACGTGCCTTCCCAAGAGGCCGTCGTCGCTTTGCTCGAGTCCCTGGGGCCCACCGTCCTGGTCTCCACCCATATACTCTCTGTGGCCGAGCGCCTGGCCGACGAGGCGTTGATAATGTCAGGAGGCAAGATAGTCTGGCGGGGCCCCCTGGCTGAGGTCCCCGGCGCGCGGGAGAAAGGCCTCGAGGCCGCCGTGGCCGAGATAATCAGGAGGGGGCCATGAGCCTTCTGGCGCTGGTGGTCAAATCCCGCTTCACCGGCCCCTACGTGATTCTGTTGGGCGTCAGCACGGCCTACATCACGCTCCAGGCGCTCCTGATGCCTAAGCTCGATCTGGCCCCGTTCGCCCTGGCGGCCGTCTCGCTCGCCGCGCTTATCACGGCGCTCGCCGTGCTGGGCGGAGGGCCCCTCGTGCTGAGGGCCGACTTGGACTTCCTTCTCCAGACCCCCGTGGATAGGCGGGCCCTCGCGGCCTCCCTCTACGCGGCCCAGCTGCTCCTCTACTGGCCTTTCTTCCTGTACGTCATAAGCATGTCCCTACTGACGCCGTATCTAGGCCTCGCCGAGTCTCTAGCCGCATCGCTGGCGCTCACCGCGCTGGCGGTCTCCGCCTCGATCTCCTTCTACAGGCTCCCCCTGAAGCTCCGGATCCCCGCGGCCGGCGCACTCGGCGTCTGGCTCATCTCGCCGGCGTTAGGCTGGCCCTACGCCCCCACCTCGGCCCTCCTCGGATACCCAGGGGGCCTCGTCCTGGCGGCCACCGCGGCGGCCGCCCTATCCCTCCTCGCCCTCTCGGAGCTGGAGAAGCTGGAGTCCTACGCCGATGTCCGCGGCGGCGCCGAGCTATCCGGAGGCGAGATCTCCTTTAGGGGGAACGGCCCCATAAGGGCCATATATATGCTTAAGCTGTACAACGTAAGCGTCGTGGGGCGCGGCGCATGGGGCGGCGTCCAGTACAGGACGGGGAGAGTGGGCATGGGCAAGCTAGTCCTCGCCGTCTCGGCCGCATCTGCGGCGTATCTCGCGGCCTCTATGGCTTACGGCGGCCCCATCCCGGCGATCGTGGCCGTGTTCGCCGCGTCGGCGACCTCGGCCTCGCTCATGGGGGCCGGCGCGGTGGCCAACGAGAGGCTCTGGATCTCCGCGGCGTCTCTGGGGCCCCGCTACATGAGGCACATGCTCCTCGCCATTGCGGCGTCCGCGGCGGTTTTCGTGTCGCCTCTAGCCGTCGCCGGAGCGGCCGCGTGGCTTCTCGGCTACCGCTACGGGCTGGGGGTCGCGGTGGCGGCGCTCGGGCAGATACCTCCCTTCGCGTCTATCTATGCATATCTATTCTCCATAGTCTCTCCCTACCAGATCAAGGGGGAGCACACCTGGCCTCTGAGGGTAGGGCTGAGGACGTTCGCCCTGAGCCTCTCGGCTTTCTCCTCCTTCGTCGCTGGCGTCGCCGCCATAGCCTCCCCCGCGGCGGGGCTCTATGCGTCCGCCGTCCTCTACGCAATCCTCCTGGCGATATCTCTGAGGAGGCCCCTCGAGAAGTCGCTAGAAAGCCTGGTCCTCAACGGGTTCGTCTGAAGCAATTTATAAAAAGGCGCACCATCCGGGAGGCATGAAATACAGACTAATGGACGTTCTGGCATGTCCCTACGACAAAACCTTTCCGCTACGCCTCGTAGTTCTTAAACGAACCGAACACCCGGAGAGGCAGTATACCTGGCCCAGGAAGCCCTTCTGCGAGGAGTACTGCTCCTACCGCGACCTCAAGATAAAGGAACATCCAAAGCCCGACACGCTCCCGTGCGAGGAGTGCCATAGATGGGAGATAGAGACCGGCGTCATCTACTGCCCCACCTGCGGCAGGTGGTACCCCATAATCGAGGAGATACCTCGCATGCTCCCCGACGAGTTGAGGAACGAAAAGGACGAGGTGGAGTTCCTAAAGTCCATAAAGGACGAGCTCGAGAAGGCCACCCCCGAGCTCGCCAAGAAGGTGCTCTACGAAGGCAAGCCGTTTAGGTTGAGGCAGTAGCCCCAGCCGCTACCCTGGCGAGACCTGCAGAAGACGATTTGCAGCCTAAACGCGATACTGATAGACGGGCGTCACTGAGTGGCGTATCGATGCTATGTGCAGGCCGGCCTTCTGGACGTATACGCCGCGGCGTTGCCGGAGTCATCCAGCCGCGGATCAGACAGTGTGCGCCACTACATATAGCCGAGAAAACCATGGCGGGCCCGGTGGGACTCTCGGGGCCATCCCCCTTCGAACCCACGACCTACGGGTTTCCACGGGCGCCTTCGCCCTTAAGAGCCGCGGCGGACGTCGATCCTCCGCCGCTCTACCAGGCTGAGCTACGGGCCCCTTTACATATATTTCTAGTGGTTTTTAAGCTTTTCCCTCCACGCATCTCGAGATCCCGAGTCGTCCTCCCGCCGCTCTATATCCGCCGAGAATCCGCGCGATAGCTACGCCGTGCTTAACAGAGGCCCCGTGCTCCTGCCGTGCATCGGCGCTTTCACCTATCTTAAATGGATCGAGGGGCCTTCCCGGGCCATTAGCCTGGAGAGGGATCTCGTAGTATATTAATCTGGGGCAATCGTACATACAACACGTTTTCCGCGGCCCTATATATGCCGGCGACGCCTCCAACGTCAAGCCTCTCTCGGCCAGGCAGCGGACGATGGCGCGCCTGGCGGCCACCGCCTCGCCACATCGTCCGGCTCATATCCTGCCGCACATGCGCCCAAGGCCGCGAGCGCCTCAGAGACGCCGAGAGCCTCCAGCGGGGGCCCCTCTATGCTGTACCTAGCCAGAGACTTGCCTAGGACCTCCCTATCGCCCTCGAGCGACGCGGGGAGTAAAGAGAAACTATGCAACCTTTAAAGACGGCGATGCCGGCGAGCCCCAGCCCGTATATCACGTCGGATAACACTTAGGGAGGGGCCGTGAATCCGATTAAAATCGGCCTCTCAAAGCGCAAAACACCGCGCCCCTCGTTTTAAACCAGCTCTACTACTTTTCTCAACGCCTTGCGGAACAGTTTGTAAACAGCCACCTTGGATCTGGAGCTGGACCGCGCTAATATCGATATGGAGTCGCCGTTGGCCAGCGCCAACAGGACCTCCCTCTGTTTATAGGTGAGGACCAGGGAGCTACGCTTCACCGGGGTCACCGATATGACTTGGCCCCTGTGCTCTGCCAACACCCTCCGGGCTCCCCTGGTATCCGCGACAATTACCTTTATGACGCCGTTGTCTATGGAGGGCGTGCCCCGTACGTAGCTGGACGACATCAGCCTATAGAACACGCAGTCGTCGCACCTCTTGGAGACCGCCACAGCGCCTCTGGCCGTCAACACTATATGTCGCACCCGGCCGCCTTCCACCCTAAAGCCGAGATGGGCCACGGCGTCGCGGGGCAACGCACTACATGGCCTCAAATACACACGTATGAATTCCATAGAAACACTTCGTTTTTCGTTTTAAAGCATGTAGACGGAGGCCCTCCACGAGAATAGAGCTAGCCGCCGAGCGGAAGGTTAATCCGGTTAACCAGAAGGCATAACGCTCTGCAGATGTGGCAATGCCATGCCTAACGGTAAAAGCATCTGGCCGGCCGTGATCCTGGCGGCCACGATCCTAGTGTATGTCGCATATGCGCTTATGGCCTACTACACGTTCACCCACATCCCCCCAATACCGGACGAAGTGGTCACGGCCAACGGCGCTGTGTTGTTCACGGGCAACGACATCGTGATGGGGAAATACTACTTCCAGAAATACGGCCTGATGGACTACGGGTCCGTCTTGGGCATGGGGGCCTACTACGGCATAGACTTCACGTCGTACACCCTCAGAATCCTCGAGGACTCGGCCGCCCACGGCCTGGGCTTCAGCTCAGTCCCCCAGGGCAACGCCACAGCGATGGCGGCCATAAAGGCGCAGTTGACGCCGAAACTCGACGGCAATAACGTCGTTGTAAGCGACGCCTTCGCGCGCGGCTTCCACGAAGCCGTGGACTACTACGCGCAGATGTTGGGGCCCAACTCGTCCCAGTATAGGCTTAAGCCCGACTTGATACTCAACAGATCGGTCGTGAAGGACCTAACCGCATACTTTACGTGGACCGCCCTAATAGCGTTGGAGAACTGGACCAACGGCTTTCCGTACATGCCGGGCTTGCTGGCCCCGACAAACAACGTGATCTACGCCTCATGGGGCATGATAATCGCGATACTGCTGACGGTGATGCCCATGGCCGCCTACATCGTAGTTAAGTTCCTCGACTACTGGCACGACCCCAGGACTCCGATACAGCTCCCGCAGCCCGACGGGACGCAACGTCTGACTCTCTGGGGCTTCGCCCTCTTCGGATTGGCTCTCGGCGTCCAGGGCCTGCTCGGGGGGTACGTGATGCATCTATACACCGAGCCGTCGCTCTACGGCGTCGATCTGCTGTCCATACTGCCGTACAACGTCGCCCGCGCCCTCCACTACAACCTGGCCATACTCTGGATAGTCCTGACTTGGCTAACGTTCTCGCTCTTCGTATTCCCCTACTTCGGCGTGAAGCTGACCAAGACGCAGGTGGTGGCAGTGCTGGCGCTCGGCGTGGCCGTAGCCCTCGGCGATCTCTTCGGGATCTGGCTGAGCTACCTCGGCTATATCCCATCGCCCTGGTGGTTCATAGTGGGCAGCCAGGGCAGAGACGTCATAGACCAGGGGACGCTCTGGCTCCTCCTATTGACCGCGGCGTTGGGCTATTTCTCATATCTGTGGTACAGAGCGTCGAAGTCGGCGGCGGATCCGCTCAAGCCGTTCGCCAAGATATTGTCGATAGCCATAGCGGGCGCCGCCGCGGGCACGTTCATCGGCGCGCTTCCCGTGGTCGCGCCCTGGCCGAACTTCCAGGTGGATGAATACTTCAGGTGGATGACCATCCACGCGTACGTGGAGGGCTTCTGGCCTCCGATAGTGGTGACCGTAGTCGCCGTGCTGTTGTTCATAGCGGGTCTGGTGCCGCAGCGGCTCGCGCTGGCCGTCGTCGGCCTAGACGCTACGAGCGAGATCGTAACCGGCATGATAGGCACGGCCCATCACTACTACTTCACCGGCCTCCCGACGTTCTGGATGTACGTAGGCGCCATAGTCAGCGTACTTGAGGCCGTGCCCCTCGGCTTCATGATCATCTACGCCATAGTGATCTGGAGGAGGGGAGGGGCGAAGACAGAGCTCCAGAAGACTTTACTCACCTACGCGTTGGTGGCCGGCATCGGAGGGGGCATAGGCGTTGTGGTGTTAGGCGCTGCGTTCATAAACGCCCCGGCCCTCAACTACTTCCTGCACGACGCCCAGAGCACCATGGCGCACGCCCATGCGGCCTTCCCGCTGGCCTACGGCGTGCCGAGCATCTTGATGTGGATAGTGGCCTTCTACCTGTCGGGCGAGTTCAGCGACAGGGACCTGAGGTTCATGAGGTGGGCCGCCGTGATTATCGGCGTCGGCTTCTACCTGCAGGTGTTGCTGACGCTGGAGCCGCTGGCGGTTCTACAGATGCAGCAAGAGCTGTCTCAGGGCTATTGGTTCATCAAGACCCTATACACGCCGTCAGGCGCGCCGGGCTTCTGGCAGGAGCCCGTGGTGATAGACGTGATATGGCTCAGAATGCTGGGAGACCTCGTGGCCGGCGCCGGCTTCGCCGTAGTGATATTCGGAATGCTCGCCAGACTCCTGAAGAGGTAGGAACCCCACAGAGGCCGGGGGTCGACAATTATTTTTATTACCCCAAAGAGGTGGGCCGGTGCGAAGGGCGGCGTACTTATTGATAGGGTTTGTGACCATGTGTTTCAACTCCCTTTATCAATATACCTGGAACCTGCTGGGGCCTCTCCTCGGGCGTGAGTTCGGGCTGGGCCCCGTCCTGGTGGCATCCGGCTTCTCGATCTACGTCGTGGCGTCGACCCTGGCCCAGCCCGTAGGAGGCGGGCTGGCCGACGTCAAGGGGCCTAGGGCCGTCGGGGTCGCGTCGGCCCTACTATCGGCGTTGGGCTTCATAGGCGCCGCGATAGCCCCCAATCTGGCGGCTCTGTACGCCGCGTGGGCTCTGGGCAGCATAGGCGAGGGCGTCCTGTACGGGGTGGCGTTCAACCTGGCCGTGAAGTGGTACCAGGAAAAGATGGGCCTCGCAACAGGCCTCGTCTCCCTGGGCTTCGGCCTCGGCTCGGCCGTGGCGAACCCCATAATAGCGCTGGCGGGTAGCTTCAGGGAGGTCGCGCTGGCGATAGGCGCCGTGGAGCTCGCCGTCCTGCCGGCGTTGATGGCCGTCGCCGATTACCCCCGCGGCCTATCCGGCAAGACGCCCATACAGGCAGCCAGAGACGCCAGGTTCTGGCTGCTCTATGCCTCCTACGCGTTGGGCTCGGTGCCTCTGCTGACGCTGGCCTCGTCGCTCCACCTAGTCAGCTCGGGCGCAGAGCTGGTATTGCTGGCGTCCATATACCCGCTGGCGGTGGGCATCGCGCGGCCCGTCCTCGGCAAGGTGGCGGACGTATGGGGCGTCCTCAACACGATATACCTAGGGCTCGGCGCGTCCATGCTCGGCGTCGCGCTGTTCGCGCTGGGCCTAGACACGGCCGGCACTGTGCTCATAGGGCTCTTCGGCGGCTCCCTCATAGTCCTCTACCTCAACGCGTCGAGCAAGATATTCGGCGCCAAGTTCGCCACGGCCAACAACGGGGTGCTATACACAGGGAAGGCGGTCGGCGGAGTTCTGGGAAGCCTCGCATTTAGCTACATCTACACGGCCGTCGGGGAAGGCGGCGCCATCGCCTTCGCCTTCACCGCTGCCGCGGCCGCCGCCCTCCTCCTAACCGCACTGAGACTCCACAGCAGCGAAGAAATCAGATAGACCTAGATTGATAAATAAAACATACTTGATATCTATATATATAATATTCTTGTAAGACACAGGTATCTTATTAGGACCCAAGGCATTATCCCCATGAGCCAAGAAGGCCCACTCCCAAGCTCGGAGGTAGCCAAAAAGACAGGAGCCACGATGGCCAAGATAGTGGTGTACGTCGTCGTGTACGTGGTCATATCGGCCGCCGTCCACTACGTCATGTCGACGCTGTTGCCCCAATTCAAAATACCGGCCGCCAGCTACGAGGGCTACGTCCAGATACTGCTCGCATTGCTCTTCGGCTACTACATAGTGTCGGGAGTCGCCGAGTTCTTCTACTGGAGCATGAGGGCCAGGTACGACCACTCGGTGGCCGCGTCCGTGCGGAACATAATTAGGATAATAGGCATAGGCGCCATGCTCGCCGCGATTGCGGGCGGAGTGGCCGGCGGGGCGGCCGGCGTCGCCCTCGGCGGCTTCATAGGCCTCGTGGTAGGCTTCGCCTCGCAGCAAGTCCTAGGCCAGGCAATCGCAGGCCTCTTCCTCCTGATAGCAAGGCCCTTCAAGATAAAAGATTTGGTCAACCTGGTCGGCGAAGACGGCGTAGTCGAGGACGTAAGCACTCTATTCACCACGGTGATAAAGAACGACGGCACGAAAGTACTAATACCGAACAACGCTATAATAGGCAACAAAATCTATCTAAAACCTAAACAACAATAATTTTATATTTTTAAATTATATAATATATATCTCTATAAGGCCCAGCGGCCGTACATGGGCGGGGACGGCGGCCGGGCCGCGAGCCACGACGCCTCTAGACCGGCCGCGCCCCCGTCCCAGCCGCGACGCCTCAGACCGAGGGATCGGGCCGGATTTGCCTCTAGCGGTTCTCTCTTTTGACGAGTTGCGCATAGGATGTGGTCGGCTATACTGCGGCTACGGCCTCTAGGGCCTTGGGGACCGCGGTGACGTCATAGCGGCCCTTGGGCTGCACGGTAGTGGTTATAATACGCCACCTCCGCGGCAGAGCCGCCGGTACTGATCCATGCGCGCAACAAGCCCCCTGAGCCGGCGTCCTTAGGCGAAGGCCTGACGATGTTCGCCGCGTGGTTAGGCGGGTAGCCAGCCGTGTTCTGTCCTCACAAGTCCTCTCCTCTTGATGTACTCCTGCACTTTTTCCTTGACCTCCTCCAGCTTTCCCCAGTCGCCACATATGGGCTTCGCGTCCATCACGGCGTCTAGCACCACCATGGACCACTCCAGGACCTCCTTCAGCCTGTCCAGCGGTAGCCAGACCACCTGGCCGACCCCTCTGTGTTCCACCCGGTAGTCGCCGCTTTCGATCACCGCCAGCAGGTCCCAGTCGCTCAGCGGCGTGTAGTCGCCTCTGGCTCTGGAGCCGAAGAGGGCGACAGCAAGCGCCCCCCTGCAGAGCTCCTCTACGAGCCTGCGCGCCTCCTCCTCCCTGGCCTTTGCCACCTCACGCAAGGCCTCCAGCCACCTCTCGAACATATCCCCACACGGCGTCCATACACTTCACGGCCTCTTCAGCCTCCCATTTTCTGTATTCGTTGAGCCGCGCGTCTGGGTATCTTGCTTGTATGTAGTGCGTCTCCAGGGCCTCGGCGCATTTCATCACGTCCTCAGGCACGGGCTTCTCTAGCGTCTTCGCTAGATATGCCAACAGCTCCGATACAGCGTGCGTCAGCGGACGGGAGCCGGTTAGCTTAATCAACACGCCCTTTAGCAGAAACTCAGCGGCTTGTTGTGCGAAGAAGGCGGCCGAGTCGTATCTGCCGCTTCTTAGATCCTCCTCGGCGTAGTCCCTAAACCTCAACGCCTTTCTGATCCAGACCTCATAACTCACGAATTGACGAGGCGTGCGAGTAATATCTTTTTATCAGCCCCCAAGCGGTCAGGGGAATAGCGGAGAAGACCCGATCCATGAACGATAAGGGGCCATTCATACACGCGGCGGCCCTACGGCGCATCAAATCACTGGGTTTAATAACTGCGGCCAACAGGAAAAACTTGAGATTGCAAAAACCCCACGCCGCCAAGCCCTTTCGCCCGCCGTCCGCACGCTCGGGCGATTGGGAGGGGCCGGCTCCCCCCTCGGGAGAACCCTCGGGGGTTACACCGCCCCCCCATCAAACCCGTCTTCTACGGGAGCCCTCGTGCCCCGGGGTTGCCCCCAGGGCAACGGCCGCCTCGTCTCGGGGAGGGCTTCCCGCTTAGATGCTTTCAGCGGTTATCCCCTACGGCGTGGCTGCCCGGCAGTGCCCTGCCGGACAACCGGTAGACTAGAGGCCGCGGCGCCCCGTTCCTCTCGTACTGAGGGCACCTTCCCCTCAGGCGGCCAACGCCCCCGACAGGTAGAGACCGACCTGTCTCGCGACGGTCTGAACCCATCTCACGTTCCCCTTTAATGGGCGGGCAGCCCCACCCTTGGCGGCTGCTGCACCGCCAGGATGGGAAGAGACGACGTCTGGGTACCAAACCGCGGGGTCGATGGGGACTCTCACCCGCGACGAGCCGGTTATTCCTGGGGTAACTTTTCTGTCATGCCCGGCCCCCACTGGTGGGGGCACGAGCGTTCTCTAGGCCCCGGTTTCCCGCCTGCGCCCCTCGCGTTCAAGGGCGCAGTCAGCCCGGCTTTTGCCCTTACACTCTACGGCGGAGTCCTGACCCGCCTGAGCCGAGCTTAGGGCACCCCCGATATCTTTTCAGGGGTGTGCCGCCCCAGCCGAACTGCCCGCCTGCCGCTGTCCCCGGGGTCGCCCCCAGGTTAGCGGAGGGGCGGAGAATGGGCAGTGTTCCAGGACCGCATCCACGGGACCCGGAGGCCCCGTTTCATTGCTCCTGCCTACGCTCTGCATCCCCCGCCCCTCCGCAACGACAGGCTGCAGTGAAGCTCCACAGGGACTTCTCGCCCCGTCGGGGGTCCCAGGACTGTGCACCTAGAGGTGGGTTCGCCGGGCCCCAGGCCGGGACAGTGGGGACCTCGTTGATCCATTCATGCACGCCGGAACTCTCGGGGGGCGGCGCGTGGAGGTCTAGTAAAGATCACAGGTCGTTTCCAACCCCCATATGTTGAAGAACAGATGCCGGTATAGAGAAGTTCAGCATATACCTCGACGACAAGCGGCATGGAGTCTATGTCTTGGAGATCCCCAGTAGATGCCGAATTCTCTCAGCCAGCTACCTATCAGCTTGAGCAGCTGTATGTCCTTATTCCACATCCTGACGCGTCTCCCGCTTTTTTCGCCTTCAGCCATGTAGAAGCCGGCTATGAACAGCCGCCTCTCCCTCTCGGTGAACTCAGGCAGTCTTGTTAAGAACGAGGTGAAGTGCTCATATAGTCTCTTGCTGGAGACTCTGACCTCCACCCTAGTATTGCCGGTGAGAATGCGCACCTTGGAGGCCACGTTGAGCATGCTACAGAGGCTCTCAAACAACGGCGCTAGACACCGCGTCGCTGTAGACAAGTCTTTCTGCGTTACGACCACGCGGTATTCCGTCCGGCCTCCGCTATAGCTGAGCTTGTAGAGCCCTCCATCGCCAACTATCCACCCAAGTAAATAGGCAGAAATCTGGTCGATGTCCACGTCGACGCAACTGGGGGTTGGCTTTAAGCCTTCCTCCACGCAACCGCCCTTACCCGGCAAGGCATTTGGCTACCTTAAGAGGGTCAGAGTTACCCCCGGCCTTCAGCGGCGCTTCGCCCGGTTGTACCCGGGGTTCACGTACCGCCAGTGGCCAGGATTCAGCCCCCGTACACACCCTCTCCCGGGGCGGGGCCGGGATGGAAGTAAAACTAAGGGGGTTGGAGACCTAGGAGTTTGTGGACCTCGCGGAGTTTGTCCGGATGCCTTATCTTTACCCTACCGTAGAGCTTGCGGTTCTCCTCCTCGCTGCTGACCACGAAAAGGACGTAGTCGCACTGATTTGCCGCCCTGCAGAACGCGTATTCCCTATACGCTATGCCGAGCCTCTGCAACGCCTGCCTGATCGCATCTGCCTTTACCCCTCTTTTCTGCACGATCTTCGTCCTAAAGGGCTGGCCTCTGTATTTTTTCACGTTGCCCTCGGCGTCTATAGCCGCCGCAAGCAACGTCTCGTCGGGGTCGTTGAGAAGTTCCTGCGAAAGAACATATAGGCGGGTTACAGCCTCTTTTCCGTAAATCCGCAGTCTGTAGGCATTATCGCGGCGGTACTGCCTAACGGAACAAGAGACGCCGAAGCTACGGAGCCCGTTGCACAGCCCCTCCAGGAACTCCCTAGATTCGTCGGCTATGATCACCTCCCACCTCCTAGGCTCCAGCCTGTAGTATCCGTCAAACAACGCAAGAGCTGCAACGTATCTAGACAGCTCATCCTCCACGGCAGTACCTAGGTCTCCTATATAAACCCGGCCCACCGCCCTTACGGGCTAGCGGGGACCTATGTTTTTGTTAAACAGTCAGGTCCCCCTTGTCACTGCGACCTGCGGTCCCGAGGGTGTACCCCAAGACCGCAGGCACCCCTTATCCCGAAGTTACGGGGCCAATTTGCCGAGTTCCCTAGCCTGGGGTAGACCCGAGCCGCCTTGGGCTTTCCACCCAGGAGCACCTGCGTCGGTTCTCGGTACGGGCGCGGGGGCTCGTTCCCCGTCCCCTTTTCACGGGCCCCAGGAGTCGGGCGGACCGGGGAAACCCCCGGCTATTCCCGCCTTCAGCCGGTTCTCGCCATTACGGCACTCCCCGGCCTTCAGCGGTTAAACGGGACGGCGGTCCCGCCCGCCCTATCCCGAGGCGTCGGGGACGGGGCCTGCGTTGCCGCAGAACCTACCCCCGCGGCACGGGAATATTAACCCGTTTCCCTTTCGGCGGGTGCCTACTAGGCCCCGCCTTAGGACCGGCTTACTCCCGGCCTATTGAAGTTGCCGGGAAAACCTTGTCCTTTCCGGCGGAGGGGCTTCTCACCCCTCTTAGCTGCTACTACCGCCGGGATCTTCGTCGACCGCGGGTCCACCGGACCTCTCGGCCCGGCTTCTGCCCCACGGCCGCGCCCCCCTACCGCACTCCGGCCAACGGCCGGAGGCCCGGGGTCTCGGCGGCGGGCTTGAGTCCCTCTACATCTACGGGGCCCCTCGCCTCGGCGGGTCCGCTGTTACGCGTTGCTTGGCCGATGGCTGCTGTTAGGCCCACGGTCCCGCTGTCTTGGGCGAGGGACGCCCTTGCACGTTGACACTTAGCCCGCACTTTGGGGCCTTAACCCCGGTCCCGGTTGTTCCCGTCTCGGGCCAGAGGCTTACCCCACTGGCCCCGCCTCCCCCCTTCTACGGCGCCGACAGGTTCGGAGTTTGACCGGGGACCGGACCCTTTCGGGCCCTGCGTCCCCGATCAGTGCTCTACCCCGCCGGCGGCCTCCGGGGAGGCCGGGCTGGGACCCGCTTCGGGGGGAACCAGCTATCACCGGGCTTGGTTGGTCTTTTGCCCCTAGCCCCAGGTCATGGGAACGAATTGCACGTCAGAACCCTTTCGGGCCTCCACGGGGCTTTCGCCCCGCTTCGCCCTGCCCAGGGCTAGATCGCCCGGTTTCTGGTCTCACGGCCGTGGCTACGGGCCCTTTCGGACCCCGCCCCTCGCCGGCGCTCGCCGGCTACGGGCTGTCGGTTTCCCTACGCCTACGGGGTTGAACCCCTTAGACTCGCCACGGCCGTGAACTCCCCGGCCCGTGTTTCTAGACGTAAGGGCGGACCCTGGACCCTCTCCCTCGTACTCCCCCGTCACCGGGGTTTCCTTCGGGAGGGGGCATCCTTCGAGGCCCGCCCCACTGTAGCCGTCCGGTTTCAGGCTCTTTTCACCCCCCTTCCGGGGTTCTTTTCAGCTTTCCCTCACGGTACTAGTTCGCTATCGGACTCGGGACGTGCTTAGCCTTGGCGGCCAGTGGCCGCCGGCTTCCCCCGCCAAAACCAAGGCGAGGTACTCCGGGATCCCGGGACTCCGCCACGGACGGTTTCGCCTACGGGGCTATCACCCTCTACGGCGGGGCTTTCCAGCCCACTTCGGCTACCGCCCGCCGGCGGTACCCGAGCCCACAACACCACATCTCCCCTCGGTCTTCCCGAAGGGATTTGGTTTGGGCTCTCCCCCTTTCGGTCGCCCCTACTCAGGGGTTCCCTGTTGGTTTCTCTTCCTGCGGGTACTAAGATGTTTCCTTTCCCCGCGTTCCCGCCCCCTACGGGGCGCCGGGGCCTATTCGGCCCCGGCAGGAAGCCCCATTCGGGGATCCCGGGTTCAACGCCCGCCTGCGGCTACCCCGGGCTTATCGCAGCTTGCCACGCCCTTCCTCGGCGCCCGAGCCGAGCCATCCACCGGACGGCTTGGCCGTGCGGACGGCGGATTGCGGGGCCGCGCGCGGAGCCCTCTAGGGTTCCCGCCCCGAGGGTTAGGAGGTGATCCAGCCGCAGGTTCCCCTACGGCTACCTTGTTACGACTTCACCCCCCTCGGGAGTTCTCTGCTCGTCCCCCCACCCAGGTTGCCCCGAGCAAGGGGCCTCGCAGAGAACTCCCTCGGGTGGTGCGACGGGCGGTGTGTGCTTCCCCGGCGGGCGCCGCGGCTAGGGATGGGAGAGGAGGAGCCTCAACAGATCGTTCTTCTCGCGCCCTCTATGCCTGCCGCGCACCGCCTTGGCCCCCTCTAGGAACCCTATCTCCGCGAACTTCCTCAAGTCCTCTCTGCGCTTTATGTAGAGCAACGTGCCGTTGCCTCTAATTCCATAGGAGATCCCGACCGCCCTCAGCAACGCGCCTACGTCCTCGATTATCTCCACGCTTTTTGATCGGAAGACCACCTCCCGGCTCTTGGGGTCTCTGGACAAGACAACTCCGCCGTCTAACGTGAAGGCCCACCTTACGGCCTCCCGCGCATACATATGCGACTCGGGCGGAAGCCTCTTGACGCCGGAGGTCGTGTATATCCGCCTCCTCAGCTCCTCGGCGAACTCCAGCATATAGGATACAATCCTCTTGCCCCTCACGTGATATCTAAACCCTAGGCTCTCTAGATGGCTCGTGTAGAACCGCCTAACCGCCTCGTCGATATTCACAAACACAACCTCGGCGCGCGACCTCCTGCCGATGTAAACATAGCCCTCGAGGGCGACTCCTACGCCCACCACCATCCACGAGTAATCCACACGGCAGAGAAAGACCGACCTTAAGAAGGATGAGGAAGGCCGCAGCAACCCGCCTAAGGGGCAGGGACGTATTCACCGCGCGTTGGTGACACGCGGTTACTAGGGATTCCACATTCACGAGGGCGAGTTGCAGCCCTCGATCCCTACCAGGGCGGGGTTTACGGGATTGCCTCCCCCTTTCGGGGTCGGATCCCGCTGTCCCCGCCATTGCAGCTCGCGTGCAGCCCCGGGGTTTCGGGGCATACTGACCTGCCGTGGCCCCCTCCTTCCTCCGGCTTACGCCGGCAGTCCCCCTAGTGTGCCTCCCGCCCCGAAGAGCGGGAAAGCAACTAGGGGTGGGGGTCTCGCTCGTTGCCGGACTTTCGGCCCCGTGGTGGGGGATAAAATTTTGGATGTCTCAGGGGGATGGCCGAAATAATCCTTGTAATTTTTTCCTTCCCGTAGACTATTATGCGGTATCTTTGCCTTTCCCCTCTCCGGGTCTTTCCATACGGCTTCGGCGTCGCCTCGATGCCTATCTGGCGCAGATGATTAGACACCGCATGTAACAACGTGAGGTTTGTATTGGTAACGACTAGCCTCAACGACCCTCTCCGCGGTTTTTGTAGCGAGCCCTCTGCATCTATCAGCCCAGCCACAAAGGGAGCTGTAGGATTTTTCAGCAAATTTGTGGCAAGTTCAAGACATAAGTAATACAGCTTCTTGTTTGAAAATTCCAGGACATACGCGTTTCTGCCTTTTATCTTGTATATATGGCCTTTATAGCCAGCAGACAACATTTCGGTTCTAAGCATCTCTAAGAACTCCTTGCTACTGTCAGCAACCCTGACGAGGTACTTCCCCTCCTTTTTGTAGTGGTAGAGGTAGCCATCCCCCAGGAGAAACCCGATAAAATACTCGACGATCTCCATAAAGATAGACCCGCCTACCGGTTTAAAGGTCACCCCCATCCACGGGTTAACCGGACACCTCACGGCACGAGCTGACGACGGCCATGCACCTCCTCTCAGCTCGTCCGGCAAGGTCGTTAGCCTGGCCTTCATCCTGCTGTCGCCCCGGGTAAGGTTTCCGGCGTTGACTCCAATTAAGCCGCAAGCTTCACCCCTTGTGGTGCCCCCCCGCCAATTCCTTTAAGTTTCAGCCTTGCGGCCGTACTCCCCAGGCGGCGGGCTTAACGGTTTCCCTACGCCACCGGCCGGGCCCTAAGCCCGGCCGACAGCTGGCCCGCATCGTTTACAGCCGGGACTACAGGGGTATCTAATCCCCTTTGAGCCCGGGCCAGGTCGGCTTGGTGAGGTAAAGATGAGGGGGATTGAAAAAGGAGGGTTAATACGCGTGGGTCGTCGTAGGACTGGACGATCAGATCTAGGAGATGGTTTTTCTCAAGTCCATGGAATCTTTTGGAGTTGCGGGTTATTTTTACTCCGTCAAGAAACCTAATCTCCTTGGCGTAGCGTATGATGTCGTTCTTTGCGCTGAGGTAGACATGTTTTTCCTTGTCATCGTGAGGATTAAACTTAAGCTCCCTCAGAATGTTAATAACTTGTGTTCTTATGTCTACACTCTTGGCTGTGATGAATACCTTTCTTACCAAGAACTTGTACTTACCCTTTCTGCCAAGCGACACCGAGACGCCACCGTCACACGATGCCAGAACCTTTATAAACCACCTGGCGAGGTCTAAATCTTCATATAAGTCGCTTGGCAAGGTAACTCCACATCTGGGCTTGCATAAAATTCCTGGTGCAACTTCTGCTATACACCTCACGTACCCTTCTCCTTTTATTTTCACTACGTAGGAGTGATTACTTCTCTTCACGACATAGCCCTTGTAGTTAAACGCCTTTGCGGCGGCTTGTCTGAAGCGTTCTATTAGGGCTGTATCTGTTGTGGTGAAGTAGAGTTCTTTTCCGCGGTATATGCCGCCATCGGAGAGAATAAACGGTAGCAACTCTATGGCCGAGCGTCTGTCGCACTCCATGGCGTTTTGCTGCGCTTCAGTATATTAAATCTTACGCAACGCCGACCTGGGCCCGGTTTGCTCCCCCGGCTTTCGCCCCTCACCGTCGGGCGCGTTCTGGCCGCCCGCTTTCGCCACTGGTGGTCCTCCGGGGATTATAGGATTTCGCCCCTACCCCCGGAGTACCGGCGGCCTCTCCCGCCCCCTAGCCCGGCAGTATCGCCCCCTGCCCCCGGGTTGAGCCCGAGGATTTCAGGAGCGACTTGCCGGGCCGGCTACGGGCGCTTTAAGCCCAGTAATCACCCTGACCACTCGCGGGGCTGGTATTACCGCGGCGGCTGACACCAGACTTACCCCCCGCTTATTCGCCCGGCTCCTTACACCGGGCAAAAGCCGGGCTCTTCGCCCGGCACTCGGGGTGGCCCCGTCGCGGTTTCCCGCATTGCGGAGTATTCGCGCCTGCTGCACCCCGTAGGGCCTGGGCCCTTGTCTCAGTGCCCATCTCGGGGCTCACGGCTCTCACCGCCCCTACCCGTCTTCGGCTTGGCGGGCCGTTACCCCGCCAACAACCTGATGGGCCGTGCCCCCACCCTCGGGCGGATCCCGAGAGATCGCCCGAGATCCCTTTGGGGGAGGGGGCCTTCCAGCGCCCCTCCCCTATGGGGGATCAGCCCCAGTTTCCCGGGGTTGTCCCCCTCCCGAGGTCAGGTTGGGCACGTGTTACTGAGCCGTGCGCCGCGCCCGGCGCCCCGGGCGCGCGACTCGCATGGCTTAGCCCCACCCCGATAGCGGTCAGGTCCGGCAGGATCAACCGGTTTCGAGAGCGGCCGCAGGCCGCCCTCGGGGGCGGGACCACCCCGGACTCCGCGCGCGTACGGCGGCGTGGGGTTTTCTCCTCCGCGCCCCCGCCCGGGCTAGCCCCAGGAGGGGACATCGGAGGAACATGAGGGTAGTTCGGCCGAGGCCCCGCCTCGGCCACACGGATAAAGGCGCGTTATCTGTTGAACGCAGCAGATTAAAAGCTTTTCGCTATCTCTCCCCCAGCCGTCTATTTCCATTATTCTCCTGTTTATATCTCTTTCGGACGGATATAAGGGCGGGCGTTTCCATCTCCGTGTGTTTCGTGGTTGAGGGGAAGGCCTATGTAGGGGGCGCCGTCCGCTACGTATCTCTGCTGGTCGAGGGCGGCGTAATTAAGTCGCTTAGGGGGAGGGGCGAGGGGTGCAGAGTCCTCCAGTTTTCGGGGAGGCACCTCATACTGCCGGGCTTCGTGGATATACACGTCCACTTTAGGGACTGGGGGCTTTCCCACAAGGAGACGCTGGCCGGCGGCTCGGCGGCGGCGCTGGCGGGCGGCGTGGTGGCGGTGCTCGACATGCCTAACACCAGGCCCCACATAAGGACCGCGGGGCTCTACGCCAGGAGGCTGGCCGAGGGCTCCTCCCTGCCTATACTCTACGGGGTCCATATGGGCGTCCCAGAGGACCTCGGGGAGCTGGAGGCGGCGAGGCCCGGTTCGGTCAAGATATATCCCGAGGACGTGGCCCAGTTCGGCTGGCCGCATGTGGAGCGCCTTCTCGACAGATGCAGAGAGCTGGGCTGCACCGCCGTGTTCCACTGCGAGGATCCCCAATATATATCTGGGCGCAGGCCTCCGGAGGCCGAGGCCAGATGCGCCGATCGGGCCGCCGTCTATGCGCGGCGGGGCTACAGGATACATATCACCCACGTCTCTCTGCCCTATACGGTCGAGGCGTTGAGGGGGCTGGCGACCCTCGACGCGACGCCGCACCACCTCCTCCTCAGCTCGGACCGTTGCTCCGGCCCTCTCTGCAGGGTGAACCCTCCCCTCCGCTCCGAGGACCAGAGGAGGCGCCTCCTGGCCCTCTTCCTGGCCGGCGCGGTCGATATGTACGCCACTGACCACGCCCCCCACGCGCTGGACGAGAAGCTTTCGGACTCGCCGCCCCCCGGCATCTGCAGCCTGGACGTAGCGTCGTCCCTCCTGCTGAGGTTCTGGCGGGATGGGCTCCTCGGCCTCGACGACGTGCTGCGGCTCTACTCCTTCAGGCCCGCCCGCTTCGCCGGGATCGACGTGTCCCTAAGGCCCGGCGCCCCCGCCGCCTTCTCGGTGTTCCGGCTCGAGGAGTTCGCGGTCTCGGAGCGGGACTTCAGGGGGACTTGCAGGTTCTCGCCGCTGGTCGGCCTGAGGGCGTTCGGGAGAGCGGTGGCGGTGGCCTCCAGGGGCGTTCTGCGCCTCCTCGAGACGGGCGAGGCGGTGGCCTAGCCCCGGCCGGGGCGAGCCGGTCTGTACCAGTTGTCCCTCTCGACGGGCTGGAACCCCGCCCTCCTTATGAGCTCCTCGACGTCCTTCCTAGTGGCTATGGGGGACCTCCTCCTCTGTCCCTCCAGCACCTTCTCCTCGTATAGGGTCCCGCCGAAGTCGTCGGCGCCGAAATACATGGCGAGCTCCGCCGACTCGGGGCCGTTCGTGAGCCAGGAGGACTGTATATGCGGTATGAACGACTCGCCGGTGAAGGCCAGCCTGGCGGCTGCCACCATTCTGAGCAACGTCGCCGACGTCCTTGGGTATCTGACCTTGGCCCCCAGCCTGTTGCCTTCGGGCTCGTAGTTCCACGCTATGAAGGCCAGGAACCCGTGCGTCTTCCTCTGCAGTTCGGCGATTTTGCGTATGTGCTCGGCCCAATCCTCGGGCCCCTCCACGTGGCCGTACATCATCGTGGCCGAGGTGGGTATCCCCAGCCCGTGGGCCTCCTCCATGATCCTCAGCCAGACCTCCGCGCCTATCTTCTTGGGCGATATCTCCCTCCTCACTCTGTCCACCAGTATCTCGCCGCCTCCTCCGGGCATGGAGTCCATGCCGGCCTCCCTCAGCCTCTCCAGCACCTCGCGCCACGTCATTCTCTCCCTCCGCGACAGGTAGTCCACCTCGAGCGGCGAGAGGGCGTGTATGGCTATATGGGGGGCCTTGGCCTTGATGGCTCTGAAGAGCTCCTCGAAGTACTCGATACCTATCTCGGGGTTGATGCCTCCCTGGATCAGAACTTGGCTGAGGCCGTGCTCGGCGTCGACGGCGAGCACCCTCTTCACCGCGTCGCCCACCGCGAGGGCATAGGCGTCCCCGTTCCCCCGCGCCCTCCAGAAGGGGCAGAAGTCGCACTCGACGACGCAGACGTTGGTGTAGTTCAGCACCATGCTCGATATGTACGTGGCGGTTCTGCCGTACAGCTTGGTTCTGAGCCTCCAGGCCTCCATGCCGAGCTCCCAGAGGTCGCGCCCCAGAAGCTCCCCGACGTCCACGGCAACCCGGCGACTCCGCCTTTAATAATTAGCGCCTCCGCGGCGCCTTCATTAATTAAATACATGTTGGAGCTGTCGATGGAGCCGCGCGAAATCGTCGAGGCGGCCCTCTCGGGCTTGAGCAGGGGCGAGGCCGTCGAGCTGCTCGCCGAGGGGGACTTCATGGCGCTGGCCAAGGCGGCCGAGGAGGTGACGCTCAAGCTATGGGGCGACGCGGTCACCTTCGTGAACAACGTGGTGATCAACTACAGCAACGTCTGCGTGGCGAGGTGCCCCATCTGTGCCTTCTACAGGCCGTTGGGGCATCCCGAGGCGTACACCCGCCGGCCGGAGGAGGTGGCCAAGGCCGTCGCCGAGGCCTCCGCGAGGCTCGGCGTGACGGAGCTACATATAAATGGTGGCTTCAACCCAGAGCTCGATATAGAGTACTTCGAGGGGCTCTTCAGGTCGGTCAAAAGGGCGGCGCCCGGCGTGGCCGTGAAGGGGCCCACCATGGCTGAGGTCGACTACTACTCCCGCCTCTGGCGCATGTCGTGGAGGGAGGTGCTGGAGCGGTGGAAGGAGGCCGGGCTTGACGCCATCTCCGGCGGCGGCGCCGAGATATTCGCCGGGGAGGTGAGGAAGGCGGTCTCGCCGCATAAGATCTCGGGCGAGGAGTGGCTGAGCATAGCGGAGCTGGCCCACAGGCTGGGCATCCCCAGCAACGCCACCATGCTGTACGGCCACGTGGAGAGGCCGGAGCACGTGGTGGACCATATATACAGGGTGAGGGAGCTCCAGGAGAAGACCGGCGGCCTCCTCCTCTTCATCCCCGTTAAGTTCAACCCGCTCAACACCGAGCTCTACGCGAGGGGCGTCGTGAGGGGGATGGCGCCGGCCGCCTACGACGTCAAGGTCGTGGCGATAGCCCGACTGATACTCCTGGATAGGCTCAAGGTGGGGGCCTACTGGCTCTCGACGGGCAAGAGGGTCGCCTCCACCCTGCTCCTGGCTGGGGCGAACGACCTGGTCGGCACCATGTACAACGAGGCGGTGCTGACGGCCGCCGGGGCCAGGCACGGAGCCACTGCGGAGGAGCTCGCCGCATTGGCGAGAGAGGCCGGGAGGAGGCCGGCTCTGAGGGATACCTTCCACAGAGTTCTGCGATGGCTCTGAAGGTCGTCAGAATTAAGTACGCCCACAGCGAGCCGCTCTTCTGGAGGGCCAAGGTGCAGGCCATCGAGGCGGGCAACGTCGAGGCCGCCGGTCTGCTGCTCGACGGCGTTGCGGATATAGGCTTCGTCCCGATCACCCTCGCGGCTGAGCACGGCCTGCCGATAATCCCGCGTCTTGCCATCTACAGCGTGGGGCCCATAATTTCGTCGCGTCTCTTCGCGGGGCGCGGCCGCGGCGGGCCTTGCGCCGTCAGCGACACGACAGTCAGCGCCAGGGCTCTGTCGGTCCTCCTCGGCCTCAAGTTCGAGAGGGTGGACGACCCTTGGCGCGCCTTGGACGCCTGCTCGCAGGTGCTGGTGGTGGGCGATGAGGCGTTGAGGATGGCCGATAGGGGCGTGCCCCACGTGGTGGACGTGGGCGAGCTGTGGAGCGAACGGGTTGGCTCGCCTCTGGTCTTCGCGGTGTTGGCCGCCAGGCCCGGCGCCTCCGGCTTCGAGGAGGCGGTGGCCGAGATGGAGAACTCGGTGGCCAGCTTCTACGAGAACCCGGGCCCCTTGATAGACGCCGTGGCTAGGAGGCTCTCAGTAGGCAGGAGGCTCGTGGAGGAGTACTACCAGCGCTCTCGGTATCTGGTCAACAGCTCGGTGTCCGAGGCGATGAGGAAGGAGGCGGAGATCTTGGGCCTCCCTCCCCTGCGCTTTGCGCAAATTTAAAATAGGGACGGCGGCGGGGCCATGGAGCTGGTCCTGGCCCATTCCCCCGACGCGGACGACGCCTATATGTTCTACGGCATAGCGTCCGGCGCCGTCAAGGGCCGCTTCGCCTTCAGGGAGTTCCTGGCCGATATAGAGACTCTCAACAAGCTGGCCGTGGGCGGCGCGGCCCTCGACTTCACCGCCCTCAGCACGGCGGCCTTGGGCTTCACCGATAGGTACTACGTCTTGAGGGTCGGCGCCTCCATGGGCGACGGATACGGGCCTGTCGTCGTGACGGCGCGTAGGACCGACGACATAAGGCTGGCGGCGGTGCCCGGCAGATACACGACCGCGGCGCTTCTGCTCAAAATGGCTATGCCCGGCGTCAAGGCCGTCGAGGTGCCCTTCGACAAGATACTCGACGCCGTGTCGGCGGGCGTGGTCGACGCAGGGGTCCTCATACATGAGGGGCAGATCACCTACGGGCGCCTCGGCTTGAGGAAGGTGGTGGACCTAGGCGAGTGGTGGCTCAGCGAGAAGGGCCTCCCCACGCCTCTGGGCGTGGACGCGGTCAGGAAGGATCTGGGCCTCGACGCGGCAGAGGAGTTGAAAAGGCTCCTCCTAGAGTCGATAAGATATGCCGAGTCCCATAGGGAGCAGGCCCTGGGCTACGCCTCGAGGTTCTCCAGGGGGCTTCCCCTCGACGACGTGGCGCGCTTCGTGGATATGTACGTAAACGAGTACACCAAGGATATGGGCAGAAGGGGGGAGGAGGCCGTCGAGGAGCTCCTCTCGGAGGCCAGGAGGCGGGGCCTCGTCGAGCTGGGCGAGGCGGAGCTCGTTTGACGCAGGGAAAATTTTTAACGACTTGCATCAAGGGGGCTCTATGCAGGTCTCCATGGAGATCGCTCTCCTCCTCGAGGCGCTGGCGGCCTTCGGCCTGACGGCGGCCATGTACAGAGCCTTGCTGAGACTCGTGAGGATAGACCCGACGGTGCTCGCCATAGCTTTCTACATGGTGCTTCTCACAGTCTCGCAGTACGCGGCCTCCAAGATAACCGACTATCTGGGCTTCTTGGTGCCGGCGGGCACCATGACCTACATAGCGACCGTGGCGATGCTCGACGTCATAGTCCTGAGGGAGGGGTTCCACTACGCCAGGAACGTGGTCCTGGCGGGCTTCCTCTCGCAGTGGCTGATCACCGCCGTCAACTACATAGTGGTGTATCTCCCCTCCCCCGTCGCGCCCAACTCGATATACGAGGCCGTGTTCTCCACATCGGCCAGAGTGGCCTTCGCCTCGCCGATAGCCTACCTCGCGGCGGAGACCTTAGACGCCTACATGGTCGCCAGAATAGGCGGGGCCGTCTGGAAGAGAGTCTTCTACTCGGATCCGGTCGCAATGGCCGTCGACACCTTGGTGTTCATGCCCATAGCCTTCTGGGGCGTCTTGCCCTCGCAGGTCTTCTGGACGGCAACCGCCGGCTTGCTCATATCCAAGATCTCCATGGCGCCTGTCGTGGTCGGCGTCGTGTACCTCAACAGAAAATACTTGTTGAAACAGGCCTACGAGAGGGCCTCTTGACTGCGGTTGCGCGCAACCGCCGACCGCCTCGCCACCATGTACTCCACCTTGAGCACTCCGCGGCATCTCCTGATGCGGCCCAGCAACGTCTTGAGGTCCGACGGGCTTTCGACGCTGGCCTTCGCAACTATGTACCCCGAGGGCGAACTGTAAACTTCGCTGACGTTCGGCGACTTGCTTATATAGGAGGATATCTCGTCGGGCCAGCCCAGATGGGCCACTAAAATCAGCACCTCCATGAACTATAATCGGCCTTAAAAAATTTTTCTCATAGCTAAACTAATTGTTTAAAAATAATAATTTTTTTATTACATAAAAATGAGTATTATCCTATTTTATAGCTAAATAGAGGCCGTAGGCGTTGAGCTGCCCTAAGCCTGTCACGGGATTCCACTGCTGCATAAGCACCGTGTAGAGGCCGTTCTGGCCTCCGTACGTCGGGAAGAACGCGCCTTGGAGGCCGCTGTAGAAGGCTGCTGTAGGTATCACGGTCCCCTCGACGTAGGGGGCTTGGCTTCTGGCGTAGGCCGCGTAGAGGGTCGGCGCCAGCAGGCCTATCCTGAACCCAGGCAGGCCGCTCTGTATCGCGGCGGTCATTCCAGCCGTCAGCGGGGACGCCAGGCTCGTGCCGCCGATAAGGCCTAACAGACTCCCGTTGATCACTATGAGCACGCCCGTGTAGGGATCCGCGTCGGCGGCTACGTCGGGCACTCCTCTATGGCCCGCGGGGTAGAAGAAGTACTTATAGCCGTAAAGGGCGCTAAGGGTCGGCTCGTAGACGACGGGGCGTTGGTATGTTATTCCGGCCATCGCCTGGCCCGGCGTCTCGCCGAATATGAAGGAGTACCCGCCGCCGGAGCCCCACATATAGTAGGCGTTCCAGCTCCAGGCCTGTTCTACCCTGGTTATGGAGCCGTCGGATAGGTACATATGCAGCGACGTGCCGCCCACGGCTGTCACCCAGGGGTCGCTGGCCGGATACAACACGCTGGGCTCCATGGGCAAGCCGAGGTACTGCCAGAATATGTCGAAGGCGCCCCAGTCACCGGACGAGGCGAATACGCCTATCCCCTCGGCCGCCGCCTGCATGAATATCTCGTCGTATGCATACAGGAGTTGCGGCGTTGGCGGGGGCGCTATGTACGCATCCTCAGGCGCGCCCCAGCTCAAGCTTATGAAGTTCGCCATGGAGTTGTTGACCAGATATTCCACCGCTATGAACAGATCGTCGCCTGCGTCGGGCGATACCGCCAGCACGATGTTGGCGCCGGGCGCCATGGTGTGGGCGTACTCTATATCTAGCGCCGTCTCGTAGGACCAGCCGAGGGCTGAGCCTAGGTTGTACTGCGTTATCGTCGGCATGCCCACGGGATAGACCACGCTGAGGGGCGCCTGGGGTAGACCGAACAGCTTGTTGAAGAGGGCGAGGTCGTAGGCTGCGGCGTCTTGGTATACGTACCTATAGGCCGCGGTGAAGTTCACGTCGCCGAAGGCGTCCACTATGCCTATGGTCACGCCTCTGCCGTCCGCGCCGCCTGACAGCAACGGCAGTTCGTCATATATGAACTGGAGGCCCTTGGGGAGCCATATCTCGAAGTCCCTGTACCTTATTTGGAGGGGCAACCCGCCGACATAGGTCACGTTGCCTAGGGCCTGCGACAGATCTCCGACGTTGGCGGTCACGTAGGCCGGCCTGTAGGCAGGCGCGCGGCTACTGCCCGCCGCGAAGTACCCTACAGGTATGCATTCGCCGACTATGATCCATTTGGCGATCGAGCTGGGGGCCGTCTGCAGGTCGGCTATCGCCGCCTGCACCGCCGAGACCGTGCCGTTGGCCACTACGGCCATTGGATACATACCGATTGTATTAAGGCCGTGTGACGACGCAACGCTCTCTACGTACGAGAAGACTTGGGCAGGCGGGCTGTACCACTGGGCGAACTGCTGCGGCGTTATGAATTTATGGTAGTAGGGGCTGGACGGCACGTAGTACTGCTGGTTGAGGAGGTAGTTCAGGCTGGTCGCGTTGCTCAGCCACAGCCACACTATCAGATGCGCCGTGGCGTTCTGGGCGACGCCGGGAACCGTCTGGCTACAATTTAGGTAGAGCGGCTGGGCCGCCGCCACGGCCACGAACAACATCGATGCGATTACCAGTAGATTCTTGGCCATAAAGAGAATAAAATATAGGATTTTTAAGTATTGATGATTTGATATATCACCGTATAATAATTATTTTGTAATTAAATCGCTAAAGTTCTTATTAAAATATTTTATACAATATTTATAGACATTATTCAATATATTGAAATATTTAAAAACCCATCAGATCCGTCCAATATGCACAAATTGAAAGTAATCGCAATAACAATGGTGTTGGTGATACTATATTTGGTCGGGATCGCATCTGTGCCGAGCGCACCTCCCGCCTTCCCTCCCGTGAGGCCGCCTTCCACCCATATGCAGGTCACGCTGCCGCCCTCCTGGTATTCAGGCAACCAGGCTCCCGTCGGCGTGACGGACTACGGCGCTTACTACTCGGGCTCGGTGGAGACGCCCTACAAGTACTCCACCAGCGAGTTCATGGGCAACTTCACAATATATACCGCCAGCTTCACGTCTAACAGCAGGTATTATCCAAACAGCTTCTCGATACAGCTAAACGTAGTCCTCAACTACACCAAGACTAATGGACAGAGCGCATACCTCTGGGTTCAAGACGTCGCAGTTATAAACACAGCGACGAACCAGATGAACATAGTCGACAATATTTGGAACCTAACCTCAAGTAAGTCCGTGTTGAAGGGGGTGAGCGGTAACGGCAAGATCTATACATATCAAGGCCAGAACTACTATGCATACCAATATCCGTCTACGATATCCTTCGCATATCCTCTCCAGGTATCGCTCTTCGTGACGGTCTCGGTTAACTCGCAGAGATACCCCGTGATAAACTTCTATTTCATATACGGCGGGAAGGTGGTCCAATATGACAGCGTTGTGGTCAAGGTGCCCGTCCAGTCCGCCGCCTTCTACGTAGAGGGGTACACGACGTTGCCCAGCGGCCTTTATGAAGACGCCGAGCTGGTCACCGGCGGCCCCGGCGGAGGCTCCAACGCGTCGCCGTCGGCCTACAAGGCGTACTACACGCTCCAGTTCCTCAACGGGACTAAGCTGGTGTCGGTGCCTCACGCGTTCGACTACGGCGCCGATACGGCCGAGACCGTGACCGGCATGGCGGATACGGCCGTCGGGTCCTACACAGCCTACCTATATCCAGGCTCCGAGAGCTGGAGCGCCCTCTGGTGATTAGAGGAGGGATCCGGCGAATTCCGCTATTTTTTCCCTGGTCTCTCTGTCCTCTATCTGTAGGGCGGCGGCCAGCAAGATCTGCGCCAGCAACGTCCTCCCCTTATCGGCGCCCAGCCCGTTGACGAGCTGGGCCGTCAGGCTACCGACGTAGGCGACGGCCTCGTCCACCCTCAGCTCCAGCCCCTCCAACAAGCCGGACACCTTGTCCTCCGTCTTATAGAGGACGTACATGGTGGAGAGGACCAGGAAGTCCTTCTCCCCTATCTTGTTCCGCTCTGCCCACTCGGCGACCGCCTTCTCGTCGCCTCTGGACATCGCGTCTGCGAATTCGGCGAGCTCCTTGGCCGATATCCCGAACAACTTCTCCGCGTCGGCTATAAACCTTGCCGTCCAGTCAGACGACATAAATTTATCGCTGTCCTTAGTATAAAAAAGTGAGGCCTAGCCGCGTCGGCGCCTCGTGGCTTATAGGGGGCGTGTCGGTGGATGTCTCCGAGCCCGTCCACGTCAAGTACGTGCTGTTGACTCACCACCACGCCGGCCATATCTCAGGCCTGGACAAGATATCTCCGCGGGCCGTCGTGGCGAATCCCTTCGAGGTCGCCATGCTGACCGACGGGGCGAGGTTTAGGGGCTACGTCGCCGCGGTGCTGAGAAGGGCGGGCGCGCCCCCCAGAGAGGTGCAGGCCGCGGGCGCCCGTGCGCGTTTCGCGAGGATGGCGGCCGGCTGGGTCGATCTGGACGAATTCTCGGCGCAGGTGTTGCCCTGCGGATCCCACACGTGGGGCCATACCTGCTTCAAGACCGAGGAGGGAATCTTCGTGGGCGATGTGGGCGGCTGGGTAGTGAGCGTGGGCTCCCTGAGGCACGTAATAGCCCTGTTACGCTCGCTGGGCGGCCTCGCGGCCTACCCTGCCCACGAGCCCCCCACCACCGCCGCCCAATATGCGGAGATCCTGGAGGGCCGTCTGAGGAGCCTGTTGAGGGCCTACGGGGAGTGCTCCTCCGAGGGCGTTCCCTACGCGATGGCTCTATGCGCGAGGGGGGAGGGGGATCCGCTCAGGCTGGCCGAGGAGGGCATAGCGTTCGCCAAATACCTAGCGGAGCTCGGCCTGGCCAGGCTTGTCGTGAAGGACGGCAGATATCGCGTCAAGAAGCTGGGCTAGCGACCCGACCTTGAATAAATGCGACGGCGCGCGTCTGTCGTCGGTGGAGCCGAAGCCCTTGACGTACTCGGCGCAGGCCGAGAGCCGTGCCGCGAGGTCGGACTCCCTCAGGCGCGTGGCGAACGCCGCGACGGCCTCGCAGGGCAGATAGTCGACGTGCCAATGCCTTCTGGCGGGTCTTCTCAGATGTCTGGCGATCCTTTTGTGGCACGAGACGCCGCAGGAGCCGACATATGCGTAGAGCCCCTCGTCCAGATAGAACCTCCTCGCCTTGGTCTCCACCACGGAGCTAGGGCATCTGAACAGAACTAGGTAAGACATCTCCTCACCTCGGCGACGAGTCTCGGCAGTGTCTCGGCCGCCTTTCCCCGTATCTTGAAGTCGGCTATATCGTCCAGCGCGGTCTCGCCGGGATCCACGACGGCAATGACGGCGCCGTTCCTCTTGGCGATCCGGGGTATGTGCGCGGCGGGGTAGACCGCGCCCGACGTCCCTACCACGAGCATGAAGTCCGCCGAGGACGCAAGGGACAAGGCCTCCTCCCAGGCGCCGCGGGGCAGGGGCTCGCCGAACCAGACCACGGCAGGTCTGAGCAGGCCGCCGCAGATGGGGCACCGCGGCGGTATCTCCCCCACGGGCTTCTCCACGGGGAACTCGCGGCCGCACGACGTACATCTAACGCGCCATATGTTGCCGTGGAGCTCCACGACGCGCCGCGAGCCCGCCTTCTGGTGCAATCCGTCGACGTTCTGGGTTATCACGGCCTTCAGGACTCCAAGCCTCTCCAACTCGGCTAGAGCCAGGTGGGCCGGGTTGGGGTCTGCTGCATAGATCAGCTCCTGCCGCCATTTATACCAGCGCCACACCAGGTCGGGGTCCCTCTCGAAGGCCTCCGGAGTCGCGAGCTCCTCCGGCCTGTACCTCTCCCAGAGGCCTCCGGCGCCTCTGAATGTCGGCACGCCGGACTCGGCCGAGACGCCGGCTCCCGTGAAGGCCACGGCGGACTTGCTCGCGGCCAGCGCTCTGGCGACCTCCTCCATATAAATTGAGGCCTCTTTTAACCTTAGGTGATGAGCCAGGCTTAGGTGAAGGGCGGATGTGCGTCTGGACCTACGCTGAACTCGCCCGATGTGAGCAACCTTTAAATTTGAGAAATGCTATCGGCGTATGAGATGGGCGCTGATCTTCGCCGTCTTGATAGCGGCTGCGCTCACGGCGGCCGCGTTGACGCTGACCCCGCTAAGGCCCGGACAGACCGTGCAGGTTATCGGCACGACGACCATTAACGCGCTGGCGGTGAGCTCCAGCGGCGGAGGCGCCCTCGTCCCCATAGAGGTGACTCTGCTCTCCCCCGGCAACGGCAGGGCCTACGTCGCCGGCGTCCCCGAGGCCGGGGAGGGCTTCGGGCCGTCGGCGCAAGTGGCGCTGTACGTGGCCGCCAGGCTTGCCGACGTCCCTGCGGCCAACTACACCGCGTTGTTGAGAGTCACGGGCCTCGAGGCCAGCGTGGGAGGCCCGTCGGCCAGCGGCTACATCACAGCTGCTCTCTTCGCCCTCATGAAGGGGCTTCCGCTCAGAAACGACACCGCCATGACGGGCATAATTCTGCCCGACGGGACCATAGGATGGGTCGGCGGCGTTGGGGACAAGGTGGCGGCGGCCGCCCAGAACGGCATAAAGCTGGTCTTGGTGCCTCTAGGCGAGCAGGACCAAGCCAGCGGCGTGCGCGGCGTCCGGGTGGTGCCTGTGGCCACAATACAGCAGGCGATACTATATCTTACGGGCTACAACGTGACTTTGCCCTACGGCCCGTCGTACCTCAACACGACCACGTTCGACGAGGTGTCTAGGTATCTCTACCAACAGGTTCTTGCCATATACAAAAACGCGACCGGCAAGTCGGCAGATGTCTACGCCAACATGAGCGCGATCTCGTCTGCAGCGGCCGGAGGCCAGTACTACACGGCGGCGTCTCTGCTGTTCAACGGTATATACAAGTACTACCTGTCGCAGGTGTCGAGCGGGGCGTTGAGCTCCAATGCTCTCTATAATGATGCCGTAAAACTTGCTAAAAACTATGAAAATATCTCTAATAATATAACTATAACTTCTAATAATTTAGGCATTATAATAGGTATATATGAAAGAATTTATCAAATATATCAGCAAGCCAACTCCTCGAATCCAGATGCGGCCTTTATGTATGCACGCGCCGTGACGCTACCCCCCTGGATAAATGCGGCGGAAATGCTGGCCTACGGCCGCGCGGTAAACGAGAGCTCGCTGAGGGATATGGCCGAGACGTATCTTGAGTACGCATACGTGATGTACTCCTATGTGACGACGACGTACGGATCTCAACTGCCCTCAGATCTGATGGCCGAGCTGGGGCAGAGCTTCCAGCTGGCCCAGAGTCTCTATTCCAGCAGGCACTACCTCGCCTCGCTCGCCGCCTCTCTCGACACGATATCTCTGGCCGAGAACGCGCTCGCATCTCCAGGCGCCGAGAGCCTGGCGCCTGTCGAGAGGCAGACGGCCCTCGAGAATATATATAGGGCGGCGGCCTGCGGGTCCCCCAACATACTTCCGCTCAGCTACGTCCAGTTCGGCGACTACTACGCTAACAGCGATGTGGTGACCGCTCTATATATGTACGAAGAGGCCTCTATGTACGCCGCGGCCATAGGCGACATTCTATGTTCTCTGAATTCCACCTATATAGTTGTCAAGGCCCCGACCACCATGCCCACGCTCGCGCCGCCTCCGGCGGTCACGTCGCCGGCAGGCTCCAGCTTAACTAATTATATAATTTCCATAATACTTATAGTATTTGTAATATCTGTAATTATAGTTTCTATAAAAAAGAAATAAATTTACCAATATTCCTTTTCTGCCCTAAAAACCTCCCTGGATCTTCTGCGGGAGGTCCCGCCTTGGGTTTTGGTGGGCAACAACAGCGCTACGGCGAAGGTCAGCAGAGGTAGTACATACTCCCAATACGGCGAGTAGGCAAATACGGCGGCCACTATCCTCTCCACCACGCCTCCGCTGACGAAAAGCGCCGGTATGGCTATCAGGAAGAAGCCGACGACGCCCAGCACCGCCAACGCCCTATCTCTCACTCTCCTCATGGCAAGCCCCAGCAGTATCGCGACGGCCGTGAGGGCAAGCAGAGGCAGAAGCATGGTCCGTTCTACTCCCCCTTCTAAAAATGTGACGGTTAATTTAATCCATCGCATTATTAATATTTATAAGCCCCTCGACGGGGCGGGGCCATGTGGTTGCTCCCGTTGTCGAGGGCCGACGCCGAGAGGATAATCCGGAGGTCTTACAGCATAGCCTCCGACCACGCCAGAAAGGTGGGAGCCAGGGTCGAGCCGCTCGCGCCGAAACATATATACGGCGGAGATGCGGACAAGTACGGCTACAGCTTGGCCCTAGGGAGGATAAACCCGCCTCTAACGGAGGCCTCGCTCGTCGTCATATGGGGCTTCTATAACTACGACGAGTATTTCGACTACGTCAGATTTGTGGAGGGCGGCAGAGTCGTCGAGTGGTTCGTGGAGCCCATAGCCTACTACCCCGAGAGGACCGCGGTCTGGATCGACGAGCCTCTTGTGTTCAGGTCGGGCTTCTCCATCGAGACCCATACGACCTCCAGCGAGCAGAGGGATAGAGTCTACGGCTGGCCTCTAGGCTTTGCCGTGTTGCCGAGACAGCCCCCTCCGAGGCCTAGGGGGAGGCGGGGCGCCAGGGGCGAGACCAGGGCCGGCGAGCCTCAGGCTTAATTCCTTTATCCGGTATATACAGCACGGTCTGGACCAAGCCGCAATCTGCCCAGCTTGCGGGCGGCGTTCGCTCTCAGGCAGATGGACCCCCAGGGGGCAGGCGGCGCAGTCGTATCTGGCGCAGTATCTCTTGTCGGGCGGCCTGCCAGCCCCAGGCGGGGGCCTGCCTCATGAGGTGTCTATCCACAGGAACCGCCGAGGTGTTACCCCGTGAAGAGCAGATATAGGCCCGCAACCTTCGGGCCCACCCCAGGGATCCGCAGGAGGTCCGCCCTATCTCTGGGCCTAGCCGATAGGTAGGCGCTTAAGGCGGCCGGCAGACGCCTCAGCTGGTAGCTGTTCCCGACGGACGGCGCCAGCCCGGCGGCTTCGTCTAGGCGCTCGCTCCGGGAAAACAAGGCGCTGGTCCATCTGAGCACGTTGGTGCGGTATGCGGTGTTCTGGGCGAGAAACGCGGCTATGAAGATCAAGCCCTCGTCCCCCGGCGATATCGAGAGGCCCACGTAGTCTCCGTACCTATCCAGCAGGCCCCACACGGCGGGTTCCACGTCTCTATCCACGTCGTTTACATAGCGCCAGAGCCTGTACCATCCGCCCGGGAGGTGCGGGTCGGCCAAGTCGTCGACGCCTTTCCTCACGCCGAATTTCTTCACGTAGGAGCCCCCTCCTCTCGAGGAGGGTCAACATGAGGTAAAACAACGCCTCGACACAGTGCCTCCCTTCTCCCTCACCGAGAACCTAAGCACCAGCCTGGTGAGCTCCTCGGGATCTATCACGGCAATGCCCACGCCCAACGAGATAACCTCTTCTGCGGCGCGCCTCGGCGCGACCAGCTACGGCACGTGCGGAGCCCGCGATGGCCCGGAGCCCACGTGCTCGTAACGCCCGGCGCGGCTGGGAACCCGCGCCATGCATATGCGCTGCCGTCTTGTGAAAACTCGCACTGTAATAATCCTGTTGTACCTCCCTCCTCAACCGCCTCGGTTCCATTTGCGCCTCCCGCCGGCATCGCGGCTCCGGCGCATCCGACCGCCCCCTCCTCCGCCTCGGCCGCGTTTAGTCCCCCGCTAATTCCGAAGGGAATCGCGGCGCCCCTCCGCCGCATCGATTCCACATAGGGCGTCCGCCCTGCGGAAAGGAGCGGATGGTTGGAGAGGTAAAAAAGGGAGGGGGCTATTCCCAGTCGGCCGGCTCCACGTCGGCTGGCCTGCGCTCGGCGGGGCGGAGCCCGCCGCGCTCCGTGGCCCCGGGGCGCCAGGGCATATCGCGGGGTCCCTGCGGCAGCCGTCCGCGCAGCGGTTCATGCATGCGACGCAGCACCGCCCGAACGCGTCATCCTCCATGCGCGCTCCGCGGCGCGTTGATAAATCGATCCACCCCTCAGCGGATCCGCCGTCAGGGAGTATTTATGAAAGGCTTGACAGGGGGCTAGCCCCCTGTCGGGCTTTTCATGAATACTCCCTGTAGGCGTCGAGGAACCCGCCGAGAGGTGGGCGAGGCGGTTCAACTTGGCGGTGCGCCGCGGAGGCGCAGATGCTCCCACGCGGCCGACGCGCCGTGAAGGGGCCGGCCCAGACGGCGAATTCGATCAGCCGGACGCCCCGCATGCGCTACGGCTCGATTCGGCCAGCGACGGCGTCGAATCAATTTAACGGCAACCTCCGATAGAGACATGGAGAGATCTGTTGATGAGATAAGGCGCCGCCTTGAGCTCGCGCTGAGGCCGGCCGAGCCGCCGACCGTGGAGGAGGTTCTTGAGGAGGTTTCTAGGCACGGCGTCTTGCGGGGGCCTGTGGACTGGGTCTTCCCGGCGTGGATCGCCTACGTCGAATACGCGACGCAGGAGATCATGAAGACCTTCCAGCTCACAGAGGAGGAGAGGGGGCAACTCTTCCACTTCCGGGACGCAGTGAGGCAGTTGTTGCTGGAGGCGTGGAGGCAAACAAAGGCCAAGCTAACCTCGATATACAAGGCCGTCGTCGAGAGTACCTACAGGATTGAGGGCAACAAGCTGTACGCGCCGGACGGGGCATGGATGTATGTAAGAGAGGGGTTCGCTCCGCGCATCATAATCCACAGCGTAACAGCTAAGACACGCTTCCCCGACATACTCAAGCTTCCGCGCGAGAGGCTTGAGCTGCTCCAGCTGGGCTGGAGGGCGAGCGATGAGGGCGAGATGCGCGGCCGACCCTACATGGGCACCACACAGCCCTGGCAGATATTCGCCTGGGTTGCGACGAGATACGGAGCGCTCCGCGCGTATGTCACCTCGGTCAACTTGACGCGTGAGGGGGTGAGCGTGGAAGTGGTTATCACAGCGAGGGGCTGGAGGCAGAGGTGGAGCAAGGACGAAGCCGTAGACCTCGTCGCGAGCCACCTCAAGCGCGGCGAATGGACGCCCTTGCTAACAATGTGGCTTGGCGACGGCAAAGCCGAACGGAGCGAGGTGTTGAGTAGCGAATATAAGCTTGTTATTGCGGCTAAGGAGCCCTGGAGGCTGGGCAGTAGCATAGGCGCAGAAAAGGCCCTCGTCGCCAGAGGCAAGGAGGCGTTTAGGAGGCTTGGGGAGTCGGCCGGCGCATACGGCGAACTGCTGGATCTGCTGAGGGCCCACAAGTGGATCGACGTGAAGCTGGCCACCGACGACGCCTTCAGAGCGGCCTACAAGCTGAATACGGAGAAGAGAGGCATAGACGTCCTTAGGGAGACGTACGGGCGGAACGACGGCGAAATCCCTACGGAGCAGTTCTCACATGCCGAGGACAGACAGAGGAGAGGCGCCGTGGCTGTGGCGGGTGTCGTGATGTCCTTACGTCTCGTTAATGGTAGGGGCGGTTCGCTCTTGGCCGAACGCTACGTCCGCGATGTCGGAAAGGCGCTCGCCGTCGCCGGGAGGCTTGAGTCGGCGGGGCTTAGGCCTAACGTGGTCCGTGTAGGCCCCTACTACACGGTGTATATAGCTACGGCCGACCTCTTGAGGCTGGCGGAGAGGGACAGCGAAATCAGGAGGGCCGTAGCGCTTTATCTAGCCGAGAAGGCCAAGAACGGCACGCAGAGGCAGAGGGAACTCGCCGAAAAGATCCTGCAAAGGCACCCCTTTTTATTCTCCCAATGCCTTTCTGCCTCCTCGACATCGCTATGCGTTGACCGATATCGAACCGAAACGCCGAGCTTGGCCGATGTGTGATGTAGAACCGACGACGGTATACGGAATCGGCCGACGTCCGGCCGCGCCGACGATAGCCGGAAAGAGCTCGCTGGAAGCCCCGGCCGGGATTCTTGGGCGGGTTCCCCTGAACCCGGGACCTCCCGCTTACAAGGTCCGCCGTGGACGTCGGCGGTAGCGCGACGCCCACTCCTACGCGGGGCTTAGCCCCAGGGCGCTCTACCGCGCTAAGCCACCGGGGCCTTGCTCTTTACATATATTTCTTGTTTTTAAGTTTTCCACCAACGTTGACGGCTAGGCCCCTGCTAACGGCTATTCGGCGTCTCGACGACTTCACGCTCCGGCTAGCCTCGCGCGTCCTCCGCTCAGACCCCCTCTGTATTTGTCTTGGCTCTAGCCGTAATATGCATAACGTACATAGCTACGCTCCGGCTAGCGCTTCCCCCACCTCGTTGAGGGCGGCCTCTGCATGGATTCTAAACCCGAGACCACTGGGATCCCCGGCCGTCGCATCAAGAAGGGCGTGGGGCCTGTATCCGGAGCTGCCTCCGGCATAGATCCGCCCTCCGAGTCGGCCCGATGGCGCCATGGAGGGATGGCGCAATTGATCGGACACGTCGGCGGGAGGCCCTCGGCGCGTCGAGGGGCTGACGTGCCGCTAAAGCGGCCGGAGGCAGTGCGCGGCGGCCTTGAGCGTGGAAGCCGTCTGCGGCCGTGTGGACAGGTCGACCGTCCGGCCTGTCGGGACTCCTAGGCGTTAGATCTCCGCGGGGTCTGGGCTCGAGTCCCGGACTGGGCCTCGACCAGCCTGGACCTGGGCTTCACGGCATATCCTCTCCTCAACGTGAGCTCTCTCATGCTGTATAGAAGCCTGCCGACGGCGACGGGCTTCCCGTCTTCGTCGAGTACGAAGACCTCGACGTTTGGCCTTAAGCCGCGCGAGTAGGCCTTGATGAACTTCGCGGGGACGCTACGTCCTTGCGACACAAATTTAGCCGTCTCTCTGTCGACGACCACATAGGGGGCCTTCATGTAGGGGGCCGCCTCGGCTAGGGGCAAGAGATATCCGTCGTTGTTTCTGAATGCAAACATCGGCTTGCCTTCATAATATATATATTTTATCCTTTTAGATTTATTATATTTTATTTCTATTTTATCTTTATCTATATCTATATTTTTATATCCATATATGTATGTCAAAAGCCCATAGGCGTGCTCCTCCGGCGTCATGCTTTTAACCATGTATCGAATCCCTATTAATGCTGTACTGCGACATCTGCGGCGCCCCGATAGAGGGGCAGCCCTATGTAGTGAAGCTCGACAACGCGGTTCTCCACGTCTGTAGGCGGTGTGCGGCGTCTTACGGCGCCGTCTCGGCAGCCGAGCCGCAGACACAGAGGCGCGCGGCCCCGCCTCCGCCCAGACGTACGTCCGCCGCCAGGAGGTCCGCCGATAGGTACGAGGTCGTCGAGGAGTACGCCGAGGTGATAAGGAGGGCGCGGGAGTCCATGGGCCTCAGTAGAGAGGCGCTGGCCTCCTATATGGGCGTCAAGGAGAGCGTGTTGAGGCGCGTGGAGAGCGGCCAGCTGGTGCCCGACGTCCAGTTGGCTAGGAAGCTCGAGAAGGCGCTTGGTGTGAAGCTGTTAGTGCCGGCGCAACAAGGGGGGGCCGACGCGGGCGCTCCCGCCAGGAGGGAGCTCACGCTGGGCGATGTGGCGGAGGTGAGAGATGAGGAATAGGGCCCTTCTCGCCTATGTAGGCCCCAGGGATAGGAGGCTCGGCAGAAGGCTCGCCGAGTTCGAGGCCTTGGCTGAGGTGGCCGGCTATGAGGTGGCCGGCGTAGTGGCCCAGTACGGAGAGCGGGATACCCGTTTCTATCTCGGCAGGGGGAAGCTCGACGAGGTTGCGGGCATGGATTTCGACGTTTTTGTGGCGTACCACGAGCTGACGCCGCTCCAGTCGTACAACTTGAGGAGGAGGTTGGGCGTTGATGTCATGGATAGGGTGTTGCTGATACTCAAGATATTCGAGCGGAGGGCCGGCGGCATAGAGTCCAAGCTGCAGATCGAGCTGGCGTCGCTCAAGTATCAACTGCCCTTGGTCAAGGAGTACCTCAGGAGGGCAAAGATGGGCGAGCAGATCGGCTATATGGGCGCGGGCGAGTACGCCGTCGACGCCTACTATAGGCATATGGTGAGCAGGATCTCCCACATAAAGAGGAGACTCGATAGGATGAGGGAGGATAGGGTCGGGCTTATGAAGAGGCGGAGGGATCTCGGCGTGCCCGAGGTTGTGTTGACGGGATATACCAGCGTGGGGAAGACCACTCTCTTCAACAGATTGACGGCGGAGCATAAATACGTCGACGGCAAGCCGTTCGCCACGCTGGACACGTATTCGCGCCGCATAAACCTATGGGGGAAGGAACTGGTGTTGACCGACACCATAGGCTTCATCGAGGATCTGCCGCCGGTTTTAATAGAGTCGTTCTACTCCACTCTGCAAGAGGTCGCCGACGCCGATCTGGTCCTCCTGCTGGTCGACGTATCCGACGACGAGGGGGAGCTGGCGAGGGAGCTCCAGACCTCGCTCGACGTGCTGTCGACCATCGGCGTATATAGGGAGAAGATCCTCCCCGTCTTGAGCAAAGTCGATAGGGTTAGCCTCTCCGAGCTGGTCGAGAAGGCCTCGATCGTCAGGAGGCATTTCTCTCTCTTCGTGCCCGTCTCGGCGTTAACGGGCTTCGGCATCAATACGCTCAAGCTTCTGCTCTTCTGGAAGACGCCGGGATACGCGATATACGAGACGAGGCCCCCGATCGGGGGGCTCATGCTGGACGGGAAGTCGTACCTCCCGGTCAAGATGGGCGAAGTCAAGCGGTTCGAGAGCTCGTCTCTTAATTTATATACCGAGCTGAGGAGAGTTCTGTGAGCGAGGAGAGGCTCAACGCCTATCTCATAATGGTTGAGCGTAACGTCTCCTTCGAGTTCAACAGCCCCGAATACGGCAAGCTGGCCCGCAAGATGGTTGAGATGCTGTACTCAAGAAAGGAGCAGCTCTCGGACGACCGAATAGCCATCTTGATGAACATATCTACGGCAGAGGCCAGGAGAATTCTGCAGTTTCTTGCTAAGGGCAACATGATAGGCGTAGTCAAGACGACCACGCCCGACTATAGGATCGAGTACACCTGGTATGTCGACGACGTGGTGATAGCCAACGCCATAAAGAAGAGGATAGAGTTGGTCTCAGGGAAGCTGGCCCTCCTGGTGAGAGCTCTGGCCGAAGGGACCTACTACGTCTGCCCGAACTGTCATCGGCGCTATTCGCTCGACGAGGAGCTGGCATACAACGGCGTTTGCCCTATATGTAAAGTTCAATTAATTTATATAAATAATATAGATGAAATAAATAGAATAACCAAAGTTATTGAGAAACTTGAGAAATATGCGAGTAGTATTTAATGTAATTAAGCCCTTCGCTAAGGAGATCTTCGTTACGGGGTTTCACGGAGTAGGAATAGTGGGACATATAGCGGTTAAGCACCTCTCGAGGAGTTGCGACGTGGTGGGCTACGTGCGCTACAAGAAGATGCCTCCCGTAGTTGCCTACGAGGGCGACAGGCTGGCGCTCCAGTCCGAGATATTTTCGTGCGGTAAGGTGACAGGCGTCGTCAACAACTACGGCCTGATCGACGACGCTGTCTACGACTTCGTTGAGGCCCTATCCGAGTGGGTCGTCAGAAGCGGGTTCAAGCTGGCGGTGCTTTTCGGCGGCTTGGACGGCAGATTTAGGCGGGAGCAGGGCGATCTGTTGAGAGTAGCCTACACAACGCCCTATATAAAGGCCGGCTACCCCCTCGAGGGCAGGCGGCTGGAGCAAGGTCTACAGATAGTAGGTCCTCTGGGGCTCCTCCTATCCCACTTCGAGATGAGGGGCTTCCCGGCTCTGGTAATACTGCCCTATGCGGACAGGCCGGCGGACCCGCAGGCGGCCAGCGTGGCTCTAGACCACTTCAGCCGGCTTTTCGACGTTCGCGTGGATACGGCCGACCTGAGGCAACTAGCGGAGGAGCTGGAGAGGGAGTACGCCGAGGTCAGGCGCCAGCTTGAGGAGACCAAGAGGGAGGAGTCGCATTACTATATATAGTATTTAAGATCGAAACTATATCATCAATATTATTAGTAATTATAATATTTTTATTGCTTAAATAATAATTATAAGCTATAATATATTTATATACCTTAGATATATGCGCTATATCGTCGTATGGAGCCTCGGAGGCGCCCCAAGACTCGTGTTGAGATAGGGGATATACCTCTGCCACCTCCTCAGGGATTACGCCGAATATGTCATCTATGAAATAAATATGTATATACTTTCTAAATTCGCCTAATATTTTATTTAAATATATATATTCCCACGATTTGTTATAAGGTTTGAAATCCACCTTTAATAGTATAGCTACTGGCCTATCCGGACGCTTATAGTAATATCTGACCCTTATCCTATGCCTATACGGCTCCGGCCTATAGGAGGAGGTATCGCCGAAGAACAGCAGGCCGCTTGGCTCCGGATGGGTCGCGGGGTCGTACTCCTCCAATAGCTTCAGGTACTTCCCCATCCTCCTCAACGCGTTGTAGAGAGATCTGTGGGCGCGCGCCTTCTCCTCGAGATACTCCCAAAGCGTGCCTTCATGTATCCTCTGCTTGATCTCGAGGATCTCCTCTCTTAGTATGGCCAAGTTGTGTTCCGCTATGAGCTCGGTTCTCTCTAGCTTGGACATCTCCCTAAGCTCCTCGACCGGCTTCTCGCAGAGCTTGGTGCTACAGGGAAGGTAGTCGATCTTAGCCTCGTCGAGCCTCACCGTCCTGTCCCTCAACATTATTCTGTCGTCTCTGGCGTAGAGCACGTACGACGCGCTGTCGAAGAGGTCTACGCCCGCGGCAACCGCGAAGGGCAGTATGAGGGGGTGGCCTGCGCCGAAGAGATGAAGAGGCGCCTCCCTCCTCATGTTCAGCTTGACCTTCAGGACCATCTCTATAATCTCGTCGAAGCGGTACTCCTCCAGAAGCGTCGTGGGGCTTCCCACCGCATATATGTCGAAAGGCAGTGCGGACATGCGCCTGGCCGATCTGACGAGCAGATCTCCGTAGATTCCGCCCTGTATAGGCCCCACGAGCAACATGTCGCCCAGCTCGCCGCGCATATCGACGGCCCTCAGAGCCCTCCTCAGAGTTTCCTCCACCTTTATGGAGGCCGAGGAGTAAGACTCCTCGGAGTCCATCGGAAGGTCCAGCATCACGCCTATATCGCTTCCGATCTCAAACTGGTACCTAAGTATTTCGTCCGGCTCTATCTCTATTACGCCATATCTCATCAACTGATAGGCGCCTGAATCCGTCATCACGACGCCGTTCCACCCGAGGAGCTTCCTTACATCTATAGGTTTTCTAAAAATATTATATATAAAATATGAATTAGTTATAATATTTTTAAAATATTTTTCTATTGTTTTTAATGAAACTTCTTGTTTTTTAGGGTCGACTACGGGGAATATGGCGGGGGTCTCCAATACGCCGGACTTCGTGTAGAGCCTTCCGACCCTCCCCAGAAGGTCTTTCGCCTCTACCTCGAAACTCATTCACCGCGCTGCCTCCTGACGAACTCCTCGTATATCTGTTTGACCCTCTCGGCCAGCGGCCCCGACCCCTCTATGCCTATCTCGCTCACCCTGACCTTATCGCTGATGAGCACTATATTGGACTCCTCGATGTATTTCACCATGCCAGGGAAGAACTTCTCGGCATATTTCGCGAAGCCCCTTAGATCTATTTCTCTCTCCACGGAATTTAATAAATTCCGTGGAGA